>Ga0193752_1000551_pt1 | contig 35320 bp, 19 predicted proteins | sample H1c1metaG_FD_144924 | JGI IMG/M metagenome (GOLD analysis project Ga0193752, IMG submission 144924) | Soil microbial communities from a riparian zone of the East river system, Colorado, United States - H1c1 | ecosystem: Environmental > Terrestrial > Soil > Riparian zone | place: USA: East River... | reverse complement strand
TCGCTCGCCACCGGCTACGTGGTGCCGTTCGATCCGGAGTGGTTCAAGCTCACGGCGCTCGACCTGCTGGACGAAGCGGGCGTGCAATTCCTGTTTCATGCTTTTGCCTCCGGAGTCCTGGGCGGAAATGAAGTTCAGGGAGCGGTCTTCGAAACGAAGTCGGGACCGGTAGCGATCCGGGCGAAGGTCACCATCGACTGCACCGGCGACGCGGACCTGGCAGTGCAGGCGGGCGCGCCGCACGAGGTGGGACGCGCCGACGGGCTGGTGCAGCCGATGACGCTGATGTTCCGCATGGCGCAGTTCGGCCACGCCGCGTTCGAGGAGTACGTGAAGAAGAACCCGAAGCAGTGGCGCGGCGTGCACGGGCTGTGGGACCTGGTGCGCGAGGCGACCCTGGCCGGTGTCCTCAAGCTGCCGCGCGAGGACATCCTGTTCTTCGGCACGCCGCACGAGGGCGAGGTGAGCGTCAACAGCACGCGCGTGACGCGCGTGAACGGCACCGACGTCTGGGACCTGAGCTACGCCGAGTGGAAGAGCCGGCAGCAGATGCGCCAGATCGCGGCGTTCCTGCGCGAGTATGTGCCCGGGTTTGAGGAGTCCTACGTGGTGCAGAGCGGGGTCAACGTCGGCGTGCGCGAGACGCGGCGCATCATCGGCGACTACCAGCTCACCGCCGAAGACGTGCTGAGCGCGCGAAAATTCGACGACGCGATCGCGCGCGGCGCCTATCCGGTCGACATCCACAACCCGGCCGGCTCCGGCACCGTTCTCAAGCGCCTGCCGCCCGGCGAGGCCTACGACATTCCCCTGCGCTGCCTGATGCCGCGCGGTGCCGAAGGGCTGGTGGTCGCGGGCCGCTGCATCTCCGGCACTCACGAGGCGCATTCGTCCTACCGCGTGATGCCGATCGTCATGGCGACCGGCCACGCCGCGGGCGTTTGCGCCGCACTGGCGGCGCGCGACGGCTCGCCGCCGCGCGCCGTTCCTGCCCGCCAGGTGCAGCGCGAGCTGCTGCGCCAGGGAGCGAGCTTCCGTCGGGATGTAGTTGAGAACGCTACAGAAATTGTGAGTCAGGTCCAGTAATATTCCCGGCGGGAGACCACCGCCTGGAAGCGCGCGAAAAGGAGCTGCAGCTCGTCACCGACACCATGTCGGTCGGCGTCGCGCGCATCAGCCGGGCGTTCACCTATCTCTGGGTGAACCGCGTCTACGCCCAGTGGGTCGGCAGGAAGCCCGCCGAGATCATCGGCCGCACGCTCGCGCAGGTGCTGGGCGAGCAGGCCATGGGCGAGATCCAGCCGCGCGCGAAGGACCTTCTCGCCGGCCGCCGGGTGCAGTACGAGCGGCTCTCGCAGTACCACGCCCTCGGCAAGCGCTGGGTGCAGATCACCGCCGAACCTACGCACGACGCCACCGGCCGGCCCGACGGCTGGGTGGCGGTGGTGTTCGACATCCACGATCGCAAGCTCGCCGAGGAAACGCTGCGCGAGGCCGACCGGCGCAAGGACGACTTCCTCGCGGTGCTGGCGCACGAGCTGCGCAATCCGCTCGCGCCGATCCGCAACGCCGTCGCCATCCTCGGCAAGAAGGACCAGCTCGATCCCGAAGTGGCGTGGAGCCGCGACGTGATCGACCGCCAGGTCGACCAGCTCACGCGCCTGGTCGACGACCTGCTCGACATCGGGCGCATTTCGCGCGGCCGCCTCGCGCTGCGCAAGGAGCGCGTCGCGCTCGAGCGCGTCGTCGACATGGCGCTCGAGACCAGCCGGCCGCACATCAACGCCGCCGGGCATCGCCTGTCGGTGATTCTGCCCGCCGAGGCGGCGGTGCTCGACGCCGACCCGGCGCGCCTCGCGCAGGTGTTCGCCAATCTGCTGAACAACGCCGCGCGCTACACGCCGCCCGAAGGCTCGATCAGCCTGAGCGCCGCGGTCGAGGCAAACGAGGCGGTGATCAGCGTCGAGGACAACGGCATCGGCTTCGGCCCCGAGGCGGCGGCGCGCCTGTTCGAGCCGTTCTCGCCGCTCACCAGCGCGAGCGGCCGCGCCCACGGCGGGCTCGGCCTCGGCCTGTCGCTGGTGCAGGGGATCGTCGCGTTGCACGGCGGCAAGGTCGAGGGGCGCAGCGAAGGCGCGGGGCACGGCAGCCAGTTCGTCGTGCGCCTGCCCCTGGCGATGGGCGTCCAGCAGGCGGTGCACGCGCCGCGCGCCGCCGCGGCGCCGATGGCGGCCGCGGGACGGCGCATCCTCGTCGCCGACGACAACAAGGACACCGCCGACTCGCTGCAGCGCGTGCTGCAGCTCTACGGCTACGACGTGCGCGTCGCCTACGACGGCGCGACCGCGCTGCGGCTCGGCGCGGCATTCCGGCCGGAAGTGGCGGTCCTCGACATCGGCATGCCCGGCGCGAACGGCTACGAGGTGGCGCGCGAGATCCGCAAGCAGCAGGGCCCGCAGATCAAGCTGGTGGCGCTGACCGGCTGGGGCCAGGAAGGCGACCGGCGCCGCGCCATGGAGGCGGGTTTCGATTTTCATCTGACCAAGCCCGTCGATCCGGGTACGCTGAACGACCTGCTGTCGGAGGTCGCGCCGAAGTAGGAAGGAAGCCGCGGAGGGGGAATGAACAACAAGAAAATCCTGTGGTCCCTGGCGGCGCTCGCCTGCGCCGCGAGCGCGGCCGCCCAGACGCAGATAGCGGCGAACCTGGCCGATCTGTCGCTCGAGCAGCTGAGCAATATCGTGGTCAGCACCGTGTCGGGGCGCGATGCGCCGCTGTCGCGCGCCGCCGCCTCCATCTACGTCATCAACGCGGAGGACATCCGCCGCTCCGGCGCGACCAGCCTGCCCGAGGTGCTGCGGCTCGCGCCGAACCTGCAGATCGCGCGCGCCGACGCCAACCAGTGGGCGATTTCCTCGCGCGGCTTCAACAACGTGCTCGCCAACAAGATGCTGGTGCTGATCGACGGCCGCACCGTCTACTCGCCGCTTTTCTCCGGCACGTTCTGGGAGGCGCAGGACGTGATGCTGGAGGACATCGAGCGCATCGAGGTGATCAGCGGGCCGGGCGCGACGCTGTGGGGCGCCAACGCGGTGAACGGCGTCATCAACGTCATCAGCCGCAGCGCGCGCGAGACGCAGGGCGGCCTCGCCTCGGTGCAAGCGGGCAGCACGCAGCGCGACGGCGCGGCGCGTTACGGCGGCGCGCTGTCGGACGGGCACTACCGCGTCTACGCCAAGGGCGTGCGCCGCGATACCACGCACAACGCCAGCGGCGCGCAGATCGGCGATGCCGCCGAGCATGGCCAGGCCGGCTTTCGCGCCGACTGGGGCCGCGCGGCGGACGGCTTCACCCTGCAGGGCGACGCCTATCGCGGCGAGATCGACCAGATGCCGTCGAGCCGCGAGATCACCGGGATCAACCTGCTCGCGCGCTGGACGCGGCAGCTCGACGGCGGCTCGCACCTGAAACTGCAGGGCTACTACGACGGCACGAGCCGCGACCAGCCCGGCAGCATCCGCGAGCGGCTCGATACCTATGACTTCGAGCTGCAGCACGCGCTGGCGCGCGCCGGGCGCCATGACGTGCTGTGGGGCTTCGGCGTGCGGCAATACCGCGACCAGGTCGAGAACCTGAGCGCCGTCTTCGCCCTTCTGCCTGCGACCCGCAACCTGTACCGCAACCACCTGTTCGTGCAGGACGAGATCGCGCTTGCCGAGGACCTCGCGCTGACCATCGGCGCGAAGGTCGAGACCAACAGCTACACCGGCGCGGAATGGCTGCCGAGCGTGCGCCTCGCCTGGCAGTTCGCGCCGACGCAGCTGCTGTGGAGCGCCCTGTCGCGCACCGTGCGCGCGCCGGCGCGCATCGACCGCGAGTTCTTCCAGCCGGCCGCCGGGCCGCCGTTCCTGCTCGCCGGCGGACCGCACTTCGAATCGGAAGTCGCCAACGTCTTCGAGCTCGGCTATCGCGCCCAGCCCACCCCGCAGCTGTCCTTTTCCGCCACCGCCTTCCACCACGACTACGACGCGCTGCGCACGCTGACGCCCGCGCCCGGCGGCGCCGTGTTCGTGAACGACATGGAAGGCAGGACCTCCGGCATCGAAGCCTGGGGCACATGGCGCGCGGCCGACTGGCTGCGCCTGCAGGCCGGATTCGTGCACCAGGACCAGGCGCTGCGCCTGCGCCCGGGCGCAGTCGATGCGCAGCCGCCTTCGGCCACCGGCAACGACCCGGACAACTGGTGGAAGCTGCGCGCCTCGATGGACCTCGGCTCGAAGCACGAGCTGGACATCATGGTGCGGCACTACGACGCGCTGCCCAATCCGGCGGTGCCGGAATACACCGCGGTGGACGCGCGGCTCGGCTGGCGCGCCACGCGCGCGCTCGAGCTGTCGCTCCTGGTGCAGAACCTGACCGACCGGCGCCACCCCGAATGGGGCTTCGCCCCGGGCCGGCCCGAATTCGAGCGGGCGGTATTCCTGAAGGCGCGTCTCGCGCTCTAGCCCTGTGAGACACATCGCCGCCGCCTGGTTGCTCGCGCTGCACTGCTGCGCCGCTTTCGCGCAGCCGCTCGAGCACGAGGTGAAGGCGGCGTTCCTGTTCAAGTTCCTGTCCTTCGTGGAATGGCCGCAGGCGGCCCTCGGCGCGCCCGGCGCACCGCTGGTGATCGGCGTGGCGGGGGCCGAGGACGCGGCCGCGGCGCTCGAGCAGATGAGCGCCGGGCGCAGCGCGCAGGGCCGTCCGGTCGAGGTGCGCCGCCTGCGCGAAGGCGAGCCGCCGACGGGCGTGCACATGCTGTTCCTCGCCCGCGGCCAGGCGCAGCGCCTGCGCGAGATCGCGCGCGTCGCGCCCGCGCAGCCGCTGCTCATCGTATGCGAATGGGACGGCGCCCTCGACCAGGGCGCGGCGGTCAACTTCGTGCGCGCTGACGCCCGTGTGCGCTTCGAGGTGGCGCTCGACGCCGCCGAGCGCCGCAGCCTGCGCATCAGCTCGCGCATGCTGAGCGTGGCGCTCAACGTCAGGCCGGGCAAGCAGTGAAAAAAATCAAGTGAAGATGCGCTTCCGGCTGCCCGGCTTCATCCGCCGCTCGCTGAGCGCGAAGATGGTCGCGGTGGTTCTCGCCACCACCTTCGTCGCGCTGCTGGTGAACGCGCTCGCCCTGTTCTACTACAACGCGGTGACGCTGCGCGAAACGCAGATCGCCGACGTGCGCACGCAGGCCGAGATCCTCGGCCGCGCCAGCGCGCCGGCGCTCGCCTTCAACGACCGCCGCGAGGCGGGCCGCGACCTGGCGATGCTGAAGGCGCGGCCGGACATCGAGGCGGCGGCGCTCTACGCCGCCGACGGCACGCTGTTCGCCTCGTACACGCGCGCCGGCCTCAGCGCGGAATTTCCGCAGCGCGCCGCCGAGCCGGGCTACCGCCTCGCCGAGGACCGCGTCACGCTGGTCCATCCGATCGTCGAGGGCAGCGAGACCGTCGGCCGGGTCTACATGCGCGCGAGCGTCGGCCTGCGCGAGCGCGTGATCTACTACTTCGGCATTCTCGCCGCGGTCATGGCGCTCGCGCTCGCCGCCGCGCTCGCCGTGTCGGTCTGGCTGCAGCGCGCGGTGACCGCGCCGATCCTGTCGGTGGCGGCGCTGGCGCGCGAGGTGGTCGAGCGGCGCAACTTCGCGGCGCGCGCGGCGCGCGGCGGCGAGGACGAGACCGGCGCGCTGGCCGACGCCATGAACCGCATGCTGGCGGATCTCGAGCGCGAGATGGCCGAACGCAGCCAGGCCGAGGAGGCGCTGCGCGCCGCCGACCGGCGCAAGGACGAGTTCCTCGCCACGCTCGCGCACGAGCTGCGCAACCCGCTCGCGCCGATCCGCAACGCCGTCTACATCCTGCACACGCGCAAGGACGACCCGCAGGTGGTGGCGGAGATGCGCGCCATGGTCGAGCGGCAGGTGAAGCAGATGGTGCGCCTGGTCGACGACCTGCTCGACGTGTCGCGCATCACCACCGGCAAGCTCGCGTTGCGCCGCGAGCGCGTCGAGCTGCGCGCGGTGGCGGAGAGCGCGCTCGAGGCGGTCGAGCCGCTGGCGCGCGCGCGCGGCCACACGCTCGGCGTCGAGCTGCCGCCGGCCGGGGTGTATGTCAACGCCGACCCGACGCGCCTCGCCCAGGTATTCCTCAACCTGCTCAACAATGCGGTCAAGTTCACCGAGACCGGCGGACGCATCGAGTTTCGGCTCGAGCTCGCCGGCGGCGAGCTGGTGGCGCGGGTGCGCGACAACGGCGTGGGCATCGCGTCCGGCATGCTGGAGCCGATATTCGACATGTTCGTGCAGGCCGACAATTCGCTCGAGCGCAGCGTCTCCGGCCTGGGCGTGGGGCTGTCGCTCAGCCGCCGCCTGGTGGAGCTGCACGGCGGCAGCGTGACGGCGTCCAGCGCCGGCGCCGGGCGCGGCGCCGAGTTCGTGGTGCGCATCCCGGCCCTCGATGCGGAGCATGCCGCCGCGACCCGCTCGCGCGCCGACGCCGGCGCCGCGGCGCCGCGCCACCGCATCCTGGTCGTCGACGACAACCGCGATTTCGCCGACAGCCTGGCGGCGATGCTGCGCGCCATGGGACACGAGGTGCGCGTGGAGCACGACGGGCTCGCCGCGCGCGGCGCGGCGGAGGAGTTCGGTCCGGGGCTTGCCTTCGTCGACATCGGGCTGCCGAAGATGAACGGCTACGATGTTGCGCGCGCGCTGCGCGCTGCACCGGGCACGCGCAACGCGATCCTCGTCGCCGTCACCGGCTGGGGCCAGCCCGGCGACCGCCAGCGCGCCAAGGAGGCCGGCTTCGACGAGCACATGGTGAAGCCGGTCGACCTGGACCGGCTGCAGTCGATCCTGCGGGAGGCCTAGAAGGGCTTCAGTGGTCTTCGATGCGAGGGACGGAATCCTCGGCGGGACCGCCGGTGTCCGGATCGATCCACTCCGAGATGCCGAGCTCGGATTCGGCTTCCTGCAGCGTCTCGCCGGGCTCGAGCTCGGCCTCGCTCGCCTGCATGGCGGCCTCGGCCTCGGCGCGCGTCGGGAACGGGCCGTATTCCTCCGGCTCGATGCCGTCCTTCCAGTAGAAGCCGTCGGGCCGCTCGAAGACGCGCCCGGCGGGGATCGCTTCGCTTGAAACGGGAGCCGGCTTCTTTCGTTTCATGAATCCATGTTACGCCAGAATCCTATCCGTGAGTCAAGAGCGAATGCGGCCTGGCTCTGCTGCTGCCGGACTCACTTCATCGGCGGCGGCATCGTTCCGGTCAACCTGCGGAAGCAGCTCGCTCGTCAGGAGCTGCTCGAGGTCGCGGCGGCCCTGCTGGTTGAGCGCCATGAGCTGCGTCTCCTCCTGCCGCACCGACATCTGCCTGAGCATCATCTCCTCGTCGTGGCGGCGGAAGCGCTGGATCACGCGGCGCGCCGCCTGCGGCCCGAAGTCGAGCAGGCGCAGCGCTTCCTCGGCGGCCTCGAGCGCCGAGCCGAAGGTCTCGCGCACCGCCGGCACGCCCATCTCCAGGTACTCGTAGGCGTCGCTGCGGCTGTGCGCGCGCACGACCAGCCTGAGGTTGGGAAAGTTCTGCCGCGCGCGCTTTACCGCCCGCATCGCCGCCTCGGGGTCGTCGATCGCCACCACCAGCAGCCGCGCGCGCGCGGCGCCGGCTTTCTCCAGCACGTCGATGCGCGTCGCATCGCCGTAGTACGCCTTGGAGCCGAAGCGGCGCACCAGCTCGATCTGGTTCGGGTCGTGGTCGATCAGCGTGGCCTTGATGCGCATGCCGTTCAGCACGCGCGCCACCACCTGGCCGAAGCGGCCGAAGCCGGCGACGATCACCGGGTTCGCTTCGTCGACCACGTCGGTCTCGCGCAGCTCGGTGCCGGCGAAGCGCGGCGCCAGGACCCGCTCGTAGAGCATGACGAGGAGCGGCGTGGTGACCATGGTCACCGCCACCGCGGCGTTCAGCACCTTGAGGGTATCCCCTGGAAGGATGGAAGCGGCGGCGCCGAACAGCACGAAGGCGAATTCGCCCACCTGCGAGAGCGAGATGGCGAAGAGCGTCGCGTCGGCGCGGCCGCAGTAGCCGAAGGTCTGCGCGATCGGGTAGTGGAAGATCAGCTTGAGCAGGACCCCGCCCAGGGCGATGCCCAGGATGACGTGCGGAATGCGCGCGAACAGGCCCATGTCGATGGACATGCCCACCGCGATGAAGAACAGGCCGAGCAGCAGTCCCTTGAAGGGCTCGATGTCGAGCTCGAGCTCGTGGCGGTACTCGGAGTCGGCGAGCAGCACGCCGGCGAGGAAGGCGCCCAGCGCCATCGACAGGCCGACCGATTCCATCAGCGCGGCGATGCCGAGCACGAGCAGCAGCGCGAAGCCGACGAATACCTCGCGCAGGCGCGTGCCGGCGATGACGCGCAGCACCGGCCGCAGCACGAAGCGGCCGCCGGCGATGATCACCACGATCAGGCCAAGCGCAGTCGCCACCTTGATCCAGTCGAGCGACGCCTTGCCGCTGCTCAGCAGGCCGACCACCAGCAGGAGCGGGATCACCGCCAGGTCCTGGAACAGCAGCACCGCGAAGCTCGCCTGGCCGCCCGGCGTGCCGAGCAGGTTCTTCTCCTGCAGCGTGGCGAGGCCGATGGCGGTCGAGGACATGGCGAAGCCCATGCCGCAGACCAGCGCCACCGGCAGGCTCTGGCCGAAGGCGAGCGCGGCGCCGGTGACCGCCGCGGCGACGGCGATCACCTGCGTCGCGCCCATGCCGAAGATCGAGCGGCGCAGCGCCCACAGGCGATCGGGCTCGAGCTCCAGGCCGATCAGGAACAGCAGCATCACCACGCCGAACTCGGCGAAGTGGAGCACCGTCTCGGGCGCCGCGATGAGGCCCAGGCCCCAGGGACCGATGGCGATGCCGGCGGCGAGATAGCCGAGCACCGAGCCCAGGCCGAGGCGCGCGAACAGCGGCACCGCGATCACGCCGGCGGCGAGGTAGATGAGCGCCTGCTCGAGAAAGCCGTGCTGTTCCATTGGTTAGAATGTTCGCATGGATCAGCCGGTGTCCCTCGAGCAGTTCAAGCTCGGCATGCGCATCCTCACCGGCGCGGTGAACGTGATCACCAGCGCGCACGGCGGGCGGCGCTACGGCATGACCGCCACCGCGGTGTGCTCGGCCACCGCCGAGCCGCCGACGGTGCTGGCGTGCGTCAACAAGCTCGCCACGACGCACGGCGCGATCTCGAAGAGCAAGGTGTTCTGCGTCAACGTGCTGCGCGCCGAGGACATGGAGCTGTCGACCACCTTCAGCGGCGCGCAGAGCGGGGAGGGCCGCTTCAAGTCGCGCGACTGGACGCGCCTCGCCACCGGCGCGCCGGTGCTGATCGACGCCCTGGTGTCGTTCGACTGCCGCATTGTAAAAAGGATAACGCACGGCACGCATACCATCTTCCTCGGCCAGGTCGAGCAGGTGCTGGTCGGCAAGAAGGGCAAGCCGCTGCTGTACTCGGAAGGGCAGTACGCCAAGCTCGCTTCGCTGACCCTCGGCGAGCCGCTGCCGGAAGGCCTGGACTACTGGGGTTTTTGACAGTCTTTGGGCCGCTCCTGTGATCTAATTGCGCCTTCGCAAACGCAGCATCCAAGGGAGAAAGAAAATGGCAACCAAACCCGCCGACGAGGCGAAGGGGAAAACGGCGCCGGCGCAGGACGGCGCGCGCATCAAGTGGGACGACGCGAACATGCGCAGCTCCTACGCCAACGTGTGCAACGTCACCAGCACGCGCGAGGAAGTGGTCATGCTGTTCGGCATCAACCAGGCATGGAACCGCGGCCAGAAAGAAGTCACGATCCAGCTTACTGACCGGATCATCATCAGCCCGTACGCCGCCAAGCGCCTGGTGATGCTGCTCGACGGCGTCGTCAAGGAATACGAGAAACGCTTCGGCGCGCTCAACGTCGAGGGCCCGGGCAAGCAGTAACCGGCGAGACAACCCGCCATGCGCAGCGAGGCTCAGGTCACGGACGACGGCGCCACCGCGCTCGCCGGCTCGCGCACCGAGCTGGACGTCGCCTGGCGGCAGTTCGGCACCGCGCGCAGCCCCGAGGAGTTCTGCCGCCACTGGCTGGCGGTGCAATGCCACGCCATCGCCGAGGTGCGCGACGCCGTGGTGGTGCTGCAGAAGCCCGGCGCCGACGACTTCGCGCCGCTCGCCGCCTGGCCGGAAGGCCGCCGCGAGCGCGAAGGCGTGATGGAGATCGCCGAGCGCGCGCTGCGCGAGGGCCGCGGCCTGGTGGAGGCGCAGGGCAGCGAGAGCCACCGCATCGCCTACCCGGTGCGCCTGGACGGCAAGGTGCGCGGCGTGGTGGCGATCGAGACCGGCTGGCGCGAGGCGGCGCAGCTGCAGGCGGCCATGCGCCAGCTGCAATGGGGCTCCGGCTGGCTCGAAGTGCTGCTGCGGCGCCACGCCGACCCGGCGGAGGCGGCGCGCCTGAGGATGAAGCTGATCCTGCAGCTGGTCGCCGCGTTCCTCGAGCGGCCGCGCCTGAGCGAGGCGGCCACCGACCTGGTTTCGGAGATGGCCTCGCGCCTGGGCTGCGACCGCGTCGTGCTCGGCCTGGTGCAGGGCCGCGTCATCCGCGTCGAGGCGGTGTCGCACAGCGTGCAGTTCGACCGCCACGCCAACCTGCTGAACGGCATCACCGCGGCCATGCAGGAGGCGCTCGACCAGCGCGAGACCATCGTCTTTCCGCAGGACGCCGACGCGCGCCCGGTGGTGACCTTCGCGCACGCCGACCTCGCCCAGGCCTCCGGCGCGGGCGGCGTGGCGACCGTGCCGCTCATGCACGCCGGGCAGCCGGTCGGCGCCCTGACGCTGGAGCGCGCGGCTGGCCTGAGCTTCGACGCCGCGGCGGTCGAGCTGATCGACGGCCTCGCCGCGATGCTCGGCCCGCTCGTGCATCTGCACCAGCAGCAGATGAAGACGCTGCCGGGGCACGTCGCCGCCTCGACCCGAAGCTTCTGGGGCCGCCTGGTCGGCCCGCGCAACGCTGGGCTCAAGTTCGGCGCCGGCGCGCTGCTGCTGCTGCTCGGTTTTCTTGCCGTCGTCTCGGGCGACTATCGCGTCTCGGCCACCGCGCGCGTCGAAGGCGAGATCCAGCGCGCTCTCACCGCGCCGTTCCAGGGCTATGTGCGCGACGCCGCGCACCGCGCCGGCGACACGGTGAAGCAGGGCGAGCTGCTGGCGCGCCTGGACGACCGCGACCTCAGGCTCGAGCGCACGCGGCTCGCCTCGCAGCTCGAGCAGTACGGCCGCCAGTACCGCGAGGCGATGGCCAAGCGCGACCGCGCCACGGCGCGCATCGTCAGCGCGCAGACCGACCAGATCGGCGCGCAGCTCGGGCTGGTCGAGGAGCAGCTCTCGCGCACCGACATCGTCGCGCCGTTCGACGGCGTGCTGGTGAGCGGCGACCTGACGCAGGCGCTCGGCGCGCCGCTCGAGCGCGGCCAGACGCTGTTCGAGATCGCGCCGCTAGACGCCTACCGCGTGGTGCTGCAGGTCGACGAGCACCGCGTCGCGGACCTGAAGGCCGGGCAGCGCGGCGAGCTGGTGCTCTCCTCGATGCCGGGAGAGCGCTACGCCATGAAGGTGTCCAAGATCACGCCGGTCAGCACCGCGCGCGAGGGCCGCAACTACTTCCGCGTCGAGGCGCAGCTCGAGCCCGGCGACGCGGCGCGCCTGCGTCCCGGCATGGAGGGCGTGGCGAAGGTGACGATCGACGACCGCCTGCTCGCCTGGATCTGGACGCGCGAGCTGGCGAACTGGCTGCGCCTCAAGGCCTGGGCGTGGACGCCGTGAGGCGGGCGCGATGCAGCAGCAGCTGAGCCCGGCGTGGTACCGCGTCGCGGCGCTGCAGCCGCGGCTGCGCTCGCACGCGCGCATCCACCGCCACGAGTACCGCGGCGAGCTGTGGTACGTGCTGACCGACCGCCTGTCGCGCCGCGCGCACCGCTTCGGCCCCGCCGCGCACTTCGTGCTCGGCCTGATGAACGGCCGGCGCACGGTGCAGGAGATCTGGGACGCGGCGCTCGAGCGCTTCGGCGAGCAGGCGCCCTCGCAGGACGAAGTGATCCAGCTGCTCGGCCAGCTGCACGGCGCCGAGATCCTGCAGTGCGAGGTGGCGCCCGACGTCGACGAGCTGCTGCGCCGCTCGCAGATGACCGACCGGCGCTCGCGGCTGGCGAAGCTGATGTCGCCGCTCGCTATCAAGATCCCGCTGTTCGACCCCGACCGGCTGCTGGAGCGCCTGCTGCCCTGGTACCGGCCGCTGTTCGGCCGGTTCGGCGCCGCGCTCTGGCTGCTGGTGGTCGGCTGGGCCGCCGTCGCCGCGGTGCAGAACTGGGACGCGCTGGCGCACGACGTCGGCCACCGCTCGCTCGCGCCGGAGAACCTGCTGCTGATCGCTGTGGTGTTCCCGCTGCTCAAGGCGCTGCACGAGTTCGGCCATGCTTGCGCCGTCAGGGCCTGGGGCGGCGAGGTGCACGAGATGGGCGTGATGCTGCTGGTGCTGATGCCGGTGCCGTACGTCGATGCCTCCGCCTCCAGCGCCTTCGCCGAGAAGGGGCGGCGCGTGGTGGTCGGCGCCGCCGGCATGATCGTCGAGGTGTTCGCCGCCGCGGTGGCGCTGTTCTTCTGGCTGGAGATGGAGCCCGGCATTCCGCGCGCGATCCTGTTCAACGTGATGCTGATCGCGGGCGTATCGACGGTGATCTTCAACGCCAACCCCCTGCTGCGTTTCGACGGCTACTACATCCTGGCGGACCTGCTGGAGATGCCCAACCTGCGCCAGCGCGCGCAGCAGAGCTTCGCCTCGCTGTTCCAGCGCCGCCTGCTCGGGCTGGACGTGCCGGCGCCGGATACCACGCCGAGCGAGCGGATGTGGCTGCTGTCGTTCCAGGTCGGCTCCTTCCTCTACCGCATCACGGTGACCCTCGCCATCGCCGTCTTCGTCGCCAATCAGTACTTCTTCGTCGGCGTGGTGCTCGCCCTGTGGGCGCTCGCCTCGGGCTTCCTGCTGCCGCTGCTGGGCATGCTGTCGTACCTCGCAGCCAACCCGCGCCTGGGCCGCCATCGCAGCCGCGCCGTAGCCGCGAGCGCGGCGTTTGCCGCGGTGCTGTTCGTGCTGCTGTTCGTCGTGCCGGTGCCCTCATGGACCAACGTGCAGGGCGTGGTGGCGGTGCCGGAGCAGTCGATGGTGCGTGCCGGCACAGACGGCTTCGTCACCAAGGTCATCGCGCAGCCCGGGCAACGCGTGCGCCGCGGCGATCCGCTGGTCGAGACCGCCGACCCCATGCTGGCGATGCGTGCGCGCGTGCTGGAGGCGCAGAAGAGCGAGCTCGAGGCGCGTTTCCAGTCGGAGAACGTCGACCGGCGCGTGCGCGCGCAGATGACGCTCGACCAGCTGAAGACCATCGACGCCGAGCTGGTGCGCACGCGCGAGCGCGCCGGCGACCTGGTGATGCTCAGTCCTACCGACGGCGAGTTCGCGCTCGCGATGGCCGGCGACCTGCCCGGCAAATTCGTCAAGCACGGCGAGGCGGTGGCGCACGTCGTCGCCGGCAGCGGCCGCACCGTGCGCGTGGCGATCCCGCAGCAGCAGGTCGACCAGGTGCGTGCCTGCACGCGGCGCGTCAGCCTGCGGCTGGCCGAGGACCTCGCCGAGGCGCTGCCTTCGCGCATCCTGCGCGAGGTGCCGCGCGCGAGCGACCGGCTGCCCAGCGCGGCGCTGAGCCAGGCCGGCGGCGGCGAGGCGGCGATCGATCCGAGCTCGGGCGGCGACGTGAAGACGCTGAACACGCACTTCGAGTTCGAGCTCGAGCTGGGCCAGCCGGCGATGCTGGGCGGGCGCGTCTATGTGCGCTTCGACCATCCGCCGGCGAGCGTCGGCGCGCAGGCCTGGCGCTGGGCGCAGCAGCTGTTCCTGCAGCGCCTCGCCGTCTGAGGGCCTAGCCTGTATCCGGAGCGCTCGTATGCGCCCGAGCCGGCGGCGGATCGCCTGGCCGCCGCGCTGGGCTACCGCTGGCACGCCCTTTTCCGCCGCGTCCTGCCCGCGGAGAACCGTTTCCTCCTGAAGGTCGAGAGCTACGCGCGCGACATGCGCGGCGGCACGCTGGGCGCCGACATCGCCGGCCTGCGCTACGGGCTGCGCCGCGACGGCTTCACCGTCGAGCTGGCCGCGCGCAGCCTGAGCCTCGCGCACGCCACGGTCGGCGCCAGCGTGCCGCGGCACGTTCTCGCGGCCGCCGGCGCGCTGATGCGCGGCGCGGTGGTCGAGATCGCCGACGCACGCGAGCAGCGCCAGGCGCTGCTGCTGGCTGCGCTTGCGCGGGCGATGCACGGTTCGCCGGTGCACTGGCTGACCGGCACCGAAGAGCGCGCCGCGGCCGCGGCGGCGGAGCTGCGCGCGCCGCTCGCCCTGCTCAACCTGCCGGCCGACGCGGTGCGCTGCGCGCCGCTGCGGGAGATCGCCTTCGACTACCTGCGGGACCGCCTGCACGCCGGGCCGCGGTCGCGGCCGGCGCACGGCAGGATCGAGCGCCTGGCGGGCGACGCGCCGCAGGCGGGACGGCTGCGGCTCGCCGGCCTGCACTGCGCGCTGGTGGAGGACGCCGACGCAGCGATGCTGGACGATGCACACGCGCCGCTGGTCATGTCGGCCGAGGCGGACCTCTCCGGCGACCGCCTGGTCTACGAGCAGGCCATGGAGCTGGCGCGCGCGCTGACGCAGGGCGCGGACTTCGAGGTCGGCGAGGAGGCGGTGCAGCTCACCGCCGACGGCGCCCGCCACCTCGCGCAGATCAGCGTGCTGCTCGGCGCGGTGTGGTCCGCGCGCGCGCGGCGCGAGGAATTGGTGGGCGCCGCGCTCGCCGCGCTGCACCTGGGGCGCGAGCCGAACCGCAAGTCCGACATCCTCTACCGCTTGACGGTGCCGCGCTTCCTCGGCCGCTACCTGCACCTGGCCGGCGCGTGCCGCGACGCGCGCGGCATCGAGAACGAATTCTGGGAGCTGTACGGCCTGAAGACGGTTCGTGCCGGCCCGGCCGCGCCGCGGGCGGACTGCCCGGCGCGCGTCTTCCGCAGCGCCGCGCAGCGCCGCTCGGCCATCGCCGCGACGGCGAGCGACTCGCCGCTGCTGCTGGTCGCAGTGCGCACGAAGGCCGAGGCCGAAGCGCTGCCGCAGGGGCTAGCCGTCAGCCTGTACCCGGCGCAGCGCAACGTGAAGGCGCCGCCGCCGGCGCCGCCGCATGTGGTGGTGGCGGAGCTGCACGACTCGCGCCGCCATGTCGAGCAGATCCGCGGGGCCTACGGCGCGGCGAGCTGCGTGCAGCTGCTGGCGCTCGAGGATGAAGCGGTGGAGAAAGTGCTCGGCTTCTTCACCAAAGCGTTGCTGGGAAAAAACCAGGGCGAGCTTTCGCCGAAGCTCGCCCGCTTCGTGGCCTCCTCGGCGCAGAAAGGCATGGAGCGCGCGCAGGCGCAGATCCGGCGCGAAATCGTGGCGCGCGAGCGCCAGTTCGACGACCTGCTCGCCTTTTCCGGCAGGCGCGAGTAGGAACTACTGGAAGCGGACTTTGCAGCGCACGCCCGCGGGGATCAGGCGCTTGTGGTTGGCCAGCTCCAGGCGCACGCCGAAGGTGCCGCTCGCCGCGTCGACCACCGGGTCGATCACCGCCACCGTGGTCGGGTAGCTGCCGCCGACCGGCGCCTCGGGCATCACGATCGCGCGCTGGCGCGCCTTGATGCGCCCGTAGGCGCTCACCGGCAGCACCACCTCGACGTGCAGGGGGTCGATCTGGGCGAGGCGCATGATCGGGTCCTTGAAGCTGATGGCGCCGAACTCGCCGGGCTTGAGCAGCACCTCGACCACCACGCCGTTGAGCGGGCTGCGGATGGTGCGCATGGCGAGCACCTCGGAGGAGCGCTTGGCCTCGAGCTCGGCCAGCTGCTGGTTCTCGCGCGCGCGGCGCAGCTCCTCGGTGGCGAGCTGCAGCTCGGCCATCGCCTCGTCGCGCGAGTTGGCGGAGATGAAGTTCTGCTTGAACAGCTCCTGCGCGCGGTCGGCCTTCTTCTGCGAGATGTCCTGGCGCGCCTGAGCAGACTTGATCTCGCCGATGGCGTCGGCGCGCGAGCGGGCCAGGGCGAGCGCGGCGCGCTCGGGGCCCGAGGCTAGCTCGACCAGTATCTGGCCGCGCGTCACCACGTCGCCGCGGCGCACCTTGACCTGCTCGATCACCGCTTCGACCGGGCTGCGGATCTCGATCGCCTGGCGCGCCTCGATCATGCAGTCGTACTCGAGCGGCTGGGCGGGCGCCGTGCAGGGCGCGAGAAGGAGCAGGGCGGCGAGGCGACGCATCATCGGGCCGTCATTATAGGGACCGGCCGAGGGACCAACTGACAGGAAAGGTCAGCCGATGCCGCCGGTCGCCGCGCTGCCGGCGGCGGCCGCGGGCGGCAGCTCGCGCCGCGCCGGGTCGCCGCGATTGAGCATCTCGATGTAGGCGCGGTGCGAGGGCAGCGATTTCGCCAGCCTGGCGTTGGCGGCGCGGATGTCGTCGAGGATCCTGCGCACCTGGGAGAAGTCCGACAGGTCGGCGCCGCGGCGGTAGATATGAGGCAGGCGGTGCTGGCCGGCGAGGATGCAGTACCAGCTCGGCGGCGGGAACATGGCGTACTCGACCGGCTCGACCATGCCGGTGCGGTCGTACACCTCCAGCAGCTCGCGCAGCGAGTCGGACAGCGGGACCTCGCGGTAGGCGTTCCAGAAGGCGCTGTCGGTGCGCTTCGTCAGCACATAGTGCGCCAGGATGAAGTCGCGGATCTCGTCGTAGGTGACCGCCATGCGCTCGTTGTAGCGGCGCGCCAGGTTGGGGTCGAAATCCAGGTCGGGGAAGTAGGTGAGCAGCAGCGCGAGGCCGCGCTGGATGATGAAGATGCCGGTCGACTCGATCGGCTCGACGAAGCCCGAGGCGAGCCCCATGGCGATGCAGTTGCCCTGCCAGCTGCGGGTGCGCCGTCCGACCTTCATCTTCAGCCCGCGCGGCTGCAGGACGTCGAGCTCCACGCCGAGCAGGCCGGCCAGCTCGCGGCCGGCGGCGTCCTCGCCGATGAACTTGCTGCTGTAGACGTAGCCGTTGCCGACGCGGTGCGTGAGGGGGATCTGCCAGATCCATCCCGAGCTCATCGCCGTGGCGCGGGTGTAGGGCGAGGTGCGCTCGCCCAGCGGCAGCGGCGCGGCGAGCGCGCGGTCGCACAGCAGGGTGTCGGACCAGTCGATGTAGGGGTCGCCCAGCGCCTGCTCGGCGAGCAGCGCGCGAAAGCCGCTGCAATCTATGTACAGGTCGGCGCTCAGCACGCCGTTCTGCTTCGTCGTCACGTTGCGGATGTGGCCGCGCTCGTCGACCGCCACCTGCGTGACCTCGTCGGCGATGTGCAGCGCGCCGCGCTTCATCGCCTCGCCCTTCAGGAACTCGGCGAAGGCGCCGGCGTCCAGGTGGTAGGCGTACTGGCCGCGGTCGTAGATCAGCGTCGAGCCGGAGGCGCCGCGCGGCGCCTTCTCCTCCTCGCCGAGCAGCGTCTGCAGCGAGTAGGACGTGTACGGTCCCTCGGGATAGCCGCCGCGCAGGCTCTTCAGCCAATAGTGAAATATCGGTAGGCCGTCGATGTCTCCGCCCACCGGCCCGAACGGATGCCAGTAGGTGTCGTTGCCGTTGTGCCAGTTGACGAACTTGACGCCGAACTTGTAGGTGGCGTGCGAGCGGCGCATGAACTCGTCCTCGCTGATGCCGAGGATGCGCAGGAAGCCGACCAGCGGCGGCACGGTAGCTTCGCCCACGCCGATGGTCGGGATCGCCGGCGACTCGACCACCGTGACGCGCCCGCCGGTGGCCCTGAGCTGCGCCGCGAGGTAGGTCGCCGCCATCCAGCCGGCGGTGCCGCCGCCGACGATGAGGATGTTCTTGACCGGCTGAGCCATTTTTTTCCTATTTTTCTTCCGGAAAATCGAACAGCAGGACAACGCGTTCTTCCGCAGTCAGGTTCCACGCTTCGTGCTCGAGGCGGTCGTCGAGCACCAGCGCCTCGCCTTCGCGCCACACGCGCGTCTCGCCGCCCACCCGTATGGCGCAATCGCCTGCCGGCACGCTGAGCGCGAGATGGCAGCGCAGGAAGTCGCCCTGGTAGCCGGCATGCGGCTGGATGCGGGTGCCGGGCCGCAGCACCGAAAAGCCGGCCGCGCCGTGCCGCGGAACGTGCTTGGCCACCAGAGCGGCCGTGACCGGGCAGCGCTCGATGTTGCCGGCCACCGGCCTGCCGTGCGGGAAATCGTAAAGCCCGTACACCTTCCAGCCCTCCCCGTAGAGCTCGCGCTCGAACCAGTCGATCAGGCGATCCTGCACGCCGAGGTACTCGGCGTGGATCGCGCGCCAGTGCCGGCGCAGCTCGCCTACGAAGGCGAAGCGCTCAGTGTCGTGGAAGCAAGTTGCAGCAGTTTTTCGCACTCGGACTCTTCCACCGCCTCGGCCAGGCGCGCCACCGCCAGCGGCAGCTGCCAGCGCTCGATCGCCTGCATGCGCCCGGACCAGGCCTCGCGCAGGCACCCGGCATAGGCTTCGACGAACGCGGCGCGCAGCTCCTCGGCGATCTTGCCCGCCCGCGCAAAGCGCAGCAGCAGCAGCGAGCGCGCCGCGTCGAGCGCCGCGTCGGCGCGCCCCGCATCTACCCAGTCGACGACGACCGGACCCCTGTCGGTGATTATGACATTCGCCGGGTGGAAGTCGCCGTGGCAGGCGGCCGCGCCGGCGGGCAGGCGCGCCAGCACCTCGAGCGCCCGCTGCCGCAGCGCCGGGCTGGCGCGCCGCGCATGCGCGATCTTGGCCGCCAGCTGCTCCTTGATGTCGGGAAAGCCGGCGGGCGCGGCGGCGTGGATCGCGCGCTGCAGGCCGAAGAAGATCTGCGCGAGGCGCGCCGGCGGCGCGGCGCGCTCGGCGATCATGTGGAACAGCGTCGGTCCCTCGCAGCGCTCGAAGACGATGCCGCTGCGTCCGTTGCTCTCTATAATTCCCTCGGGGCGCGGCGTGGGGATTCCCGCCGCGTGCGCGGCGGCGGCGTGCCGCAGCTCGGCCTCGATGGCCTGGCGGGAAAAGCCGGGCCGGAACAGCTTCAGCACGCGCGCGGGCTCCAGCAGGTACAGCTCCGCGTGGCGGCCCCGGGCGATCGGCGGGTGGGTGGTCTGGTCCAGAGTCTTCATTATAGGGACGGCATGTCGCGATCGGTCTTCAGCGGGCTGTCCCTTCTCGGCGCGGGCGACGCGCTCGAGGTGCATTACCCCCGCAGCATTCACGACGCCGAGCGCGCCGCGCGCGTAGCGCGGGCATTCGATCTGCAGGTCGCCTCCGGCGCCGAGACGTGGAGCGTGCGCGGCGGCTTCCCGGCCCTCAAGGGCTTCTTCGCGCAGCTGAACGCTTTCCCGCCGCCTTATCCGGTGCAAGGCATCGCCCGGGAAAAAGCCGAAATCCCCGAGGTGAGCTGCGTAATCGTGGTGAACGAGAACCTGCCGTTCGTGCGCGAGCAGCTCCTGCCCTCGCTCGCGGCGAATTCGCGCCGGCCGATCGAAGTCGTCCTCGTCTACAACGGCGCGGCGCAGCCGGATCCCGCGCTGCCCGGAATCCGCTCGGCGTGGGGCGCAGTTGCCGCCGGCTACAACGCCGGGGCGAAGGCGGCGCGCGGGCGCTACGTCGCGTTCTTCCACGACGACGTGGTGATCGACGACCCGGGCTGGATCGAGGCCTGCGTCGCGGCGCTCGAGGCGGGCGCTGGCGCGGCGTCGCCGGAGCACCGCCGCCTGGAATCGGTCGCCGGGGTCGCGCTGCCGCCGCTGCCGGTCGCCAAGTGCGTGCCGCTCGTGATGCGCGCGGACGATTTCCGCGCGGCAGGCGGCTTCGACGAGTTCCACTATGTCGGCTATGAGGACCTCGATTTCAGCCTGGCGCTCGCCAGCCGGGGGCTGAAGCTCGCGCCGGTGAAGATCGCGCTGCGCCACTTCAGCGGCATGAGCAGCACGCTCAAGTACTGCCCGGTCCCCGGCCTGGCCGCGCTTTACGCGCTCGCCGCGCTGCCCGCGGCCGCGATCCGGCGCCGCTTCAGCGAGTTCATCGCGCACGGCGTACGCCTGGAGGGTGTCGACGTCATGCGCATCGGACTCGACGTGCAGCTCCTGTATGTCCTTAAGAAGTACCGCGCCTGGCTCGCCGGCATCGATGCGCGCGCCTACGCCGAAGCCACCGCGGCGCTCGAGCGCAGCCTCACCGCCGCCTGCCCGTTCGACGTGACGCTCGTGCTGCCGCGCTTCCGCGAGCTGGACCGGGCGATGCGCGCGGCGTCCGGCTGACATGCGCTGCCTGTTCGTCCTTTCCGCCGACTACGGCGAGTTCGTCACCGCCAACCTTCTGTCGCGCGGCCAGCCCTTCGAGCGGCGCTTCGCGCTACCTGCGGCGCTCGCGCCGCAGGCGGCCGGCCTCGATGGCGCGTCGGCCTATGCGTCGGTGGACGAGCTGCGCGCGACCATCGAGAGCGAGCGGCCCGACAGGGTGGTGCTCGGCTCGGGCTATCTGTTCGCCATCAACAGCCTGTTTGGCCCCGCCGAGCTCGCGGCGCTCATCGCCGAGCTGCGGCTGCGCGGCATCGGTCTCGCCACCACCGATCCCTGGCTGCGGCTGCTCGCGTTGCGCCCCGAGGCGCGCCTGACCATCCATTCCGCCCGGCAGGGGAGCGCCGACGCCGCGCAGACGGAGCGGGTGCGGGCGCTGCAGCGCCGCCTCGAAGAAATCCTGCGGGACGTGCCGCATCTCCTGGCGGTTCCCGCGCCGCTCGCGCACGCATGCTACAACCCCGCATTCGCCCGGCCGCCGCGGCCGGAGGGCGACGAATGGCTGTTCGTGCTTTCGCAGCAGGATCTGAACTATCTTTCGATCGATGCTTTCTTCGCGGCACTCCACTCCCGGGTGAAAGAACTGCTGCGCAATCCGGCAAACAGGCTGCGCTTCGTGGCGCCGGCGCCGGTCGGGCGCTTTCTCGCGGAAAGGTTTCCGTCGGAATCGCGGGTGGAGTACCTGGGCCTGGTCGGGTTCGCGGCGTTCGAGGCCGCGGTGCTGCGCGCGCGCATCGTCGCCTATTGGAACGCGCTCTCGGCCTCGGCGCTCTATTGCCTGTACCACGGCGTGGCGCCGGTGTTCTTCGGCCAGGGCCACCAGGCGAAGGTGTGCGAAGGCCTCTATGAGCACGCCGTGGAGCACGTGTACCGCCGCCAGGCGCCGGCGATGCTCGCGCTCGACGCGCCGTTCGAAACGGACGCCGGCGCGCTGATCGCCGGGCGGGGACTGCCCGCGTGGCTCGACCGGATCCGCGCGGACTATTCGCGCCTGCCTGCGCCGGCCACGGTATTGGAGCAGCTGTGCAACCGCTGATCGAGAGCGCACGCGGCGCGACGCTGATCGGCCGCGATGGACGCAAATACCTCGATCTATCCATGGGTTATGGATCGGTCTGGCTGGGCCATGGCGACCCCGCGGTGGCGTGCGCGCTGCAGGCCCAGCTCGCGCGCTATGCGGCTCCGGGCTACCTCGCCTCGGGCGCCCTCGAGACGGCCGAGGCGGCGTTCTCGACGCTGCTGCCGGCGGGTTATTTCCTCGGCGGCATCTACAGCACCGGGATGGAAGCGGTCGAAGCGGCGCTGCGTGCCGCGTGGGCGCATACCGGGCGCCTCGACCTTGCCGGCTTCGCCGGCAGCGAGCACGGCCGCTCGTTCGTCGCCGCGGCGCTCGGCGCGGAGCCCGCCGCTGCTTATATGTCGGGCGAGCCCGCCTTCGTGCACCGCCTGCCGGGATTTGCCGAGCCTTCGGCCGCGGCGGCGCTCGAGCGCCTGGCCGGCGAGACCGCGCTCGCCGCGGTGGTGGTCGAGCCGATCCAGATGACCGGCGGCGGGCACGCGATCGGCGCTGCGCTGTGCGAGCGGCTGTTCGCGCTTGCACGGCAGAAAGGGTTCGCGGTGATTTTTGACGAGGCGCTGACCGCGCCTTACCGCTGCGGCGCGCGCTTCTATGGCGAGCTGGCAGGGCAGGCGCCCGACATCCTCGTGCTCGGCAAAGGACTGGGCAACGGCTTTCCCTGCGCCGCTGTGGCGCTGCGCCGCGGTTTCACCTGGGAGCGTTCGCAGGTGCGGCCAAGCAGCACTTTCTGGAATCATCCGCTCGCCTGCGCGGCGGTCGCGGCGACGCTCGGCGAGCTCGCGCGCCTCGATCCGGCGCGCAAGGTGCAGGCGATCGAGGCAGTGGTGCGCGAGACGCTGGGCGCGCTTGCGCTGCGCGGGCGCGGCGCGATGTGGTGCCTGAGCCTTCCCGATGCCGCGAGGCAGGCAGCCTTCGTGGCGAAGCTGTTTGAGGAAGGAATCGTGGTGAGCTACTACCCGGGCTGCATCCGGCTGCTGCCGCCGCTGTGCATCGAGCCCGGCGAGCTGCGCCGCGGCTGCGAAACGATCCAGGCCGCGCATGCGGATACGTTCGGGTAGCGTCGAGCTGCGCGCCTTCGAGCCTGCGCTGTCGGAGGCGCTGCATGCGGTTCGCAACCATCCGAGCGTGCGGCGCAACCTGCGCGACCCGCAGCCGATCGCGCGCGAGAGCCACGAGCGCTGGGTGCGCGAAAACCTGATCGAGGCCCGCAACCTGCACCTGTTCCTGGTGTTCAGCGCCGGAGCGGCCGCCGGCATCGCGCTGCTGCGCGATTTCCGCGGACGCGAAGCGGAGATCGGCGTGATGATCGTCGACCCGGAGCGCCACCGGCTGCTCGCCTATGTCGCAGCGCACCTCGTCGGCTACTACGCGTTCGAGGTTTTGGAGCTCGACCGGCTGCTCAGCCGCGTGCCCCTGCAGCATGCGCAGGCCCTTGAATTCAATCTGAATTGCGGCTTCGAGCCGACGGGCCAGGCATCCGCGCTGTACCACGTCCTCTCGCTCTCGAAGGAACGCTCGCGTGAGCACGCTGCGCACAAGCGATTCCGCCGAACGAGAAAGATCGAAGTCGAGGTCGAAAACCTGTGAACGTCTGTGAACCGGTTTTGAAAAATGTGCACTTGTTCACACTGAATTGCGGGCTTGACGCGCGAGGCGGTTTCTGCCTCCTAGAAAGCGCATCACATTTGATACGCAAATGTCTGACGCAATGATAGATCTGCTGCGAGACAGGACGAAAAGAAAACAGTTGAAGTTAGTAGCGTGAAAAACTACATTGACGTCGGGCTGTCGCGACAGTGTCACGACGCCGCACTAGCTTCACAGCACTTAGCTTCACCCAAGAAGAAAATACCGAGGGGAAGTGATGCAGGTTTGGGGGAGTACTCCGCAGCAGCCTAGTGTCGCGCGTCCGCGCGTCATAGACGAGATCGCCCCGCCTCGCTCCGCCCGCAGTCGCAGCAACCGCAAGAGGAATCCCACATGAAGCTCTCCGCCGAGACCGGTGCGCCGGTCGTTCGCATTCCCACCCTGTTCGAAATCTTCTTCGGCAAGCTCGCGAACTGGTTTCGCAAGCTGCGCGAATGGCGAAAGCGGGGACTGCTCCGCCGGGCGGCGCAGGAGCGCAACCGCCGGGCGCTGCGCCTGGAGACCCTCGAGCCGCGCGTGCTGCTCTCGGCCGACCTCACCTACGGCGCGTTCGCCGACCATGACCTGACGCTGGTCGCCACCGATGCCGACACGCTGAGCATCGTCGACACCTCGTCGGGCGACGTGGTCGAGTCGATCACGCTGCTGGACGCCGACCACACCGACAAGGTCGAGATCAACATCTCGCGCGCCCTGCTGGGCGACGTGAACGGCGACACGCTCAAGATCGACGTCGACAGCCTGTCGCTGCTGGAAGCGTTCGTCACCGCCAACGGCGGCCTGCTGAAGATCAACTTCGACGGCGGCAACGACCTCCTCGCCGACGACGGCGTCGAGCTCGACTTGTCCGGCACGCCGGACCTGGATTTCGGCCTGTACATCGACAGCACCAGCGACATCATCGTCGGCGTCGGCAACCTCAGCGTCGGCGCGTTCACGCTCGACTCGGAAGAGGCGATCAACGTCACCGATTCGACCATCAATTCCGGCGCGAACGACATGACGCTCACCGTCAACTCGGCGAGCGAAGGCATCTTCGGCGTCGACGTCTTCGGCCCCGCGAGCGCGCAGATCCTCCTCGACAGCGCGCACCTCTCCGGCGGCAGCATTTCCATCACCGCCAATTCCACGGTCACGCTGGCGCAGGACGGGGTCGGGCCCGCGGTGGCCAAGCTGGCCGTCGCGGTTGCGGATTCCCACGCCCAGGTGCTGGTAGGCGGCGGTACGCAGATCGGTGCGACCGGCAGCCTGACCATCAGCGCGACTTCGACCGTTACGGCCGCCGCCGAGATCAAGCCCAACGAGGACTCCTCGAGCGACGAAACGACCGATGCGGCCGTGGCGAACGTTGACGCCATCACCAGCGCAAGCGTGACCATCGACGGCGCGAGCGATCTCGATGCCGGTGGCGCACTGGAAATCAAGGCGACCAACGCCGTGACGGCGACGACCACCGCCGACGCGCGCAGCGCCGGCAAGGGCGCGTCCGTCGCGGTCACTGTCGTGACCGGCGGCGCGGATGTCCTGTTTACCGGCAGCTCGACCGCAAGCGGGGACTCCGTCACGCTCGCCGCGCTGACCACGCGCGACGTGCATACGACCGCCAAGTCCTCCCCCGGCGGCGCCGAGGCGAGCAGCGGCGGCACCAACGAATCCGAGCAGACCCTGGCGGAGAACGAAGCCTCCACCAGCGGCGGTGACATCACATTCGCGGGCGCGGTCGCGGTGACCGTCGTCACGTCGAGCACCGAAGCTTCCGTGAGCGGCGCCGGCCTGATCGAGGCCACCGGCAGCGGCGGCGAGGGCGTGAAGATTTCCGCCATCTCCGAGACCGACATCGAGACCATCGCCGACGGCACCGCCACCGGCGAAGCGGGTGCGGGCACCGGCGTTGGAGTCGCAGTGGCGATCAACGTCGCCGATGTGGACGCGACAGCGCACGTGAGCGGCGCCGCCAGCTTCGACGCCGCGGACGGCGTGACGCTGGAAGCGAAGATTCGCGACAGCAGCATCAAGGCCGAGGCCACTTCCGGCGCCGGCGGCGAGGATGTCGGCTTTGCCGGCTCCCTGGCTATGAACGTGATCGTCGCGGACGCCGCAGCGGTCATCGAGTCGGGGACGATCCTCGACCTCAACGGCAGCGACCTTTCGATCGACGCCGGCTCGGCGCTGACCAGCACGGTCATCGCGCAGCCCAAGGACGCCGGCGTGACCGTCGGCGGCGACGGCACGGGCGTCGGCGCGTCCTTCGCGCTCAACATCGCCCTCGGCAGCACCACCGCCGCGGTCGAGTCCTCCACGATCAGCAACGCGGGCGCGCTCGGCGTGGCCGCGACGTCCTCCCAGACCGTCGACACCACGGCCAAGAACGGCGCAGCGGGCGGCTCGACCAGCGTCGGCGGCGCGATCGCCATCGCCGTATCGGAGAACGACACGGTCGCCCGCATCGACTCGGGCACCACCACGCTTACCGTCGGCGCGCTCAACGTAGCGTCCGACCTCACCACCAAGGTCAATACCATCGCCGACGGCAACGCCGAGGGCGACACCGCGGTCGGCATCGCGCTCGCCCTCACCGTGGCGAGCGACACTGCGCTCGCCACCACGGCGCGCGACATCAATTCCAGCGGCGCGACCACGTTCTCGGCGCGCGGCGCCACCTCGTCCAAGTCGAGCGCCAAGGCCGGCGCCAAGGGCGCGGAAGGCGAGAGCAGCGGCGGCGGCGCGGGCGGTGGAGTCGACGGGGCCATCTTGGCCAACCGCAGCCACGGCACGGAGCGGGCGACCGACGCCGACGCAACGTCCGACGCCGACTCCGGCGCGACGACCAGTGCCTCGGACTCGAGCGGCAACTCGGTGAGCGTCGCTGCGGCGGTCGGCCTGAACGTGGCGAGCGCCGACACGCAGGCGCTGGTCAACGCGAACGTCACTTCGACCGGCACGCTGACGGTGAAGACCTCGGCGGACGCGGACTCCGAGGTGAAGGCGGACGGCACGTCCGCCGGCGGCGGCACGGGCATCGGCGCGGCGGTCGCGCTGAACGTGGCCAACGCGGACAACAGCGCCAGCATCGCGAACGGCAAGACCATCAGCGCCGGCGGTCTGGCCGTCGAAGCGAAGATGGACAACGACAGCGGCGACTCGACCGACGGCAAGAACAGCTTCAAGGCCGAGGCGATCTCGGGCGCGGGCGGCAGCGACACCGGCATCGCCGGCTCGCTCGCCATCAACATCGGCATCAGCGACACCACGGCGAAGATCGGCGACAGCGCCACGGTGACCATCACCGGCGGCGGCGACGTCTCGATCGCGGCGGAGAACTTCGTCGCCAACGAGGCGAAGGCCAAGGCCTCGCAATCCGGCGCCTCGGGCAGCGGCAGCGTCGGCGTGGGGGCCTCGCTCGCCCTCAACATCGGCACCACCGACACCGACGCGCTGATCGGCACCAACGCCACGCTCACCGGCGCGGACGCGGTGACGCTCTCGGCCTCCTCGAAGAACGACATGGCGACGGAAGCCGAAGCCGGCTCCGCCGGCGCCACCGCGATCACCCCGGTGATCGCGACGGCCGTCTCCAGCAACGACACCAACGCCAGGATCGGCGCGAAGTCCGGCACCACCAGCATGAGCGGCGCGCTCTCCGTGAGCGCGGCGCACGAAGGCTCGAACATCGCTTCGGCCAAAGGTGACACCGAGTCGGGCGACACCGGCGTCGGCATCTCGCTCGCCATTACCATCGCTACCGACAGCGCGATCGCGACGACCGACCGTGACCTCGCGTCCGGCGGTGCGATGACGTTCAGCGCGCGCTCGGTCGGAGTCAACGAATCCCGCGCCAAGGCCGGCGTGGCCGGCGGTGCCGACGAGGCGCCGGCGGAAGGCAGCCCGGAGGCGGACGAGGGCGGCATCAATGGCATGATCGCGGCGGAACGCGACAGCGCGGACTCGCGCGGCAGCGCGGCAGGCGCGGAGAGCGGCAGCACGGCGGACACCAGCGCCGCTTCCGCCGAAACTTCCGGCGGCAAGGTGCAAGTGGCGGGCGCGGTCGGCGTGACCGTGGCCAACTCGACCTCGCGCGCCTTCATCCCGAACGCGCGGACCATCGACGCCGACGGCGTCCTGACGGTCAAGGCGGAGAACAACACCGACGCGCGCGCGATCGCCGACGGCAGCACTTCGCAGGCGGGCGACACCCCGACCGGCACCGGCGTGGGCGTGGCGGTCGGCATCAACGTGGCGAACGTCGTCAACGTCGCGAGCGTGGGCGACGCGACGATCGAGGCGGGCGGCCTGGTGGTCGAGGCTTCGATGCCCGAGCTCGACCGCGAGCTGGAGCTCGATCCGGCGGCCGACCCGGTGGTCGACATCGCGGCAAACACCATCCAGATCGACGGCCTCGCCAATGGCGACGAGGTGATCTATCACAAGGGCGCCGGCGGCACGGTCATCGGCGGCCTGACCGAGGGCGGCACGTACTTCGTCGTCGGGGCCGAGGACGGCAAGATCAAGCTGTCCTCCACTTCCGGCGGCACGGCGATCGACCTCACCAGCACCGGCGCGGGCACTGCCCACACGCTGGCCAAAACCAACGGCAGCGCAGCCGACGGCGACCCGATCGCCTTCGACGCGCAGGCGAGCGCAGCGGTCAGCGCCGCCGACGACACCATCGAGGTCGGCGAAGACCACTGGCTCGAGTCCGGCGACGCGGTCGTCTACAAGAACGGCGGCGGCACGGCCATCGGCGGCCTGACCGCCGACACCACCTATTACGCCATCGTCACCGGCGACAAGATCAAGCTCGCCTCGTCGCGCGCCAATGCGCTCGCCGGCACCGCGATCGACCTCACTTCGGCCGGCGGCGGCGAAGGCCACAAGTTCGAGTGGAAGGACCGCACGCATTCCTTTGGCGCCCAGGCCACCTCGGGCTCCAGCGGCTCCGATACCGGCGTAGCGGGCTCGCTGGCCTTGAACGTCGGCATGAGCGATGCCCTCGCCACCGTCGCCAATAACGCCACCGTGACCATTACAGGTGCAGGCAACGTGTCGCTAACGGCGCAGAACTTCGCCGAAAATGCTGCTATCGCGCGGGCTTCGCAAGAAAACGGCGGGAAGATCGGGGTTGGTGCGTCCATCGCCCTGAACATCGGCGAAACCGACACCGACGCCACGATCGGCAACACCGTCCCGGTCACCGGGGCGGGCGACATCACGCTGTCGGCCTCGTCCGGCAACGTCATGACCACCAGCGCCACGGGCGGCGCTTCGGGCGACACCGCGGTCACCCCGATCATCGCGATCACGGTCTCGAATAACGACACCAACGCCACCCTGGGCAGCCAGGCTGGCATGACCACCGCGACCGGCGCGATCTCCGCCAGCGCGGCGCACGAAGGCTCGATCAAGACCGAGGCGAAGGGCGATACCGAGTCCGGTGACACCGGCGTCGGCATCTCCATCGCGCTCACCATCGGCACCGACAGCGCCATCGCCACGACCGCTCGCGACCTTGCGGCCGGCGGCGCCATGACGTTCAGCGCGCGTACTGTGTCCTCGAACGAATCCAGCGCCAAGGCGAGCGTCGCCGGCGGCAAGGACTCCTCGGGCGGCGGCGACGGCGGGGCCGGCAGCGGCAGCGTCGACGACCAGGTCGGCAGCCAGCGCAGCTTCGCCGACAGCCGCGGCAGCGCGGCCGGCGCCGATTCCGGCACGACGGGCAGCACCGCCGGGTCCTCCGCCAGCACCTCCGGCGGCTCGGTGCAGGTCGCCGGCGCGGTCGGCATCACCGTGGTGAGCTCGACCTCGCGCGCCTTCATTCCGGACAACCGCACCATCGAGGCGGGCGGCACGCTCACCGTGCGCGCGGAGAACGACACCGACTCCAAGGCGAGCGCCGACGGCAGCGCAGTGATGCCCGGGCTCGAGTTCGATCCGACCGCCGCGGACGCGATCGACACGGACGACGACACGATCGAGCTGCCCGAAGGCCACGGCCTGAGCACGGGCGACAAGGTCACCTACAAGAAGGACACCGCCGGCACCGAGATCGGCGGCCTGGACGACGACACCGAGTACTACGTGCGGGTCGACGGCGACAAGGTCAGCCTGTTCGACACCAAGGCGCACGCCGAAGCAACCGCCAGCCAGGCGGGGCGCATGGCGCTTTCCGCCGGCGCGACCGGCACCGCGCACACGTTCGACACCGGCCCGAGCGGCACCGGCATCGGCGTCGCGGTCGCGGTGAACGTGGCAAACGTCGACAACCTGGCGCAGATCGGTGACGCGACCGTCACCGCCGGCGGCCTGACGGTCGAGGCGAAGATGGCCTCGGCAGAGGCGAAGCACAGCTTCGGCGCCGAAGCCACGTCCGGCGCCAGCGGCTCCGACACCGGCATCGCCGGCTCGCTCGCCATCAACATCGGCCTTGCCGACACCGCGGCCACCATCGCGACCGGCGCGACCGTCACGATCAACGGCGGCGGCAACGTCGCGCTTACGGCCTCGAACAAGGCCGAGAACAAGGCCATCGCCACTGCCAAGCAGGAAGGCGGCGGCAGCGTAGGCGTCGGCGCGTCCGTCGCGCTGAACATCGGCGAGACCGACACCGACGCGGTCATCCAGAACGGCGTGATCCTCACCGGCGCCGGCGACATCGCGCTTTCCGCCGCCTCCGGCAACGCCATGACCACGCACGCCGAGGGCGGCTCGGCCGGCGACACCGCGGTTACCCCGGTCATCGCGATCAACGTTTCGAACAACGACAGCAACGCGCGCCTCGGCACGCTCGCCGCGGGCACGCAAGGGGCCTCGGGCGATGTCTCGCTCAGCGCCTCGCACGAAGGCTCGACGGATACCAAGGCCGAGGGCGACACCGAGTCGGGCAAGACCGGCGTCGGCATTTCGCTCGCGCTCAACATCGGCGCCGACAGCACGGTCGCCACGACCGATCGCGACATCAACGCGGCGGGCGCCGTCGCGTTCACCGCGCGCACCGTTTCCTCGAACAGCACGCTCGCCAAGGCGAGCGTCGCCGGCGGCAACGACACCTCGGGCGGCGGCTCCGGCGAGAACGTCGACAGCCAGGTCGGCAGCCAGCAGAGCTTCGCCAGCAACCGCGGCAGCTCCGCGGGCGCGGGCAGCGGCACGACCGGCAGCACGAGCGGCGCTTCGGCCAGCACTTCGAACGGCTCCGTGCAGGTCGCGGGTGCGATCGCGATCAGCGTGGTCGACTCGACCTCGCTCGCCTCGATCCCGAGCGGCCGCACCATCGTCGCCGGCGGCGCGCTGAGCGTCACGGCCGAGAACAACACCGACGCCAGCACGAAGGCCGAAGGCACGGCGGTGCAGACCAGCCCGACCTTCGATCCGACCGCTGAAGACGTGGTCGACACCACCGCCAAGACCATCGACCTGGGCGAGGGCCATGGCCTGCAGACCGGCGACAAGGTCAAGTACAAGAAGGATCCGGCGGGCACGGTGATCGGCGGCCTGACGAACAACAAGGACTACTTCGTCCGCGTCAGCGGCAACGAGGTCACGCTGTTCGATACCAAGGCGCACGCCGAAGGCACCGGCACCACCGGCCGCGTCAGCATCAGCTCGGCCGGCACCGGCACCGAGCACAGCCTCGCCGCCGCCGGCTCGGGCGGCACCGGCATCGGCGTGGCCGTCTCGGTCAACGTCGCGGACGTCGACAACAAGGCGCAGATCGGCGACGCCACCATCACCGCCGACAGCGTCACCGTGCGGGCGCTGGTCGCGGATGTGGCCGGCGATACCAAGCACAGCTTCGGCGCCGAGGCGGTTTCCGGCGCCAGCGGCGCGGACACCGGCGTGGCCGGCTCGCTCGCCATCAACATCGGCCTGTCGGACGCGCAGGCGACCATCGCCGACAACGCGACCCTGGTCGTGGGCGGCGGCAACGTCGCGCTCACCGCGCAGAACCGCGTCGAGAACAAGGCCACCGCCAAGGCTTCGCAGGAAGGCGGCGGCAGCCTGGGGGTTGGTGCGTCCATCGCGCTCAACATCGGCGAGACCGATACCGACGCCGTGATCGGCGGCAACGTCGCCATCACCGGCGCGGAAGATGTGACGCTCACCGCGGCGTCCACCTCCGCCATGACCACCCAGGCCGAAGGCGGCGCGGGCGGCGACACGGCCATCACGCCCATCATCGCCATCTCGGTGGCGAGCAACGAGACCGTCGCCAAGCTCGGCGGCTCGGCCGGCACCACGACCGTGGACGGCGACATCGCCTTCAGCGCATCCCAGGACGGCTCGGTCGAGACCACCGCCAAGGGCGCCACCCAGGCGGGCAAGACCGGCGTCGGCATCTCGCTCGGCCTGACGATCGTCTCCGACAGCGCGATCGCCACCACCGACCGCGACCTCGCGGCGGGCGGCGCGGCCACTTTCAGCGCCCGCACCACGTCTTCCAACAACACCGAAGCCAAGGCGAGCGTCGCCGGCGGCGAGAGCTCCGGCGGCTCGACCGGCGGCGGCGTCGACGGCCAGGTCGGCAACCAGCAGGGCTTCGCCAGCAACCGCGCCAGCTCGGCCGGCGCGGGCAGCGGCACCACGGGCAGCACGAGCCGCGGCTCGTCCTCCACCTCCAGCGGCTCGGTGCAGGTCGCGGGCGCGGTCGGCATCAGCATCGTGGATTCCGTGTCGAAGGCTTCGATTCCGGTCGATCGCCACATCACGGCGGGCGGCGCTCTTACCGTGGAAGCGGAGAACAACACCGACGCCAAGGTCTCGGCCGACGGCAGCACTAGCAAAGCCGGCGGCAGCGGCAGCAGCGGTAGCAGCAGCACCGGCGTCGGCGTGGCCGTGGCGGTCAACGTCGCGGACGTGGACAACAAGGCCGAGATCGGCAACGGCGCCATCATCAACGCCGGCGGACTGACGGTGCAGGCCAAGATGGCCGACGTCGACGGCGACAAGACCAACAGCTTCAGCGCCAAGGCCGTTTCCGGCTCGAGCGGCGCGACCACCGGCGTCGCCGGCTCGGTGGCCATCAATATCGGACTGACCGACACCTCGGCCACCATCGGCGAAGGCGCAGTCGTCACCATCAGCGGCGGCGGCGACATCGCGCTGAGCGCGGAAAACCTGAATGCGAACGTAGCGGAAGCCAAGGCCTCGCAGAGCGGCAGCGGCTCGAGCAGCGTCGGCGTGGGCGCGTCGTTCGCGCTCAACATCGGCGAGACCGACACCCAGGCGCTGACCAACAACGCGACGCTCACCGGCAGCATCGGCGAGGTCTCGCTCAGCGCGAGCTCGTCGAACGCCTCGAGCACCTTCGCCGAGGGCGGCTCCGCGGGCCAGACCGCGATCACCCCGGTGATCGCCATCACGGTGGCGAGCAACGACACCAAGGCGATCCTCGGCAACGGCGCAAACCTCATCACCACCGGCGACGTGACGCTGAGCGCGCAGCACGAAGGCTCCGCGCACACCGTCGCCGAAGGCGACACCAAGTCGGGCGACACCGGCGTCGGCATCTCGCTCGCCCTGACCGTCGGCCTGGACAGCGCGTTCGCCACCATCGACCGCAACGTCAACGCGGGCGGCGCGATCGGCGTCAGCGCGCGCACGGTTTCCAACAATGAATCGCGCGCCAAGGCGAGCGTCGCCGGCGGCAACAGCCAGGATTCCGGCTCGAGCTCCAGCGGCCGCGACGGCGCCAACGGGCAGGTCGACAACCAGCAGGGCTTCGCCAGCCAGCGCGGCAGCAGCGCCGGCGCCAGCTCCGGCACGACCGGCAGCACCGGCCGCGCGGACGCCTCGACCTCGTCGGCGGGCGGCGGCGGTGGCGGCTCGCAGGTGAGCGTCGCCGGCGCCATCGGCGTCACGGTGGTGGACTCGGTCTCGCGCGCCACCATTTCCGACGGGCGCACCGTCGTCGCGGGCGACGCGCTGAGCGTCACCTCGCAGAACAACACCGACGCCGTGGCTTCGGCCGACGGCAGCGCGGTGCAGCCGATCATCGATTTCAATCCCACGACCGCGAACGTGGACAGCGATACCGACCAGACCGTCACCCTGGACGAGGGCCACGGCCTCAAGACCGGCGACAAGGTCAAGTACCGCAAGGGCGCGGGCGACAACGAGGTCGTCGGCGGATTGCAGAACAACCACGTCTATTACGTCCGCGTCAGCGGCAACGACGTGAGCTTCTATGACACCCAGGCGCACGCCAAAGCCACCGGCGGCGCTACCACGGGAAGGGTCGACCTCGGCGCGCCGGACAGCGATACCGGCGAGGGCCACATGCTGGTCAAGCAGCCCGCGAGCAGCGGCAGCTCGGGCGGCACCGCGGTGGGCGTTGCAGTCGGCGTGAACGTCGCCGACGTCACCAACGAAGCCTCCATCGGCAAGGGCGCGATCGTCACCGCGGAAGGCCTCACGGTCACCGCGACGATGGCTGATCGCGACGTCGGCTTCGACCGCGCGACGAAAGTCAGCGCGACGGACGACACCATCGATCTCGGCGGGGCGCACGGCTTCCAGACCGGCGATGCCGTGAAGTACAACAACGGCACCGGCGGCAACATCGGCGGCCTCAACGAGACCGCCACGTACTACGTGATCAAGGGCGAGGACGGCAAGGTCAAGCTCGCCACCTCGCGCGACAATGCGCTCGCCGGCACGGCGATCAACCTGACCTCGACCGGCAGCGGCACCGGCCACAAGCTGGTCGACAGCGCGCATGCCTTCGGCGCGCATGCCGTCTCCGGCGCGAGCGAGGCCGCCACCAGCGTGGCCGGCTCCGTCGCCGTCAACGTCGCGCTCACCGAGACGCACGCCCGGGTCGGTACCGACCATGGCGCCGTCACGCCCGGCAACACGACCGTAACGCTGACCGGCGGGTCGGTCACCATCGAAGCCGAGAACGTCACCGACAACACGGTCAGCGCGCTGCCCAAGAGGACAGGTGCGTCCGCGTCGTCCACCGGCGTGGGCGTCTCCTTCGCGCTCAACATCGGCCTCAACGAGACCTTCGCCGAGATCGCCGACGGCGTGCTGATCAGCAAGACCGTGCCCGCGATCATCGAGGGCTTCGCGGTGCTCGCGACCTCGGCCAACACCTCGACCACGGTCGCCGAGAACGGCGCGTCGATCGCCGGCGGCTCCGGCGGCAGCTCGGGCGGTGGCGGCGGTGGTGGTGGCGGCGGCGGCGGGGGCGGCACGGGAGTCGCGGCCAGCATCGGCATCGCGTACAGCGAGAACATCACCAACGCAGTCGTCGGCACCACGACCAGCCCGGCGCTGCAGCTGGGCAACGGCGGCGACCTGCGCGTCGAGGCCACACACTCGAATTCCGTCGACACTCATGCCAAGGGCCAGGTGTCGGGGGCGAAGACCGGCATAGGCGCGGCGATCAGCCTCAACATCCTCGTCGACGACACGCGCGCGGAAGTGGAGCGCAGCTTCACCGGCGCCGACCAGGTGCGCGTGAACGCCACCTCGCTCACCTCGGCGAAGGCGAAATCCACCGCCGGCGTCGCCGGCGGCGAAAGCTCGCAGGAGAACGAGGACGGCAGCACCACCGAGTCGCGCAACGCCGACCAGCAGCAGGGGGCGCAGTCCGACTACGCCTCGCAGCGCGCCGGGCGCTCCACGCCCACGGCGGCGAGCAGCAACACCACCGGCGGCGGCATGTCGCAGGGCAATTCGGCGGCCAGCTCGGAGTCCGGCGGCACCAACTCGTCCTCCGGCGGCACCAGCGTCGCGGCGTCGCTCGCGCTCAACATCGTCGATTCCGAGAACAACGCGGTCATCGCCAACGACGTGACGATCAGCGGCAGCGGGGACTTCGACATGAAGGCCACTGCGCTCATCGACGCGGTCGCCATGGCCGAAGCCACCGCCACCAACACCAGCTCCGACACCGGCGTCGCCGCGGCGATCAGCCTCAACGTCGCGCTGGTCGACAACAATGCCGCCGTCGGCACGGGCGCGCACCTCACCGGCGGCAGCATCGAGATCGAGGCGGTCAGCAAGGCCGGCGAGACCAACACCTTCCAGGCGCGCGCGCTGTCCGGCGCCGCGGCCAAGGCCACCGCGGTTGGCGGCTCGATCGGCGTCCAGGTCATCG
>Ga0193752_1000550_pt1 | contig 35349 bp, 33 predicted proteins | sample H1c1metaG_FD_144924 | JGI IMG/M metagenome (GOLD analysis project Ga0193752, IMG submission 144924) | Soil microbial communities from a riparian zone of the East river system, Colorado, United States - H1c1 | ecosystem: Environmental > Terrestrial > Soil > Riparian zone | place: USA: East River... | reverse complement strand
CAAAAGGAACTACATACCAGGCGGATTATAAAAGCAGTTTGAACGAAAATAAATTTGTTTTTTAACACAGTTCATGTTAGCAGCAGGGCGGTAGGATCTAAAAATCGTCTTTCTTTACTTCTTTGCTCATAGCCTCTTTCAAATTATCTAAAAAAGCAGATGCATCTCTTTTGGTTGCTTCCTTAATTTTATCCCAATCCTTTTTAGGTATAAAAAATGTCCCACATGCAGGCTTTTCGTTTTCAATGGCGCCACCAATAGCATCTTTCGTAGTACCCAGACCAGTATGATACAAATCGGAGATAATTGCTCTGTACTTGCCGTCCTTTATGTCAATCGTTAAGGTGAAATCCACATTGCTTTTATATGTCATCCCAAAAGTTCCTTTACTTAATGGTGTCATGCTACCCTTACATATTATTTTACCAGCCTCTTTATCATCCATTTGGATTACATTCTTGGAATTTTTAAAATTATATGCAACAAATGACCTTGCTCTCAAATAAAGTTCTTGTCTCGTCAGGTTTAGGCTATCGATAATCTTAAGCTCAACTCTTTCTGTCTGAGAATATACATTTGAAATAGATAGTAAAAAAAGGATGTTAAGAATTGTCTTTTTCATATGACCTTTAATTATGAATGTGATGCTTCGCCTTGCTGCTAACGTAAAGGGCTTGCCGCAGTACGGGAATCGTAGCTGACCTGCCCGGTGATGTCGCATGTTAAAGGAACAAAATAATAATGACAACGAAAAGCCCACTATCAATTACGTCCGCGCCATTATAACTGAAGTTGAGTAGCGATCAAATGCCTGGAGCATACCTCCATAGCCCGTATTGCGGCAAGCCCATGTTAGCGGCTGGGCTTACTATAGATTTTTAGATCTGAGGTATTTCTTTCTCTCTGAACTATAAAAATATTTCTTGTAACGGTTTGCCAAATCTCTGGGATCGCTATGCACAAAATTGAAAAAATGATCGGGCAAATGGTCGCATTCATTCCATGTGCAAAATCGGATTTTGACTGCAAGAAACTTAGGAAAAGGCTCAATCTCATTTATTAAGAACCAGGCTAGATCGTGAACTTTCATTTTTTCTTCAGTAAAACAAGGATTGACGATGTCGATAGTGGTAGTGTCTTTTAGCTTATTGATCAATACAGGAATTGCTTCTGCCCCCAATTTTACAATTTTGGAAAAAGAACTATCAAAAACAGTTAGGGGCTTCCTTTTACCTAGAACATTTTCATGTGAATATGAAGGAATTTGCTTTACTTTCCTCATTTCACTATGTATAAACTCCTCTTTACTCTGAGCGTTTATCGTCAGGTTTAACAAACAGAACACTATAGTGATAAAAATCTTCATGAAATATGAGGTCTCTTTGCCTTGCCGCTAACGTCCAGGGCTTGCCGCAGTTTGGGTATTTGTTGCTGTGTCCGCCCATGTGACGATGCTAATTAAAGAACGTAAACTTTATTGACAAAACCAAACTGAGCCTGCGCACTACGAGCGTAGCAAACTGCGCAGGCGAATTAATAAACGGTCGCACCCATAGCCAATGATTGTTAGCGATATGAAGCTGAAGTTACCTGGTCATGCCCAAATTGCGGCAAACCCCATGTTATGCGCATACTCACCAAATGCCATGTACATGTTCTATAAATTTTTAGGCTTAATTATTCTTTTCTATTTAAATATGAAAACTTCCGACTATCAAGATTAATTATAATACTGTCTTCACATTTTGGAAAAATTTTGTCCAGCACTTTTCGATCCTTCCAACAATCCAAAATAATTTCGAAAGAAGTGTCTAACGGGCATCTAAAACTTCTAAAACCATTTGTCGGTAAATAAATGTCGTATTTAAGTACGCCATTTTTTAAATGTGAAAAATATAGTTCACACTTTTTCTTAGAAACTATAGAATCTGATTTGAAAGAAATATAAACATATTGAGAATAAACTCTCGGACTAAATAGAAGAGTTAAAACAACAATTGCCAACATACATAATTTATTCATGATAACAGATTTCGATTTTGAGTTGCGCATAACGTCCAGGTATTGGCGCAGTTCGGGTATTTGAAGCTGTGTCCGACCCCATGACGAATTTTATTAAAGAAACGACTAATTATTTAAACCGAAAAGCCAATTAGTAAACGGTCATGCCCCTTAAGTAAAGATTGGTAGCGATTTGCTGCTGAATTAAGATTGTCTTGCCCAAATTGCGCCAATACCATGTTGTACGCAGGCAATTTTACCCTACAACCTTAATTGTTAATCCATGTTTGGTAACAAAATCCTGGCCTAAAAAATCCACATATGCTCGACTTGCAAATCTTGGAAATCGATTGACCCACCATTTATTTGAATCAATATTTATTTGATGAGAAGTCTGTGTTGCTTCAATGAATTTTTTGTCAGTTTGAAGAACATATTCTGAAAATAGTTTGTGTTCAGGATAAGAATTCAACTTCTCGTCATTTAAAAAATAGTCTAAATAGGATCTGGCTGAATCCACATCATTGTCAAATTCAGGAGGTACATCATTATAACCGTTCTGAATAACATTAACTAGACTATACCAATTATCAAGAAGGTCATTAGGAAACATCCGCTCCTTGAATTGACTCTCTGCCAAGTCAGCAAATGCCCGAGCATAGTTATCTGAATATTCTAAATTCATAGAGTGATTTTAGCTTGCGTACAACTCTTAAATAGCCGCAGAACGGCGGCCATCTAAGCGCCAACAATTTAAGAACAAATACTGAGTATGAACAGGATCATGTCAAAATACGCAGGATAGAGGAAAATACGGAACAATATAAAAGCGCAGCCCCGCATACGGTTTAAGGCGGGGTAAAACTGCTTCAGGGAACATCATCACCCTTCAGTTTTAACTGGTGCTTACGGGCAAGCTTATCAAGCGGGCTCTCAATATGCTGAAGCGCTTTTATGCTTACATGGGTATAACGCAACGTTGTCTTTATGTCATTATGGCCAAGCAACTCCTGTATGTACTTAAGGTCGGTACCGTTTTCCAACAGGTGTGTGGCATAGCTATGGCGCAGGCTGTGAAATGAAACGGATGACGGCAGGCCAAGGTTCTTATACGCCTGCTTAAAAATGGCCTGGGCGGACCTGTGGCTGAGGTGCTCCGACCGTGGCAGGCCTTCGAACAGCCAAAGCTTTGGCTTGTAAGCACTGATATATTCCCGCAACAATTGCAGGCTTAGCCGGCCCAGGGTAGCCATACGGTCTTTCTTGCCCTTGGCCCTCGATATAAAGATCTGCATACGGTCCGCATCAATATCGGTGATCTTCAATTTCACCACTTCACTTACACGAAGACCCGCGCTATAGGCCATTACCAATAGCATTTTGTGCTTTACATTCTCCGTTTTTGCCAGGCCCTCAATGATCTTTTCCTCACTGATCACCTTCGGCAGCAAAAGTGGCTTTTTGGGTCGTGGTATATCCCAAAAGAATTTCTCACGCCCCAATACCTGCTCATAGTAGAACTTGAGCGCATTCATCCGGCTGTGAATGGTGGATTCAGATAACTTTAATTCGGCGTAACAATACTGCAGGTAATTCTTAATGCGTGCTTCGTTTATACTGGTTGCCGCTACCTGTTTAATATGTTTTAAGAATAATCCAAACTCATTTTTGTAAGTGCGCTGGGTACTCATACTATAACCCTTTAACTGCAGCTGCAGTTCCATACGCAACCATTCTTTCATATTCACGCTGCTGATGTCCAGGGCCGGCAATAATTTTCTTGCGGGCTTTTGAGAACCGGTATTTTGCAACAGGTCGATCTTAGTTGCCGGTGAAACTTCTTTGGGCTTAATTACAGAACCCTTATCTTTTGTTTCAATAATAACCTTATGATTTTTAAAAGCAAGCTGTATATCACGATAATTTTCTTGCTTATAAGGCAGGTACCAGCACTTGTAAGTTTTGGAATACACGGCGCCAATGCCCTTAACTATTGCAGTTTCTGCAAAGCCGGGCTTAAAGAAGATGGCTATGCGGAACTTATTCCTGTGCAATATTTTTTTTAATGTTATCGTCATCGGGTACAGGTGAATGGTTCATTAAATTAAAAGATTCGATATGGAGATCAGTGTTGTTTTATGCAGGATCTTCCGTGGTTTTTCCCATACCCCGGCGGGAAGTGTAGCAAGACAAATGTGCCCCGGCAATCAATCTTGTAATGCTAATTGTTTGCGATCTGTAGCGATTATTTGCATCGTCGCGTTTACGGCATCATATCTTCGGATCGAAAGGAAAAAGAAGAATTCGGGGATCGGTCCGGTGACAAAAATTTTAAAAACTAAAAAAACTGTCACCAAATGCTGACCAAAAAAACAAGCGCTTAATTTTCGGTCACAAGATTGTGACAGAAAATTAAAAAAAATAAAAAACTGTCACCGTTCAAAATGGCGTTTCGATCGTTAACAGCAGGTTGATAAGAATTCAACCACGCTTAACAAGACGGCAACCCCCTCTTTCTGTAGCAAAAAAGACAGGACCTGAAAAATTGCAACAGGTCTGTGGCAGGAAATTATAATTTTTAAAAAACTGCCACTTAAGCTGTTGTTGGTCAGGCGACCAACAACGGTGTGAGTTGAACATTGAATATTGAGCATTGCACATTGAAAATTTCCTGAACAGGTTGTGGTCAAAAACTCTTGCTGCCCCTTCCTGTCTTCCCGCCTTCCCGGCAGGAAATAAAAAAAGGCTCTTCGTTAAAAGAGCCTTTATGTATAAATTTTAAACCTTTCTTACCAGACCAGGAAAGCTTTCTTAACCCTGAAATCAGGGCTGGCGATAACCAGGCTATAAGGCCCGATCGGCAGGTGCCCGGAAAAAATAAAATTATCATCAATAAAGTCCAGCTGCGTGATCACCTCTCTTTGGTGAACCAGCTGACCATTACTGTTGAATACCTGTATTTGATAATGACCGGGTTTGATGCCTTTATAAGTATAATGTAAATTACCACCCCTCTTTACCGGGCTGGAATAAATTACAAATCCATTGGGTAAGCCCGAAGTAGTAAAGGATTTTTCAGGTCCATAAGCGATACCGCCGCTGTTAGCAGCATAAGCCTTATAATAATAAGTAGCTCCCTGTACCAGGCCGCTAATGGTTGTTGAAAAATTGCCCGCATTGATATTTGTTGCCGGAACCATCGTACCCAGGCCATTGGCCAGGCCGCTGATGCCGCTGTATTCTATGCCATAGGTAGTAACCGGGCTGCAGCCAATATTGGTTGCACTGCCTTCCAGTGTTACAGAATTGGGAGAATTGACCGTTGCATTACCGGTACCAACGGTAGCTATGCTGTTAACACCGCTTCCGGTTGCGCCTACATTGATCGTTGCCGCACCGCCGCCACTAACCGGTATGTTTCCATTGTAGGACTGCACGGCCGTTGGACTGAACTTAACATAGACCGTTTGTGTATATGGACCTGCAGGATGCGTTAAACTTAAGGAAGCAGTATAAGTACCGCCTGCTGTTGTTGAAAAACTATAGCCGTTCAAAGGACCAACATTTACATTAGCAGCAAGAAGCCCGGTACTGTTTATGGTAAATGAATTAGGCCCTGCAGTTGTATTGATACAGTTAGCGCCAAAACCCGTAAGCGGTGTTGCTGTTAAAACAGGCAATGACGTGGTAAAAGAAGCCTGCGCTCCATAAGTTGTACCTCCGCCGTTTGTTGCGTAAGCATGATAATAATAAACAGTGCCCGGTGTTAAACCTGTAAGGGCTGAAGAAAAATTAATGCCCGTTAAATTTGTTGAGGCAACAGCGGTTCCTGTTCCGTTGGCAAAACCATTGGTTGTGCTGTATTCTATTCCGTATGCAGTTACCGGCGAACATCCGGTTGATGGTATCGTTCCGGCAACTGTTGCAGAAGTTTGTGTTATTGAACTTGCTGCGCCACTGGTAACCGTAGCCGCGGTATTAACGCCTGCGCCAACCGCAGCAGCACTGGTAGCCGGTGCTCCTCCGCCTGTAACCGGAATGGTTCCGTTATAAGACTGAATAGCAACAGGGCTGAACCTCACAAATATTTGCTGTGAATAGGTTCCGCCGGGCTGTGTTAAATTCAATGACGCGGTATACGTTCCGCCTGAAGTTGTTGAGAAAGTATATCCTGCCAAAGGACCAACACTGATATTTACTGCAGTTAAATTTGTACCATTGATGGTAAATGAATTCGGGCCTGCAACGGTGTTGATACAAACATTTCCAAAAGATGTAAGCGCTGTAACAGTTATGACAGGCGTTAATGCGATCGTGGTAAAGGAACCCTGTGCCCCGTAACCCGTACCGCCACCATTGGTTGCATAAGCATGGTAATAGTAAGTAAGACCAGGTGCTAAGCCGGCGAGGTTGGAGGAAAAATTACCTCCTGCCAGGTTGGTAGAAGCAACAGCCGTACCAGCGCCATTTGCAAATCCATTTACCAAACTGTATTCAACGCCGTATGCGGTAACCGCGGTACAGCCCGTTGCTGTTATGCTACCCGCTACAGTTGCTGAATTGCTGGTTATGGCACTTGCAACGCCGGATGTTACCGATGGCATGGTATTTACACCTGCACCGGCCGCAGCTACGTTGATAGAAGGGGCACCACCACCCCCAACGGGTATATTGCCATTATAAGACTGAACGGCAGTTGGATTGAACCTTACAAATATTTGTTGTGAATATGCACCACCCGGCTGTGTTAAACTTAAACTCGCTGTATAAGTTCCTGCTGCTGTGGTAGAATAAGTAAACCCTGGCAAAGCACCAACAGTTACGTTAGCAGCAGTAAGGGTCGTACCTGTAATGGTAAAAGAGTTAGGGCCTGCAGTTGTATTGATACATACATTACCAAAAGCGGTAAGTGCGGTAGCACTTAATGTGGGAACAGCTGCACCACACAAATTAACTGTTGAAGCACTGTTGCGTGGAATCGGTGCTGTGGTTACATCGAAATCCAGATTATTATTGTCAGTTTCTGTGCAACCAAGCGTTTTACGAACAGATCCCTGGGTATTAGTTAAGGCAGCACCGTTATTCACCGTTGTTCCGCCTTCTCCATTATTTGAAACCCCATAAGATACCAGGTCTATAATGGAAGCATGAGGCAATGTACAGGTTGTTGCCGTTGCGCCACAACCCAATCCCGTAGCTACATTTGCCAGGGCAACTTTTCCAGACGCGGCACCCATGGCCAGGTTGGTTGTAATAATATCCGGCGTAACCGGAAGTGCAACGCCTGCAGTGCCTGGCGTACCCAGTTGGATCAACAGGTAGCCTCCAGGTGCTATTGAAGTGCCGGCAGGGAACGCATAAATATTTGTGGCTGACGCACCAAAATTACCCGTCGCGGATCCATATTGTATTGAGCAGCCTGTTAGCAATTGCGACGTACCGCTTATATTATGTAGTTCCACGTAATCGAACATGTAGGTTGCTCCCGAAGATGCACCTCCTCCACCATATACCTGGCTGATCACTACCGTGGTAGACTGGGAATATGCAAACAATGACGAAAGAACTAAGAAAATGGTAATTATTTTTTTCATAATCAAAATTTGTATTGAAATACCTGAACAAGTTATGCTGTGTAAACCCAAATAAGAGCCATATCGCAATAAAGGATATGGCCCTTATAATATCATTAGCTTCTTATTAATTATAGTGCCGTTACTTTTACATCATCAATTTCATAAGTCGTTGTCTTACCCGGGTCTCCACCTTCATACTTAAATGAGATATAAACGGTTTGCCCGATATAAGCCGACAGGTTTATTGTACCTGAGCTGATAAAAGCTGAATAACCCGATAGCGGTGCTGTAGCAAGGGTTGCGGGCAGCTGGGTCCATGTAGAAGTTGAAGGTGTATTGCTGCCGTTATAATTGGTAGAGATCATCACCCTGAAATTAGTTACCCCATCCAGGTAACCCGCCGCATTCATAAAGGTTAGCTTGGGAGCAGTGGCGCCCGTTAAGTTAATTGCCGGTGATATCAGCCAGCTTGTAACTGTAGAAGCACCGGTATTGAATGCAGATATCTTGGCACATTTTACCGGGCCAAAAATTGCATTTTGATAAGAGACGTTACCTACTTCCCCGATATTTTTCCAACCAGGTAAAACTAAGGCTGCATTATTTGCTCCAATTGCTTCAAAATCTTCAAGTAACAGTGTACCCGGAGGTAAAGGACATGCATAAGTATTAGTAAACATTACGTCCGTCTCATCCCTTAGTATCAATTGTTTGGTGGTTCCGAATGTTGTATAGATCGCCAGGATGCTTCCACGTCCCTGTGCTACTTTTTTTGCCGCAAAATTTGCATAAGCGCTTGTACGAACAGTGATCGACTGGCTTGCGCAATTTTTAATGGTAAGGTTTACGGTGCTTTTATAAGCTGAGGTATCAGAATAAGTGGTGCTGAGATCGGTAAAAGCATAATCATCAAGCTGTATCAAAGTTCCCAGGTACCTGTCCTGCATACCGGTGGTAAGCTGGCTTAGTGTTACCACGTGAGGAACAACGGGGTTATTTAATGATCCGCCGATAACATACTTGCTGATCAAACCTGCAGGAATACCTTCAAGAGAAGGAAGACCGGCAACCGTAGCTTTAACACCCAGCATCATGGTTCCATTGTAATCACTGATAGTAAGGCCGTTTGCACGGATGAATATTTTGCGTCCTACAGGATAGCTTCCGTATAAACTGTTTGCATCTAACATTATCTGCAAACCGCCTGTTGCATCTTCAATGAATAATTGTTTATAAAGATTGCCGCTCTTATCGTCTGCAACAACAACACCGGAAATGATGATATCCGTAGTGATGGTATTATATGCACCCGAAGAAGTATGCATGGCTTTTAATGCCTGGATTGTTGTGTTTGCAACAATACCCGGGTCAACAGGGCCGGGAGGGCTATCGAATGTTCTTTTACATGCGCTGAAGGTACCGATCGAGGCAACCATTATTATCGCCGTTAGTAATCTTAAGATCTTGTTCATATTTTATTTTTTAAAAAGTTTATTAAGTTTTTTATTAGAATCTAACACCAATACTTGCAAAGAAATTGATACCGTATGCATAGAAGTTCCTGTTGCCGAATTTCTCAATATTCTTTTGTGCAAAGTCAAAGCGCAGTTGCTCAAAGCCGCCGGAAACGATATTCGTGTTATCAAGAATATTATTTACACCAACATTGAAGACCAGGTATGTTCTTTTCTTCAGGCTTCTGAACTTCCTGTTCATCATCCATGAATATCCTGCAAAGGCGTCCAAAGTGTATTGCGATTCCAGTTGCGTCTGGTTGAGGATATTGTGCCATAGCTCAGATCCTTCCGGTACACCGTTCACTGCACTCTCTGTTCTGCGTATCGGGTTAAAATCAAGGTACATCTTGTCGAAGAAATTAAAGTTAACAGTGATGAACCAGAACTGTGTTGAGCGGTAATCCAGGCCGATGGTATATGCCTGCTGTGGTGTAGGCACATAAAAATTCTTTGAATAAACCACGTTATCTGTTTCGAGAACAGCCGTACTGTTATCGGCAGTTACGGTAGCGCTCTGGCGTGTATTATAACGATACTCGCCAATAGCAGCCGCTCCTGTTACGCTCAAGCCCCTGTAAATTTTCGCTTCAGCGCCAAATTCGATGCCTGCGTGTACTTTACCAATATTACTCAGCGCATAGTTCACAAAATTCTTGAACTCGTCATTATAAAAAGTAAGCACATTCAATTGGTGTTTGAACTGGCTGTAATAACCTGTAGCCCTTATCTTTAACTTGGGAGCGTTCATAACATATCCTCCTTCAACAGAAAGTATCTCTTCAGATTGCAGGTCATCCTGTATGAAGTCCCTTGTTCTTGGTGCAAGAAATGCATTTTCAAAGAAAGGCGCCCTTGACTGGTATGAGCCATTTGCAAAAAGATAATTACGCCCGTCAATTTTATAGGTTACACCTCCTTTGATCCCTGAATTATAAAAATTGTAGGTCGTTGATTTTCCGTAAGAGTGGTTGGGGAACAATCCTGTTCTTACATTTCCTTTGCGGAAGAAGCTGGTATAAGAATGTTCTGTTGCAACGAAGATATCCACCTTGCGGAATTTAAAAACACCCTGTAACCAAACAGAGCCTTTTTTGATATTCAGGTTATAATTATAACCGAATTTGTCTCCTTCCTTCACGATCCTTGTTGGATTGTTAAGGTCATTTTGCCCTGCATTGGGGTTTGAAGGAAAATCCCTTTCGGCAAACTGGTTCACATCTACATAAAAATCGCCGCCTAAAAGGTCGTCAACTTCTTTATAATAATGATTGTTCTGCGCCTGGTAGGTAATGCCTGCAGTAAAAGATATATTCTCAGAAACAGCACTGTTCAATGTACTGTTGAAATTATATTTCGTGGTATTGATGATCCTGTTCTCAATAATATAATGCGACCTCCTGCCGGATACATCATTACCCTGGATGCCAAAAGCATTACGCACCACGTCAAATGAACCATAGTTGGTGGTATATAAAGCATCCCAGTTGATCTGGCGCTTATTAATATCACTCATCATCTCCTGCCTTAACTGTTCTCCATAATACGGATCAAGCTGGTAGCTTGGAAGGTAACGGTAATAATCAGGCCTTGGATCGGCAGCATTGTACCAGTCGAGGCCGGTTACACTTCTCTTTCCAAAACTGAAAGAGCCCGCAGTTACCAAAGATGTTTTATCAGATACTTTCCAGTCGTGCGTTAATATGCCTACCGGCTGAAAGGATTTTGCAATACTTGCATTTCTTTTCCTGCCGTTCTGGTATCCCCAGTAAGGGTTATAAAAATTGGTTCCGGCAAGATTCAGCATTTCCTGTGTGGAAGCGCCCTGCCGCCCATTCTCCGTTGGTGTTGCAAAGGCAGCGAATGAAAGGAGGTGACGGTCATTGATACGTTTATCAACAGCGGCAAAGAAAGACCAGCCGTCATAATAAGTTCCATCGGTAAAACCTTCTTCAGCCCATCTCCTTGACCCGGAAAAAGAAAACGCCCATCCCTTACTGTTTAACCCGGTTGAATGGGTTACCATAAGCCGGTTTGAATAATTCCGGTTGGATAAGGCATAACCTATACTGGTTTGCTTGCGCTGGTGTGAGGCACGGGTATCAAAATTCGTCAATCCCCCCATTTCACCATAGGCAAAAGTGGTAGCCATTAATCCAACGGTAGATTCACGATTTCGTAAAACATCGTTCAAACCGCCCCATTGTCCATAAGGAGTAAAACCATTATCCAGGTTTTCCATAGGTACACCATTAATATAAGTGCCGAACTGGTCGGCGTCATAACCACGTATTCTGAAGCGAACAGCACCAAATTTAAAGGTTGCCGCATTTAAAAAGGGATCACGCCCCGCACTTAGCTGCGAAGAGATATTTTGTGCACTTCCGTCCTGTCCGTCATTCTCATCCAGGGAGATCGTAGGTATATTATCCTGTATGTTTTCCTTTAAAATTTCAACAAGCGTATCCCTCGCAGGTATAGTGTCTTTAAGCTTCTCAGTTTGCGAAAATGCCCCGGGTATAAAAACACCGCAAAGCAAAGCCACAAGCAGGCAATGTTTAAGTTTTGGTCTCATAAATTTTTTCGTTAAAAAAGTCAGCAAATGTATCAATTTAAAGTGGCTTTGGATATTAAAATTGCACACATAACATATTAATCATTTTAAAATAACTTAAATCAAATCCAGATGAATAACTTTGGCAACTATTTAATAAGTATATGAAAAAAATCCTTTTTACGATCAGCATTGCAGTCTTATCAATTTCAACGGGTTACGCACAAAAAAACAGCTACCGCCCTTCCCTGGTAGGGTTTTATAACCTTGAGAATTTTTATGACACAGTAGACAATCCGTTAATAAATGATGAAGAATTTTTACCCAACAGTGAAAGACATTATAATACACGTATATTCCTGGACAAGGTAAACCGCCTCTCATCAGTTATCAGCCAAATGGGTACCGATATCAATCCTGATGGGCTGGCATTGCTTGGCGTATCAGAAATAGAGAATGAAGATGTATTGAAGATCCTGGTTAACCACAAAGATCTTAAAAGCCGGAACTTAAAGATCGTGCATTACAATTCACCGGACGTAAGGGGTGTGGATGTGGGGCTGCTTTACAATCCAAAATATTTTACACCTTTATACAGCGCATCCCTTTTTGTAAAACTTCCGGGTGGATCGAAGGATTCCTACTTTACCCGTGATGTTTTGTATGTGAAAGGAATATTGGATGGTGATACCGTACACGTTTTTGTAAATCACTGGCCATCACGTTCCGGCGGCGAAGAGCGTTCCATTCCTGCAAGAGCGGCTGCAGCGGGTGTGGTTAAAAAAGCTGTTGACTCATTGATGGCTGTCAACCATAATTCAAAAGTGATGATCATGGGTGACCTCAATGATGATCCCATCAGTCCGAGTATAACCAAGGTACTTGGTGCAAAAGGAAAGATGAGTGATGTAAAAGAATCGGGGCTGTTCAACCCCTGGGCAGATTTTTACAGGAGGGGTATCGGCACATCGGCCTACCAGGATTCCTGGGGATTATTTGACCAGATCATCATATCGGAAGCATGGCTGGATAAAGAACAAAAAGGCTATTTTTTCCATAAGGCAACTATCTTCAACAGGCAGTTTTTAGTACAGCAAACAGGAAAATATAAAGGATATGCTAAAAGAACATGGGATGGCATGACCTATAATTATGGTTATAGCGATCACTTCCCCGTTTTTGTTACGATGGTGAAGAAAGTTGATTAGCGGAAGAATCGTTTCTTGTTTATCGTTTCTTGTTTCTTGTTTCTGGTTCCTCGTTGGGGATATGATATTTATAGACTTCAATAACGAGAAACGATAAACGATAAACAAGAAACAAGTTTTAAGAATTCACTATCACAATTTGCTCTTCTGTAAGCAGCGGCAGGTTCTTAAAACGTAAAACAATATTGCCGGTGGTCACTACATCTTTCTGGCAATAAGTAACAATGCGGTCAAGGTTCTTTTCTTTCCAATACACATCCCCTACCATACTACCATCAATATCATCTTTTGGAGAAGGCACGTTGAGGGCAGCCGCTAACAATTTTAAAGAAGTGAAATGTTTATAATCACCAAAGCGCCAATACTGGAAAGTATCAATGATATTGGTCTCCCAGGGCTTCATGTTTTGAAAATCCAGGAATGGCGGGATCGCTAATCCATTTACCAACAGCCGGCGGCATATAAACGGAATGTCAAACTCTTTAATGTTGTGGCCGCAAAAACTCCATTTGTTGCTATTGGCTTCCATTTGCTGTAGTGTTGCCATAAAATCCCCGAGTAATTTTTTTTCATCTTCGCCATAAAAAGATTTTAAGCGCAATAACAGCGTTCCGTTATCTTTTTTAAAATATCCAATGCTGATGCAAACAACTTTTGCAAATTCCGCCATCACCCCGGCACGCTGGGGATAAAAATCTGCAGCAGAAATATCTTCAGGTAATGACCGCTGGATCTTTTCTTCCCAAAGCGTTCGCCATTCGGTACTCATATTATCAAAGGCGGGATATTCAGGAACTGTTTCGATATCTATTAATAACAGGTTATCCAGGCGGATGTTTTGCATAGCAGGGTAATTAAGAATGGCAAAATACAAAGCCATTCTTAAAAATGCAAAGTGATATTTCACAGAATTAAAAGGTGATTCCAACAAAGACCTGGATGGCCTGGCTCTTCCAGGATTGACGGTCATCTATGGCATTAAGGTCGGTTAGGCCAATCTTGTACCTTGCGCCCAGGTTTACAAAAGGTACCTGTATCCAAATGCCACCAATAGCACTGAACTCCCCGTTCTTATAAATATTCCCGTTGTCCTTCAAACTGTCAACCGTTTGTTTTAATAAGCCACCATATGCAGGGCCGAGTTGTACTTTAAAACGCTTGCTTGGTCCAACGTTAATATTCAATAATAAAGGCACTTCCAGGTAATTGAGCTTTGCTTTTTTCTGGCTGCCATCCCTGAAAAGGTCATCATAGATATCGGAGGCATCATCGCTGAATTCGGAAGATGTTTGTACAAAATTTACTTCGGGCTGTATGCCAAAGCGATTGCTGAAATTGAATTGTAAAAAGACACCGGCCTGGAAATTATAGTTAAAGCCATCGCTATAGGACTTGCCGCTAAGCTTATTTACATTAACCCCGCCTTTTGCACCAAAGCGAAAGAAGTTCTCATGTTCGCCACCTACTTTATTGCGCTGGGCTAATACAACTGTTGATAAAAGAAGAAAAGGCAGAAGGAGTAATTTTTGCATGGGTACTGATTTTAGTGGATATGATTTACCTGCCAAGATTATGCCAAAGAAAAGCCCATGCTTTGCAGGGAGGGGTCACATATTTTCACCTTGCGGTTGGTGGGGACACCAACCGCGGCCATCGCCGTGGCCGGTGTCCCACCGGCCACTATCTTAGTGATCATGCCAAACAAAAACCCCATCCTTTTCAGAATGGGGTCTCATTAAAATATCCGCTTTCATCTCCTCCATAATCAGTTCCCCCTTTAGGGGGCGGAGGGGGTTTTATTCTTCTCCGATCCTCACTTTGCCTTTTTGCTTGGCTATCACTTCTTCTGCAATATTATTTGGTGCAGGAGAGTAATGGCTGAACTCCATGGTAGAAGTTGCACGGCCGCTTGATAAAGAACGCAACTGCGTTACATAACCAAACATTTCACTTAATGGCACTTTGGCTTTAATGACCTGTACACCATGTTTGCTATCCATTCCTTCCAGCATACCGCGACGACGGTTCAAGTCACCCGTAACGTCACCCATGTATTGATCAGGCGTTAACACTTCCACTTTCATGATCGGTTCCAGTAAAACCGGTTTTGCTTTACGGCCTGATTCACGGTATCCCTGCTTGGCGCAAAGTTCAAAGCTCATCGCATCACTATCCACCTGGTGGAAGCTACCATCAAACACACGCACCTTCATGCTTTCCATCGGGTAACCAGCCAACACACCTGTGGTCATTGCTGTTTCAAAGCCTTTTTGAATGGCCGGCACAAATTCTTTTGGAATACTACCACCAAACAACCCGTTAACAAACTGGAAGTTGCTTCCTTTATTGACCTCTTTATCGTTCAAAAATTCCGGGTCAGCGGGTCCGATCTCAAAAATGATATCGGCAAACTTACCACGACCACCGGTTTGCTTTTTCAAAGTTTCACGGTGTTCAATACTATTCTGGAATGCTTCTTTGTAAGCCACCTGCGGAGCACCCTGGTTAATTTCAACTTTAAACTCACGACGCATACGGTCAACAATGATCTCCAGGTGCAACTCACCCATACCACTCAAAATGGTCTGACCTGTTTCTTCATCGGTCTTCACCCTTAAGGTTGGATCTTCTTCCACCAGTTTGGCGATCGCCATACCCATCTTATCAACGTCGGCCTGTGTTTTTGGTTCAACCGCAACACTGATAACCGGCTCAGGGAAGGTCATTGCTTCCAGCACGATCGGGTTGTCTTCGTTACACAATGTATCTCCTGTTTTAATATCCTTAAAACCTACTGCAGCTCCAATATCACCTGCTTCAATAAAGTCAACCGGGTTTTGTTTATTGGCGTGCATCTGCATGATACGGCTGATACGTTCTTTTTTACCTGTACGGGTATTTAAAACATAACTACCGCTATCCAAACGGCCACTATAAGCCCGGAAGAATGCAAGGCGTCCCACAAAAGGATCGGTCATGATCTTAAATGCCAAAGCGCTAAATGGTTCTTTGGGATCTGCATGACGTAATAATTCTTCGCCGGTATCAGGATTGATCCCTTTAACAGCTTCAATATCCAAAGGACCCGGTAAATAACGAACGATCGCATCCAATGCGGTTTGTACACCTTTATTTTTAAAAGATGAACCACACATCATCGGGATGATGGAAATATCGATCGTTGCTTTACGGATAGCTTCATGAATTTCATTTTCTGATATCGTATTGGGATCATCAAAGAATTTCTCTAATAATTTATCATCATAATCCGCAACAGCTTCAATTAAATGCTGTCTCCATTCGTTCACTTCTTCCACCATATCTTCCGGTATGGGCACTTCTTCAAAGGTCATACCTTGTCCGGCTTCATCCCATACGATCCCTTTCATGGTAATCAGATCTACCACACCTTTAAAGTGATCTTCTGCACCAATTGGTAATTGTAAAGGCACAGCTTTAGCACCAAGCATTTCTTTAACTTGTTTTACCACATTTAAGAAATCGGCACCACTGCGATCCATTTTGTTTACAAAACCAATACGGGGTACTTTGTAACGGTTGGCCTGGCGCCAAACTGTTTCAGACTGTGGCTCCACACCGGATACGGCGCAGAACAAAGCCAGTAAACCATCCAGAACACGAAGGCTACGTTCTACTTCCACAGTAAAATCCACGTGGCCCGGGGTATCTATAATGTTGAATTTGTATTGATGTGTTTCAGGTGTTTTTTTGCCATTTGCCATTGGAAAATTCCAAAAGCAGGTAGTAGCAGCCGAAGTAATGGTAATACCTCTTTCCTGCTCCTGGGCCATCCAGTCCATGGTAGCGGCCCCATCATGCACCTCACCTATTTTATGATTCACACCGGTATAATACAATATACGCTCGGTGGTAGTCGTCTTGCCTGCATCAATATGAGCGGCAATTCCGAAATTTCTTTGATAACGTAAGTCTCCCATTTTATTAATTGTTTATTGTTTGTAGTTTATTGTTTGTTGTTATGTGCCTGGCTTTTGAATTACTATTCAGCTTCATTGGCGTCGCACTATTGTACTGTATTTCTTTGCTGATCTTTTGCCTTAGTTAAAGCATACCCCTGTAATTAAGAACGCTGTAAGCGAACCGGGATTAATATGATTGATAGACTCTCATGATGCGCTAAATAAGCAAGGCTCCATCCAAACGCTGCCTGCCTTTTAGCGGCGCAAAGGTACAAATAAAAAGAATATTTCCAAAGCGAAAAATGGCTATGTAGCCAATAAAGGGCCAATTCTATGTTATATGAAGCTGAAAAAGAAGATTTTTATCAGATGGCCCAGGCTTTATCACCTTTTTTATATGGAAAAGCGCCATCATATTTGCCAGGAACGGGTAAATACCGCAATGCCTCTTTCATACCGATTTCCGAGGTAAAATACCCCAGCAGCGTTAACTGCTTGATCATGGAATAATAATGAAGTGGTGCTCCGATAAACTCTTTTATCTCTTGCCTGGCAGCATCCCTGGCTATTTGTTCTTTTTCCTTTATTTGTTCGTTAAAAGTTTTGGCCTCTGGCTCCAGTGCAGCTATAACCTGGTTACGTTCGGCTGGCGTAAGTGCCATAAAATTTTTGCTAAATTGTTTTTCACAGGCTTTATCCAATACTGCAAGGCCTTCGGTAAATGCCTTTTGCTGATCGGCACGGTAACAATCGCTTACATACACATTCATAAACTCCCCAACTTTGGCTGCTTTTGCACCCGGTGTATTTGTAACCGGAATGATCGTATCGCCCACTTCATTCAGCAAGGCAATATCATCTGCACTTAACAATCCCTCACCTTTTTTTGTGCTGGTTTTACAACCGCTTAAAAAAACATCGCCGCCAACCATGGCGCCGCCGGTAAGTACAGCTATTATTTTTAAAAGTTCTCTGCGTTCCATAAAAATTATTTAATCAATTTAATATTGAGTTAAAGGTTTCCTTTCTTTAATTCCTTTACGGCAAACTCGGCAGCCCTTGCAGTAAGCGCCATATAGGTAAGCGATGGATTAACACAACTGGCACTGGCCATACTGGCACCATCGGTAACAAAAACATTGGGTGCATCCCAAACCTGGTTGTTGCCATTTAATACCGATGTTTTGGGGTCACGGCCCATCCGTGCGGTACCCATTTCGTGAATACCCTGGCCCGGTGCATAACCTGAATCATATTGGTTTATTTTTTTAACTCCCCCTGCTTCCAGCATTTCAGCCGCATCTGGCCCCATATCCTTGCGCATTTTTAATTCATTTTCCTTCATCTCCACATCCATCGCCAGCACGGGTAATCCCCATTTATCTTTTACAGTTTTATTCAGGTAAATTCTGTTGGAATGATCGGGTAACATCTCACCGAAGGCCAGCAAATTCATATTCCAGTTCCCGGGTTCGGTAAGCGATTCTTTTAACGTTGCCCCAAACGACATTTCGGCAATTTCTACCCCCCGGCCCCTGCCGGCACCACCCTGGTAACCAAAGCCACGCAGGTAATCTCTTTTATCGTTATAAATATTTCTAAACCGGGGAACATAAATGCCGGTTGGCCTGCGGCCGTACACGTATTTATCGTCAAAACCTTCAACCGTTCCGGATGCGCCAATTCTGAAATGATGGTCCATTACATTATGCCCCAGTTCGCCGCTGCTGCTACCCAGGCCGTCGGGCCAAATGTCGGTTGCACTGTTCATCAATAACCAGGTGCTGTTAAATGCCGATGCGCAAACAAAAATTACTTTAGCTGTGTATTGATAAGTTTTATTTGTATTGGCATCGATTACTTCAACGCCGGTTGCTTTCTTCTTGTCTTTATCATAAATTATTTTAGTTACGATCTTATCTGACTCCAGCGTTAAATTACCGGTTTTCATGGCAGCCGGTAATGTAGCCGATTGTGTACTAAAGTAAGCGCCAAACGGGCAACCAAGCCAGCAACGGTTGCGGTATTGGCAGTTAACACGGTTTTGCTCAGGCATGGATTGTGTAATATTTGCACTGCGGCCAATGAACATGTGCCGTTGACCATTGTAATGGGTTTTAATTTTTGCTGCCAGGTCTTTTTCAACAACGTTCATATCCATGGCCGGTAAAAATTCTCCATCCGGTAAAACATCCAGTCCTTCCTTGGTTCCCTGTATGCCGGCAAATTTTTCTACATGACTATACCAGGGTGCCAGGTCATCGTAACGGATCGGCCAATCTGTGCCAATACCTTCTTTACCGTTGGCTTCAAAATCCCATTTATTCCAGCGGTAGCTCTGGCGACCCCAAAGTAATGAGCGGCCACCCACATGATAGCCACGATACCAGTCAAAACGTTTATCTTCCACATACGGACTTTCTTTTTCATTTGCCCACATGCCTTTCGTCTCTTCATTCAGCGGGTAATCTCTTCTTAAAACGGGATAATCATCTTTCATTTGCTGGGTTGCAGCGCCCCGGTGTGGGTATTCCCATCTTTCTTTATTGGCATTTACATAATCCTTCACGTGCTCAATATTACGGCCTCTTTCCAGCATCACTACTTTAAGCCCTTTTTCTGAAAGTTCTTTAGCGGCCCATCCACCACTTATACCAGAGCCCACTACAATAGCATCGAAATTAAGATTTGACATAATTGAAAATTTATTGGTTTTTCCTGTTTATAATATTTTTTTAAACATCGCAAAGTAAAACAGCATCACGTAATGATGCTACTTTATCTTTTTTAAGTGGAATGAATTCCTGCGCTACATATCCTTTGTAACCGGTGGCTACAATGGCATTCATGATGGCAGGATAAAAAAGTTCCTGCGTTCCATCAATTTCGTGCCTGCCCGGTACACCTGCGGTATGGTAGTGCCCAAACCATTCATGGTTTTGCTGAATGGTCCTGATCACATCCCCTTCATTGATCTGCATGTGATAAATATCGTACAGCAGTTTAAAATTCGGGCTTCCTATTTTTTTGCACAGGGCAACGCCCCAGGCTGATTTGTCGCACATATAATCTTTATGGTCAACCTTGCTGTTGAATAATTCCATCTGCATTACAACGCCTTTTTTTTCTGCAAGCCCGATGATCTTCTTCAAACCTTCGGCACAATTATTCATGCCGGTTTCATCATCCATACCATTACGGTTGCCGCTAAAACAAATTAAGTTTTGATAACCCGCTGCAGATACCAGGTTTATATGTTCGGTATAGTTTTTTATCAACGTTTCATGATACTGGGGATCATTCCAACCTTTGACGAGAGAAATTTCAGCGCCGTTGCACATACTGCTATGCAATCCATGATCTTTTAAAACCTGCCATTCTTTTGGCCCCACCAGGTCAATCGCTTTCAATCCTATTTCTTTAGCAGTAACACAAAGTTCTTCCAGCGAAAGAAAACTATAGGTCCAGCGGCAAACGGAATGGTTAATATTATTTTTGAGACCTGGCTGCATATCCTCTATTTTTTTGGCAAAGGAATGCACAGGTGATAAAGCTGCTGCTGCAGAACCGACCACTACTGATTGTATCAATGTTCTCCTGTTCATGCTTACGCTGTTTTGGTTTTATCGTTTTTAAAAAGTAACACAAAAAGCAATGCAATGGCCGCGGCAAACACACAGGGTATCAGCCAGATGGCATTCCAGTTATGCGTTCCATCGGCGAGCAGGTATTTATCTACAACAACACCCGCCATGTAAAATCCAATGTACATACCCACACCATAAGTTGCCAGTGTAATTAATCCCTGCGCTGCAGAACGTACATCCGGGCCTGCTTTTTTATCGGTATAGATCTGGCCGGTAACAAAAAAGAAATCGTAGCAGATGCCGTGCAAAATAATGCCGGTATACAACATCCATTCGCTGTTGCCAATATCGCCGTACGCAAATAGCAGGTAGCGCAATACCCAGGCAATCATCCCTATCAACAGCATTTGTTTTATACCAAACCTGAGAAAGAAAAAAGGCATCAAAAATAAAAACACCGTTTCTGCAACCTGGCCAAGCGTCATCTTTCCAGCAGCACCAACCATACCGGCTTCATTTAAAAATAAATTAGCCTGGCCATAATAAAAAGCCAGCGGTATGCATATTAAAATAGAAGCAAAAAAGAATACCAGGTAATTTTTATCTTTTAAAATTTTAATGGCATCCAAACCCAGTACTTCGCCCACAGACACTTTCTGCCCCGCTTTTGGCGGTGCTGTATCCGGCAGAAAAAAGCTCCCGATACCAAGTACAACAGATACCAGGGCAGCTACTTTAAAGGTAATGGTTAACGTAGCCGGATCTTTTTCCCATGCCATGGCACCGATGATGAGACCGGCTACAATCCAGCCAATAGTGCCCCACATGCGTATGCCCGAAAATTCTTTTTCGGCATTGGTTACCTGTTTCAATGTGATTGCATTTACCAATGCCAGTGTAGGCATATAAATGATCATGTAAATGAGCAGTAATGAATAGAATGAAGCAAAACTGGTTTGCGAAGAAATAAAATACAAAATGGCAGCACCTGCCAGGTGAAGCACACCTAATATTTTTTGTGCCGCGAAAAATTTATCTGCAATAAGACCTATGATAAAGGGAGCGATGATGGCACCAAGGCATTGTGTTCCATAGGCTGCGCCTGTTTGTCCGCCGGTTGCACCTATATTTCCTTTGATCAAAAAAGTTCCCATGGTGACAAACCAAATTCCCCATACAAAAAAATTGAGGAACATCATGGAAGATAACTTCAACCGGATAATTGATTTCATACAGCAGCTTTGTTTAATCGTTAATGAATTTACCTAAGGTAAATATAATTTTTTTTGGCATCTAAATTCAGGGATATTCTTAAATAAATTTAGCAAACGTTTGCGGTTATTAATTTATGGATTGAAATTGTGCATCAGCATTTTTTAAGTAAATTGAAAACGGGTTACTAAATATTTTCTTTTAAATTTACCGGAACGATACTGCTGAATTCAATCAACAACATTTCTGCAATGCATAGAAAACTCAACATGGGCATGGTTGGCGGAGGTAAGGATGCCTTCATTGGAGCCGTTCACCGCATGGCTGCAAACCTTGATGGGCATATACAATTAGTGTGCGGCGCTTTTAGCAGCAACGAACAAAAAAGTAAAGAAAGCGGGCAAAGTTTATACCTGCCTGGAAACAGGGTATATGGTACTTACGCCGAAATGTTTACCCGTGAAAAATTGTTACCCGAAGGAGAAAGAATGGATTTTGTAAGTATTGTAACGCCTAACCACCTGCACTTTGAGCCGGCTAAAATGGCGCTGGAACATGGTTTTCATGTAGTGCTGGATAAACCCATGACCTTAAGCCTTGCCGAAGCAAAATTGTTAAAACAGGTTTTGGGTGGCAGCGGAAAATTATTCTGCCTTACACATACTTACACAGGCTACCCCATGGTGAAGGAGGCCAAAGAGATCATCAGGCAAAATAAACTGGGAGCCATAAAAAAGATCTACGTTAGTTACCCGCAGGGTTGGTTAAGCACATTCCTTGAAGAGTCCGGCCAGAAGCAGGCTGCATGGCGTACAGACCCGGCACGCAGTGGCATTGCAGGCAGTATGGGCGATATTGGAGTACATGCATTTAACCTCGCAGAATACATCAGCGGCCTGCAGGTAACTAAACTTTGCGCTGATATTAACATTACTGTCCCCGGCCGGCAACTGGATGATGACGGAACAGTTTTACTGAAATTTAATAACGGCGCTTCGGGTATGTTATATGCAACCCAGGTTGCTGCAGGCGAAGAGAATAATATACGCATACAGATCTATTGCGAAAAGGGCGGGCTGGAATGGCAGCAGCAGGATGCAAATACATTGTTAGTTAAGTGGCTTGATAAACCTGCAGAAATATACAGGGCCGGAAGCGATTATTTAAGTCCATTGGCTAAATTCAATTGCCGTACACCTGCTGGCCATCCGGAAGGTTACCTGGAAGCTTTTGCCAACCTGTACCGCAATTTTGCATTAACGCTCATGTCCAAAAATAATGGAACAAACCCCCGGGAGGAATGGACCGAGTACCCCGGAATAGCCGAAGGAATAAGAGGCATGGCATTTATAGAAAACGTTATCGCAAGCGGAAAGAGCGATAACAAATGGAAAGACTTTGAAGTTTAAAAAACAACAGGATGCAAACAATAAAAGGACCCGCTATTTTTTTAGCACAGTTCATGGGCGATACAGCGCCATTTAATAACCTGGAAGACATTTGCAGGTGGGCTGCATCATTGGGTTATAAAGCCGTGCAGATACCAACCTGGGAAAAAAGACTTATCGATCTTGAACGGGCAGCGGAAAGTAAAACTTATTGTGATGAACTGAAAGGAAAGATAAATTCCTTTGGCCTTGAAATTTCTGAATTAAGTACGCATATACAGGGGCAACTGGTTGCAGTAAACCCGGCTTACGATACCATGTTTGATTCCTTTGCACCGGCAGCACTGCATGGCAATCCTAAAGCAAGAACCGAGTGGGCTGTGCAACAGGTAAGATATGGGGCAAAAGCTTCTCAAAATTTAGGCATTACAGCGCATGCAACTTTTAGCGGTGCATTGTTATGGCATACTTTTCATCCATGGCCCCAACGGCCGCAGGGTTTGGTTGACGAAGGTTTTACAGAGCTTGCTAAACGCTGGCTGCCCATACTTAATTATTTTGATGAGTGTGGTGTAAATGTTTGCTACGAAATTCATCCCGGCGAAGATCTGTTTGACGGGATTACCTATGAAATGTTTCTTGAAAAAGTGAACAATCATGCCAGGGCCTGTTTGCTGTATGATCCTTCGCATTTTGTATTACAACAATTAAACTACCTTGACTATATAGATATTTATCATGCCCGGATCAAAGCATTTCATGTAAAAGATGCAGAGTTTAATGCAACCGGCCGCCAGGGTACTTTTGGAGGTTATCAAAGCTGGTTAAACCGTGCGGGGCGTTACCGCAGCCCCGGCGATGGACAGGTGGATTTTAAAGCAATTTTCAGTAAGCTTACCCAATACGGCTATGATGGCTGGGCTGTGATGGAATGGGAATGCTGTATCAAACATCCGGAAGATGGCGCACGGGAAGGCGCTAAATTTATAAAAGACCACATCATCAGGGTTACCGAAAAAGCATTTGATGATTTTGCTGCTACGGCACATGATACCGAACTGAATAAAAAGATACTGGGAATTAATGAATAAACAAAAAATGAGCATGAAAAAACTAATTGCTTTTGCAATCATCGCAATGAGCTTCTTTGCCTGCAACAGTGCAGAAGAAAAAACAAAAACCGGTGAACCTGAACAAATAAAGACTGCGGCTATGGATAACCCGGATTATGATGCCGGACTTAACCTGGTTGCAAAATCGGATTGTTTTACCTGCCATAAACTCAGGGAAAAACTGGTTGGCCCTTCTTATGGTGAAATAGCAAAAAAATACCCCAACACACCTGAAACTATTGACACGCTGGCTAACAGGATAATAAAAGGCAGTCAGAATATGTGGGGGCCGGTTCCTATGTTGGCACATCCAGCTATAACAAAAGCAGATGCCGAAAAAATGGTTAAGTACATTTTATTATTAAAAGAATAAAAACAGGTAAATATGAAAAAAGCAGGATTAATTGTGCTGCTGACAATTGCTGTTGCCGGATGCAATTCTCCATCAGAAAAAAAAGCAGAGGAACCTGCGGAAAATAAACCAGATGATGGCTGGGTACCCTTATTTGACGGAAAGACGCTTGCGGGCTGGCACAATTACGGCAAGACAACTATTGGTGAAGCCTGGAAAGTATCAGAGGGCACCATTTATCTGGATACGACAAAAAAAGAGGGCTGGCAAACCGCACAGGGCGGCGATATAGTTAGTGCGGAAGAATATGAAAATTTTGATTTGAAACTGGAATGGAAAATAGCTCCCGGCGGAAACAGCGGCATTATTTTTTACGTGCATGAAGACACTACTAAATATGAGTACGTTTGGCACACCGGGCCCGAAATGCAGGTGCTGGATAACGATCGCCATTCAGATGGGAAAATTCCAAAGCACCGTGCCGGCGACCTGTACGACCTGATTTCATGCAGCACAGAAACCGTAAAACAACCGGGAGAATGGAATGAAGCTGAAATAATATCGAAAGACGGTAAACTTGATTTCTTTTTAAACGGAACCAATGTAGTAAGTACCATGCTGTGGGATGATGCCTGGAAAAAACTGGTAGCCGGGAGCAAATTTAAAGAATGGCCTGATTTCGGGACTTATAAAAAAGGACATATTGCGTTGCAGGATCATGGCAACACGGTTTGGTACCGCAACATAAAAATAAAAAGACTATAAGAATTATTTTAGTAATAAAAAAGCTGCACGTTAACCGGTGCAGCTTTTTTAATATCAAATACCTGTTTTACTTTGTCTTCTTCAACAGTTTTTTTACCGCTGTATTACTGGCTGCAATACTACCATAAAAATCGGGCACATAATTATTTTCCTGCTCAACTATATAATGTTTTACTCCAGCCAGTTTTGCATTCGCAAAAATTGATTTAAAATCAAGTGAGCCATTACCCACTTCCGTATTCTGTGTTTTATCGTTTTTGTTCATATCCTTAACATGCCATAAATGAAACCGGCCCGGGTTTGATTTAAATAAAGCAACAGGATCGTATCCAGCCCGTACAACCCAATACAGGTCCATTTCCATCTTTACCAAACCACTATCTGTATTTTTTAATAGAATATCATAACCATGTTCACCATTAAGATCTATAAACTCAAAATCATGGTTGTGATAAGCGAGCTGCAGGTTTGCGTTTTTACATATTTCACCGGCTTTATTTATCCGCTCAGCCAGTGTTTTGTACTTATCAATTGAATTTCTTTTTTCTTCACTCATCCATGGAATTATCAAGTAAGAATTTCCCAATGCGTTGGCCACATCACATAAATTTTTTACATCATCGCCATTGCCGTTATTGAATAAGAATTTTTCCGGCATGTAATGCCCACCTGGACTGCTCAGGTTATTTTGCTTTAACAACTCAGCTATTTCCTTAACTGAATGACCAAAGAATTTATTTTCTGCCGAAAGGCCAAACATTTCCAGCTCGGTGTAACCGGCTTTTGCAACCTGGCTAAAAACTCCCGGTACATCTTTGGCAACAGCTTCACGAAGGGTATATAACTGAAGTCCGATCTTTTGGTTTTTTCCAAATGCCATTCCAGGCATGGCAATAAACCCCGCGGAGAGTATTGCCGACTGATGTAAAAAAGCTCTTCTTTTCATCTTTATAATTTATTTATAAAAACTAAAGTTATATAATTAAAACAGCCGTTCCTAAAATGGAACGGCTGCATAAAAAATATTCTATTAAAAATTATATCCTGAAGTGAGCAAATGCCTTATTGGCTTCTGCCATACGGTGGGTATCTTCTTTCTTTTTGAAAGCAGCACCTTCACCCTTGCTTGCAGCAACAATTTCATTAGCTAACTTATCCGCCATGCTGCGGCCATTCCTGTCGCGGCTGTATTTTACCATCCATTTAATGCTTAAAGATACTTTCCTGTCTGCACGAACCTCGGCAGGTATCTGGAAAGTAGCACCACCAATACGGCGGCTACGAACCTCAACACCCGGTGTGATGTTAGATAATGCTTTTTTCCAAACCTCGTATCCGTCTTCGCCTGTCTGCTTGGCTACTTTGTCCAAAGCATCATAGAAAATAATGTATGCACCACTTTTTTTACCGGCCCACATCAGGTTGTTTACAAAACGGGTAACCAACTTGTCGTTGAATTTTGGATCCGGCGCTAAAGGTATTTTTTTAGGTTGTGTCTTCCTCATTGTTATTTATTTTACCCCCTCCGCCTCCGCCAAATGGCCGGAGAAACTGATCGAGGAGAAGATTGTGTTTTACTTTTTAGCTTTTTCTTTTTTAGTTCCGTATTTACTGCGGCTTTGTTTACGGTCTTTAACACCGGCAGTATCGAGGCTGCCACGTACGATATGATAACGTACACCCGGCAGATCTTTAACCCTTCCGCCACGTATCAATACAATCGAGTGTTCCTGTAAGTTGTGGCCTTCACCCGGGATATAGGCGATAACCTCAATTTTATTGGTCAAACGTACTTTAGCAACTTTACGTAAAGCAGAGTTTGGCTTTTTAGGCGTAGTTGTGTACACCCTTGTACAAACACCACGGCGCTGTGGACAGCTATCCAAAGCCCTTGATTTACTTTTTGCTTTAATTACTTCTCTTCCTTTTCTTACTAATTGTTGTATTGTGGGCATTATGTACCTTTTATTTTTCGGACGGCAAAGGTAGGATTTATCATTTGAAAATGGAAAATTAATAGCTAAAAAAATGATTTTTTATTCACATTCATCATAAAACCGCCTCTGAGGACGGTTTTTATACTGTAATTTAAAACAGGTCATATCTTATGCATCCAGCCATGGGTATCGGCCTGCTGGCCATAGCGGATGGCATTTAGCTGTCTTTTCAGCTCGGGAGCGGTTTTCCACTTTTCCACGTCAAATTCCATTACATAGTCCTTATACCTCAACTCTTTTATAAGCGAAATGGTGGCTGCTGTACCCGTACCAAATACCTCGTACAGGATCCCGGCCTTATGTGCATCAATAATATCATTAATACTTAAAGGCCTTTCTTCCACGTTAAAACCCATTTCCTTTAATAAGGTTATGGTGCTATCCCTTGTCACGCCGGCTAATATTGTCCCTGCCTCAAGTCCCGGGGTAATGGCCATATTTCCTATAATGAAAAACACGTTCATTGTGCCGCATTCCTGCACGTATTTATGTTCATAAGCATCTGTCCACAGAACCTGGTCATATCCTATCTTTTTTGCCTGTGCGGTAGCATACATGGCGGCCCCGTAGTTACCTGCCGCTTTTGCATAGCCTACCCCACCCGGCACAGCCCTCACATATTTCTCTTCCACATAGATACGCATGGGTGCACTGTAATATGGACCGGTGGGACTAAGGATTATCAGGAACTTATACTTTTCACTGGGCCTTACACCTATCATTTCATCACAGCTGAACATGAATGGCCGGATATATAAAGAATGGTCCTCCTGCTGGGGTATCCAGTTCTTATCTAAATTGATCAGCATACGCATGCCTTCCATAAAGATCTCTTCAGGCACCTGGGGCATCTGCATTCTTTCTGCGGATATATTGAACCGTTTAAAATTATCTAAGGGACGAAAGATATGGGCTTCCCCATTTGCGTTTTTATATGCTTTTACGCCTTCAAAAATGGCCTGACCGTAATGCAATGCTGCAACCGAGGGTTCTAACAATAAGGGCTGGTAAGGTTTTATTTCTGCATTTTTCCATTCGCCATCCTCGTAATCCACTTCCAGCATATGATCTGTAAAATATTTTCCAAAAGGAATATTTTCCAGGTTTATATCTTTTAGCTTGCTGCGCTCAACCTTTGTAATATTAATATCTCCGGCTGCAATCATATCATTAATTTTACGGCAAAGAAACGAAAAATAATTACGGTTTAATGAGTTTAGATAATATTCAGCTTCCGGGCATAGTTTTGCAGAACCTATATAACAAATCGCTATTTGATTTGAAACCAGGCAATGCGGAACCGGCTTTATCCAAACCCGGGACAATCTCCTACCTCGGAAGCAATCAAAAAAAGATCATTATCATTTTAATATCGCCCGATGCCATTTATTTACCAGATGATGACCTCAATTTTTTATTGGGTATCTTATCGGCCTGTAAACTAAGTATGGCAGATATAGCCTTAATAAATCTTTCTAAAAACGCGTCGCTGTCATATAAAGATGTTTCAGAACAACTTTTTGCCGAAAAGGTTTTTTTATTTGGTGCAGGCCCGGAACTAATAGGATTGCCATTACAATTTCCCCATTACCAGGTGCAGCAATATAATAACCAGGTATATCTTTCATCAGTTCCATTGAACGAATTGCAAAATGATAAAGCTGAGAAAACAAAATTGTGGAACTGTTTAAAAAAGATCTTTTCATTATAATGGATAAACTGGTATTTGCAACCAATAATCAAAACAAGGTAGATGAAGTGCGCTCGGTATTGGGCAAAAGATTCGATATCATCAGCTTAAAGGAAGCGGGCATAGATATTGATATTCCTGAACCGCATGATACACTGGAAGCAAATGCCTCCGAAAAGTCAAAGACCATTTTTAGACTGACCAATAAGAATTGTTTTAGTGAGGATACGGGTCTGGAAGTGGAAGCACTTAACGGGGAGCCCGGCGTAAAAAGCGCCCGTTATGCGGGAGAGAACAGGAGCTTTGAGGATAATATTGAAAAGCTATTGTTTAATCTCAGCACAGCAGATAATAAGGCCGCACGCTTCCGAACGGTGATCTCGCTGATACTTGATGATAATGAATATTTGTTTGAAGGTATTTGCCCGGGCAGGATCATCAGTGCAAAAAAAGGCAGTTATGGTTTTGGCTACGACCCCATATTTGTGCCCGATGGCAGCGAAAAGACCTTTGCTGAAATGGAAATGGATGAGAAGAATAAATTCAGCCATCGAAAAAAAGCAATGCAGAAGCTTATTGAATTTTTGAATAAATAATTAAAGAGATGTCAAGAATTAAAATAGAGATACCCGGTCAATTCATTGCAACATTCAATATACCTGTACGGATCACTGACATCAACTATGGTAACCATGTGGGTAATGATGCTTTTGTACGTATCATTCATGAAGCAAGGATGCAGTGGCTGAAGCAATATAATTATACCGAACTGAATATCGAAGGAACCGGCTTAATAATGAGCGGGCTCGCCATTGAATTCAGGAACGAATCTTTTTACGGAGATGTTGCAGAAGTGAAGATCAGTGCAGGCGACATATCATCTGTAGGTTTCGACCTGTTTTATCTGCTGTCTGCAAAAAGGAATGATGAAACCATTTTATTGGCAAATGCAAAAACAGGAATGGTTTGTTATGATTATGATGCTAAAAAGATCGTTCCCATACCTGCACCATTAAAAGCGATATTGAACCCTTAATCTTCATTCCATATCTTCCAGCTTTCCTCAGCCTGGAGAACAAGCATCTCGTAGCCATTTTTAATAACAGCTCCCTGCTCCGCTCCTTTTTGCAGGAATAACGTTTTCTCCGGGTTATAAACCAGGTCGAACAAAAAATGTTGTGGCGTTAAAAACCGGTAAGGTATACCGGGGCATTCATTAATATCGGGGAACGTGCCCAGCGGCGTGGTATTAATGATCAAAAGATTTTCTTTTAAAATAGTTTCATCCACTTCATCATAGGCCATGTCAGAACCATCATGAATTTTCCGGCTTACTATTTTATAATAAATGTTTAATTTTTTCAAAACAAACTTTACGGCTTCTGCAGCGCCGCCATTCCCGAGTATCAATGCATGGGTATGATAATTTTTAAGAAGGGGCCGGATCGACTGTTCAAAAGCAATTATATCTGTGTTATAACCTGTTGTTTTTCCATCTTTTATTTTAATACAATTACAGGCGCTTAACCCTTCAGGGATATTTTTAGTAGTATGAAGATGACGAAAAACCAGTTGCTTATAAGGTATGGTAATATTTAAGCCGTGGAGATCAGGATTTTGTTTTATCAGATCCTCCAGCTCATAAATCGACTGAATTGGATAAGTTTCATAAATGCAATCTTTAATCCCTTCCCGCTGAAATTTTTCGGTAAAATATTTTTTGGAAAAAGAATGAGTCAATGGATACCCTATGACACCATAAACTTTCATCAGGCTTCTTTTTTATCTAAATACAGGAAGAAGGTGTCGCCACGCAAGCCAATACGCATTGCTTCCAGCGGGATCACTTCATTGGGCGCAATATTACCAAGGTTTACATTGCAACCTATTAATTCCAGGAAGTAAAGCTGCTGCGCTTTTTGCGGTGCCTCCCAGATTATTTTTTGTTCAGGTATTTGTGTAAGTATCTCCTGAACAAGACCTTCCCTTACCTCTCCTGTTCCCCTGTATATGCCTACGTTTCCTGCTTCTCTTGCTTCTGCTATCACATAGGTAGAACCAGCCTCCAGCTCGGCTTTCATTAATTCTATCCATTTATAAGGCGGGATGATATGAGCTGCATCCTTACTGCCAACTTCACTCAAAACCACGCCATACTTGGTAAGTTTTTCTATATACCCACATTTTTCTGCGTGTGGGATATTAACAGAACCATCGCTAACCTCCATATAACTTACCCCAAATTCTTTACACACATTTATATAATCTTCAAACTGGTTCCTGATGAGGAATGCTTCAAAGAGAGTGCCTCCAAAATAAATGGGCATATCAAAAGAACGGTATACTTCCAGCTTTTCCTTGAGGTTAGGGGTAACAAATGAGGTTCCGAACCCCAGCTTAACCACATCTACATGGGGATGGGCCACACTCATAAAATTTCTTGCCTCTTCTATACTAAGCCCCTTGTCCATTACCATGGTGATACCATGATCACGTGGCTTTATATTTCGTTCAGGTATCTGAGAAAGTTTAAAATTCATATTGGTTCATTTAAAGAGTGCAAAGATAACCGCTGAACCGCAAAGATGGTAATTATGAAAATTTGACCAGGGAACCCTGTATTTATATCTGTTTAAAGGGAGTTTCTTTTTTTAAACCGGGCTATAACATCAACTACCTGCTGAATTTGAAGAAGTGAAGGGTTAATTTCAACGAATTTTTTTACAAGCTTAGGGTTCCTGCTCATGCCTGCTTCCAGTTGCAATAATGCTTCCTTATGTTTACCCATTGCATATAATACGGCACTCTTATAAAAAAGGAAAATGGGCTTTCCATCTGTTTGCTCAAATGCAAACCCTGCATATTCCAGGGCTTCTTCCAGCATTTCAGCTTTATACAGGCATTTTAATAATTCAAGCCAGCCATTTAAATTCTTTGGCCTTACCCGTACCACATTGCCAAAGTAAGTGATCGCATCTTCCAGTTTATCGAGTTCCATATAACATTGGCCCATGGCGAGGTTATACTCAGGTTGCATGCGGTGGATCCGCATTGCTATTTCAAGATTTTTTATTGCACTATCCCATATCGCCTCATTCATGTAAGTACAGGCAATCTTATAAATTAACTGGCTGTCATCATGATTTAAATGACTTGCTTTCCTGTAATTAAAACGGGCCTGTGCATAATTACCCATCTTGTCATAGCAATGGCCTATCGCTTCGTAAATAACATCTTCGGGCCTGGCCAATTCCAAAACTTTTTCCAGTACTTCTACCGCATCCTTATACCTGCGCAAACGTATATAAGCATCGCCCATGTTGCGTAAAGCATAATCAAATTTTTCATCAATAGCTACCGCATATTGATATGCGTCAATGGCTTTCTCATATAATTTTAAACCCTGGTAAGCTGCAGCAAGGTTGAACCATGCCAGTTCGTTAAAAGGAAAATCTTCAATTATTTTCTGATGCAGCCTTATACCTTCCTCGTTACGCCCGGTGAAATCTGTCCAGAAACAAATCTTATACAATGCTTCCTCGTTATTAGGCTCCTGCTCAAGTATCATCTTCAAACAGTCAAAGACCTTTTCAAAATTTTCATAGTCATCATACACATCTGCCAGTTCAAATAACAGGTCTATCTTCTCCTCTCCTTCAAAATCATCAATAGCAGCTTCCAATACGGCAGCAGCTTTTTCCTGCTGATCCAGGGCCAGGTAAGCATCTGTTTTTAAAATGTATAGGTTGGTATCCTTGCTATCCAATAACTCAGCCTGGTCAAGTATGGCCAGCGCTTCTTTATAACGCCTTAGTGCAATAAGCAGGTCGGCCTTTTTTAAAAGCAGGATTGAGGAGTAGGGGTATTGCCCAATACCATATTCTGCAGCTTCTAAAGCCTGGGTTAACTGCTCTTTTTCGTCGAAATGATCAATGATACGCTCAAACGAATCTTCTTCAATAAAGGAGTTACTTTTCCCGTTTTTGAGGTTATCAAATAGCTGGAGGAGTTCTTTCAGTTCGTCTCTGTCCTGGCGGTAAGGATATTTACTCATTGGTTATAGGTTGTTGTAAATTAGCACCTTTTGAAGAAAAATACAAGTTTTAGTAACCTTTTTTAAACATAAACGTTAAAGGAATGTAAAAAGATTTGATGAATGGTATACAAATACCAAATAATTTTCAATATATTTGTCATATAAAAAATTAACAATAATGGTGAAAATGGCCAAAATATTACTGGTAGTTGTTATGCTTGCAGGTATAACTTTCAGTGCTTTGGCAGACAGGGGTGTTGGCAAAAAAACTAAAGCTAAGGTTGGTCTTAACATTACCACCACTAATTCATTAAAAAATTCTATTTCAGTTAACCTGAAATCAGGACTAAAATATACAGGAAGTTTGCTCGTAAATCAGCAATCTGCAGGAAACGCTATCTCAAGTAACACATTACTTACTTATCAAAAAGGCAATACCGTATATATCATACCACACAAACAGGTTATTGCTGTTCCGGAAATGAGGCAAGGCTATACCGGGATGAAAATTATCATAAGGACCCACTAATCAATTTTCTTCTTACAAAGAATTTTCCTGGTTAAGTAATATTTTTATTAATTACCCCTCTTCATTTTTTGGTTCTCTTCATACGTCATTACCCTGTAACCCGAAGTTGGAAAATCGAATTGAGATACCAAAACCGGGTCATAACTTATTTTAGAGATCGTATACCTGAATTTCATTTTCCCTGATTCTATTTCGTATTGAATGGGCAGCCCCGGCAAATTGGTAAACGTTGCATCATATGCTTTATTCGCTACTACAAGATCCGGAACGTAATACACAACAAAAGATTTACCGTCCGGCATATTGGCAATTGCTTTCTTTGTATTGTATCCTGAAATATTTTTTACTTCGCTCGTTAGTTCATATTTAATATCACTGTACATTTTATTTTTCGACTTCCAGTTTTCTTTGGTCAGCTCTATCATTAATTTCTGCCCGCTGAATTCTTTTAATATTACTGCATTATCAGTTTTCGAGTTGTAGATAGTGATCTCTTTGCCAAGGGCACTAACCAGGTCTGTACGGCTATTATTAGCCTTTAAATAGATGGTACTAGTAGCTCCCTGTAAAGCATCTCCTTTTTGGGGTTCTTTATCGCCGGTTTGAATTACAACATCATATACAATGGTCCCTTCTGAAATAATTTTCTGAGCAACAGATGAAAGACCTGCAATTACCAGGAAAAAAATTAAAGTAATACCTTTTAAATTTTTCATTTTGTTTGTTATTGCATAAAGATAATAAAATCCCGTGCCAAGCTGCATGTTAAGTCTCCCTACAAGTCTTGCAGCTTTACAAACAACCTGCATTAAGTAAACTTTAACTTTATATTCCATGTCCTGCCTTAATATTCCAACTAAAAAAGCAAAGAGCCTCAAACGAGGCTCTTTGCAAAAGTAATAACTAAAACCGGTTAGTGTCTTCCTACAAGAAATTCTCCGTTACCCCTGTCCGGAGCAGATCCTGCAAATGCCTGCCCTACATTGATACCTGTGTTCATACCCGGTGAACCAGATTGCAACTTATAGTCAGTTGTGTTGATGAACATTGGGTTTGTAGTGTTGTGATTATTAAAATTATAAAATGCAGGGGCACCACCTGGCCATACGGGTGTATTGTTACCGTTGCCATAGGCAATATTATGAGTAACTGTTACACTGGTCATTTTAGTGATCGAGCTTCCTCTTAACCAGGAATCCCTAAATCCCTGAACAATGTTGTTCCTGATAATTACAGTGGTGGCCTTGCCGTTTTTACCGGATGTAAAATCCAATCCCACATAAGCAGGGTCACCGGATTTAGCAACGATGGTATTGTTATAGATCTGCATATTCTTTATTTGCGGATCCTCGGGGCCATCACTAATAACACCGATAGCGAAGCGGTTACCTATTCCTGTACCGGCATATATGTTGCTAAACAGATTGTTCCTTATTATACAATCTGCCACATAACTATACCCGCCAACCGGTGGTCCGCCGGGAAGATAATACCTGTCATCACCATTTTGGGCATAGCCCCTTGTATTAAAAGTGATACCGTATGTTTTATTATTTATGATGTTATTCTCCACAATAGCCGACTCTGTACGGTATTCGAATATAATACCTCCTTCTATCCTGGTACCCAGTACAGGATGGCTGATGGTATTATCATGTATCCATGCACAATAGCCATAAGCCCCTTTATAATTATAAGCCATATCAATAGCACCCTGTATGGTATTGCCATAGATCTCTAATCCCTCAATATTAAAGAACTCAATTGCAAAATCCCAGTTACCATTTTCTCCGGGATAAGATCCGCTGTAAGGTATTTTAGTAAGTGTGTTATTATAGATCTTTACACCTTTTAACCAGCCCTGGTTCCAGTATTTTATAGGCCAGC
>Ga0193752_1000549_pt1 | contig 35422 bp, 31 predicted proteins | sample H1c1metaG_FD_144924 | JGI IMG/M metagenome (GOLD analysis project Ga0193752, IMG submission 144924) | Soil microbial communities from a riparian zone of the East river system, Colorado, United States - H1c1 | ecosystem: Environmental > Terrestrial > Soil > Riparian zone | place: USA: East River... | reverse complement strand
ATTGTGTATCTGTTAAATCCATCCTCTATTATACTGCCTGCTAAGTTCTTTTTTGCAGTATCAAAAAACGAATTTTTAAGAGTGAAAAGTTAATTATCCATTTTTGAGATGGCTTCTAGTTGATGAGACGAAAACTGGCCAATTGGCCATTGGAAATCAACTAATCGATAATGGATATGCAGTAATGGAAAAGATCGTGTTGCGTACACAGTGAGAAATTCCTGTGCAGTTACGTCCTTTCTTGGATTTTGTATACCGCTTATGCTGCATGAAGTAAATATAAATGAAAAAACGGATGTATGAAAATGGCGTAAGTGTGTCAGTTTAGCTGTTTGGGGTTTCTGAAAACCGCTGAAGCGGTTGAGCGCGCCGCATGTGTTCTATTGCCGGGGGCTTAAGCCCCCGGCAATGAAACCAGCAAGCCCGTTCAACGGTTTTAACCGTTTCCATTCCACAAATTTTAACTGATCCCAAACTGAGACAGCCTCTCAGACCCGTTTCCGTTGTATTTATTCACCACAACCTTCATCAAAGCACCATAACTTTGTACTGCAGTATCCATTGATAGTGTTTCACATTTCAAAGTATGGTCTTCCAGTTAATGAAACTGAATATTGAAGTTTCAGATGATGACTTCAATGTGATTTACCCGGAAAGCATCCGCAGGTTTTCGAAACGGCACTGGACGCCTGTTGCGGTGGCCAAACTGGCGTCAGAATTTCTCGCTGAGCGCCCCGGAACTCAAGTACTCGATATCGGTTCGGGCGCTGGAAAATTCTGCATGGTTGGCGGAGCTTCAACCCGCGGCATATACACCGGTGTAGAGCAGCGCAGCGAGTTGTATCGTTTTTGTGTGAAAGCAGCACGTGTCCATCATTTGTCGAATGTGAATTACATCCACGCCAATATTACTTCGATTGATTTCCGGAAATACAACGCGTTTTACTTTTACAATTCATTTCGCGAGAATGTAGACCGCACTGCACTCATCGACAACAGCGTGGAAACGGGCGTCGATCTTTTCAATACGTATACGCAATACGTGCACGACCAGTTCGCATCACTTCCTATCGGGACACGTGTGGCAACCTATTGGACACCGGTTGCGGATGTTCCTTCGAATTACGCAATCGTTGGAACCGCTTTTGACGGCTTGTTGAACATGTTTGAAAAAACGCGGCAATGAACGCTCCGGAACCAACCAAAGTTTCGCACCCGGAAAGTAAAGCGTACAGCATTTTACGATTGAAATGTCCGCGTTGTCACAAGGGAAATTTATTTTCTGTGAAAAACGCTTACAACCTGAAACGGGTGCTCGACATGCCTGACCGTTGCCCGGTGTGCAACCAGGATTTCAGGATTGAACCCGGATTTTATACCGGCGCACTCTGGGTGAGTTTTCCGATCATCGTTTTACTCGCGGTCCCTTTGTGGATTCTTGTTTTCTGGTTTGCCGATTTTTCGTTCGACATGATGTTCCTGCTGTTCGCAGCATTGATCATCGGGTTGCAGCCACCGATTATGCGGTATAGCCGGGCGATATGGATTGGTGTTTTTGTGAAGTACGATCCGGGAAAATAATTTCACCGCGGAGGCGCAGAGGCGCGGAGCGCCAAACTTTTAAGCAAGCAGTGGTCGCGGAGAAGAAACTCTGCGACCATTGCCGACTCAAAAACATCAAAACGCTCCGCGTCTCAGCGCCTCCGCGGTGAGTTTTCCGATCATCGTTTTACTCGCAGTCCCTTTGTGGATTCTTGTTTTCTGGTTTGCCGATTTTTCGTTCGACATGATGTTCCTGCTGTTCGCAGGATTGATCATCGGATTGCAGCCACCGATTATGCGGTATAGCCGGGCGATATGGATTGGTGTTTTTGTGAAGTACGATCCGGGGAAATAATTTCACCGCGGAGGCGCAGAGGCGCGGAGCGCCAAACTTTTAAGCAAGCAATGGTCGCGGAGAAGAAACTCTGCGACCATTGCCGACTCAAAAACATCAAAACGCTCCGCGTCTCCGCGCCTCTGCGGTGATTTTTAAAATACCGAGGCGTCTATTTTTTCACGAGGTCAATCAAAAAATGATCCGCCTTCTTCGCCATCGCCGGTAAATTCCCCAGCGTGTTCTCCAAAACATTCAACGTGCTCAACAGGAACGGCCTCTTCGAAAAATAATTTTCCGTGTACGAAGGTGGGATCGTCCACCCGATTGCTTTTTGTGCTTTCACCTGGAAAACATTCGCCAGTAAACCGGCAAATTGTTCAGGACTGTAATAATGCGTGACGAACGTTTCACCTTCAATCACAGTTGAAACTCCGCCTGCCTGTTTCCTGCGGTTGGTTTTTTCCGGCATTCGTTTGCGGCGGAAGTACCAGCGCTCCATCACGCAATCGTCGCTCATCACAACGGCAATGAATCTTCCGCCCGGACGCAACAGCAATGACGCATGTTCTCCGAGCAGCTTGAGTTCATTTTCGCTGATGCAATTAAGTCCACCGAAATTGGAAAAAATAAAATCGAATGATGCAGGCGCAAACCGGTTGACGATCTCTGAAAATCCGCAGACCTGGAATGCAGCGCTTACGTTGGAATTTTCAAATTTGGATTTCGCCCTTTCCACCATCTCGGGTGAAAGATCGGTAGCGGTTACGCGAAATCCTTTTGCAGCGAGCCACTTCGCATCTTCACCTGTGCCGCAGTTCAATTCGAGCACACGCGGAAATTCCTGAGATGAAATGTGTTTCGCGAGGTAACCCCACACCCGGTTCCGTTGCAGGCGACCAATGGCAGAATTCGTAAATGTTTCGTCGTAAGTTTCCGCCGCACGATCAAAAGCCTTCTCAGTTCCCTGCATATTCCGGTTGATTGTTCTCAATGTTTAGTCACAATTTGGTAGTGTCTCAGTTTGAGCATTCAATATTTTGACACGGCGACACGGCGCATTTTTACGGCATTTCTTATTCTAAGCCCATGCGCTCACGGCGAGATAACGGTAACGCGCAGTGAGCGCCCGGGTTTAGATCGGGTTTCGTGCTTCTTTTAGCGCCGTGTCGCCGTGTAAAAAAGCAAAGCGAGACACTACCCACAATTTGATCTGTGTCGCCGTGGTTCGTTTTAATTTCGTCTCAGCCTGCATGTTCCAGTTTGTTTAACTTTTTCTTCTCCATCCACACCGTGGGATAATAATAAGCGAGAGAAGAAACCCTGCGGATATCTTTTTGTTTGAAGCGATGCGGTTTGGAGAATAATTTTTTCAGGCTTTCAACACCTTGCTTCTTGCGGTAATGTTTGTGTACAAAACGATGCAGTTGTTTGTAGTACTCCGCGGAATACGTATTCTCAAACATCAGGTGGAGATCATCGGAGTCGGTCCAGTTTTGTTTCTGCGCGAGCTCGGCTTTGACGTTTTCATAAAAGACCGTGCCGGGAAGCGGATACGAAACTGAAATGCCGATGTCATCGGGCATGCATTCATTCAGGAGTTCAATTGTTTTCCGAATATCCTCGCTGTTTTCTCCGGGATAACCAAACTGCAGAAAGAAAGCCGTTTTCACTCCGTGCTTTTTCAGCAACGTGTTCGACGTGCGAATCTGCGCAATGGTTGTTCCTTTGTCCATTGCATCAAGGATTTTCTGCGAACCGCTTTCGGCGCCCATCCACACGTAATCGCAACCGGAACGGGCGAGTGCAGCAATGTAATTTTCCTGCACAAGCAAATCGGCGCGCGACTGGATTTTGTATCTCAGTTTGAATTTTTTCTGCTCAACGCGGTTGGCAAATTCAACCACCCAGTCGGGTTTCAATCCGAAAATATCGTCGCAGAACCAGATGTAATCGTAGTTGTATTTTTCTTTCAGGAAAATCAATTCATCCACCACGTGATCCACGGAGCGCGAATTGTACCGGTTGCCGTAAATGGGTTTGGCGCACCAGTTGCATTTGAACGGACATCCGCGCGTGGTGGCCACGTTGAGCGTGAAGTACCCGTTCTTTTCGATCCAGATGCTGCGGTAACGATCCATCTCCACGAGGTCCCATGCGGCCATAGGAAGCGTGTCGAGTTCTTTCATCACGTTTCGCCTGGACGTTTCGCTCGTCGTAGCGTTTTCGCGCCAGGCAATGCCATGAACAATTGCAGGTGACCACGCGTTGTCGCGAAGCTGGTTGACCAATTCGAGCAAAGCCATTTCCGCTTCCCCTTTGATCACTACATCAGCGCCGTGATCAAGATATTTTTCAAAATGATCTGTTGAATCGCTGCTGTTCACAATCACCTTGCATCCATGTTCTTTGGCAAGCTTCTGCATGCGGAAAGCAGCTTCGCGCATGTTGGTGAGGCACATTTTCGTGAGATAATTAAATCCATCGTCGTAAACGACAAAAACATCGGGTTGAAATTTTTCCAGGAAAGGAATCACTTCATCGGCCGAATGTGAAAACTGCGAATCGAAAAGCTGAACCTCATGCCCGGCTTCACGCAATACTGCCGCAGCGAGTATCGTTCCCAATGGTGGGTACGGCTGTCCGAGTTCCCATTGTTTGGGATCGAAACGCATGAAGTAGGAGTGGGAAAAGAGGATTTTCACTGGGTAAAGATACGCTTTTGTAAGGTTTTTTTCACCGCGGAGGCGCAGAGACGCAGAGTCAAAAATCATATCGTTAAGCTAGCCGTGTTCGCGGAGAATTTGTAGAGCGAGAAACAAGAATGGGGCTCAGCGTTCACTGCTTCCTTTCCCAAATTTTTACAATCACTCCGCGCCTCTGCGCCTCCGCGGTGAAATAAAAAAACTATTCATGCGACGACCACTCCATGACATGCGGCTGTATCACCACATTGTACTCTTCTTCCAGCAAACCGCGCTTCTCTTCGAGTTTTGCGAGTACAATCCGCTGGAATCCCTGCGGGTGATGTTTGGAAACGTGTTTGCGCGAACGGAAATCCACTTCAAAATGCGCTTCGTTCATGTGTGGAAATTTCTTTTTCCAGCGACTGAATGTGATCCGGAAAAATTTATCGTCCATCCATTCGCCGAAAGAACCCGACAACATGCGTTCTGAAAAACGTTTGAACCATCCGTTTTTAGTTGCCGGAACCGGTGCTGAAGTGCATTCAGCATTCGGGTAAAATATTTTCACCCATTTATTTTCCTGTGTAAACGTTGCGAATGAATATACATCGCGCATGGGTTTCACAAAAACAATTTCGGTGGCCGTAAACAGGTTCCGGTCCGGAATTGATAAATGGTTGGTGTCGATGAAATAATTCACGCAGAAATATTTCTTCGAATTCAGCAGGAATATTTTCTTGAACAGGATAAGCGCTGTGCGCGCTACCCACAGCCGTCCGGGTTCGGTGATGATGAAATAATCGATGTCTCCATCTTTGTCCATTGTTCCCTTGGACAACGATCCACTGATGCAAACCGTACGCACAAAAGGAAAACCGGAAATGAACCGCGACCACTTCTCCGCTTTCGATCCGTAGAGCAGTGCGCGTTTGTTGCGTTCAATCCGTAAGTTGATCGTGTGCTCCGCACCGGTGATGAAATAAAATCCGTCGCGGTCGCTGACTAATCCGTGTTGCTGAAGTTCTTCAATGGCGCCGGCAATATCGGTGAGTGAACACGATTTCCACTGGCAGTATTTGAAGAGTTCGTCCAGCGTGAGCGGGTGACGGAACACATCAAAATACATGAGTGTCAACAGCGCGGCATTCGCATTGTTGCTGAGCACATGCGGCGATAAACGTTCAGCGTTTTCGATCTTCACGATAAAGTACTTCCTTGATGTTCAGCGTTAACAAAAGACAAGATATAGTTTTTCTCCCAGCGGATCAGTTTTTCCATGCGCAGTACGCAATGCCAGCCGTGTGTTGAACCTATGGATTTTATTCCATCGATGTCGCACTCATCTGAAAGCACCATGAGCATTTCGGTTTTCGGATGCGCATACGACATGGCCTGTGAAAAAAGTGAATCGAAGTATTCGAGGTTTTCTCCGCAATACCAGGCGTGTTCTGCAACGGAAGCCGGTTTCTTCTTGTAATAGGGAGGATTGACCAGGATGAAATCGAAATTGGCTTTTGGAATTTCACAAAACAGGTTCGATTCGTATACCGGGAAATTCCGTTTGTTGGATTCCGCATTGCGTTTCGTGTTGGCAACAGCAGCGGGATTGATATCACATGCGCAAACCTGCGCGCCTTGTTTGGCACAGAACAAACTGATCAGTCCGCTTCCGGATCCGACTTCAATCACTTTTTTTTCGTGCAATGGAATGCGGGACAAATAGCGAAGCAGAAAAGCTGTGCTGAAGAAAAATCCCGGGTGAAAAACTTCGGGTTCGACCACAATATGGATATCTCCCCAGCGGTACGAACGCGGAGATTTTAAATACCAGCGCACGTACGGTTTCCAGGTGCGATGGAGAATTCCTTTGATGATGCGCCGCATGGGACGCCGGTTATTTCACCTCTTTAAGATCCATTTTGCACAATGGACATTCACCAGCAACGGCGTAGGTTTTATCGCCTTCGCATTTCATCGGGCACTGGTAAGCAGTCTTTTTTTCACCGCCGCAGGACGCGAGCAGCAACATTACGATACCGGAGAAGATCAACTTTTTCATGGGCGTTGGTATTGAGTTGTTTCAAAGTTACCGTATAGAAACGAACTTTCAAATTGGGGAAAGGAGCAGGTTAGTAAGGAGTAGGCTAGTAGGCAGTCCGTACCCGTGTGGTTTACTGCCTACTGGCCTACTAACCTATTGCCTACCCCTATTGTTTAAACACGAACTCAACTCTTCTGTTCTCCGCATTTTCGGTTCCCGCAGGCCGCGATTCAGCAAATCCGGCTGTGGTGATCCGTGATGCTGCAATTCCGCGATCGACGAGATATTTTTTTACAGCTTCTGCACGACGCACCGAAAGGTCCAGATTGGCTTCTACATTTCCGACACTGTCGGTAAAACCATTCACCTGTACTTTGAGCGTTGCATCTGCTTTCAATTTATCGACAACAGAATCAAGCGGGACGAAGAATTCTTTCTTGATAACGTCTTTGTCCGTGTCAAAATAAATGATCGGGCGCACATCTGTTTTCCTGGGAATGGGTCCGCCTGCAATGGGTACCAGTTCAAGATCGTCGAAGTAGTAATAGCAATAGGGATCGTTGCCCTGGTTCTTTGATGTTACGGGCATAGACGTGGTTACAAATTGAGGCAGCATATATCCAATGATAAAGGAACGTTCCCCGCCTACCGCTGTAAAATCTACGCTCACTTTCGTCCAGGTTTGCACCATGGATGATTGATTGGTCCTGCGTATACTGACAGGGGAAAATTTCTGCCCGTAACCTTCACCCCGCTTTACAAAAGTGGTATCCCAGAATTCGAGCTGCATCGTACTCATCGCGTACCTGCTTTTCGCACTGATGCGCATCCACATCGAGAACCGATAGTTCTGTCCACCTTTCAGTGAATCAGTGAGCATAACACCTGTGTGTTCGCGCCAGGCAGTCTTATCGACGTAAATTCCGACATATCCGTTGCCCGTGCGTGCTTTTACTTCCCGTGCAAAAAAACGCGATCCGCATTGCGGATGTTGTCCGTCCGAATTGAAATAATCGGGCGTGCCGTACGGCGTCGGATTATACCATCCCGTGATGTTGTGCAGGTCGAATGTATCAGGAATAGGGAGTGAGTAGTTGGGGTCAACCAACTCCAATCCCGGATTGCGGATCAGGTTTTGCGCAGACAGACCTGAGCCAAGCATCCACAATGCAAGCGCAAAAAAGTGTAATCGCATAACAGGTCACTTACTGTTTAAACACAAATTCCACTCTCCGGTTCTCCGCATTTTCTGTGCCCGCCGGCCGCGACTCGGCAAATCCCGCAGTGGTGATGCGCGATTCCGCAATTCCGTGATCGACGAGATATTTTTTTACAGCTTCTGCACGGCGAATGGACAGGTCGAGGTTGGCGTCCACATTTCCTACGCTGTCTGTAAAGCCATTCACCTCTACTTTGAGATTCGCATCGGCTTTCAGTTTGTCGACTACCGAATCAAGCGGCGCGAAGAATTCTTTTTTGATGACGTCTTTATCGGTGTCAAAATAAATGACCGGGCGCACTGTTGTTTTGCGTGGTATCGGCGGACCTGAAAAACTGACAAGCTCGAGATCATCCATGAAGTAATAGCAGTACGGATCACTGAGTTTGTTTTTCGGTGTTTCCGGAAGGGAAATTGATCTCCAGTAATCGTCGAGATAACCAAACACAAAACATATTTCACCGCCAACCGCTGTGAATTCGACAGTTAATTGTGTCCACGTTCCAACCATGGATGCGCGGCTTGTTCCTGCCAAAGTGATCGCCGGATATTTCGGATTGCTTCGCGGGTATTCGCTGGTGACGGTGGCAACTTTTACATAAGGAACATCCCAGAATTCAACCTGCATCGATTGCATTGCATACCGGCTTCTCTGACTGACTGCGAGCCACATCGAGAGACGGTAATTTTTTCCGGCTTCGAGCGGGCTGTTCAGGTTCACCGCGATGTATTCCTTCCATTTCGAACGCTCGATATAAATTCCGCCGTAGCCGACACCGGAGTGCGCTTTGATTTCTTTTCCGAAATATCTCGATCCACAATGCGCATGCTCACCGTCGCAATTGTAATAATCGGTGGTACCATTCCATCCAGGATTGAACCATCCGGGGATGTTGTGCAGATCAAACGTGTCGAGTGGCGGAGGCAATTCGTAATCGGGATCAATTCTTTCAAATCCCGGGTTGGAGATGAGGTTCTGTCCGGACATACTCAAGCCAAACATCAAAAATACCAGTGTGGGGAGATAAGATCGCATGAGTGGTTCAATTACGGTTTAAGTATGATTTCAACTCTTCGATTTTGCGCGTTCTCTTTTCCTGCTGGCCGCGATTCAGCAAATGCTTTGGTGAAAATGCGTGCGGGAGCAATTCCATGATCAACAAGATATTTTTTTATGGCTTCCGCGCGACGCACAGATAATGCAAGGTTGTTTTCCACGCTTCCGATGCTGTCGGTATAACCGTTAATCTGCACAGTCATGTGTGCGTTACGCTTCATGTTTGCAACGATTGAATCGAGTGAAGGATAGTATTCCTTTTTGATTGTGCTCAGATCAGGGTCGAAGTAAATGACCGGGGGCAAAAACGTTGTTGATGAACCGTTGACCGGTACCAACTCGAGATCATCGATGAAGTAATAGCAATAGAAAAATTCATTGCCTTTGTTTTTGCTGGTCAGAGGCATGGATGTGCTTCGCCATTCATCCGCGAAGTGACCGACGATCAAACTTTTTTCGCCACCAATCGCAGTGAAATCCACACTGACCTGGACCCAGTCGTTGACCATGGCAGATTGATTCGTTTTCAGGATCGTGATCCGTCGATATTGTCGGTGATGCGGAGGATAACAATTGGTATCCGTTATGAGTTTGACATAACTCGTATCCCAGAATTCAACCTCCAGCGAATTCAATGCGAATTTGCTTTTAGCACTGACGCGAAGCCACATCGACAGCCGGTAGTTTTGTCCGGCCCTGAGTGGTTCTTTGAACGCTACACCAACGAATTCGCGGTGTTTGGAATTTTCCATGAAAATGCCCGCATATCCGTTACCTGTCCGGGCTTTCACTTCTTTATTGAAAACGGAAGAGCCGCAGTGTGCATGTTTGCCATCGCTGTTCAAATAGTCTGATTCTCCATAGCCAGGAGAATACCAGCCAACGATGTTGTGAAAATCAAATGTATCGATTGGAGGATTGGGCAACCTGTATGAAGAATCCACATGTTCCAGCCCCGGATTCACGATCAGGTTTTGTCCGTTCAGAACAGATGTGCAGAAGATCAGTATGAAAACAGGGCAGCGTTTCAACATGGTTCTCAAATCAACGGAATTCATGCGTAAATATTGTGAAAATTTATCACAGAGAGCTCAGAGGTATTTCACAAAGGTCACTGAGCCATGTATTGAAGCACTCAGTGAACCTCTGTGAAAACCACTCAGTGTGCCCTGTGGTTAATTTTTTATGAGCGTAGCGAATTGCCATGGTAAAATCACCCGGGTCAGGAAATTTCTTTCCACGCCAGTGCCGCAGCGCCAAGTACAGCCGCATTTTCGGGCAACGCAGAAAGTTCGATGCTCACTTTTCCCGCATAATTGCGCAGGAGATATTGGTTGAAATATTTTCGCGTAGGAACCAGGATCGTATCTCCCGATCGCGCGACTCCACCGAAGAGATAGATATGCGAAGGACTTGTAATGCATACGGCATTCGCGAGGGCCAATCCCAGTTTGCGTGCAATTTCATCGATGATCGCTTTTGCGGTTTCATCACCGGCTTCGGCTGCCTCGGCAATCATACGTGCAGTGATTTTTTCAATGCTGGTTACGCCCGCAATGGTTTTTCCGGAACGGATGGCATCGTGTGCGCTCCACACAACGCCCGTTGCGGAAACATACGTTTCAAGACACCCTTTTCTTCCGCATCCGCATTGACGTCCGCCTTCTTCAATGATGACGTGGCCGAGTTCGCCGGCAAATCCATCGTGACCATAAACCACTTCGTTGTTCACCACAAATCCGCTTCCGAGTCCTGTGCCGAGTGTGACGAGCAAAAAGTCTTTGACAAATTTCGCGGCACCAAAAATCATTTCACCTAAGGCTGCAGCGTTTGCATCGTTGGTGATGACGGTCCGTTTGCCGGTTGCCTGCACAAGCATTTCCGCCAATGGAATAATTCCTTTCCACGGCATGTTGGGTGCGTGTTCGATGCAACCTGAAAAGTAATTTGCGCTTGGCGCACCAATCCCGATTGCGAGAATTTCGGTGGCGCATTTGACCTGTCCTTTTTTCAAAATGATCTCGATGGCCTGCACATACGCTTCCGGTGTCGCGAATGCCGTTGTAGAAATCGTTTCGGTGAAAAGAATGTTTCCGTCTTTATCGACGATGCCGATTTCTGTGTTGGTGCCCCCGATGTCGATGCCTGAAACTAATGTCATCATATGCTGATAAATTAATGTGCTGATTTGCTAATGTGTTGGTTGTCCGCCTTCGGCTCCGCTCAGTATGACAACGTGTTTCGAAGACGATTGTCAGACTGAGCGGAGCCGAAGGCGGACAATTATTTCAAATAAGAATCAGCGTCAAGCAGTACATTCTTTTCATGTTGATACAACGCATAATTAAACCCTTTCTGCAACCCATACGCGCCGTGTTCACCGGTTTTGCTGATCGCGAGAATGCCCACCTGGAAATCGCGGAAGTTGGCGTGCTTCTTCACAATGCGGCGTATCGCTTCTTCGCAGGCATCCTGCGGTGTTGCACCGCGACGCATTTCTTCCACAGCTACGTGCGAGGCAAGCGTACGCAAAACAGTTTCACCCAAACCGGTGCAGGTTGCAGCGCCCACATCACCATCGACAAATAAACCGGCGCCGATGATCGGAGAATCGCCAACGCGCCCGTGCATTTTCCACGCGAGTCCGCTCGTGGTACACACTCCGGCCATTGCGCCATCCTGGTCCATGCAGAGCAAACCGATCGTATCGTGATTTTCAATATTGATGATCGGCTTGTAGTTTTTTTCTTTGAGCCATTCTTTCCAGGCTTTGTCGGTTTGTTCGGTGCGTGTGTTCGGGAGTTGTTTGATGCCCAAAGATTCTGCAAACAATTCTGCACCGCGACCAACCATCAACACATGCGGAGTTTTTTCCATCACGGCACGCGCGAGCGAGATCGGGTGTTCGATACCCTGCACAAAGGCAACGCTGCCGGCTTCTCCACCACCTTGCATGATGGACGCATCGAGTGTTACAATTCCGTCGCGGTCAGGAAATCCACCAAGCCCAACGCTCGTGTTGTTCTTGTCGGCTTCGATTACCCACACACCGCGTTCTGCAGCATCGAGTGCGTTGCCACCGTCTTTCAGGACTTTGACCGCTGCTTCATTCGCAGGCATGCCGTGGCTCCACGTAGAAATCACGATCGGAAGTCCGCGTGTGCTGTGCGGATTAATCTTCACCACTTTGGGTTCTTCTTCAGCGCGGAGTTTGGAAGAAAAGCCGGCGAACAACGTAGCGAGAGCGGTGGTGCGGAGGAAAGTTTTGCGGTTGATGGGATTCATGTTAATGTGCTAATTAATTAATGTGCTAATTTGCTAACGCGGTTGTCGGAGATAGAAAGTAATAAGAGGGTTTCGTGTTGTTTCGGTGCGTTGGGTTGTGCGCATTAGCATATTTGCAAATTAGCACATCGGCACATTATTTCGTTTTAATGGTTATTTCATCCGCAAAAATCCAAGCGGGTTTTCCTTCACCGGGATGGCCTTGCGGACAAACTTTTTGTGCAGTGGCAAGCACACGGACATAACGACCTGTTCCTCCTGTCATGCCAATCCGGGCGACATGCGGTCCGGGAGCTTTGCCACCCGGTGCAACGTAGTCAGGTCTGATGACTCTCGCCATTTCCCGGAGCGTGTCGTTCTCGACAACAATCCTGATCATGGATGGCAGGAATATCCAGGCGTTTTCATCGTCAAGAAAACCAATGTACACCGAGTCAACATTCATTTCCTTCCCGAGATCGATCGTTACTTCCATGTCCACGCCTTCAAAACCCTGCCACAATCCCGTTCTGAAATTTGTGGTGCCGGTCATTCCGTCGATCAATGCGCGATCGCCACCAGCGGCGTATTGCGGTGCGTAGGCGTAACGGATGGCAATGCTTTTCCACGCCGGCGCTTTGAAGAATTGCGCAGTGGCAGTATCGCTGCGTGCTCCGTTTCCGAAAGCATACATGTCAATGGTGCTGTTTTCGGAAATGGTAATCGGCCGCACAAATTTTGTCCAGGCCTGGTTGTTCACGCGGTAATAAATGTCGTTGGTCGCGTCGATGGTTTTCATGCCCACCGTGAGTTTATCCGTGAAAGTGCGTGACGTAACACCGGTGATCCACGGGGTGACCACCGTTTCATCATGGATCCAGGCAAACGTTGAATTATTGATTACGCTTTGGCGCTCGCTCTGTTTTTTCACATCAATCGTTTGGCCGGACAAAATCTCGCTGTATGGAAGCGTATGCGAGCCGATTGGATTCTTGTTCAAAATGAATGTGTACGGGTTGTCCAGTGCGGCATGCCGTGCCCTGAGCGTGAATGTTTTTCCGTTTTCAAGATGAAACTGAACGCTTGCAAATTGTGGCGATCCGATTGTGAATTCGGGCGATCCCGGCGTGATCGGATAAAATCCGGCAGAACTCAGGACATACCATGCGCTCATTTGTCCGCAGTCTTCATTGCCGCACAACCCATCGGGCTTGTCGGTGTACAATGTGTTGCAGATCTTGTGAACAAGTTCCTGCGTTTTCCAATCTTCATTCAACACCGTGTACAAATACGCCATGTGATGACTGGGTTCATTGCCTTGCGCATACTGACCGATCAATCCGGTGATATCCGCCTGTTCACGTCCGCTGGTCTGCGATGAAGCGCTGAACAAGCTGTCGAGATGCGCTTCAAATTTTTCAGGATCACCGTGTAGTCGCAATAGTCCGAGAGGATCGTGCTGAACGGCGAGACTGTACTGCCACGCATTGGCTTCGGTGTAATGAAAATTCACTTCTGCCGGAGCAAACGGAGTGACAAATGAATTGTTCATGCGTGCTTGCAAGAATCCGGTTTCCGGATTGAAAAGATTTTTCCAGTTGTTCGAGCGACGCGTAAAATAATTTGCACCGGCCGTGTCATTCATGCGCTGCGCACATTGTGCAATGCACCAATCATCATACGCATACTCCAGCGTCTTCGAAACGGATTCACTTTCTCCTTCCGCAGGAATAAATCCACACTTGCGGTACGGTTCAAGGCCGGAGCGGTTTTCCATCGCTGATGCTTTCATGGCTTCATACGCAAACGCCGTGTCAAATCCGGTAATGCCTTTCATCCACGCATCGGTAATAACCGACACGCTGTGATAACCAATCATGCAATCCGTTTCATTCGAAGAAAGTTCCCATACCGGTAAACGTCCGCTTTCTTTGTACTGCTGGAGAAAGGTGTTGATGAAATCGCCCGTTCGTTTTTGCTGTACAATCGTGAACAGCGGATGCAAGGCGCGGTACGTATCCCATAATGAAAATACCGTGTAACGCTGGTGAACCGTATCGCGGTAGACTTTGTGATCCATGCCCTGGTAATCGCCATTCACGTCGCAGTACACGTTCGGTGCAATGAAACAGTGATAAAGCGCGGTATAGAAAATCGTTTTCTTGTTCGTGGAATCCACTTCAATTTCAATCCGCGATAATTCTGCGTTCCAGTTGCGCTGCACTTTGTCTTTCACGTCGGCGAAGAACATACCGCCCGTTTCTACGTCCATGTTCAGCTTCGCGTTTTCGCAACTTACCGGCGATAGAGCAACTTTGACTTCAACCTGGTTGATGTTGTCAAACTCAAAAACGGCTTTGATATCTTTCGCTGAGGATGAATCCCCGGTCAGAACTTTTCCGTTGCTCCAGAACGTGTGTGTGAACGGTTTGGAAAATTCAGCGTAAAACCACAGTTGCTGGTTCGTCGCCCACGCTTTCGAAAAACGTTTTCCGCGAATGGTGTGATCATTTACAATTTCAATTTCACATTCCAGTACCTCATCGCGGTGCGCCATATCGAGAACGATCCACGGTTTGTTTTCGCCGGTGAAAATGTAGCGGTGTACACCCACGCGTGGAGAAGCCGTCATCTCGCACGAGATACCATTGTCGAGTTTCACGGAATAAAATCCCGCCTCGGCGTTTTCATTGTGATGCGTGAAACCGGTACGATAGCCTTTTGTGCTGTCGCTTCCCGGTGTGTAACGGATTTCCCCTTCACCAGGCATGAGCATAATGTCGCCGTAGTCGCTGCAGCCGGTTCCGCTTAGGTGCGTATGCGAGAAACCGTAAATGAAGGAATCATCGTAATGATAACCGGAACAACCGTCCCAGCTTCCGTCAACGCGCGTGTCGGGGCTCAACTGCACCATTCCAAACGGAGCGGTGGCACCGGGAAAAGTATGTCCGTGGCCGGCTGTACCAATCATCGGATCGACGTACCGGACAAGATCAAGACTGGTGGTGTCAACTGTCCACGGGAAAAACGCAGCCGGAGCCGACGGCTTTTCATCGCAGGACTGAAGCCACAGCGTTGCGGAAAGGAGAATAAGGAGGGAGAAATATTTCATACCGGTTGAGTATCCGAAGATAGCAACAACGGGCGTTCAATGCAATTTACTTCGTGTGCCTTAGAGTCCTTGAGCCTTTGTGGCTGGATTTATTTGCCACGAAGCCACAAAGTCATAAAGATCCACGAAGAATAAAGTGAAAGAAACTTATTTCCTTACAGTCTCTGAAATTCCCACTTCGGATTTCCCTTCACACCACCCGCATCATAAAAATCGAGAAAGTGCAGCTTGTAGTAATATCCGTGCTGATCGAGAATGATAAAATTGATCGTGGGATCAGTGACGTACGAAACGCCATCGAAAACTTTCCAGTCGTAACCGATAATGTCGATGCTGTTCACGAGATTGAAATTGCTCAGCGACTGAAACGTAATATCACCGAACACAGCAAGTGTATCGCGCGCTGCAGTGGTCTGGTAACGGTTCAGGAGGCAACCGGTGACGAGATACGGCTGGAACGGATCATGAAAAATGTACGTGTACTGGCTGAACACCAGATCCCAGTCATGTTTTGGTGGCTCCACACTGATGATTGCGCCGGTTCCAGAGAGCGAAAGAAAACTGAAATTGTACAGCGAATCTTTCGGAACAGATACAACCGCTTCGCCTGTACCGTTCATGTTCGCGAAGCGTACGGAATACGCAGACGCGGTTACGTTTTCAAAACGCACTTTACGGAATCCCTGGTGCTGCCCGTTTTCGTTGTAGCCACGGTCGATGATGTAGGTGTTGTGACCGGCAGTCCAGTTGCCGATGGCTGTTGAATCCATGTTTCCGGAAGAAGCATCCCACGTTTTTCCGAACGCAAATCCGCTGGTGTCGGTGAGCGAAACAAATGCAGTGTCGCCCGTGTTGAGTGCGAACATGGACTTGGCGGAGTTCACGATGATGCGAAAATCATTCTCGCCCGTTTCAAATCCAAGGTCCCACGAAGTTTTCAGGCTTTGTCCTACCACACGGTTTGTTTCGAGATCGAAATAAATCTGCCATTTGTAATTCACTTCCATGTTCACTGTAGAAGTAATGGCAGAACCCGCTGCATGCGGCGCAACCGGAAGTTCTTCTTTCTCGCAGGAGACGAAAACTAATGCTAAAGCAAAACTGTAAATGATCTTTTTCATTCTGTTTTTTTATCGAATGATAAACTCCAGCGAAGACTGAAGAAGTACTGTCTGCCGGTACCAACGCTCATTGAACCGGCAGATCCGCTGTGCGCGCTTCCACCATCAATCGTGGATTGAACGTTTTGCACATTAGCGATGTTGCGCACGCCGGCTTCGGTAATCAGTTTTCCGCCCAACCATTTTTTGGAGATGGTGGCATCTGCAGTATGGTAATCACGAATCGATGTGTTGTATACCGTATTGTTTTCGTCAACGGTAAAGCCCGGTGTTATGCCCGTGTATTTGTAAAAGACAGCGAACGCCAGGTCGTGCCAGTCGGGTACCCAGGTCACAGACATTCTCGCTTCGGGCGACCATGTAAATTGCGGAAGACTGAATTCTTCGTGCAGAAAATTGTACCGGCCCGTGTACGAAAATCCTCCGTTGAGGCGAAGATGTTCATTACGGAAATCGGCATTCAATCCGCCACCGGTGGTTTTGTAACGACCAATGTTCACGTACGTGTATTCCGTTCCCTGTACGAGTGCGAGTGAAATGAGGTTGTGTATGTCGTTGTAAAAACCGGAAACGCTCAAGTTGATTTTGTATTTCTCGTTTTTCTGCTGCCAGTTGAGCGAGGCGATAAAATTTTTGGAGGCCTCTGCACGGAGATTTTCATTTCCGCGGATGTTGTGGTTGATGTCTACGAAGTAGAAATACAATTCTTTCAACGAAGGCGCACGGAAACCGGAAGCAAACGAGGCGCGGATGAAGAAATGTTCGTTCAGGTCGCTGCGTATGTGCACGGAAGGAATGAGCGGACTTTTGTATGCAGTATTTACGGCGTATCGTAAACCGCTGCGCACAACTAGCTTTTGCCAGGGACGGTATTCTGCTGTTGCGAATACAGCATAATCACCAATCCACTGCGTGCGACCTGCGATGCGTAGACCGGTAGTTGTTTCCGTATTGAGATCAACACCACTTTCAAAACGAAACCGGAGTGAATCGCCGCCTCGTGTGATGCTGGCACGTAACATGTACAATGAAAATCCGGACGTGTCCTGCAACCCGGAACCTTCAACAAGCTGGTCTTCGAGCGTAATCAGATTCCTGAAATATGTGTTCTTGATCCGACGGAAATCGCTTGCTGCGCCGATGATCTGTATACTGATGCTGTCGCTGAACCGGTGTTTCCAGTTGAGCGAGGCGGACAAGCGCCGGGTGTAGTAGAAATCATCGAAGGCATTTTCTCCGTAAGGCAATCGCGGCAATCCGCGGTTCGTGATTTTTTCGTCAAACACATCAGCCATCAGGCCAATGGATCCGCGCTGGTAAAACCGGCAAACGTAGAGCGAACCAAAAACCTGTTCGCGGGGTTTCCATTGATCAAAACGCGTTGAATCGGCAATGGGTTGCCAGTCGACATAAAACGGTTTGTGCGTTGAAGACCATCCGTCAAAGAAATTTCTCCCGCCTGCAAATGAAGCAACGAGGTTTTTGTGTCGTCCGCCAACACGCCCGGTGAAATTGTAATGCCCGGCGCTCTCGTAATAGCTGTCGGACTGAACGGAAAACGTATTGCCCTGCGATTTTTTGGTGATGAGGTTAACAGCACCGGCCAGTGCGTTCGTGCCGTAATTCACCGAGAGCGGTCCCTCAACAATCTCAATGCGCTCTACGTTATTCAGGTTGACCTGCGAGAGATCGATGTTGCCATTGAGCCTTCCGATCATGGGAACACCGTCGATGAGAATTTTTACATTCTCTCCCGAGAGGCCCTGCACACTCATGCTGCTTCCAAGCACCTGGTCCTGTGAACGACGGATGTTTAATTCGGTGCTGAGCACATCGCTGAGATTTTGCGCGCCCTGCGCATCGATGCGGCTGCGATCAATCACACGCACCGGTTGCACGGTATTGTCCGTATTGGTTTCACCATACTGCGCGGTGACAACAACTTCGTTGAGACTGTCGGTTTTGGTGAGCAGGTAAACATTCACCGAAAGCGCATGGGGTTGAATGGAATCTTTCCATGTCGCAAAACCGGTCATGCGGACCTGGAGGAATTGTTTTTCAGAAACTGCCGGAAAGGAAATCACTCCGTTTTCATTGGACACGCCCTGCCGGAGTGTTCCGGAAACTGACGTGAGTGTAACCAAAGCACCGGGAACAGATTGACGTGATGTTGCATCAGTTACGCGGATGGTTTGCGCAAAGATGCCCGTACACATCAGCAAGCAACCGAGTGTCCATACAAAACGCGTGGTGAGTGATCCGGTCATTCCAGCTGACAGAGTAATGCGTTGACTTCGATAGCCGCTTTGGCTTCGTCGATCATGTCGATGAGTTCTTTCGCTTCGTACGGACTCAGTGCAAGCGCAACTTTAGAATCAACAACGGTTACGCGGATTGTTTTCCGGTGAATAGCGCCGCAGTCGCTCAGCGGATATTTTTCTTTGGCAAGTTTTGCCTGGAATTCATCCAGCTCAATTCCGGTCATGATCAATTCTGTAGTGCCGAATGCGAATTGAAAGTGTCCGCAGGTTTTACACTGGATCAGGTACCCGGAGGAATTATGTGCGAGGAGCGCGTATGTACACATGTGCAAGTTCGTTATTGATGTTTTCCTTCGCGGCTGGTACTTACTTCGGCTTCGACCTCGTCATACGATTTCAGGCAGAAGATGTATTTGTTCTTACCTGCTATTTGTTTTCGGTGCAGAAAACCGGCTTCGTTCAAACGTTTGATGACCATTCTTACTTTTTCTTTGTCCGCCGCAATTCCATTGGAAGACATGAGCGCGGTGAGCCCGGTGATATCGGTGTACAACGGATGCATGCACAGCGTACGAAGCACCTCCAGCCGCAATTTGTGTGGGCGGAAGTTCAGCTGTTGCATCAGCGCTTCATATTTTTCGGCGAGCTTGTACATTTTTCCGTTCACGATCATTGGATAAACTCCATAAGCAGGATGGCCGCAATGGGTGGAATTGCTCCCGCAGCGATCAACCATTTTCCTCTGCCGGATAAACCGTATTTCCCTTTCAGGATAAACAGTCCGGTGATGTTGATTGCAATGAGCATCACCGCGAAAACATCCGCCGCCCACTTCCAACCTTTCAGGCTGTTGCGGTGGATCACGTTCGCTTCATAAAATACCGGGCGACGCGAGACGTTCTCGTATATGCCTTTTCCTGTCGACAGGTTCAGGTGTAGCGAAGCATTGTCGTAATAGATTTTCACCTGGTTCTTCGTGGGAAAATCAAATACTTTGTAATCGGTTTCGCCAACCTGTTTGCTGAAATCAAGAATGACATCGTGCGTTACTTCGGTCATGGTATATGTTTTCTGCACGGACACCGAATCTTTGGTGATGATGAAATCCGGGTTCCAGTCGTCGACGTGGTTCAATGCAATTCCGGAAAGACAATAGATGACGATCAGTGATGAAAAGAAGTACCCGAAATCGCGGTGCATCGCGATATTCAGGCTTCTTTTATTTTTCCATTGCCAGCTCGCCATGATTATTTCTGCACATAACTGTCCTGCACTTTCGCGACGTATTCGCGGGAAATGTTAATCACCCATTGACTTACGTTCGGGTCAGGAAGAATCGCATCCGGTTTGTACACAACCACTTCTTTGGAGTTTTTGATTTTCGCAATTCCGTCACCGATAATTTTCACCTGGAACATTTCGTCGTGCGCAACAAGCACCGGAACAACAATGGCTTTTGGCTTAACGGAAAGTACACGCTCGATGGCTACGGTTGTTGAATCCGGGTTGTAGTGCGCAATGTGTCCGCACCAGCCGTGTGAATGCGCAGAGATTCCTGTATTGGCTTTTACGTAATCGCCCACACCATTCAGCAAGGCCGACCATTCTTTGGTGTAAGTTTCGTCACCGTAAGCCATCATCACCAGTCCTTCGTTTGACGGATCAGTGGACAATGCCACCACGCGACGCAGAATATTCTTCTGAACGATATCTGTAAAGTCGAGCAGGGGAGTGATGTGCGTTTTCGCTTTCGGCGTGTACCGTTCAATCTTCTCGATCTTCAGTACTTCCAGCGATTGCGGATCTTCTTTCTGACCGATGATCGTTGGGATATCGTCGAAAGAGTGCGGACTCACGGTAAGAAATACCGGAACAATGATCACATCGGTGTATCCTTCCGCGTCGAATTCTTTCAGTCGCGTGGCAATGGACGGTTCGTTGTATTCCATGAACGCAGTTTTAATTCCGGAAACGGAACTGTCGGCGAGGATGGAATCTTTTACCGTTCCTTCCAGGTCGAGAAGCGCTTGCCTCCACGTTTCAGAGCGCGAGCCGTGATTGACCAGCAGGATACCGATCTTTTGCTTGATCGTTTGAACGTCAGAAGGTTTTGCATTGGAATCTCCGCAGGAGGTTATTCCAGCGAAAACTCCACCCAGGATAACCAGGGTGGAGAAAATGAAGAGCCAGTTTTTTCTCATTTCAAAATAAGTATTCAGTGTTAGATTAAATTTATTGCACGACAAGTTTTTGTGTCAGTGAAATTCCATCGGATAAAACGGTGATGAAATAAATTCCCGGCGACCATGTGCTGGTGTTAAGCGTAGTTTGCTGCAATCCTGCTCCCTGCAATTGTTCGGTGTGAATTACTTTTCCGGTAATATCAGTTGCAGTTACTGTTCCTTCCTGCGAAGCGCCCAACGTGGTAACCACCGTAGCGGAACCGTTCACTGCCGGATTCGGGTACAGGCCAAAACTCTGCTGGTGCTCTCCGTCGTTGAAACCGGTAGAACTGATTTTCTCTTTGGAGAACATGTAGTTTCCGTTTGCGCTTCCGCCGAAACCGGTGAAGATCACTTTCCAGATGTCGCCTGCCTGATCCTGGACAAAATACACGAGGCTGTCTGTGATATCATACTGGAACGTTGACATGTTCAGCGTTTTCCAGTCATACCCGATTTCGTTGATCGGCGTAACGAATGTCTGGCTCCACCAGTCGTTTGTGGTTACGTCCACAGGTACTGCCTGTGCAACGAGTACGCCGTTGTTTGAGAGCACCCCGGTTACTCCATACGGAGTTGGCAGGAATGTGGTGTATTGTGTGAAGAGAATGTCCCACGAAGTCTGTGCAGGTTCGCGATCAAGTTCGGCGTTGTTCTGGAGTGAATAGTACCCGAAGAGGTCTCCTGAGAAAGTTGATTTCTGAACGGTAACTGTTGTGTCGAAACTGTTGTCGAGCGTGCCGTAGCGGAATATGAATGAACCTGAATTCAATTGTTTGATCCATATCTTGCGGTACGAATTGTTTGCAAGCTTAATGACATACAGCGAATCTCCGTCTACGAAATGTGTAATGGGATTGTAAATTCCCCAGCCGAGATCGTATTGCGAAGTTTGTGGTTGGCTGAAAGCGCCGAAGTACCACGATGTGTCGGAGTTGTATTTCAACGGCCAGGTAGCGGCCATGCCGGTTGTATCGAGCGTGTTCCAGGTTGCGGTGTCGCCGGTTGCGTACAGCCACAATTTTGTGCCTGTAACGGAGTTAATAAGTATGGATGTACCGTACGGTGCGCATTCAAAGGCAATATCCCAGTTGTTTTTTGGGGCGCTGCCTTGTTCATCGTTTTGCAGGCTGTACCATTTTTGATTGGCATAACCGGCGCCAAGCGATACTGTATCATACACAATCTGTGCCTGGCTGGTAGCCGTAAGTATAACCAGGGCGGCCGTAAGAACTTTTATTTTAGCGAACATAATGCGTGAGTTGTTTAAGAGTTTAACCGGACGCAAAACACCAACTGGCAAGTTCTGTGGGCAATACCCTCCTTTAGGTATTCACAATTCAGGTCCGGTAAAAGGAGGTGTTTGCCGGAAATTTGATGGTGCGTCGGTTTCAAATACCATAAACACGGTACGGTTCGGAGATGTTGTGCCCGGCCTGACTTCAATCGATTAACTTTACGCCATGAGGAATTTCTTTTTTCTTTTGATCTGCATCGTGACGGCTTGTGGTACAGGTACAGGCGAAAACTCCGGCCAGGATTCGTTGGCGGGAACAACGCCGGAAATCGTGATCACTACGGGATCTGTGACCACGCTGAGCTGCAAACTCAATGTGGCCAATTCATACGAGATCTACCTGCCGCAATCGCATAGCGACTCGTCGTTGTATCCTGTGCTTGTTTTTTTCTCACCCGATGGAAAAGGAAAAACACCCGTGGAGAAATACAGAACGCTTGCGGACAAGTGGAATTTCATTCTCGTTGGATCCGATTATACGAAGAACGGTATGGACGCGAATGCAGCGCTGGCCGGTGCGAATGAATTGGTAACGGATGTAAAAAATCGGTTCAATGTAGACGGCGCGCGCGTATATCTCTCCGGATTTTCGGGTGGAGCACGCGTCGCGGGCGGACTTGCATTGTCGCGTATGGATATCACCGGAGTCATCTGCTGTTCGGCCTCTCCACCTGCGTCAGTTTCACCACGGGGATATGTGGGCATTGCCGGATTGGGCGACATGAATTATCTCGAAATGAAAAAATTCCGTGCGTCCACGCAAGCTGATGCTGGTCTCAATGAATTGCTGGTTTTCGATGGCAAACACGAATGGCCGCCCGTGGGCACTATGGAAAATGCAATGCTCATGATTTCCCTGTTCCAGCCGGGACAAGCTGCATCGGGCGACATGAACCAGATGTCTGATTCGCTTACGTCGAATATTCTTGCCGAATGCGATTCATTGAAACGGATCAGTTGCATGCTGGAATTTCAACTTCTCGAATCAGGAATTCATGCAGAGAAAAACTATTCCGGTGTTGCTGCATTCGAAGAGCGGAGGAAAAAACTCGAAGGCTCATCCTGCGTGAAGAATGAAGAGAAACACTGGGCAGAGATTGAATCGCAGGAAAGCGATCTTCAGAAAGTGCTTTCGGAATCAGTATTGTCGCACGACACCACCTGGTGGAGGGCGAATTCCGACTCGTATTTCGAAACGAAGAAAACCGGCGCAGAAAAATTCATGCGTCAACGCTTGCGTGGGTACGTGAGTTTGCTTTGCTACACGTATTGCAACCAGGCGTTTAGTATGAAGAACATGCATGCAGCTGAAAAACTCGTTAAAGTGTACAGCATTGTTGACCCCACCAACAGCGAGTGGGCTTACCTGCAGGCGCGCCTGTACATGGGCCTGAACATGACGGACTTTGCCATAAGCAGCATGGACACGGCGGTATCACTGGGTTTCAACGACCGCCAGCGCGTGGAGCGTGACCCGACTTTCGCACCGGTTCTTTCGAATCCTGCGTTTACGGTGGTGCTGGCGAAAATGAATTGATTTTGCAGGGCGCAGATTAACACAGAGAATATCCTCCGCGCAATTTCTGTGGTAAAATTTCTGAGCAAAATCGGTAGTGTCTCACTTTGCTTTTTTACACGGCGACACGGCGCATTTTACGGTATTTCTTATTCTAAGCCCGGGCGCTCACGGTGCGATAACGGAGTACTGTGCTTCGATCAGCCGTAACCTTGTTATAGAATGAAAGATTTCTGCTATGCGGAAACCTCATTTCGTCTCGCCGTGAACGCCCGGGCCTGGAACGGATTTTGTGCTTCTTTTAGCGCCGTGTCGCCGTGTAAAATATCAAATGTTCAAACAGAGAAACTACAGCAAAATCAATCGTGGAAAAATCCCGACGTAATTGCTTTATCTTTGTATCGTGAAAACCGTTGCACTTTTATCGCTTGTAGCTGCTCTGATGCTTTCATCGGTAGCGAAAACGGTTGTGCTTGCTGATTATCTCCTCAATAAAGATTACATCGCGAAAGTGCTTTGCGTCAACAGGGACAAACCTGCAATGCAGTGTAACGGAAAATGTCACCTGGCCAAAGAATTGAAAAAGCAGGAAGAATCCGCAGGCAAAGGAGAAAGCAAAACTGTGCGGCAGGTGAAGGAAATTACAGGCATATTTGATCGTAACGTTACCGTTCAGTTTTTAAGTAACTCACCTGCGCAGTTTAACGTAAAAAATGTATCCGCTCTGGCGGATGGAATCTCTCCCGCTGTTTTTCATCCGCCCTGCGATTTTGTAATCGTATAAAATAAAATTTAGCACAAAGGCAATTGCCCGCGTGCAGGTATTGACTTTTAGATTTACAAAACAATGAAAAAACAATTTCAGATTGCAGCTTTATTGCTGTTCGTAATCAGCGCGGGATTTGCTTCCTGCAAAAAGGATGATGATGGTACGCCTCCGGACAATACTCCTGCAGGAACCGGTTCACTCCGTGTGAATGTTGTTCCAATGTTCGGAGACAGTCTCATGGAACTGAATACCGAAGCATACGTGACAACCAACAATGACACGATTACTTTTTCACGCTACAAATTTTACATTTCCAATGTCGTGCTTACCGACGACGGAGGAAACACCTACTCGGTTCCGGAAAGTTATTTCCTGATTGACGCATCGAATACGGCTTCGCAAACCATCACGCTGAATGATGTTCCCAGCGAACATTACACTTCGATGAGTTTTCTCATTGGTGTAGACAGCACGCGGAACGTATCGGGTGCGCAAACCGGTGCATTGGATCCGGCGAACGGCATGTTCTGGACCTGGAGCTCAGGTTACATCATGGCGAAAATGGAAGGTACTTCACCGCAATCAAGCGAGCAGTTTCATGCAGTAACGTATCACATTGGTGGTTTCAGCGGCGCGAACAGCGGGCTGCGTACCGTGACCATCCCGCTTACCACGTCCGCGAACGTATCATCGACAGTTTCTCCATTGGTGACGCTGAAGTCTGATGCACGCGAATGGTTTGAATCTCCGGGCACACTCAGCATCACGACAGATGCGTACACGATGATGCCGGGACCTCTTTCGGTAATGATTGCTGACAATTACAGCAACATGTTTACCCTGGTCAGCGTACAGAACTAGTTATGCGGTTTTATTTCTTGTTTGTAAGCGGTGTCCTGGCGATACTGCTTACACAAACTGCGTTTGCCTGTGACGTATGCGGGAGTTTCATGGGAATCACTCCATACGATAACCAGAGCGGAATTACGCTGCTTCACCGTTACCGTTTGTTCAGCAAAATCGATGTGCCCGGTCAATCTGCATTTCCATCCGGTGCGTATCGTTTGCAGAACCCGGTAGCTGTGCTGCATACCAATCACGATTCTGCGGATATGGTGAAAGGAGATTTTGAATCGTTCAAGGTCATCGAGGTCCGCGGAAAGTGGTTTGTTCACCAACGTGTTGAACTCAACGCGATCCTGCCGTTCCAGATGACACGCTCGATGATGCATTCCAGTCTCGAAAAAATTTCGGGGATGGGTGATGCTACATTTTTTGTCGGGCTGCATGCTATCCGCAGAACGGAATCCAAAGTGAAGCAACGTCTCGTTGTTGGACTTGGTGTAAAAATCCCAACGGGTCACTGTGACCGGCTTAATGGAAGCGGCGAGCGACATCATCTTTACCTGCAACCGGGCACCGGGAGTTTTGACGAAATAGCGTATCTTCAATACAGTATTGGAGCCGGACGTTTTGGATGTTCGGTCAATCTCACCGGGAAGTTTAACGGTGAAAACAGGTTTAATGAACGCGTAAAACCTTCGGCAACCTCTGCAATGAATTTTTTTGTTGTGTATAAACGAAATACAGTTGTGGTGTTGCCGCAGTTGCAGTTGTATGTAGAACATACGGATGGTTATTCGGTGAACGAGAGTATGCAACCCGGCTCAGCGATGAGCATGATTATGGGTGGTGCAGGATGCGACGCGTATTTCGGAAGATTGGGCGCGCATATTTCACTCCAGTTGCCCATTGCTCAAAAAGAAATTCCGGATGTTCCCGGTGCAACATTCCGCGGGGTCGTCGGACTTTCGTGGAATATTAATCAAACAAATTATTTACTCGATTAAAACAACGAACATGAAAAAGATAATTATCCCCGTTGCCTGTGCAGCGCTTTTTATTTCCGGCTGCTCCAAAGAAGGCATCGACGGCGATGCGATACTGGTTGTAAAACCTGCTCACCATTCTGTGCCAATCGTGAGTACGGCAGCGTACCGCGACAGCGTATTTGTTAAGTTCAACGTGAAAGATGTTCCTGCTGATCCTACACACGATTACGATTTACTCGTGGTTGGTGAAGTCGGGGAAGATCACATTCACGTGGAGGGTTTGAAATGGGGAGATTATTCCGTGTATTGCGCGGGTTGGGATACCGCAGGTAACCAGCGTGTTATTGGAGGCGTTCACGTGAAGATCAAGCGGAAGGAACGGAAGAATGAGATTGTGCTGGATGTTCCGGTAACGGAGTAGGGCAGTGCGCAGTAAAAAAAGTGCGCAGTACGCAGTGGTTAGTACGCAGTTTCGCCTGCGGCAGCAAGGATTTTTTTGTGTAATGATATTCGACCCCTTCAGGGTCGGGAGGCAGCCCTTTCACTTCGTTCAAGGGACATGTGATCCCTTCGGGATCATAAGAACCCAACGGTTTCCACGACTTCGGAGAAGTCGCATGTCCCTTGAACGAAGTGAAAGGGTGTTGACACGCACGACCCTGAAGGGGTCGAATATCACTAACCCCGGGTGAGATCCGCAGGATCGTAACCTGGGTTAGTGATCAAAAAAATAAAAATTCCTTGCTGCCGCAGGCGCTTACGGCGCACTGCGTACTTCCTCACTGCGCACTGCTTTCTTGTCTTTAATGAGCCACACCACCAGCAACGGAAACAACAACAAATCCGTAAGCACGGCCACAAAGAGCGTGATGCTTACCAGCAATCCGAAATAAAACGTGCTTTCGAAACCGGAAGTGATCAGCGAGAAAAATCCGCCGCATAAGATGAGCGAAGTAACGATCACCGCTTTCCCGGTGGAGAGGAAAGAACGTTTGACGCAATACAACACGCGTTTTCCTTTGCCCATTTCGAGTTTGAGACGCGCGAGAAAATGGATCGTATCATCCGTGGCAATGCCAAACGCGATCGAGAAAATGATCGACGTTGCCGATTTCATTTCGATGCCGAAGTAGCCCATAATACCACCGATGACCACAATCGGAAAAAGATTGGGTACGATGGCAATCAGCATCATTCTCCAATTGCGGTGAATGAGCGCGCTGATCAAAGCCACCACGAGAATAGATATGAGTAATCCCTGCAGGGTGTTGTCGACAAGATATTTATTGTTCTTGTCGAGCATAAGCGCTGCACCGGTGAGATGAACTTTGATCGGTTTCATCACTGGTTCATTTTTCATGAATGTATCAAGAGATGCACCGCGTTCGAGGAAAATTTTGCTGCCGATGTCCGGCATCTTCCCGGTAACCCGCGCTTGTTTCCCGTCTTTGGTTACCAGGTTTTTCATCTCTTTCCGTTTCCGGAATTGTTCCATCTGGTCGGTGAGCGCTACGATGTCTTCATCGGCCTGCGGCATTACGAAGTAGGCATTGTTGCCGTTGTTCAGCGCTTTATTCATCCCTTTCACCAGGGTGGCCGGTGAAATGATAAAGCCAACACCAAAATCATCGCGAAGATATTTTTCCAGCCTGTCGATGGCTTTGAGTTCGGCCGGGTTCCACAACGATGATGTCGTATCCGCAGGTGTGATCAGAATTTCAAACGGGCGAACACCCGAATAATTTTTCTCAAAGAATTCGAAATCCTGGCGCAGTTCATCTTTGCGCGTGAGGCCTTCAATGAGATGGTTGTTCAGTTCTATGCGCGTGATTCCATATACACTGATTCCGGCGAGCAGTACTGCACCTACGGTAATGGCTTTTCCATTGCGGAAAACCCAGAGCAGCATGCGGTGCAATTGTTTGTGCCAGAAATCGGATTGAAATTTCTTCTGCGCAATTTTTGGCGTGGGCAAGAGATACAGCACCAGCGGCATGATGGAATAGGAGAGAATGAAGGCGATAAACACGCCCAGTGAAGTATAGAGACCAAAATCGCGAATGGGCAATACGTGTGAATTGAGCAGCGTTAAAAATCCGAGCGACGTAGTGATGAGTGTAATGAAAGTGGCAAATCCTGTTTCGCGGATTGTTTTGATCAGCGCATCAAACTTGTCGGTGTTTCCCGAGCGCAATTCCTCCACGTATTTCGTAACGAGGTGCACCACGTCCGACATACCGACCACGAACATCATCGTTGGAAGTAAAATCGTCATGATGTCCAGCGCTTTGCCGGTGGCGGTCATGAGTGCTAACGTCCATACAATGGACAACAGGACAATAACAACCGGAACCCATACGCCCCAGAACGAACGGAAGGAAATGAACAGGAAGAGGACCACCAGGAAAAATGATGCAATGAAAAACTGCACAAATTCGCCACTGATCTTTTCGAGATAGACTTTCTGTCCACGCGCTTTGCTGGCTGTGTAAATGCCATCGAATTGGTAACGCGCAAGTTCGGTATTGATGTTGGCCAGCAATGAATCTGATTTTGCTTTCGAGATTCCTTCAGTAGTCTTGATGTAAATAGAAACGGATTTCGCATCCCGCGCGAAGAACGATCCAACCAGTTCTTCTGACCCGTAGATCTGTGCAGAGTCGGACGCAAAACGTTCGGGTTCGCCAAGATGGATCAACGGAATTTTTACGGGACCGAAACCGGTGATGATGAGATTTTCGAGCGTCGTTGGCGATGAAATGTAGGTTACATCGGGTACATTTTTCAGCGAGTCGGAGAGTGCAGAAATTTTGTCCAGAAAATCCTCCCGGAAAATTCCTTTTTTATTTTCAATGGCCAGGAGAATGAACTCATTGTCGTATTCAAACGTTTGACGGAATTCAAGATATTCATCGAGGTCGGGATCATTGGTTGGAAAAAATGATTCGAAATCGTAATCGAAACGGATCTTGCGCAACTCATAGATGGAAAGGCCGGTAACAATGAAAACAAATCCGAGTGCAATGAAAGCGAGTTTTCGAAAATGTTTACGGATGAACTCCATAAGAAGGGGGCAATATTTGCCGCTAGGACTCTGAGGTGCAAAGTTACATGAAGATTGGGGGATTAATGGCCGCAAAGGCGCAGAGATCGCAAAGATTTTCGCAAAGGTGTTTCCTGATGTGATATTTATTGCTGTTTAATAGGAACGCGGATCCGCCGCGGCGGACGCTGCGCTTGGGGCGCGGATTGTAAAGGATTTTCGCGGATTTGAATCGCTGCGCGATTAGTGTTATTCAAGCGTTACCTAATGGTACGCGGATACCAGCTCCGCTGGTTGACTGAAAAAACGGATTTGGACGGATGATCGCTGCGCGATCTGGGTTACTCAAGCGGTTATTTCGACGCAAACAAAAAATCCGTTTTTGATCCACTTAATCCGCATCCTATTAAGTTACGAATCTCAATCCTTCGAGATGTGTTGCTCAAGTGGTACTTAATAGGAACGCGGACCGTTCGCTACGCTCACGGCACGGATCAGGCGGATTACCGCGGATGATCGCTGCGCGATCTGTGGTACTTGTGGATCGCTTCGCGAAGCAGATTGTCACGGATTTGATCGCTGCGCGATCTGGGTTACTCAAGCGGTTACTGCGACGAAAACAAAAATCCGTTTTGATCCGCTCAATCCGCATTCTATTAAGTTATGCAATCACCCAGCGATTGCTTTGCTCCCTTCAACAATACCTTTGCGTTTTCCCTTGCGAACTCTGCGGCTATTGTATCAAAAAAAAATCCCCCCGACATGACCGGAGAGATTTAATGGGAGGATAATCGCGTTATGCCTTTTTGACATTAACCGCATTTAAGCCTTTGCGACCTTCGGAAACGTCGAAAGTAACTTTGTCGCCCGAATTAACCGGTTGGTCAATAAGCCCTGTGATGTGCAAAAACACTTCGCCTCCGGTTGCGTCGTCAGTAATGAAACCATATCCTTTGGTTGCATTAAAAAATTTAATTGTCCCTGTTTTCATTGTATAAAATAAATAATTGTTGGTATCTGAAAGGTAAATTATTTTTTAAAAAAATCACAGTGCGGGCAATATTTTTTCGTGGAACGATTGAGGGAATGGTTGTTCGAGGGCGGGTTCGTCACTGCGAGGCACGAAGCAGTCCCCGCTTCGAAGGAAGATCGAAGTCAATTTGCCTTCGAAGCGGGGATTGCTTCGCGCAAGGGCGCTCGCAATGACGGCCCCGAACTCCATACTTTTGTCGTAATTTCAAGCACGTGAAGAAGGTCCTGCTTTTTAATCCCCGTTCCGCTGAGCACAAATGGCGGATTCCAAACTCGGTATTGCAGGTTGCGGCTTCCATCGAAAGGCAGTTTGAGTGGGTGATCGTTGATGCCAATCGCGAAACTGATCCCTGGAATACCATTGACCGGTACCTGTCTACCGGGGAATTCGCGTATTTCGGTTCTACCGTTATGCCCGGGCCCCAGCTCAAGCAGGCTATCCCATTTTCGCGCCAGGTCAGGAAGGAATATCCGTCGGTACACATCATCTGGGGAGGATATTTTCCCTCCAATCAATACAAGGTTTGCCTCGAATCGGGATTTGTGGATGTGGTGATCAATGGCCCCGGCGATAAGTGTTTTCCGGAATTGCTTACACGCTGGGAACAGAACAACCTCGACTGGGAAGACATTCCCAACCTGGTGTACCATTCGGAGGGAAAGATGGTGACCACGCGCAAAGATGAAATCTACGACCAGGATACATTGCCGGCATTACCGTTCGATAAACTGGAGCGTTTTTATTCGCTCGAAAAATATTTTGGCAAAACGTACCTGGGACGAAAAACCATAGCGTATCATTCGAGTTTCGGGTGCCCGTTTACCTGCTCGTTTTGTGCAGTGGTTCCGATTTACAACGCCCGGTGGAAAGGAAAATCGGCGGGTCTTATTTATGAAGACATTCGTTATCTCCGCGAGAAATACAACGCGGACGCCATCGAGTTTCACGACAATAATTTCTTCGTTTCCGAAAAACGTACAGCAGAATTTTCGCGTCTTGTGATGAACGACGGAATGACGTGGTGGGGCGAAGGACGCATTGATACCATTGACAAATACAGCGACGAAACATTAGCCCTGATGCGCAAAGCCGGTTGCCGGATGATTTTTTTCGGCGCGGAAACAGGCGATGATGCGCGCTTAAAGAAAATGGACAAGGGCGGAACGCAAACCGGGAAACAAATCCTTGAGTTTGCGGCGCGGATGAAAAAGTTTGACATTATCCCGGAGTATTCTTTCGTACTGGGCACACCCGGTTCCGACGAAGAAGAAACGTGGAAACAGATCCGCGACGATATTGCGTTTATCCGCAAGGTGAAAGAGATCAACCCCGACACTGAAATTATTATTTACATCTACAGTCCCGTTCCAACCGAAGGCTCCGAGCTTTTTGAAAAAGTAAAAGCAAGCGGTTTCAGTTTCCCGAAAAAACTCGAAGACTGGATATCGCCGCAATGGGAAAAATTTGATTTGCGGAAGAACCCGCTTACGCCGTGGCTCACCGCGCCGATGGTGAATTACATCCGGAATTTTGAAACGGTGCTCAATGGATATCATCCTACAGTATCCGACATCCGCCTCTCACCGGCCAAACGAAAACTGATGCGCGTTCTTTCCGCATTCCGCTACCGGAACAGTATTGTGGCGCGTCCGTACGAGATCAAGCTGCTGCAGAAAATATGGAAGTATCGGCAGCCGGAAACCGAAGGGTTTTGAGGCAGGAGTTCAGGGATTCAGGGGATCAGGAGGCAGGTGACACGATCGCGTCCCTGCCTCCTGAACTCCTGAACTCCTGCCTCCCTGATCTCCTGCCTCCCTGCCACCTGATCTCCACAATTCTGTGTAAAAAAAGTCCCACTTTTCCGGACCACCTGTTTGCTTCTCATTGGCTGAAAAATCTGGCATTGTTTTTCTGTGTGTTCGAAGTGAAATTCACTTAAACTGACGCGTATGAAAACCAATGGAAAAACCGCTTCACGGATTGCGGAATCAGGAGCTGACCGGAAAGCCGGCAATGGAAAACCGGGAAATGGAAATGGCAAAGCAAAAGGCAGTAACGGAAACGGTAAAGCCGCCGATGGGAAAGAAGAGCAGGGAGGAACCGACCACGGCATGCTGGCCAAATTTTTCGAAGACGAACTGAAGGATTTGTACTGGGCCGAAAAGCACCTGGTGAAAGAACTGGGTAAGATGGCAGCCAAAGCTACATCGCCTGAGTTGTGTACTGCTTTTACCAATCACCAGACAGAAACTGAAGAGCATGTAGCGCGTCTTGAGAGCGTGTTTGAAATTCTCGGCAAAAAGCCTGTCGCGAAAAAATGCGAAGCCATTTCAGGAATTACCAAAGAAGTTGAAGAACTCATTGAAGAGACGGAAGACGATACATTCACACGCGACGTTGCATTGATTGTAGGCGCACAGAAAGCCGAGCATTACGAAATTGCCACTTACGGAAGTCTTGCGCAGATCGCGCGTACAATGGGTAAGATCAACATTGCCGCAATCCTTGAAAAAACGTTGAAGGAAGAACGGAATGCCGATTCGTTGCTCACGTATATCGCGGAGAGTTATGTAAACGAAGACGCAACGACCGAACCGGAAACCAGCCGGAAATAATCGCTCATGCAACGGGGCGGTCACAAAAGAAAAGTGCGTTCAGAACCCCGGCAGAAAAAGCCGGGCTCTGAAGCGAACATGAACCTTCCCCCGGAATTCGACTCCGAGACCGCAGGCCCCGGAAAGAAACTGGAGAATAAAGTTGCGCTCATTACCGGGGGCGACAGCGGTATCGGTCGTGCGGTTGCCGTATTGTTCGCAAAGCATGGGGCCGATGTTGCCATCACGCACCTCAAAGTGGAGGCCGGGGATGCCAAACTCACCCGCGATTTTGTAATGGCTTACGGACGACAATGTCTCCTGATCCAGGGCGATATCAGCAGCGAAAAACATTGCATATCGGCGGTCAGAAAAACGCTGCTTGCATTCGGGCAGCTGGATATCCTGGTGAACAATGCAGGCATTCACTACAAACAGAAATCCATCACGGGCATTACTGCCAAACAATTGAAACGCACGTTCGAAGTGAACGTCTTCTCCATGTTTTACCTGGTGAAGGCAGCTTTAAAACATTTGAAAAGCGGCGCTTCTATTATTAATACATCCAGCGTTACGGCATACCGCGGTAGCGCAGAACTGCTCGATTATGCAGCCACCAAAGGCGCAATCGTTTCATTTACCCGTTCACTTTCCGCTTCATTAAATAAGAATGGAATCCGCGTAAACTGTGTTGCACCCGGCCCGGTCTGGACACCACTGATTGTATCGGCGATGAGTGAAAAAGACATTTCCACTTTTGGTACGGACTCTCCCATGGGCCGTGTAGGGCAACCTTCCGAGATTGCCCCGTGCTTTCTTTTTCTGGCCAGTGAAGAATCCTCCTTCATCTCCGGCCAGGTTCTTCATCCCAACGGGGGTGAAGTGATCAACGGGTAACCAAATACCACTTTCCTGCGTAAAAGTTTCTGACTCCCATTTTTCATGGGTCGTCGAACCAAACCGCTTATACGCCGCAATTTTCACGAAAATCACACCCATCGCTATCCGATAAGTAACGGATTATCAAGTAATTCAGCTATTTTTAAATCGGACTTATTTTCCACCTCCATGAAAAAACTACTATTCTCTTGTCTCGCCTCTTTGTCGTTGATTGCACTGAATGCGCAGTGTTCCGTTATCGAGGTTCCCCTTGCTCAAAGGGCATCCGCTTCAACCCTTATTGTAGAAGGCCAGGTCACCAGCCAGTATTCGTACTGGAATACTTCGCAAACGATGATTTACACAGCACATACTATTGAGCTGTATAAAATCTTTAAAGGAAACGTGGCTACGTCTTCCATTGAGATCATCACCGAAGGTGGTACTGTTGGTCTTAAAAGAATCAGCGTGGAGCCAATGCTCGAGCTGAAGGTGGGTGACGTGGGTATGTTTACCTGCGAACCGGTTAAGCGTGCTAAAAACAGCCCGGTTTCCCGCGGAGGTCTTCCGCAGTTCGAAGCTTTTGCATCGATGCAGGGATTTGTAAAATACAATCCTGAAACGAATACAGCTACTGACCCGTTCAGAACATACAATGATGTTCAGACCGAAGTGTATAATGTATGTGCCCCTGCGGGAAAACAACAGTACAGAACAATCAAAACCGTTGACGTGATGAGCACGCACCGCGAACAGCAGCAGTTCATGGCGGGGCCTTCTATTTCGTCATTCTCTCCAACAACAATTACCGCAGGAACTACGACCGTACTCACGATTGATGGAACCAGTTTCGGCGTTGTACAGGCGGCGAGCGTAGTTCGTTTCAGGAATGCAGATGATGGTGGCGCCACACAGGTTGAGCCATTGGCTTCGGAATACGTTTCATGGAGCAGCACACAAATTAAAGTACGCGTGCCTGCAAACGCAGGTACCGGAACCATCGAAGTGTTTACCGGCGCATCAGGAACAAGCGCATCTCCGCTGACCATCAGCTATGCTCACCTGAACGTGATTGCAGATGTAGGCAATGGTGATGAAGCATTCGAAACAGATCACATTAACAACAACGGATCGGGTGGTTACACCTGGCAAATGAACACCGGGTTTGATGCAGATGCACCTGCACGTGCTTCGTTCATGCGTGCTTTTGATTCATGGAGATGCAATACCGGTATTAACTGGTCAATCGGTGCAACGACTGCAATCAACGACGCGGTGAGTGATGGTCTAAATATTATCTGTTACGATAACGCAGCGCCACTTCCGGGTGGTGTTCTTGGTGTTTGTTACAGTTACTGGAACGGTTGTGCTAACGGACCAACCATTGCGTGGTTTGTGGATGAGCTGGATATCATCTTTGATGAAGGCAGCAACATTGCACCACTTACCTGGGAGTTTGGCCCTTCATTACCCGGAGGAAGCGAATACGATTTCGAAACAGTTGCTGTGCACGAATTAGGTCACGGCCACCAGTTGGGTCACGTTATTCAGCCGGGTGCAATCATGCATTACGCAATCAGTAAAGGAACTTCCAACCGG
>Ga0193752_1000548_pt1 | contig 35446 bp, 29 predicted proteins | sample H1c1metaG_FD_144924 | JGI IMG/M metagenome (GOLD analysis project Ga0193752, IMG submission 144924) | Soil microbial communities from a riparian zone of the East river system, Colorado, United States - H1c1 | ecosystem: Environmental > Terrestrial > Soil > Riparian zone | place: USA: East River... | reverse complement strand
GCCCACGTATATAAATACACATCATAGCTCCCATTCGGCACAGCAGTTACGTTCAGGTTTAGGGGATTACCCCACACCGACGAACGGATCATCGCCGTACGGTTAACGTCCGTAGATGGCACCAACGGAATACTTTGATTTTCGAAGGCGCCACCACCGGTCTGCGTATAGTTGAAGTTTGCCGCCCCCGAACTTGCCTCCCAGTTGTTACCGTCGATCGTTGTCGCAGTGCCGTTCAGGTTCAGTGCACGATACAATGTCGGTGTAAACTGCGCCCGCGCCGGGCTCATGAATACCCCTGACAGCGAGGAAACGAGTAGTATTATGCGCCACGGCCTTGACCTCCGGTCTACATTGCGTAATTGGGTCGTGCAAAGTACATCATAAAGCGCCCGGCTAATTGAGTTCACCCTATTGGTTAACGACGTGTAGGCCCATGCAGCAAATGTCCTGGCTATCAAAACGAACGCGATGATGTATCGTCTAAGGAATGAGAATGTTTTCATTATCAATAAGCGTAACGTTTGACGTCTTAGTTTTGACCTAACAATCTATACTGTTTGTAACCCTCGGGTTGGAGCACGAACACCAGATTGTCAAGGTCGTCGTATATGTAGTAGGTGCATGCCCAGGAATCCACATTGTTCAAAGCCGGATTCGCGGCAGAAACAGCCTGAACCTTCTTCAAAATCACCTGGCCCTGTTTGTTGGTATACTCGCGCACGGCGTGCCCCTCTTCATCTTTCGTTACCTTGATGCTCAGCTGATTGCTGCTGTAGAAACCGCCGGCTTCAATATAACCGGTAACCGCCGTCGCAGGAGTCGGGACTCCTTGCGCATCGATCTTCCAGGCAATGATTGCCTCACCATCGCTTGACTGGGGATCAACACTGTGCGCATTGGACAGGTATTGATGCGTAATGGGTTTATCATTGGTCTTCCAGGCAGCACCCGGCCCATAATCTTTCAGGGGGCGATTGAGCGGCGATGGTTCAAAGACCGTCTCGCTGAACGGGTTTGCGTCTACGGCAACCGTGGGATCCAGTTGGCCCGCATAGAAATTTGCTGCAGTTCCAATGTAGTTCTTGTTGTCAGCATCTATAATCGTTGAGTGGGGAATGTAAACCCCGCCATTGTCCTTGGTGAACGGCAGGTACTTTCGTGTCTCACGACCAAATTCATCGTAGACAATAGGCGTCACAATATCCTTTTTAGTTGGTGATCCCTGGATGGCAATGGACTGAAGCGGCCTCCCCAATCCATCAAAGTATTGAATGGTGCGGTTTACGTCCTTCGTCGCGTAACTATCTATAGCACTAGCATCCACACCTTCCCGCTGCGCTGTATAGGAGAGCACATAGTTCATTCCCAGGTTATCGGGAATAGGCGCTGGCGGCACATCAGTTTCTTCAAACGACCTTTCGTAGGCACCCAGATCCAAACTGTTGGTTCCCGAAAGAGTTGGATAGTCGGTAAATCGCGGCAATCCACTGATGTCGGTGGAAACAAACGACGGCAAGGCAGCATGGTTGCCCTTATCTATGGCAGGCGACGAAGCTTGCAGTCGCAGATCTCCATAGTCAGGAACAAGATTGTTGTAGTCGGCGATCCATGTCCCCCCTGTTGTATGATCAGCAGAGACGTATAACTTCTTGTCAACTTCATCGTAAAACGCTGAAGCCGCCGACACATCCATGTACTGCGGATAGGTGGGACTTCCGGCATCGCGTGTAACTAATGTTTCTTCGCCGGTTTGCGTGTTGATGATGAGCAGCGCTCCGTCCTCGCAGGCCACGTAAATAAGGTGACGTTCTTCGTTCTTATCGATCGTGTTGATAAGGTTGTGAATGAGCTTTGAATTGGTGGTGTTGTATACCCTGCTGGAGTTGGTGTTCCTGTCCCAGACATAAAGTCCCTGATGGGTGCCGATGTACACTTTGTTTTCTGTATTATCGACGTAAACAGCTGTGGTGAGATTGGAGGGAATCTGCGGATTTCCTGGGGTCACAGGAATTCCACTATTGGTATTGTAAAGGCCGGTGGCGCTGGTTGTCCGGTTCCACCACCAAACACCATTGCCCGTGGAGAAGTAGAGGACGTTCGCCTGGTCGTCAAGAAAGATCTTCAGTCCACCCCAGTAAGCCTCATCGTTCCAAAGCGCAACACCACCGCTCACACTTACCGGTGAGCTGCTGGTCGTTATCCAACGTTTTGCCTGAGTGGTGAGATTCAGTTCCAATATGCCATAGAAGGTGTTGGCCGGACTTGCAAACACCGGGCAGTAGAGAAGGTTGTTGACATTGTCGACGACAGCGTCATTGGGATATAGGCGGGAAAAACCTCCGGATTCGCCTGTGGTCACGTCGTATACTGACATTGCCCCCGTTTGCCTGTTTACAGAAACGATCCCATTCTCCAGCACGGCAAACTTTATGCTGTTGCTGACCGTATGAAATAAACGATCCGGCCTTTGTGTGCGGGGCCAGGCAAGCTGCGAGTATATTGTGCCAGTCGGTTTATTATCTACAAGGTTGTTGTAGTCCAGCACCTGAACAGTGCTACCCAACAGGTAGGTCTTATTGTAATTGTGGTCATGAAAGGCGACGTATGGCCACAGCCCCAACATTCGCGGCCCGTTGAATTCGAGTTGGTTTTCATACTTGGGGTTGGTCATTGAAACCGGCAAAATGCTGGTGCGTGGGTGAACGCCTACAAAAGATGGTTCGCGAACAAAAAGAGGGTCTAAGTCAAGGTTGTTGTCCGAAGTACTGCCATAGCCACCTTGGACTATACTGTTCTTTATCGAGATTGGATAAGTTGTGGGGCTTGACGAGTCGATCGGACTTACATATACTGGATTCGTCGCAGGGCCAGTAAAATTCTTCCAGAATATTGAGTTCTCAATCTCGAGCGGAGCAGACGTGTAAATCATACTCCCCTGATTCATCGTGGCATTGCAGTTGAGAAATCGTGCCGACGCCAGGTTCGCACATATTGACGCAATACCTGGTGTCGAATTTCCGCTAAAGGAGCAATTAATGAACGTACTCCAGATACTATGAGTGCCGTCGTAGGTAGCTGTAATGATTGCAGCTCCTAATGCCTGAGCATTGTTGCCCTTGAATTCACAGTTAACGAATAAAGGACCAACATCATCTTGCTCAAGATAAATCGCAATGCCGGCTCCGAAGATTCCCCGGTTACTTTCAAATATGACATTACTTAGCTTGACGCTCGCTCCGGGTTTACTACAATAAAACCCAGCCCCTGACGACCTTTCATCTCCCCCAACTGAAGTGCCATTAGCGTGGCCATATGCAATGCTAAATCCGTCTATCTCCTGTTCAGATGCCGTACCGTCAGATTTGAGCACATGATAACTGTTATCTTCGTAGTCAAATTGCTTTCCAAGATCTCCGCTCAGCACCGTCCGGTTAGTCCTCCAATTCCGACCCTCCTTAGAAGTTTCGTTGCCAGCAAAGCCACCATAAAGTGACATCCCGCCGGTTACTACAAACGACGCAGTTCTGTCTAGGATCGAAGTTGGCTTATACTCACCGTTCGCTACCCAAATCTCTTTATTTCCTGAAATGGATACCGCTGCTGTGAGCGCGGTCGTTAGTTCCGGGTAGGCATCCGTCCACGATGTCCCATTAGCTGCGCCTGTGGCACCCTTCTTTACATAAACTATCGTTTGCCCGCTCGCCGTCAGCGCCACAGCAAAGAACAATGCTGTAAGGCACTGCGCGCGAACCCGCTTAAAATTTTCCACAACACGCGCCGTGTCCGGTGCTAACGGGTGGGCCAAAGGCTGGAACCATTTCATAACGACTCAACTTGGTTAGAGGTTTACGAGACTTAGTCTCAAAAATTTCCAAAGGTCATCAGGAACAGGCCGCAAGTCGATGATTAATCGAAGCATCTGTGACTCTATGTAAAAAATCAACTTTTGCTGATGACCTTTCATGCGCGCTCCTCACTAAGGAATGAGAAGAAGTGTATCAACAAGAGCGTAATGCCCCTGTCAGACGCCATCCATGAAAACCTTTAGCCAATATTTCGGTTATACGATCCTTTTCTGTGTAAGTGCTTTTACTGCGCGGGCACAACTCGATACATTGCTGCGACAGGTACATAGCATCAGCGATTCCACAAAATCGCTGGAAGCTGCTGTGTTGCAGCGACTCGATTCGACAAAAGCGCTGCGCCTTGCTTCCGGTGCACAGGATACGGCAGCGTTCTATCAGCAAAAGATTGACTCCGTATCGAATTGGGTCAACGGACGAGTGGCTGGGCTGAAGAATGAATATGCTGATCAGGCCGGCAAAATTACCAGTGTTCAAAATAAGCTGCAGTTAAAACTGGACAGCCTGACACGTTTGTCACTTCCAAACAATGAAGTGATAGCAAAACTCGATAGCCTGGAACAAAAACTAGGTGGTCTCCAACAGGCATTTCAGACAAGCTTGTCTGAAACGAAGAATAAAGCCGTTCAAAAGCTTAATTCGATCAAATTTCCGCCAGAGCTAAAAACGCACGTGAGTGAACTTCAAACGAACATCACGCAAATAATCCCTGATCAACTTCCGGGAAATCTCTCGTTCGATGTACCGGGCCTCGACCACCTGACGACAAATCTGCCAAGCTTACCTACCCTAACGCCATCTTCCGATCTTTCAAATTCTATAAATCTTCCGAGCGGCTCCGCTTTACCAACTACGCCAATCAATACACCGTCTCAAAACTTACAAATTCCGAATACTGAGGAGTTGCCCCAACTATCGCGCGTGACCGCGGTGACGGACAAGGCAGACGGAACGATTAACAATTTGAAGGGCTTACAGGAACAACCCATTGACAAACTCGCCGAAAGCAAGCTTGCTGGCGTCACCGGGGTAAAAGAAATACAAAATCAAACCCAAATTGAAGGTGTCGGAGCCCTGCAATCGGAAAAGGCTTTGAAAGCCGAAATGGAGCGAAGGGTTCGCGCCGTCGCCGTAGATCATTTTAGTGAAAAGCAAGTCCAGTTAAAAGCGGCTATGGAAAAGATTGCCAAATACAAACAGAAATATGGCGAGATCTCCAGCGTCGCAGATCTAAGTAAAAAGCCTAAGGATCCCGTCAAGGAAAAATCGTTCTATGAAAGGGTTCTACCCGGAGTGAACTTTCAGGTACTAAAAAAAGGCGACGACATTCTTCTGGACGTCAACCCATACATCGGCTACAAGGTCTCGCGAAGATTTACTGCTGGCGCTGGTTGGAATCAACGAATGGGATACAACTGGGAACAAAAATCATTCAACTCAAATGCACGTATATTCGGTCCGCGAGCTTTCGGCGAGTACAACCTGACGAAAGGCTTTAGTCCGCGACTCGAAATAGAAGTCATGAACACGCTGGTTCCTCCCGCTACAGTAACTCATGGCGATCCCTATGAAAGGCGTTGGGTGGCCGGAGCATTTGCCGGAGTCAAGAAGCAATACAAAATCTCTGGCCAACTGCGTGGAACGGCGTCAGTCATGTTCAGACTTTTTGATCGCTATAGACAAAGTCCATACGGCGACGTTGTTAACGCTCGTTTTGGCCTTGAGTACACACCGAAACGAAGGAATGACAAGCGCAAAACTTAAGTTGGTTACACTGGCTCCCATGCCATATTGCCTGACATTCCGAATATCATCGTTGACGATCGAGACCAGTCGTTCCCCTACGTTGCCAGCCAGTTCAGTCAGGAGTTGCTCATTGAAATCAATCGCGGCAACTACGAACCCACATTCCAGTACTCTTCGTGCCCTGTCAAACATATCCAAAATTAAACTTACCTTAATAGCAACCCTTGCACTACCACATGAAAATTGTTGAACGCATTCTGTCGTTCGCTGGCTGGTCGATAATCATCGGCCTGTCGGTGTACTTCTTCTTAGAAAACATCGCGGTATATTTTATGGGATTCAGAAGCAGCATCTTTACCAGAAGCCCCGTATGGGTAGCACTGCATCTGATCGGTGGAAGCCTCGTCCTTATAACCGGTCCCCTACAATTTGCCAAATGGATACGGGCGCGCTATGTTAATATTCACAGGGTCTCTGGCAAGATCTACATCATCAGCGCATTCGTCGCAGGAGTTTCCGCACTGCGGCTTTCTATTGTCAGCCCTTGTGTTCCCTGCCGCGTATCGTTGTTCATTCTCGCGATGCTTACGCTAGGGACAACTTTCTCAGCGTGGTGGGCGATCAAGCGCCGGAACATCACCATTCATCGTCAGTTCATGGTGCGCAGCTACATTTGCGCCATCGCTTTTGTCGGTGTGCGAATTGGCGGTCTTGTGCCACTTGATTTCCTGTTCGGTCCAATACCCGACGCTACGTTCGATCGCACCGTGAACGAATACTTCTTCTCGTTTGTACCAATTATTGCCGGGGAGATTTTTATGATTTGGATCCCGTCCCTTCTGATCATCAAATCAAAGGAACGGATTACTCCTGAGGTCGGCTAGATGCCCCTTCACGCATCTCCGATTTGTTTAAACCCGATTTTCGTCATCGGCCCCGAAGCCGGCTCCAACAATTCCTTCATATAGTCAAAGATCACCTTGATGTCATCATCGTGCTGCATAAGGCTCTTTTCGAGCTTCTCGAGTTTCAACAAAATATCCTTGTGCGTAAGTACCGTCTCGCGCATCCTCGTGAATATCCTGATGATCCGGATATTTACATCCACCGCCTTGCGGCTGTTCAGTACGCACGAAAGCATGGTCACGCCCTGTTCCGTAAAACAGAATGGCGCATAACGCAAGCCCTGGATGTCGGCTGAGGTGGTCAGGTTCTCTTTGCCCCATCGCTTGAACTCTTTGCCGGTCATCTCAAACATAAAATCAGGCGGAAACCTCTCTGCATTGCGTCTCACGGCCTGCTTCAAAACTTTCGTATCGACGCCGTACAGTTCGGCCAGGTCACGGTCAATCATTACCTTCTGGTCACGCATGACGTAGATCTTGCCTATAATTATTTCGTCAGGAAGGGTCTTACTTTTAGCCATAGACATTCCGGTTAGAATAAAAATAGCACGCGTAAATTGGAGGTCACAGTTTGTGACCTCCAATTTACCTAACGCATTAAAAGCACGTTATCTTATATCCCATTGGGACCATCGCAGTACCGGATACAAATATGGGTTGAAATACTTTTTACGCCAAGCATCTGGCATCTCACGAGAAGGTCGTGACAGCGAATGTCAAAAAATTGGAGGTCACAAATTGTGACCTCCAATTTAGACGAAATACAGGCGATCAAAGGATAAGCAACTCCGCGTACAAATGGACTTCCTCCCGACGACCCGATCACCATTCTACCACCACTTCGTATGACGGAACCCCAATGCGGCTTCCCTTCCGAAAAAAAACCACCCAGAACTTTGATACATCGTAATTCTATGTATCTTTGATCTATGTATTCAAAAGAGCTCCTGAAGGGAACGCTCTCCGCCATTATTTTGAAGTTGCTGGCGGAGAACGAAAAGATGTATGGCTACGAGATCTCGCAGCACGTAAAGCTGCTGACCGACGGAAAGATTCATCTCAAAGACGGGTCGCTCTACCCTGCTCTTCAGAAAATGACCGCCGACGGACTGCTTACTTTTAAGGAAGAATATGTAGGCAACCGCGTGCGCAAGTATTACATGCTCACTAAAAAAGGAAAGACAGAAACCGTCGCCTACCTCGCGGAGCTGAAAGATTTCATGGCTACCCTGAATAAAATCGTTTTCCCTCAAATGAAGACCACGTGAGGTTGTCAAATAATCAGATAGAAATTATCCGCGCACAAATTGCGCGAAGCATTCACCTGCAGTCGTTACAGGATGACGTCGTTGACCACGTCTGCTGTATGCTGGAGGGTGAAGCAGCCCTCGAGGGTGAGTTCGAAGAGGCTGTTTACACGGCTGTGAACAACCTGGCGCCTTATGGGCTTCGGCAGCTCCAACGAGATACCCTGTTGCTATTAAACCATAAATATATCGTTATGAAAAAACTCTTGTATGTGCTGGGGCTGGTAACGGCAATCACCGCAAGCATGGGAATTACCTTCAAATTGCTGCACCTGAAGGGCGCCGATTTTCTACTCACGTACGGGTTACTCGCATTTACGTTACTGTACGTACCGCTGCAGGTAGTCGTGTGGTATCAATCAAATCCAAATACTCGCCCTTCCGAGAAACTGAAGATCCTGTTTGGCCTGCTCAGTGCAGTGCTGACCGGAGGCGCTGTTGTGCTTCGGCTCTTCCATATCAGCGGCCAGGCAATTGAAAATCTGTTTCTCGTCGGCGCGGTAGTTTTCAGTTTTGGTTTCCTGCCGATACAGTTCTTTAACCTGTATAAACGGGCAGTAGCCTGAACTTGACTTTATATGAGGCTTTCTGAAGATCAGGTTAACCTCATTCGCTCACGTCTGCAGAACGGTGGTATGCAATTGTCATCGCTTCAGGAAGACGTGCTGGACCATCTATGCTGTGTGCTGGAACACGGCGACTCATCTCTGGATTTTGAAGAGCGACTCGAGGACGCCATTAAGGAATTGGCACCGAATGGACTTAGCAGTCTCGAAAGGGAAACGCTATTCTTATTAAGTCACAAGCGATTAATCTATATGAAGAAAATCATGTATCTGGTGGGGCTCGGATCATCGATCAGCCTCGCGATGGGATTGTGCTTTAAGCTTTTGAACTGGCCTGGCGGAGATCAGTTGATTGTCTATGGCTTCCTTTCCTTCACACTTTTGTTCTTACCTATGATGACGATTGACCGGTTCAAGGTTAAGATACAAAAATCGTTGTCGGACAAACTTCGATTCGCGTTGGGTTCGATCAGTGCATTACTTGCCGGTGTGGCTGTGCTCCTGAAGATGCTTCATTTGTCTGGGGGAGATCATCTGTTGCTGATTGCTGCGGTGGTGTTCAGCTTTGGATTTCTGCCGTTTCTGTTCTTTACCAATTATCGCAAGGCGGTCGAGCAACATTTTTAGGACGGTGTTTGTATCCTTTCAGAATTTCGATCGGAGCGCTACGTTTACATTTAGTGATTTACATTTTGCAGTTATAATGTCCAATGTAAAACACTAAATGTAAAAGTGACGCTTTTCTAAATATTCCGCATTAGATGAAGCTCCTTAGCCTCTGTATGATGGATTCCGCTTGACGAACCTGCTTACCATCCTACAAACACATCGATTCTAAAACAGTGCACGAAGATCATCCAACGGAAGCACCTCGCGCGGACTCCCCTGGTTTGTAATGACTCCCTGCTCTATCACCAGTACACGGCTCGCTAAACGCGCCACTTCTGTCACATCGTGTGTGATGAGCAGCGTTGTCATCCGATGCTGTTCATGGATGGATTTGATGTATTGCTGCATCCTGATGCGCAGTGCTGCGTCCAGGGCAGACGTTGGTTCGTCCAGCAATAGTACCTTCGGTCGCCGCGCCATGGCCCGGGCCAGGGCCACCCGCTGCTTTTGTCCGCCGGACAACAGCGCCGGTTTCACGTTTGTCATTGGCATCAGTTCCATTACCTCCAATAGTTCATCTACGTTGGAAGAGGGTTGATCTTTCTTCAATCCATAGGCAATATTTTCCCGCACCGTCATGTTGGGGAACAAGGCGTGATCCTGAAAAACAACACCCACATCGCGCTGTTGCGGCCGGACATTTATCCCTTTGGCATGATCAAACCAGCATTCGCCGTTGACCATTATCGAGCCAGAGTCAGCGGCAAGCAGCCCGGCAATTATCCGTAGGGCACTGGTCTTGCCGGCTCCCGACGGACCAAACAAGGCAAGCAGTTCTCCATCAGCAATCGTGAATTTTAACGCCATCTCTATGCGCCCCGAGCCGGCATGCAATTGCTTCTGAATGTTCACGGTCATCATGGACGAAACAGGTTATTGGAGAAGCGTTGATTGATGGTATAGACGGTGAGCAGGATAGCAAAAGAAAAAGCCAGCAGAATTCCCGCGTAGGCATTGGCAGCACCGTAGTGCATCGCCTGGACTTCGTCGTACAGGGCAATGGACACGACCCTGGTCTCCTCCGGGATGCTTCCACCGATCATAAGCACGACACCGAACTCTCCGATGGTGTGGGCAAAGGCGAGAATGGTACCCGTGATCAGTGCCGCTCGCATGTTAGGGAGCAGCACGTGTATCAACGTATCGAACCGTCCCTTACCCAACGTGTATGAGGCGTCGATCAGGGCAGTCGGAATCATCCGGAATCCTGACTGAAAGGGCTGCACCATGAATGGCAGACTATAGACAACAGAGGAAATAACGAGTCCCGGAAACGTGAACACCAGCCGAAGGTCGAACGTCCGATCCAGGAAACCACCAAAAGCACGCTCCGGGCTGAAGGCAAGCAGCAAGTAAAATCCGAGAACCGAAGGCGGAAGAATGAGGGGAAGGCTCACCAATGCTTCTATGACGGGCTTGAGTTTGAATGACGAATAGGCCAGCGCGTAGGCAATGGGCAGACTAATCACAAAAAGAATGACCGTCGAGAACAGCGCCAGCTTGAGGGTGAGGATGAACGGTGCAGGATCGACCATGTTTGCCGACGACCTATTTCGGATCGCTGAAGCCAAAATAGGTTAAAATCGCTTTCGCGCGCGCGCCCAGCACAAATTCCTGAAAGGTCCGGGCGTCGGGATTGCCAGCGGCCTGTTTCAAAATGACGACAGCTTGCTCCAGTGGCTGGTGGTTGGTCTCGGGTATCAGGAAGTACTTGCCCTGCGGCTTCATCGCAGGTGACAACGCGAGAGACAGGGCAATAATACCTGCGTCTGCCGCGCCCGTTGTAACAAACTGCGCCGCCTGCGATATGTTCTCGCCGTACACGAGCCTGGCCGAAACCTGGTCGTAAATGTTCGCCTGTTTCATGGCTTCGACGGCGCGACGTCCATAGGGTGCGTGTTCGGGGTTGGCGATGGCAATTTTTTTGATTTGTTTGTCGACCAGCGATTTCATGCCGGCCGTGTTAGGATCGAGGCGCTTGCTCCAGATGACGATGCGCCCCCGCCCGTACTTCTGTATTGGCTGCCCGGTCTTCCCGAGGGTTTCCAGCTTTTCGGGGTAAGCTACGTCAGCCGAAAAGAACATATCGAAAGGTGCGCCGTTGGAAATCTGTTCAAAGAATTTGCCGGACGATCCGTATGTGGCGGTGATCGCCACGTTTTGGTGCGTGGATTGGTAGGCGGTGATGACGGAATCCAATGCGTATTTCAGGTCGGATGCCGCTGCCACCATGAGCTTGCGTGGTTGCGAATACAACGGTGTGGCTACCCACCATAACACGCAACACAACAGCAGGACCTTCATGACCGAATAATGAGATGAACCACGCATAACATCAGTTTTAGTCGCGGGCGAATTGGACCTTTATACTCCTGATCTCTCTGATCCAGCGCGCCTGTTTTTTATCGGCTGGATTTACGAGCCGAAAGGGTCCCTCTCCTTTCGGCAAGGGTTTGCCATCGACCATCGTGGCCAACAGCACCATGTCGCTGGTAAACTCCGGATCGAGCTCGGGCAGCGCGTACAAGACCTGGTAGTTATCTGCTGCCGTTACCAGCACATACTTGGCGAGGTTCTCTCCGCGCAATTGTCCGCCTAGCGTTACGCCCGCCGCCTTAAGCACCTCCACGAGCGCAACACCGCTGTATTCGTGTTCGGCATTGTCGCGGTCCTTCGCCTTCAATTTCGACTGAGGCATCTTAGATAGATCATCCGGCGTCAGAGACAATGGTTTTAATACTTCGCCCGTGATGCTCAGCTCGGGCTGGCCGGACGATTGCGCGAACGCGACTGCGCTGAACAGCAGCAAGACAGTCAGCAGGCGATACGATTTTTTCATTTGATAGATAAACTTAAAGGCACCCTTGTTGAAATACCCGAGAAACCAACCGGTCAATCATTATCGCACGTGAAGGCGATGCCAATCTGGTACCGATATGTATCATCGGATATAACGAACCAAATATATACAAATCTGAAGCCATCACGCCCGACTCCCGATGCTGATTTTCGCGTCTCACATCACTGTGGAGGCCCCAAATCCGGATTGGACAGGAACGTGGAATCGGTCAGCATATGAAGAAACGCGATGATGTCGTTCTTTTGGCGGTCGTCCAGCAGTAATCCCCGTCTGCCACTTGCATCCGTGGAATCGGATATGAATGAACTCAGGGTCGCGCTGGGCTGGATGTGGTCGCTGTAGTGATCCAATACCTGGCGCAGCGTGGCAAACCGTCCGTCGTGCATGTAGGGCGCCGTTGCGGATATGTTTCGTAGCGTAGGAATGCGAAATCTGCCGCGATCGCCGGCATCCTGCGTGAAGTCCTCCCGCCCGTAGTCCGATGGATCCTTATCGAGACCGTTGTTGTGAAAGAGTTCAACCATCATTCGCGGTGAGCCGTGGCAATGGGTGCAATTTACCTGCATGCCTGACGATGCCTGGTGTCCCATGAAAAGATCCAGTCCCCGTTGTTCGGCGGGTTTCGGCGTATAGGCTCCCGTTAGGTATCGATCATAGGGAGCTTGTGCCGATATCAGGGTACGTTCGAATTGCGCTAATGCCTTCACGATCCGGTCTCCTGTGATCTTATCGTCACCAAACGCTCCCTCGCACAATTGCTGATAGTGCCGGCTAGGTCGCAGTTTCAGCGCTGAAATATCGGCAGGCTGATTCATTTCATGCACGTCGAACATCGGTATCGATGCCTGCTCTTCGAGTGAGTGTGAACGTCCGTCCCAAAAAAGATTCCTGACCCATAGGAGGTTTGCCAGCGACATGGAATTACGCCTCGTGACGACGCTATCAACACCCATGCTGAATCTCAGTCCATCGGAGAACGCCTGCTCCTGTCGATGGCACGATGCGCAGGACACTTTGCCGTTGGATGACAACATGGGGTCATAAAACAACGCGCGCCCTAGCTGCACGCCCTGCCGGGTGATCGGATTGTCGGCCGGAATAAAAAAACGATTGCCAAAATAGGCCGGATACTCGAGCGGATAAGGATCGGCAACCCGCGAACTGCCTGAGGGAAACGACTGGACCACGAGCAAGAGCGTGGCACTTGCAGCCAATACTGACTGCCGCCACGAAATCCTCCTTCCCCCTATTGCGTTCAATCGGTTCATCTACTATCGATTTCAATCAGCCTGTCCGAAAACGAAGCCCTCGGCTCAATACCTACAACGATCATGGCCAGTCATCGTTGCCTCGAAGCAATCTCCTCATCGATCCAACGCAGTAATCCGGTGATTTTAGAGGTTTGTAAGGTGCAACGTTACGAAGAAATTCCGGCCTGCTTCGGGAAAGCCTTCCACCAGGCTATAATTCTGATCGAAGAGGTTGTTCAGCCCGCCTTCGATGGAAACGCCTTTTACGATGTTCACTCCAGCCATGGTGTTTACCAGTGTATAGCCAGCTACCGATGTACCGTAGCTCGTGCTATAGCGTTTGCTGTTGCGTTCGGCACTTGCCATCAACCGGAAACGCTTCAGGAATGAGTAATCTGCCGATCCGAAGATCTTGTGATCGGGCACGTTGGTAAAGAGGATATCGGGATTGGTTTCATTCTTTCGTCGTATATAAGAATAGTTGATATTCAATTGTAATCCTTTAACCGGGGTATAAGCAGCCTGCATATCTGTCCCGTAGAAAAGTGCATCGCCGGCGTTTTGCAACTGAAAGCGTCCAGGCTGTACGTTGTCCACCTGCTGGATGATGTCGGATATATCGCTTCTGAAGGCACTTGCCTGAATGGTCAGACTCGTGAAGAACCTGCCCGTATACGTAAGGTCGTAATTGACAGCCACTTCAGCGGTGAGGTCGGGATTGGGAATGGCCATACCCATCCGGTACGAGTAGCGGTCCTTGATGGTGGCAAAGCGCGTCTTGCGGGCGATGGTTCCCTGCAGGCTGTGACGCGCGGTGATGTCCCAAAGCACCCCCAACTGTGCATTCACAGCGTTGTTATTGTTGGACGGAAAGTCGGTAATCTCCTGCGTGGTGGCGTTGTAGTCCTGCGCCTTGGAACTGACGCGCGCGTTGTAGCTGATGCCGGGGACAATGGCCACCGCAGGCACTATACGCCAGGTATCTTCGACGCCAAGGGAAATGGTATTGTCGGCAAAGGTGCGCTGCGGTTCGTTAAGATTGTTTTCGCGATGCACATCATATTTCGCCTGTGCCCCAACCTTGATTACGTTATTTGTTATCGCCCGCGATTCAAATTCCACGTTACCCCCAAGGCTGTAATCATCGTAATAACTTTGAAAGGCATAGGGTCGTGTGATCGCGGTATAAGTTTCATCGTCATAGCTGAACAGTTCGTTGACAAACGTATCATAATACAATCGTGCCTTGATCTTGCTGCGCTCGCCAATGGCTGTATTGGAAACGAAATACAAGCTTTGCTTGTCCCACTTGGGCCACTTCCAGAAACGCGTCCGTATAGTAGGATCGGTTCCGACATAAGGCGGCGTTCCTTTTTCCCCATGCTGAATGGAGTAGCCGACAACATACTCGTCCGTTGCATTAGGCGTGTACCCTGCCTTCACGCTGAATTTAAGGTCATCGCGATAAGCATTTTCGCGATCGCCACCGTCTTCATACTGATGAGGTGTATAGTCGTCTGATAGCGGATACGAATCCTGCTTCAGAATGGACGCACCCGCCTGCACATAGAAATTCCCGAAGTTTGATCCGATGTTCAGGTTGGCCCGCAGACCATTGCCGCTAAAGACACCTGCGCGCGCCCCGTATTCCAGTCTCTTCACGGGCTTTCGGGATACGAGGTTGATGGCACCGCCCATCGTATTCGCTCCATACAGGATCGAGGCGAAACCTTTCGCTACGTTGATTTCGGAGAGATCGAACGTGGTGAAGCGCGCCATGTCCACGTAACCATCGTACGGCACATATACCGGAACGCCATCGATAAACACGGGCACCTGGCGCAGGTCGAACCCGCGTACGTACACCACAGATTCATTGCGCGGGCCAACGTTGGCCAATGATATTCCGGGCATCAGATTAAGTGCATTGGATACGTCGAGTCGGTTGTAGCGCGAAATGGTTTCCGACGATAAGCTGTTCAAAGTATCGAGCGTCCGAAATCCGGTGACGATTACTTCGCCAAGTTGAAACACGCGTTCTGCGCGCAGGGAATCAGGTTGCTGCGCAAGGGTGCCGAAGCTGACGAACCATAATATAAAAAGACCGGCTAAAGTTACTCTCATAGGCTTGTTGTGAATCATATAACATGAATAGGAGCGATATGTACATTCATACATATCGCAATATACGGATGTTATTCTCATAGGAAATCGCTCAAAGGTCAAAGGCTTGCCGGGAGATACAGACGGCAAGCAGGCCCTGACGAAAATGCCCATTTATGGGTCCAGGAATGATTTTGAATTTCAGCAAACCGACAAACTTATTTACGTGAAACCCGTATGCATACGGGCAGCCGTACGCCTCGTTTGAACGAACGGATGCCACTACCCCTTGCCTATGTTTGTCAGACGATTTTTGCAGGAACCGTTTCCCTATTACCTCGATTCAGATCGCAAGAACCTTTGGTTTTCTGCCGGACTGGGACTATTTGTCACGATCAACCTGACCGCATTTCTTCCGATGGAGTGGATCCATATCGAAAAATGGATCATCACCGGCGCCATTATCTTTTTCGTGCTCTATACGCACATCGTCTGGCTGCCAAAAATATTTCCCAGGCTCATCGTTCCCGAAAAATGGACGGTAGGCAAGTATATGCTCGCCACCTTCTGGCAACTCCTGGTGATTGGCTGGATGGCGTCCGTCGTATTGTATGCGTTGAATTTGTACCCCGGTCTTCCGTTTCAAACAGTATTGATCTACTACTTTTTAAACATGGTGATCTACGGGACCGTATCCATCATCCTGTTCACGTTCGTGATCCGCACGGTGATGCTTAAAAACAACCTCCGGCTCGCGATGAAAGCAAATGAAGAACTTCGTCTGACCATACAAGGTAAACGGCCTTCAAATGCGCAGTCCCCTCCCGTTGTCACGATCCAGTCGGAGACCAGCGATACGCTTACTATCGCGCCCCAACATCTGCTGTACGCTGAGGCTGATGACAACTACGCAACCTTCTATTGGGTTGTCGATGGTACCGTAAACACCAAGATGATGCGGGGCAATCTGAAAAACATTGAAACCCAACTGGACCATCCGCACATTGTGCGATGCCACCGTTCGTACCTGGTCAATGCCAGCGCCATTGTGCAGGTGGAAGGAAACACGAATGGCTATCGCCTGTTCCTCCGCGATACGGATATTCAAATTCCCCTGTCCCGGAGTAAGGGTCCGCAAGTCCTGGAGCTTCTTGGGCATCTGCGGTTGAACGCTCAGCCCACGCCATCGTTGACGGGAGCCCAGGGTTAAGATCTTCACTCGCCCCGGGCGATTGTTGTTCACCCCAGCGGGCGCGTCCTCCGACCCATAATCCACGCAAAACGCCCCAATTCGCAGATTCCTTCATCTGGCGCCTGGTAGCCGTCGTTTGTTTTCTCAAGAAAAAAAACAACTCCATGAACCACTTACCCGGACGCGCGATGATCGCGGTACTTGTCCTCCTAATGCTCGTAATTTTTCTGAGCTGCGCCTTTGGCCAATCCCCCGGACCTTCCCAAACCATTCGAGGCCGCGCCGCCGACGCCATCACGCAAACGCCTTTGATCGGCGTTTCGATTCGATTGGACAGCGACGCTCCAGACGGCCAGCCGAAACCCGGAGCTGTTACTGATGAAGAAGGGTACTTCAGAATCTCCGGCGTCGCCGTAGGCCGTCACACCCTTTCCGTAACCTACATCGGATACGAGGCACAAATGTTGCACGACGTAATCGTTACTTCCGGAAAGGAGGTGGTTATCCAGATTCAAATGACCGAGCAGGCCGAGGCCCTTGCCGAAGTAGTGATTACAGCCGATGCACAGGAAGACAAATCCGCCACGAATAATGACCTGGCTATGGTAAGCGGCCGGGCATTCAACCCTGATGACACGAAAAGATATGCCGGGGCCATTGGCGACCCATCGCGCATGGCCGCCAATTATGCCGGCGTCATTGGTGGGAACGATGCACGCAACGATATCGTCGTACGCGGCAATTCCCCCACCGGTATGCTTTGGCAAATGGAGGGCCTGAATATCCCCAACCCCAACCACTTTGGTTCGCTGGTGAGCACCGGTGGCCCGGTCAGTATGCTGAATCCCAATACGCTGGGCAAATCCGACTTCCTGACGGGTGCCTTCCCGGCGCAATACGGCAATGCAACGGCCGGGGTATTCGACATTCGGCTGCGCAATGGAAACAATGAGCGGCGCGAACTGATGGGCCAGATCGGTTTCAACGGATTTGAACTTGGCGCAGAAGGCCCGTTTTCAAAAGCATCAAAGGCGTCGTATCTCGTCAACTACCGCTACTCGACTCTGGCCGTATTCAAGGCGCTCGGGCTGGACATCGGTACCGGAAACAATACACCCATTTACCAGGACCTTAACTTCAAGTTCTCCTTTCCCACTTCACGCTACGGAACGTTCTCCATTTTTGGATTGGGTGGCTTAAGTGAAATCGACCTGCTCGGCAGCGAAGCCGACCTCGACAGCAACAACGACTTATACGGCAGCGAAAATGTCGACAGCTACCCGCGCTACAAAACGGGTATCGCAGGGATTGCCTATGAAGTTACGCTTTCTCCGAGGACATACGCTCGCGTAGTGGCCGGCATAGCGTACACGCATGAATCCCAGAGCACCGACTCTCTCGTACGCAGTGACCAAGAGGAGGTGATGGCCAAATACCTACGCAATGAAGGCCGTTTCACGACGGGCAAGTACTCGATCAATTTACTCACCCGAACGAAATTCGATCGCCGGAATTCCCTTACCTCCGGCATGAACATAGACATCACTGACGCCGACCTGTTCCAACGCGACGTCTATGCGAACGTGGCAAAAGACACGGCGCGGCTTGATGTGAACGATCGGTCGACACTTTATCAATTTCATACTACCTGGAAGCATCGCCTTAATGCACACTGGAGTTTTCAGGCGGGAGCTCATGCACAGTACTTCGACCTGAACAACCAATGGGCACTCGAGCCACGCGCAGCCATTCAATACATTCCTGGTAACGGCAAGCATGTCATTTCTCTGGGCTATGGCCTGCACAATCAGGCGCAGGCGCTCACGACGCTGTATGCGCAAACCAAAGGCGATGACAAAATGCTGCTGACCAATAAGGACCTCCGGTTTACCACCAGTCATCAATTCGTGGCGTCTTACGAATGGTTCATCACCGAGCGCCTGCGCCTGAAGGCAGAAGGCTATTATCAGGCGCTTTCAAACATTCCAGTTGAACAACCGGCTTCCTCATATGCCGCCATCAATTCAGGCATTTCGTTCGGACCGGTGAGCAAAGACAGCCTGGTGAACAATGGTTCGGGCCACAACTATGGATTGGAGCTGACGTTGGAACGTTTCTTCGACCAGGGATACTATTTCCTGGTCACGTCTTCGTTGTTCAATTCGAAATACGAGGGGAGCGATCACATCGAACGGAACACAGCCTACAACACGCAGTACGTGCTGAACGTTCTGGGGGGAAAGGAATGGAGCCTGCGCAAGGGCATGTTTCTGTCGGCGAGCCTCAAGGTTACCACCATCGGAGGACCGTATCTGACGCCGCTGGACCTCGAAGCATCACTAGCCATGGGATACGCGGTATACGACGAATCGAAGGCTTACAGCGACAAACAGCGCGCCTACTTCCGCACGGATCTTAAGGTTGCTTTCAGGCACGAGTTGAGGAAAAGCACCATGGAGTTCTCGATCGATTTCCAGAACGTGACGAACTCGAAGAATGTCTTCGCCCAGACGTACAATGCGCGCACGAATAGTATGACGGTGTTGTATCAGCAGCCGTTCTTCCCGGTGCCGTATTTTAGAATCACCTTCTGAGGCTTGGTAGATGTGGGCACGCAGCAACTATCAAGCGTCAGGCACGAGCCTGTCCTGTTTTGATAACGCTTGAAAAAAAAGTATATTCGGAATATCCCAACCCCCTAACCCCAAGCCTTATGAGAACAGTCGTCACCTTGATGGCATTGTCCATCGTCGCTTTTGCATGTGCGCCTAAAACTGTGGAAGAACCCACAGCCCCTGAAGAAACCGTAGCCATTCCTCTTGAGTATACCTACAAAGGAACGGCCGCGGTAGGCAAGATGAAAAACGTGCAGGTAGTAGCAGAATGCAGCAAACGTGTCAGTGAATTAAACCCAGATGTTGGAGAATTTCTGGCAGACTCTGTCCATTGGATCATGTCTGACGGCATGGAAATAAACGCGTCACGTGACTCTGCACTGGTTGTGCTTAAGGGCTTCCTTGGCAGCTTGACCAGTATGAAGGTCGTGTACATTACACAGGTCGCGGTTGATAACGTGGATGCCAAACATGAATGGGTTTTTTCATGGTCTGATGAGACCTATACCTTTAAAGATGGAACGGTCGAACACGCTGCTCTCCACGAAGACTTTCGACTAGAGAACGGAAAGATCAGGGAGATACTGCAATACGCCAGACCCACGGTTGCTATGAAGCCATGATGACATAAATTGAAGGGTGATTGGATTTCAGTCACCCTTCATTGAAGATCTCCTCGTATTGGTAGTTACTGACGTAGGAGAGATTGCAGAAACTTGAACGTTTTTTTTTAAATCCATCACACGGAGTCTCGCGGAGCTTCTGAGTTGATGGCCGGGCGTTGATTTCAGGTTACGTTCCCTGTAGACAGTTGAAGCAAGCGCTGCTCTTCATAGGATGGTTAAATTGCGGAGTCATAGGAGCACTGCGTCTTGGTGGCTTTGCTTCGAACGCTACGCGTCGATACCCAACCTGAAGGATCGAAACGCAAGTGCGGGTTATGCGCTTTAGCTGTCGACGTGTAGCGTCGAAGTATTCACGAACGAGACGCAGTGCTCGTGTGACTCCGTCTTTAACCATCCTATGAAGAGCAGCGCTTCCTTCAACTGCCTACAGAGAACGTTGCCTGAAATCAACGCTAGGCCAGGAACTCAGAAGCTCCTTAGACTCCGTGTGATGGATTTCCTCAGCGTCCTCAGCCCCCACCAAGAACATGCAATCCTTATCCAAAACTGTGTAAACCCAAACCGGCCGTCTTACAGTATAATTGTATAGTAATTTAAGACGCCATGGAAACCACCTTGAAACCGTTAATGACCAAAGGGCATACCCGCGCACACGAGCAGCACACATTTCCCGTGCTTCAGTTGTCGTGTGCGGCGTGTGCGGTGAGCGTTGAGTCCATGCTCAAATCAACCCCAGGCGTGACTGATGCGCGTGTCAATTTCGCGGATCAAAGTGCCTGGGTAGACTACAACCCCGCCGCCGTCTCTTCCGAGGGTCTGCAAAAGGCCGTGCAATCGATCGGTTACGACCTGGTGATTGAGGAAGTGGGTGCTGAGGAAAAGGCGGCAGCCGCACGACACAAGCATTACCAGCTATTGAAGCGCCAGACGATTGGCTCGTCGGCACTGGCATTGCCCGTCATGGTCATCTCGATGTTCTGGATGGACATGCCCTTTGCCAATTATATTTCGCTCGCGCTTACCGCACCCGTTGTGCTATACTTCGGTCGGAACTTCTTCAAAAATGCGTGGATGCAGCTTCGGCATGGTACGTCATCAATGGACACGCTCGTGGCTCTTTCAACAGGCATTTCATTTGCGTTTAGCGTGTTCAATACGTTCTGGCCAACGGTGTGGCACGCCAAAGGCATTCATGCACATGTTTATTATGAATCGGCTGCGGTGATCATTGCCTTTGTTTCACTGGGCAAGTTATTGGAAGAACGTGCGCGACAGAAAACCTCCGTCGCGCTGCGGAAGCTGATGGGGATGCAACCGAAAACAGTTATCGCCATTGTTGAAGGTCGCGAGCAGGAAATGCTCATCGCTGCCGTCACGCCCGGGATGGTGGTTCAGGTTCGACCCGGAGAGCGCTTAGCAGTGGATGGCCATGTGACGGAAGGTGCCTCCTTTGCCGACGAAAGCATGATTACGGGTGAATCTATGCCTGCCAGCAAGAAGGCTGGAGACAGTGTCTACGCGGGCTCTGTTAATCAAAAGGGCAGTCTGCGTGTTATGGTGGTCCGTGCCGGTAAGGATACCATACTGTCGCACATCATCAAAGTGGTACAAGAGGCGCAAGGCAGCAAGGCTCCGGTGCAACGCCTCGTCGATAAGATCTCAAAGATATTCGTCCCCAGTGTCGTCGTGCTGTCGCTACTCACTTTTGTTGCGTGGCTGATTTGGGGAGGCGAACAGGGCGTGAGCTATGGCGTGCTCAGCGCTGTTGCCGTACTGGTGATCGCCTGTCCCTGTGCGCTGGGACTGGCCACGCCCACGGCATTGATGGTTGGAATAGGGAAAGGCGCCAGTCACAACATCCTTGTAAAGGATGCCGAAAGCCTGGAGCTGGCCCACCGCGTGGACACCATCGTGTTGGATAAGACGGGGACGATAACAGCCGGTAGACCTACCGTTACTGATGTAACCTGGGTATCGTCATTCGACGTACCCAAATTGGAAGCCGTCATATATGCGATCGAATCACGATCGGAACATCCGCTGGCCGCAGCCGTTGTCGGAAGGTTCAAACATCAGGCAGATGCCGGACTGTTAGTCACGGGTTTTGAAAGCGTAACCGGCAAGGGCGTCGTGGCATTCGCGTCGGGCATGCGATACGCAATTGGCAATGGAGCCCTCATGCAATCGGAAGGCATAACGATCCCTGCGGATATCGACCAGGTTGTGTCCAAACTGAGAAAACAGGCTCGTACGGTCGTCTACGTCGGATCAGCCGGGTCATTGTTAGGCATTATGGGCATCAGCGATGAGATTAAGCCCACGTCGAAGCAGGCTATTGATACTTTGCGAGAGCGTGGTAAAACGGTGATCATGTTAACGGGAGACGAGGAGGATACTGCGCGGACAGTAGCTGAACAGGTGGGAATCACCGAATTTCATGCGCGCATGTTGCCGTCCGACAAATCGGCGTTCATTGAGAAATTGAAAGCACAGGGTAAGGTGGTGGCGATGGTTGGAGACGGGATCAATGATTCTGAGGCCATGGTCCGAGCCGATGTGAGCATTGCCATGGGTAAGGGATCGGACATTGCTATCGATGTGGCGCGCATGACCTTGATCACGTCGGATCTGGCGTTGATACCCATGGCCCTTGCGCTGTCCACTAAGACGGTACACGGTATAAGGCAGAATTTGTTTTGGGCATTTATTTACAATGTTATCGGGATACCCATTGCCGCGGGTTTGTTGTATCCGGTGAATGGGTTCTTGCTGGATCCGATGGTGGCGGGCGCAGCGATGGCGTTGAGTTCGGTGAGTGTGGTGGGGAATAGTTTGAGGTTGAGGGGGATGAGGTTGTAGAGGGGAGGGAGTTAGGACAAGCCAGTCTGAAGACTGGATGGGTGTGTGCGGGGATGTAAGGGGGGCACAAGTCTCCCGATAGGTTATTGAAAACTTTAAAAATGCGAAGTGGAAGACTTGCGCCAACGTCAAAGCCAACGTCAAATTTCAGAATTATGAAAAAATACAAATCAACTATTCAATGCACAGGATGCATTGCGAAAGTAACGCCGGTGCTGGATGAGGTGGTCGGCAAAGGGCAGTGGTCAGTTGACCTTACGAGTCCGGCGAGGACGTTGACGATTGAGCCCGATGTGCCAGCGGAAATAGTCGCTAAGGCGCTGGCGCAGGTCGGCTACAAGGCTGAGCCCATTTCTTAAACTCGTGTCAAATAGCTAACTTTGTCTTTGTGAAGCGCTTCCGTCCCATATTTTCGGTGTTGCTCGCCCTGTTGGTGCTGGTCTCTGGCACGAGTTTCATGGTGGGCGTACACCATTGCAACGGGCATATCGCCAGCGTGGCTTTGTTCTCCAAGGCTGATCCCTGCCCGATGGAACAGCAGCTTCCACCATGTCATAAGGCTATGAAATCTTGCTGCTCTGACGAACAGATCGTTCACGAGAGCGAAGACTTCAAACCAACCGTGGCGCATATTCACGTGGCGCCCGCGCCGGTCATTGCCGAGCTGGCATCTCCGGTGGTAATCGCCTGCCTGATTCCAAATGCCCCCACGATACGTCTTCGTCCGGCGGACTTCTCTCCTCCCCTGCCTTCGCCCGACATCAATATCGGGTTAAGCGAATTCCAGATCTGATCATTTGTTGCTCGCGCATACGCGCTTAAGCGAACCGCACAATACTGTACGGCTCGTTCATCTCTCTATTTCAATTTAATCGCCTTTAAACTATCGATATGATCGAGCAACTCATATCATTATCATTGCGCAATCGCCTCCTCGTACTACTCATAGCCGCCACGATGTTCGGCTGGGGGCTTTTGTCCGTGCGTTCAAGCAGAATCGACGCCATTCCAGACCTGAGCGAAAACCAGGTGATCGTCTTCACGGAATGGATGGGGCGCAGTCCGGAAATCATCGAAGACCAGATCACATACCCCCTTGTGACCAACCTGCAAGGATTACCCCAGGTGAAGTACGTTCGCGCCTCGTCAATGTTTGGAATGAGCTTCGTCTACGTCGTATTCAACGATGACACCGACGTGTACTGGGGTCGCGAGCGTGTATTGGAGCGTCTTAACTATGCCTCGCGGCTCCTGCCCGACGGCGTGTCCCCAACGCTTGGGCCAGACGGGACAGGCGTCGGACATATCCTTTGGTACACGCTCGATGCGCCGGGCATGGACCTCGGCGAGCAACGCGCCCTCCAAGACTGGTATGTGAAATTCGCTCTGCAGAACGTCTCAGGCGTTAGCGAGATCGCCTCGTTCGGGGGATTTCAAAAGCAATACCAGGTCACTGTCAATCCGAACAAGCTTGACTTCTACAACCTCACCTTCCAGGACGTGATCAGGGCACTGCGCACGAATAACAACGAGGCGGGTGGACGCAAGTTTGAAATGAGTGATATCGGCTACATCATCCGGACTACCGGATACCTCGAATCGATAGACGAGATTTCAAACCTCGCCATCAAGACCGTCAGCGGTAACCCAATTTCCATTCGCGATGTCGGCACCGTGCAAATGTCGGGCGAAACGCGATTGGGAATATTCGACCTTAATGGTCAAGGTGAAGTTGTCGGCGGCATCGTCGTTATGCGATATGGCGGAAATGCAAACGAAGTAATTGACCGGATCAAGGAGAAGATGATGGAGGTGACCAAAGGCTTTCCCGAAGGCGTAAAATTCAACATTGTGTACGATCGAAGCGAGTTGATCCGCGAATCTATATCCTCCATCAAGACCACCTTGCTGGAAGAGATGATCGTGGTGTCGCTGGTAGTGATCATATTCCTGTTTCACTGGCGAAGCGCCATCAGCATCATCATTCAGATTCCGATCACTATCGCCCTCAGTTTTATACTCCTCAATGCTTTGGGCATAACCTCGAACATCATGTCTCTTACCGGAATTGCCCTGGCTATCGGTGTCATCGTCGACAATGGGATTATCATGGCCGAGAACGCGTATAAACACCTTGCGGAAAGGTATATCGAACTCAACCCCAAAGACCTGTAAAATGAGAAAGCTATTCAACCGGAACTATACTCCTATACCGGATGAGGAAAGAATCGAAATCATCCGCAAGTCATCGATACAGGTGTCGCGCGGCGTTTTCTATTCGACCATCATCATCATCGTGTCATTCCTTCCCGTTTTCATGCTGACAGGTCAGGAAGGAAAGCTCTTCCATCCCCTGGCCTATACGAAAACCTTCATTCTTCTCGTTGACGCGTTTCTGGTAGTTACACTGGCGCCGGTAATTATCTCATTCTTCATGAAAGGAAAGTTTACGGCGTCTAACACCCCCGTGAACAACTGGCTGGAGCGCGTCTACGGAAGGGTCATCGCCGCCTGCATTCGCTGGCGCAAGACCACCCTTGCTATGAACATACTGGCATTGATCATCAGCGTTCCATTGCTCTTCAGTGTCGGAAAAGAGTTCATGCCGCCGTTGGATGAACAATCCATCCTGTTCATGCCCGTAACGCTGCCCGATATCTCCAACACAGAGGTTAAGCGCATTCTGCAGGTTCAGAACAAGATCATCAAATCGGTGCCCGAAGTCGATAAGGTGTTGGGCAAGGCTGGGCGTGCGAGCACAGCCACCGACAATTCTCCGATCAGCATGATTGAAACCATCATCCTCCTTAAACCGCGAACCAGCTGGCGTGCAGGCATCACCAAGCACGACATCATTTCGGAGCTCGACAGCAAGTTGCAGATTCCCGGTGTCGTGAATGGCTGGACGCAGCCGATCATCAACCGCATCAACATGCAGGCCACCGGTATCCGGACCGATGTCGGTATAAAGGTGTATGGGCAAAACCTCGACACACTTTATAGCCTGTCCAAACGAATCGAACAGCGCCTGCGGTCTGTGAATGGTGTGCAAGATCTTTATGTCGATCCCATCACCGGCGGTAAATATCTGACCATAGACTATCAGCGCGATGCCCTGGCCCGCTACGGAGTCACGATTGATGATTTGAACCTGATCGTAGAGACGGCTATTGGCGGAGGTGCCATAGGACAAACTATCGAGGGCCGACGTCGTTTTCCCATCGGCATCCGGTTAGGACAAGACTTCAGAAACAGTCTCGATCAGTTGAAACGGATTCCTGTGAAGACCCCGTCGATGGGTGTCGTCCCGCTCTCCTCGCTTGCCGCCATTCGCTTCGAAGAAGGCCCCCCCATGATCACTTCCGAAAATGCCATGCTTCGTGGCGCCGTATTGTTCAATGTGCGCGATCGCGACCTGGGCAGTACTGTGGAAGAGGCGATGCGCGTGCTGCGCAACGGTACGGATATGCCTTCCGGATATTATGTGGAATGGAGCGGCCAGTACGAGAATCTTATCCGCGGCCAGAAAACGCTGCTCGTAATTTTGCCCGTGGTGCTGCTGGTGATTTTTATTTCACTGTACCTGGCCTTCCACTCCCTCCGCGAAGCATTCTTCAGCCTTATCACGGTGCCCTTTGCGCTCATTGGCGGGGCCTATATCATCTATTTCGCGGACGTCAATCTGTCCGTGGCAGTGGCTGTCGGATTCATTGCACTTTTCGGCATTGCCGTTGAGACCGGGATCGTCATGGTGATCTACCTCAACGACGCGATGCGGCAACTCGTGCAGTTGAAAGGCAACTCGTCGGCTACCTTGTCGCCGGAAGACCTACGAACTTACGTCATCGCAGGAGCAGCCAAGCGCCTACGCCCGAAACTGATGACGGTGTGTGTGGCGCTGTTTGGTTTAATACCCGTGCTGTGGTCGACCGGAGTGGGCAGCGATGTGATGCAACCTATCGTGCTCCCAATGATCGGCGGCGTGCTGACATCATCCACCCACATCCTGCTAGTAACGCCATTGATCTTTTTGATGACCAAGGAATATGAACTTAGAAAGTTTGGAAAACTGGAAGTTTATGAATCAAAACACTAAGACCTACTTCTCCAGGGCAATTTCGTGGAGGTCGGCCTTGTCCGTGCCGGCACTTGGTAGCGCTTTGCTCGTCACGGCTATGTCGGGTTTATCGGCGTCCGTGACGGCGCAAGTCATGACGCTGGACGAAGCCATCGAGACAGTCTCCAACAATCATCCCATGCTGAAGCAGTTTGAAAGCAAGGCGCAGGCGTTGGACGTCTATGCCGACGGCGCAAAATCGTGGATGGCGCCTATGGTTGGCGTTGGAACCTTCATGACCCCCTACCCGGGTCAGAACGCAGAGGAGATGAACAAGGGCGCGATCATGTTCTCGCTCGAGCAGCAGATACCTAACGCCGGACGACAGAAAGCTTCTTCGGACTATATGCGTTCGCAATCGGCGATCGTGCGCAGTGCTGGACAGCGACAACTCAACACGTTGCGGGCAGAAGCGCGCACATGGTACTATCAATGGCTTGTCGCGGAGAAAAAGCGAGCAACACTCGGCGCGAACGTCAAAACCTTGGACCTGATGCGGGAACTTGCCGAAGTACGTTATCCTTACAACCAGGGAAGCCTGAGCGACATTTACAAATTAAACGCGAAGATCGCGGAGGCTCAAAATCGGTTGACGGCAAACGAGGGTAACATCGGCGAGTCCCGGGCACGCCTCATCGCACTCATGAATCTTCCGTCGAACACGCCGCTGATGGTCGACACAACCTTGTCGGTACCTGTTTACACAGCGTCGATCGACATCACTGCCCTTTACCAGCGGCGAAGCGACCTTCGTGAATTGGACCAACGCATAACGTCGATGCAATTGAATCGCGCGGCGCAGTTGGCACAGGCAAGGCCCGACTTTAAAATCCGCTTTGATCACATGCAGCCTTTAGGCGACAACATGCCGAAGCAGTTTACGGCTATGGCCATGATATCCATTCCCCTGGCACCATGGTCGTCGCGGATGTACAAGGCAGAGTCGAGAGGAATGTTGTACGACATACAGGCCATGCAGCAGGAGCGCGAGGCAGTTGTTGTCGAAGCATCAGGTAGAATTAATGGCATGTCGAAACAACTTCAGTCGATGGATCACCATCTCATGGGCTACCGTCAGTCCATAATTCCCGCATTGGAAAAAAATTTCCGCGCCGCGCTGTTGGCATACGAAGAAAATCGCGGCCAATTGGCCACCGTGCTCGAGGGTTGGGAGGCATTGAATATGATGCAGCTCGAGTACTTTGAAGAGCTTGAGGCCTTTTACAACATGATCGCAGAATATGAGAAAGAGCTTGAATTATAAGATGAGGCATCCTGTGAGACATCGCCCCATGGCCGCGATAGCCATGATGGGAATAACGGTGCTGCTGTTCATGCTGTTTCTCAGTGCGTGCAAGAGAGACACTGCATCACGGGACGTCTACACGTGCCCGATGCACCCAACGGTTATCAGCGATAAGCCAGGCGCCTGTCCCATTTGCAACATGGAGCTAGTGAAGCGCGTGTCCGGGACCGAAGTAGTGATTGACGAAGAACTGGCGGCGGCTACCGAGTCGCCGAATGAGCACGTGTTGTCGTCCATCAAAACCGTACGAGGTAACTTCACCGCGTTGGCCGTTGAGATCACACGGACGGGTATCGTTACTTATGACGCGCGAAACCGCAGTACCGTATCCGCCCGTGTCGCCGGACGATTGGAAAAGCTATATGTACGATACCTGTATCAACCGGTGAGAAAAGGTGAGAAAATCGCAGATATATACAGTCCCGACCTCGCCGCAGCGCAGCGCGAGCTGTTGTACTTATTACGCACCGATTCCGGGAATGACGTCCTCGCGAATGCCACCAAGCAACGGCTGCGCAATCTCGGAATGACCGACCAGCAGCTTAACCAGGTCATGACGAGCGGCGAGCCGCAGTACGCTGTTTCCGTATACAGCCCCGCAGGAGGAATTGTCGTGCAACGGGGTGGACAGGCGCCGATCGCCCCTGCAGAGACCGCTGTACCGACAGGCGACATGGCGACATCATCTGAATCCATGGAAGCGGGATCTTCAACTTCGGCAACAGCAAATGTCGCAACCAACGCCGGCGTGAAGGATTTGCTGCGGGAAGGAACCTACGTGACGGCTGGACAGCCACTATTTGATGTGGTGAATTTCTCCAGTCTGCTCCTGGAGATCAATGTCCCGGCAACTACCGCTGGAAACGTGCGCAAAGGCGACACCCTGCACGTTGTCGCTGGGGGAAACAACCTTGAGACAACGGTGGACCTTATCCAGCCTTTTGCACAAGCCGGTGATGAGTTTATTAAGTTGCGGTCGTACGTACGCGAATCCCGTTTGTTAACCATTGGCCAACTGATCACGGCGACACTTCGCCTGCCTCCCGCAGAAGGTCTTTGGGTACCCGCATCATCCGTTTACGATCTGGGTACGCGAAAGATCGTCTTCCTGAAGCACGGCGGGCAATTCACACCTACCGAAGTAGTGACGGGCCTCGCCACGGCCGATCAAGTTATGGTGATCAGCGGTGTCGCATCGGGAGATGAACTCGCCACCCACGCACAATTTCTCGTCGACCATGAAGGTTTTATCACCCCCCACTGATATTATGAAATTTCCGCACGTCTCCATAGGCCGCCTTCTTATAGTCACTCTGACTATAACATTGGTAATCCTGGCCACGGCATGCCGTCAAGGCAGCAACCAACTGCACGACCACACGCATGGCGCTGTCGCAACGACGCCCCCGACCGCAGCGCCCCTCATGCTCACCAGCACCCAGGAGCGCCTCGCAAACATTCGGGTTCAACGTATGATATCCGCGAATGTAAGCGACGGCACGCTCATCAGTGCGCGGGTCGTTGCCGACGAGGACCGGCGTATTACCATCAGCAGCCGCGCTGCCGGGAGAATTGAAAAACTGTATGTAAAAGAGGCAGGCCGTCCTATTGCGGCGGGTCAACCGCTGTACGATCTTTACAGCGAGCGATTGAATGGCCAGATACAGGAATATCTTATCCTGAAGGATCAATATACCAAACTGGGCAATCAACGAGACCACTACGCATCGTTGCTGAAGGGTGCAGAGAACAAACTGATTCTATATGGACTCACCCATAAACAAATTGAGCACTTCACGCGCGCTACTGCCCGGATTACGTTTCTGGCGCCTGCGTCGGGCACCGTTACGGAATTGCTCGTTACCGAAGGGCAATACGTCGAAGAAGGCACGCTGATGGTTCGCCTCGACAATCTTGCAAAACTGTGGCTTGAGACGGACCTTTACCCTAATGAAGCGACGTCGTTCAGGCCGGGCGATATCGTGTCGGTGCGCCTGAGCGGAATAACGAAACCGGTAGCGGCACGCGTGTCATTTCTGACGCCCGTATTTCGCGACAACGCACAAATAGTGGTCATGCGTGCGACACTCGACAATCGCAATGGCAGCCTGACACCCGGCATGCAGGCGACGTTGCAACGACAGCAGCAAGATCGACAGGTGTTGCAGCTGCCTCTTGACGCGGTGATCCGGAACGGCAAAAATGCTTATGCCTTTGTTCGCGCAGCCGATCACACGTATACCGTGCGGGTGGTCAAGACCGGCGCCGAGAATGCCACATCGATAGAAATAACGGACGGCCTAAGCGCATCCGACGAAGTAGTCCAAAGCGGTGCCTACCTGTTGTATAGTGAACTGGTGCTCCGCCATGGAACAGATTTCATGACTCAAAATACATCTTCTAACTAACAACGAATATCGATTATGACAACTAACAACGTACTGAAAACGATCGTAGCCGCTGGCCTGGCCCTCAGCATAGTCGCTTGTGGAAGTAAGCAGTCCGGACACGACCACGACCAGGAAGAACAGGCGAAGGAAGCACCCGCCACGACGGAAGCTCCTGCGGCATCTGCCGCTCAACACGCAACTGATCCGGAGTTCAAGAAACAACTAACGACGGTTTTCGACAGCTATGCCACACTCAAGGATGCGTTTGTGTCGTCGAATGCTACCCAGGTGAAGCAAGAGGCAACGACCGTGCTGGGCGCCCTCGGCAAGGTTGACATGAAATTGGTGACCGGCGCAGCGCATCACGATTGGATGACCTACCTGAGCAGCATGCAAAAGTCATTACAGGAAATCGGCGCGTCTGCCGATATAGAAGCACAACGCGTAGCCTTCTCCGCTTTGAGCAATGACTTGTATAAGGCCATCAAGGCGTTCGGATTGAGCGGCGAAACGGCTTACTATGACTATTGCCCCATGGCCTTCAACAACAAGGGCGGATATTGGTTGTCGAAAGAAGACAAGATTCAGAACCCGTATTTCGGGGATGAGATGCTGACATGCGGGTCGGTGGAGGAGAAACTGCAGTAGAATTGACAATTCATCATTAGGTGCTATGGTCAAGTTAGGGATTTGGTGCCCATCGCTGTGAGTAGGAAACAGGAAAGTTGAATGGCAGCCAGAACGAAATGGATTTCTTTTGGCTGACACTCACACTATCCTATCCCTGCCACACTCCCCACTTCAGGCTGCGGTCACGAAATCAATTTCTTTTGATTACTTCTCAAAAGTAGAAATATATACTATATTCACCGGCACGATCCCGCTTTATGAAGAACTATATCGGTGAGTTTGAGGAGCTTGTTTTGCTTACCATAGCCAGCCTGGAAGACGATGCTTATGGTGTGAGCATTAAGGAGTCCATTGAAGAACGGGCTTCGCGGACCATTAGCATAGGTGCCCTGCATTCGACGATTACGCGACTTGAGGAGAAGGGCATGATTAAGTCGTGGATGGGTTCGCCCACAGCTGAGCGAGGCGGCCGACGTAAGCGACACTTTCAACTTACCCATGCAGGGAAGGTTGCCGTTCACGAAATAAAGAACCTTCGTGATGAACTGTGGAAAATATCAAAACATTCACTCGCCCTGGAGAAATGAAAACGAACAATCCCCATAACCCTCCGCGGTTTGCTACCAAAGTATTGCGTTGGTTCAGTGGTACCGCCATGATCGAAGATCTTGAGGGCGATCTGCTGGAATTGTACGGCAAGGACAGGATGCGCTTTGGTCGATGGCGTGCATCGCTCACGTACTGGATGCGTGTGATCTCCGTTATCGCCTCCTATGCCCTTCGAAGAAGGAAGCGCGCTTTTATACGAACAGGGGGATCGCTCCCACTGCTCCATCCTTCCATGCTGGCATTCTACTTCAAGAGTGCATTTCGCTTCATTTCGAAGACACCGGTTTACAGCCTCATTAATGTGTTGGGATTGACCTTGGGCGTTTGCGCCTGCCTGGCGATATTCCTCATTGCCAGGCATGAATTTACTTTCGACAGGTTCCACCCGGACGACAAAAGGATTTACCGAATCGTGGCCGATGCAGATGGACCCGACGGCCATTGGCAAGGTTCTACCATACCTGCCGCACTGCCCCGTGCGCTTAGAGAAAGCGTTGCAGGACTTGAAAGCGTTACCTGCATCAGTCGCTATGGTCCGAGTGTCAGCATTATGCAGTCTGGCGGAAACCTAAAAAAACTTCCACGGGGCAGTGTCAGTGCCGCCCTCGTAGAAGCGCCGTATTTCGATATCCTGCAGCGCGAATGGCTGGCCGGTTCATCCAAGTCGATGCATGAGCCATTCAAGGTAGTGCTGACCGAGAGTCGGGCTAAAACCTATTTTGAATCAAAGTCTCCTGCAGAAGTGGTCGGCGCAATACTGAATTATGATGATTCATTGCAGGTAACGGTCGTTGGGGTCGTCAAAGATTGGGAGGAGAATACCGACTTCCCTTTTACCGACCTCATTTCTTATGCAACAGCGAGCCACTCCTTCCTGAAAAGCACGGTGATGCCCGAAGAATGGGGACAATATCTCGATTCATTTCAGGCGTTGGTGAAACTCAATCCGGGTGTGTCAATCGACACAACAGAAAGAATATTCTCCACCACGCTGGCAACCCATACGCGCAAGGATCCGCCTTCGCCGGTTACAGTAGCCGTGAAGTTGCAGGCCTTGCCTGACGTTCATTTTAATAAACGCGGTGAAGAAATGCCGGCCGGCGAAAGGCAAATCTATTTACTGGCGGCGCTTGCCGCATTCATATTAATCATTGCTTCGTTCAATTTCATCAATCTCTCCACGGCACTGTCGACGAGAAGAGGCAAGGAAATCGGAATTCGAAAAACCATTGGTGCCGCCAGAAGCACGGTGGCGATGCAGTTCCTTACCGAAACGTTCCTGCTTACCACGTTCTCGGTCGTCCTCGCCTGCCTGTTGATACAACCCATCTTCCGGTTGTTCAGCGGTTTTATCCCTGCAGGTGTATCCTTAGCGCTATTCACGCTCAGAACGATGGTGTTCCTTGCTATACTCATAGTCACCACCTCGCTGATCGCCGGTTATTATCCGTCGCGCGTGCTGTCATCGTATTCGCCCGCAATCGTTCTTAGAAAGTTCCTTGGGCCCCACGGTAGTCGTTCGCATCTGCTGAGAAAGAGCATGATCGTAGTTCAATTCGCGTTCTCCCTTTTCTTTATAGCCGGTGTTATTGTCATGAAAAGCCAGCTTCAGTTCATCAGCGAGCAAGATCGCGGTTTCAGAACGGAGGGTGTGAGAATTTTCTGGACAAATTTCGATGACTTCTCCAACCGCCCGCGGCTTTTGCTGGAGCGCATCCGGCAGATTCCGGGTGTCGAGCAGGCCAGCCTGCACGGTGGATCGCCTATGGGATTTGCCACCTTTATGAGTCACGTATCGCTTTCGGGAAATTCCGCAAAAGACGTGGATGCTATTTTTAAATCCGGTGATGCCGAGTACATTCCGCTATATGGTATCAGGATCCTTGCGGGAAGGAACTTTGTAGAGAGCGACAGCCTTCGCGAGTTCGTCGTCACCGAAAGCTTTGCCCGTGCGTTGGGCTTTACAAAGCATGAAGAGTCCGTGGGCCACTCTCTGAATTTCAGAGGAAAAGACTATCCTATTGTAGGAGTGGCCGCGGACTTCCACCAGCATTCCTTCCATATCGCTATCGCGCCAGTGGCGATCGGCAACATGCGCGACCTACAGCATGCAGTAGCCCTACGGTTAGACGCAGCCCACCAGGGGGGCGCTTCCGGAACCGTATTGGCGGCGGTGGAGACAGTCTTCAAACAATTCTATCCTGACGATGTCTTCCAATCGCACCTGGTCGAAGAAGAAATCGGCTGGATGCATCAGGATGATTCAAAAACTGTCACACTGGTCAACGCGGCCATGCTTGTAACGGTGTTCATATCCGCACTAGGCGTATTCGGTCTCGTCATGTTCACGTCAGAAATGAAGATCAAGGAGATTGCCGTGCGCAAAGTCCTGGGCGCAACGGTCGCGAACATCGCCACGCTGCTCGGACGGGAGTTTGTGCTCCTGCTGGTGGTTGCTACAACGTTGGCTTTCCCGCTCGCCTGGTATAGCATGGATCGGTGGCTCTCCACTTTCGCATACCGGATCGACATGACGCCAGGAATGTATTTGATTGCCGCAGTAGCGGCCTTGTTGGTTGGAATACTAACCGTGTCCTATCATACCGTAAAGGCAGCATCCACCAACCCGGCCCGTAGTCTTCGGTCGGAGTAGTTGCTTTACTCCTTCACAAGGTATTTTTCCCAATATCCAACCGATGGCTCGACCTGCTGTACGATGTCGATGTAAAGTCCGTTGGGGTCCGTAAGTCCGAAACGCAACTGCCCCCACTCCTCGCGCTTGAGCGGGTAACTGATCGGCGCAGCTTTACGCTTCAACCGCTCATAAACGGCCGCGGCATCGTCTACCTGAAGGGTAAGGAAGCTGCCGCGTTTGTTAAACGTTCCATACGCCGGAGGCGTGGAAGGATGGTTCACGTCAATGAGAGCGAACGTCACCGGCTGCTCTCCCTGTGATTGCATATAGACAAACCACGTGGCCTCAAAGACCACGTTGAAGTCCAGCCAGCGCGTATAGAAATCCCGGCTGGCGGCAAGATTATCCGTGATGTATACACTGTATGCGTCGGTATACTGAATCGGCTGGCTGTTGGCGGCTGTTTTCATAATTGTGAGGATTAGGATGATCATTAGTGTGCGCATGTTGTCCCTTTTTTTGACGAAGTAATACTGGCCCAGTGACAACCCTGTGTCAGCAGTGGTGGAAATTCTTAGGGTGCCGTCAAAATATTTTGTCCGTGACCGCCTTGTCTGGGCCACGTGTCGCCCATCACCCATCAATCGGCCTGGGTCATTCACATAGCCAGAACCGCCGGATATCAATCAGAATTGCAGGGCTTTTCTGACCGCCTAGTTTTGAACCTGTGAACGTCCAATAATCCGAAGAAACACTCGCTATGAACCAAGTATCTATCCTGTTTGCCCTGACCCTCGCCATTGCGATTTCCAGCAACGTGCGTTCACAACCGTCGTCATATCCCTTCATTGAAGAGTATCACGTCGCTTTCGAAAAGGCGCTGACACAGCCTGAGTCCTCACTGCTGTCGCCTTACCACGCCACCGCCATACGACTGATGCCCCCCTTCCAAAAAACGGTAAAAGGTTCAAAAAATGTTGCGGCCTATTACCGCGCCCTGTCGAATCGCTTTACCGTATTGAAGGCGGGTCTGAAGGCAATCAACGTATATGCCATCGACACATTGGTGGTAGAGTTGGGGAGCGTTGAACTGACGATGAGACCAAAGGCAGCGGGAGGTCCTCACACGATAACAGGAAACTACGTCCATCTCTGGAATATTCGAAATCGCTCAAAACCCGTACTGATCAACGCG
>Ga0193752_1000547_pt1 | contig 35476 bp, 35 predicted proteins | sample H1c1metaG_FD_144924 | JGI IMG/M metagenome (GOLD analysis project Ga0193752, IMG submission 144924) | Soil microbial communities from a riparian zone of the East river system, Colorado, United States - H1c1 | ecosystem: Environmental > Terrestrial > Soil > Riparian zone | place: USA: East River... | reverse complement strand
AAGTCGTGGTCAGTCGCAACGACACGATGGATCGCCTGTTCCGACGCTTCGAGCTCAACCTCGGCGATCTGGCTTCCCTGCGCAATCTGCCGGAACTGCGCAGCCAGGTCGATCGGCTCAAACCCGGCGAGCTGTTGCGGTTCATGCATCGCGGCGGCGAACTCGTCGGCCTCGAACGAAAACTATCGGACAGCGAAACGCTGAAGGTGACGCGCGACGAGAACGGCTTCAGCTCTGACGTGCTCGAAAATCCGCTCGAAATTCGCACACACTCGGCCAGCGCATTCATCGACAGCTCTTTGTTCCAGGCGGCGGCGGATGCCGACCTCGACGAGCGCATTGCCTTCGACCTCGCCGAGATCTTCCAGTACGACATCGACTTCGTGCTCGACATCCAACCAGGCGACCGCTTCTCGGTTGTCTATGAAGAGGTTTTCCAGGACGGCGTTCCGCTGCGCACGGGAAATATCCTGGCGGCAAAATTCGTGAACGAAGGCCGCGAATACCGCGCCTTGCGCTACGTCGATGCGGCCGGGCATGCCCAATACTTCACGCCCGACGGCAAGAGTCTGCGGAAGGCATTCATCCGCGCGCCCGTGCAGTTCTCGCGCATCAGTTCGCGCTTCAACCCATCGCGCCGGCATCCGGTCTTGAATCGCATTCGCGCGCACCGGGGTGTCGACTACGCTGCGCCGGTGGGCACGCCGGTGCGCGCCGCCGGTGACGGAAGAGTCCGATTTATCGGCAGGCAGGGCGGCTACGGCAATGTCATCGAGCTCGAGCACGGCTCGGGCGTCGTCACGGTCTACGGCCATCTGTCGCGTTTCGCCGCCCGTCTCAAGCGCGGACAGCGCGTCGAGCTCGGCAGCCTGATCGCATACGTCGGCATGACTGGCCTCGCCACCGGCCCGCACCTGCACTATGAATATCGGATCCGCGGCAAGCATCAGAATCCGCAGACCGTGCCCCTGCCCGATGCCGAGCCGATCGCCACGATCGAACGCGAGCACTTTCTTGCCGCGACCGCCGAGCTCGCCAATGCGCTCGACCTGCCGGCAGGTCCTGCCCTGGTAGCTCGCTGAAATCCTGAAGCAACTGTCACATTAATCCGCTCGGGCCTGTGATCTGATAGTTGCACGTCGAATCCGTCCCATGGACCAGCCCGATCTCCGCTCTGCCGAGCATTACATCAATCGCGAGTTGTCGCTGCTCGAGTTCAACGAGCGCGTGCTCGCACAGGCGCTCGATGAGCGTGTGCCGCTGCTCGAGCGCCTCAAGTTCCTGTGCATCTCGTCGAACAATCTCGACGAATTCTTCGAGATCCGCGTCGCCGGCCTGAAGCAGCGCATCGAACTCGGCTCGGACCAGCCCGGCCCCGATGGACTCATCATCACCGATCAGCTGCAGGCCATTCACGACCGCGCCGGAAGCCTGGTCGACGCGCAATACGCCTGCCTCAACGACATATTGTTGCCCGCCCTGCACAAACAGGGCATTGAACTCGTGGCGCGCACCACCTGGGACAGCGGCACGTCGCAATGGCTCGAGCAGTATTTCGAGCGCGAAGTGGAGCCGGTGCTGTCGCCGCTCGGCCTGGATCCGGCGCGGCCATTCCCGCGAATTCAGAACAAGAGTCTCAACTTCATCGTGCGACTCGAAGGCAAGGACGCGTTTGGCCGCGACACCGGTCTCGCCATCGTGCAGGCGCCGCGTTCGCTGCCGCGGGTGGTGGCGCTGCCCGAAGAAAGCGGTCACCGGCGATTCGTGCTGCTCACGGGAATCGTGCAGCAGTTCGTCTCGAAACTTTTCTCCGGCATGGATGTGCTCGGCTGCTACCAGTTCCGCGTCACGCGCAACAGCGATCTGTTCATCGACGACGAAGAAGTCGACGACCTGCGGCGCGCACTGGAAGGCGAACTTGCACATCGACGCTATGGCGCCGCGGTACGACTCGAGGTATCGCACGACTGCCCGCCCGATCTCGATTCGTTCCTCATGCGGCAGTTCACGCTCGGCGCGGTGGACTTCTACGAAGTATCGGGGCCGGTCAATCTCAATCGCCTCGAGGCGATCTACGACCTGGCGCAGCGGCCCGACCTCAAGTACCCGATTTTCACTCCCGGATTGCCACGGCGCGTCGCCGGGTCCACCGACTTGTTGGCCGTCATCCGTCAGAAGGACGTACTGCTGCACCACCCGTTTCACAGTTTCGGACCGGTGCTCGATTTCCTGCGCGGCGCCGCGGCCGATTCGCGCGTGCTCGCGATCAAGCAGACGCTCTACCGGACGGGCAACGAATCACCCATCGTCGATTCGCTGGTGGCCGCCGCGCAGTCGGGCAAGGACGTCACGGTCATCGTCGAACTGCGCGCACGCTTCGACGAAGAAGCCAACATCGAGCTTGCCAACCGGCTGCAGGAAGCCGGTGCGCACGTGATGTACGGCGTGGTCGGCTTCAAGACACATGCCAAGATGTCGATGGTAGTGCGGCGTGAGGCCGATGGCCTGCGGCGCTACTGCCACCTCGGCACTGGCAACTACCATCCGCGCACTGCTCGCGGCTACACCGACTACAGCCTGTTCACGTGCGACCCGGAAATCGGCCAGGACGTGCACGAGTTGTTCCTGCAGCTCACCAGCCTCACCCAGACGCCGCGCCTTACCAAGTTGATTCAATCTCCCTTCGGCCTGCACGAAGCAATGATTGAAAAGATCCAGCGCGAAACCACGCTCGCCGCGGATGGCAAGCCGGCGCGCATCATCGCCAAGATGAATTCGCTGGTGGAGCCGCAGATCATCGAGGCGTTGTACCGCGCCTCGCTCGCCGGCGTGCAGATTGACCTCATCATCCGCGGCTTGTGCGCATTGCGGCCGGGCATTCCCGGCGTGTCCGAGAATATCCGCGTGCGCTCGATCGTCGGACGGTTCCTCGAACACTCGCGCGTGTTTTTCTTCGGCAACGATGGCGCGAGCGAGTTGTATCTCGCCAGTGCCGACTGGATGGAGCGCAATTTCTTCCGGCGCGTCGAAATCGCCTTTCCGGTGCGCGAGCAGACGCATCGCGATCGCATCCTGCGCGACCTGCATTCCTATCTATCCGACAATACCCAGGCGTGGAAGCTCGAGCGGGATGGCCGTTATACGCGCTGCGAGCGCGACGGCAAGCCTGCGCGCAACGCCCAGGTTGAGCTGCTCGCCCGCTATGCCGCGGGCAGCGCGCCCGTGATCGTCCCCTAGAGCTTTCGCCTCACTTGGCCGTGAACACGCGCAGCCGGAAGCCCAGGTCCTTGAGGTGCTCGATCTCAGCCTGCAGGTCGGCAACCGTCAGCGGATGATCGTCGAGCCAATCCGGCGGAAAACGCAGCTCCAGTGAATCGGCACGTGCGGTCAGCTTGACGGGCGGCAAAGGTACGGTGCTGCGGCCACGATTCAATAGTACGGCGATGCGCAGCAGCAGGCTGATCGGCGGAGCGCGCTTGTCCCACGGCGCGGCCAGCTCGGCCGCATCTTCGATGGCCGGCTTGCGGCGATGGCTGCCGACCATGATGGCGAGCAGCTTCTGTTCCTCGCGCGGGAAGCCGGCCATGTCGGCGTTGGCCAGTAGATAGGCACCGTGGCGATGGTAGCCGCTGTGCGCGACATCCAGGCCGATCTCGTGCAGGCGCGCCGCCCAGCGCAGGATGAGTTCGATCGCGGGGTCCGCCAGCGACCACGCTTCTTCCACCTGTTCGAGGAAATTGACGACCGTGTTCTCGACGCGCTCGGCCTGGGCCAGGTCGACGTGGTAACGCTCCTGCATGCTGCGCACGGTGCGTTCGCGCGCATCTTCGTCGGTGTAGCGACCGAGCAGGTCGTACAGCAGGCCCTCGCGCATCGCTCCATCGGCGACGCGCATGGACTCGAGTCCGAGCTGCTCGAAAATTTCCGCGAGAATCGCCACGCCACCGGCAAATGAGAGCTTGCGGTCGTCGGTGACCGAGCTCAACTTGAGGTCGCGGATGTGCTCGATCCGGCCGAGTTCGTGGATGATGCGCTCGAGGCCGTCGGCACCGATGTCCACGGCCGCGGGATCCAGCTCGCGAATGCTGTCGCCGATGGCGCGCACGGTACCCGAACTACCCACGGCTTCATCGAAACCACGGCGACGAAAGGCTGCCTGGTACGGCTCGATGGCCTGCCGCGCCGCGACGCGCGCGCGCTGCATGCGCTTCTGGCTCAATCTTCCTTCGGCGAAGAATTCCTCGCTGACGCGCACACATCCCGTCTGCAGGCTTTCCAGTTCGAGCGGCTGCAGGCCCTCGCCGATGATGATTTCGGTGCTGCCGCCGCCGATGTCGCACACGAGGCGCCGCCCGGGACCTGCGGGCATCGTGTGGGACACGCCCGAGTAGATGAGCCGGGCTTCTTCGATGCCGGAGACGATCTCGATGGGGTGGCCCAGCGCCTCGCGCGCGCGCTCGACGAACGCTTCCTTGCGGCGTGCGCGGCGCAGCGCATTGGTGCCGACGACGCGCACACTGTCGGGCCGCATGTCGCGCAACCGCTGACCAAATCTTTCGAGGCAGGCCAGCGCGCGTGCCGCAACGTCCTTGTTCAGCCGTCCATCGGCTTCGATGCCGGCACCGAGCCGCACCATTTCGCGCAGGCGATCGAGGATGACCAGCTGGCCGTGCGTGTAACGCGCGACCACCATGTGGAAGCTGTTGGAACCGAGATCGACCGCCGCCAATACGTCCGGAATGGACTTCGGAGCGCGTCGCGCCACGTCAGCGCTTGCGGGTCAGGCGGAGAAAGATGAGCCGCAACCGCAGGTGGTCTGCGCGTTCGGATTGCGAATCACGAACTGCGCGCCGTCGAGGCCTTCGCGGTAGTCGATTTCGGCGCCGGTCAAGTATTGCACGCTCATCGGGTCGACCAGCAGTTTGACGCCGAGATTCTCGACGCAGGTGTCGCCTTCCTGTTCCAGCTCGTCGAATTCAAAGCCGTACTGCATCCCTGAGCATCCGCCACCCTGCACGAACACGCGCAGCTTGAGATTCGGGTTGCCTTCGCCACGGATCAGGTCGCCAACCTTGCGGGCGGCGGCATCGGTAAATGTCAGGGTCTCGGTATCGATCATGGTCTGCACACTACGCGCCGGATTTTGCCGCCGCAACCGCGCCGGGCGGCTCGGTGGGCGTTTCTGCGGGCACCGGCTCCTGGCCGTTGCCCAGGGGGATCAGCTTCCCGGTTATGACGGCGCCGGGCGCCATTTCAATCACCCCGTAGTGGACATTGCCGTTGACGCGCGCCGAGCCGCCGAGGACCAGCCGTTCGCGCGCGTGCATGTCGCCATTGACCGTGCCGTTCATGACGATGCTGGTGACCTCGACGCTGCCTTCGATGAAGCCGGTTTCGCTCACCGACAGCGCGCCACCGTCTTCGGCCGAGCTGCGCACGTTGCCGTTCACACGGCCGTCCAGGTGCAGGCCACCGGAGAATTCCAGATCGCCATTGAGCGTGGCGGCCTTGCCGAGCAGCGTATCGATGCGAGTGGATGTCTGTTTACGTCGACCGAACATGTTTATGAGCTCCCGCTTACTGCGGATCGACCGTCCACACGTACGACTGCTGCACCGGCGCGGAACCGCGGCGATTGGAGCGGACTTCGACGAGCAGTTGTTCGGGTTTCATGCCTGGAGGCATGGTGATTTCCTCTTCGATGTTCTCGAGATATCGAAAGGTGAAGGGTATCTCACGCCGCTTCCCGCCCGAGAGTGTCGCGAAATCCGCACGCCCGGGCTTGCCATCGACCTCGCCATCGACCGACAAAACGACGACGCCGCTCACCACCGCATCCGGCTTCATGGGCTGGACCAGGGTGACGCGGATTCGAAACTTGTTTGCCGTGGCCGTGGCCACCATACGCGCCTGCTGGATTTTTACCTCGGCGGAGTTCGCATTTTGGGTGACTATCCCGCGGAAAAAGGCCAATTCCTGGTTGGCCCGGGCCACCTGGGCTTGCAAATCCCCGATCGTGCGCTGCACCTCTTCGCGCTCCCGGGTCTGCCCTACGGTGGACGATTCCAGCTGCGCCACCGTGGCGCGCAGCTCCGAGATGGTCGCCTCGCCGGCTTCGATCTCGCCGCGCAGCGCCGCGCGCTGTTTGAGCGCCGCGACCGTGTCGTAGCCTGCGCTATAGCGGCCGAACTCGAACATGCCGTAGACGCCGGCCGCGACGATGAGGAGCAGCACGACGATCGTGATCCAGCGGCGCGTAGGCGCGTACGTGGTGACGACGAGTTTCGGTGGCAGGCCGGGCATTGCGATCAGCTTTCCGCGGCAGCGGAAACTTCTGGTTGCCACCATTCGGGCAACGGCGGTGCGCCGTTCGGAAATGCGATGGACGACAGCTCAGTGAGCATGCGCACGTACACCGGCCGCTTGAAATAGATCACTTCGCGCACCGGTTCCCAGTAGTTTGACCAACGCCACCCGTCGAACTCAGGCTCCGAGGTGTGGGTGAAGCTGAACTCGACTGCGCTCTCCTGCACGGCGAGCCGCAGCAGGAACCAGCGCTGCTTCTGCCCGATACAGGTGGGTCCGCGACCGCGCCGCACGTAACGCTTGGGGAGCCGGTAATGGATCCAGTCGGCGGTCGACCCGGCAAGCGTTACCTGCGCGCGCGTCAGACCGATCTCTTCCTGCAATTCGCGGTACAGCGCCTGTTCGACCGGTTCACCCTGGCGTACGCCGCCTTGCGGGAACTGCCAGCCGCGACCGCCGGTGCGTTGCCCGAGAAATACTTCGCCGTTGTCGCGCATCAACAAGATGCCGACATTGGCGCGAAAGCCCTCCGCGTCAATCCAGTCACTCATGAGCAACGTTTTACCGGGTGCCACGCGGCCGAACAAGGCAGCTGGTTTTACGGGACAATGCGCCGTGACCTCGCGCCCGTCCGTCAGCCTGCGATTTGCCTTGTTGATAGCGTTGGCTGCAGCAGTCGCCTGCCTCGCACTCGTCAGCGGATCCACAGGGTTTGGCGCGCGTGCCGGCATGGCAGCGCTGCTCGGCGATGTCACCGAACCCGCCCGCACCGTTGTCCTGGAGCTGCGTGCGCCGCGCCTGCTGTCGGCGTTCGGCATCGGCGCGCTGCTCGCAGTGGCGGGCGTGCTGTTGCAGGCGCTGTTTCGCAATCCGCTTGCGGATTCCTACGTGCTCGGCGTCTCGGGCGGTTCGGCGCTGGGCGCATTGCTGGCGCTGCTCATGGGCGGATCGCTATGGTTTGTGCAGAGCTCGGCGGCCGCCGGCGCCATGCTGACTACTTTCCTGGTGCTGACGCTGGCGCGCGGCGGCGCCACGGTGCGCGTGCTGCTGACCGGCGTGGTGGTGGCCAGCGCCTGCGGTGCGCTGGTAACGCTGGTACTGGTGCTGGCTGACAACGGCCAACTGCGCGGCATGATGTTCTGGCTCGCGGGCGATCTCGGCTGGGCGGCGCACCCCTGGGCCATGGCCGGCGCCGCCTTGTTAGCCACCTGCGCCGTCATGCTGGTCGCGCGTCCACTCGACGTCCTCGCGACCGGCGACACCAGCGCGCAGAGCCTGGGGCTCGACCTGGCCCGCTGGCGCGTGGTGATCGTCGTGCTGGCAGGGCTCCTGACTGCGGGCGCGGTGATCCAGGGCGGCACGATCGGCTTCATCGGCATGGTTGTTCCGCATCTCGTGCGACTCGGCTTCGGGACGGCCCTGCACCGCGTGGTCGTGCCGGCGGCGGCGCTCGCCGGCGGCACTTTGTTGGCCGCCGCGGACCTGGTGGCGCGCACGGCGGCGGCGCCGCGCCAGCTGCCGGTCGGCGCAATCATGGCCTTGTTAGGCGTGCCGGTATTCCTGGTGCTGTTGCGACGACTCGAAGGGCCGCGCGTCTAGTCGTCAACCGATGACGTGCGTCGACACTTCGACGCGGTCGCGCCCGGCGCTCTTGGCCCGATACAGCGCGCCATCCGCCTCGGCGATGAGCCGCTCGGCCAGCGCCTTGTAGTCATGCGAACGCGGCTGCGGACGTGCCGTGGCCACACCGATCGACAACGTCACCGTGACATGTGCGCCGCCGTGAACCCGGATCGGCGTCGCGCCGACGACGTGATGAATTCGCTGCGCCAGTTTCACGGCGGCGGGTATTTCCGCGCCGCCCAGCAGGATGGCGAATTCATCGCCACCGAAGCGGGCGCCGGTGTCGCCGGCGCGAATCTCGCCTTCCGCGCGGCGCGCGACTTCTTTCAGCGCCTCATCGCCGGCGAGGTGGCCGAAGCGATCGTTGATCTCCTTGAAGTGATCGATGTCGATCATCAGGCAGGCCAGCGATTTGGCGTTGCGTTCCGCGCGCGCCAACTCCTCGCGCAGACGATTGTGGAAATAGCGGCGGTTGTGCCAGCCGGTGAGAAAGTCCGTGACGCCGCTGCGTACCAGGCGCGCACGATTTACCGCGTTTTCCAGGCTGATTGCGACCACGACGCCCAGGTGCGCGAGGAAGTCCGCGGCCAGATCGCTGGTAAAACGCCTGCCGTCTCGGCTGCCGAACGCGATGACACCAATGGCGCGGTTGTCGCGCGGCAGCGGAATCAAGGCCACGCTGCCACGCGTCAGCCGCGGCAATACCAGCAATTCGTGGTCTGCCGCGTTGTAGGGGCCGAGCCACGGGCGATCGAAGTTTGCGAGCTTCGGCGCGAGCGGCGACACCGAATCGATGAATCGCACTGCCTCGATGACCGCGCTCGACAGGTTTTCGTTGCCCGACAGGTGCCGCAGTTCGTGCTGCGGATCGAACAGCGACAGTGTCACGAGGTCGAGACCATAGGCGTCACGCAGTCCCGAGACGATGCGATCGAACAGCTCGCCGAGCGAGTGCGCGCGCAGTAGTTCGATCTCGCGCGCCTGCGTCTTGCGCAGCAGCAGCTCGTTGCGCTGCACCTCTTCGGTCAGCGCGCGCAGCCGCTCGCGCAGTTGCTGTTCGGTGCCCGCGTACGGGTCGCGCTCGCTCATTGGCTCAGGCGCGACGCTCGGCGCCCTGCCGCCGGTCTTCGAGATACTCGCGGCCGCGCCGCATGAGCGTCGCGAACGCTTCGAAATCCTGCGAAATCACCGCGGTGCGCAGCTTTTCGACCGCCAGCGACAATGCCTCGAGGGATTCGGCGCCGTAATCGTTGAGGCTCTGGATTTCGTAATACAACTCCGGGCTCTCCTGCGCCACCTTCGAGGCCACGTCGAGTTGCGAGTCGAACGTGGTCGAAGACAACTTCGCGAGCCTTGGTGCCGCTTCGCCGCTTTCCGCGAGCGCCGTGAAGAAGGCGATGTTCAGCGCGTGCGACAGGCCCAGCACATAGGCGATGAGGCGGTCGTGTTCGTCGAGCGACATGACCACCTGTTCGACCATGGTCGAGGCGAACAGGTCGCGTGCGCTCTGGGTGGCTTCGCTCGAGCCCGCCTCGACGAAGATCACGTGCCGGCCGGAGAGCAGTTCGGTATCCGGGCCGAACATGGGGTGCAGCGACGTCACGCGACAGCCATGCGACTTGAGCGCATTCAACCCCGCGCGCAGCGGCGATTTGAGCGAGCCCACGTCGAAGATCACGCCCTTGGGACGCCGCATGGCGAGTTCGCGCAGGATCTTGTCTGTGACGCCGAGCGGGGTCGCGATGACGATGAAATCCTGCGACAACCCCGACGTGCGCCAGTCGGCCAGGTGCGCGAAGCCGGGCGGCGCGCCCACAGGGTCTGCGATTTCGACGGTGAAACCCTGGGACGCCATGAATTCGGCGAACCAGCGGCCCATCTTGCCGGCGCCGCCGATCACCAGCGCGGTGCGGCCGCTGCCCGCGCCGTGCGCGGCCACGCTCGCCTGCTCCTGGGTAGTTAGTGACGAGCGGATCAGCAGGCGCAGGATGCTCTCCGCGACCTGCGGCGACACGCCGTACTGCTTGCCCGCCTCGCGCGCCGCCAGCAGCACCTCACGCTCGCGGTTGTAGTCGCGCGTGGCATGCCCGGTGGCACGCTTGACGCGCGCCACTTCGCGGCTGGTTTCCTGGCGTTTGCCGACCAGTTCCAGTATCTGTCGGTCAAGTTCGTTGATCCTGCGGCGCAGGTCGTCGAGCGAGCTCATGGCGCACCTTGTAACGTAAAGTCCGAGCTAGCTTTTATCGACTGCGAAGCAGGTCTGCAAGGTTAAGCCGTTGGCGGATAACATATCGGCCATGGAGCTGTACAACGACCTCTTGCCCGACCCCCTGCCCACCGAGCCGATGGCGCTGGCCAGCGCGTGGCTCGCCACCGCGCTGGCGGCGCGCCAGCAGCCGAATCCCGATGCCATGGTGCTGGCCACGGCTTCCGCCTCGGGGCAGCCCTCGGCGCGCGTCGTGCTCTGCAAGGACTTCGACATCGAGCAGGGTCGCGTGTCGTTCGTCACCAACTACGACTCACGCAAGGGCCGCGAGCTCGAACAAAACCCGCGCGCGGCGCTGGTGCTCCACTGGGACCATGTGCACCGCCAGGTGCGCTTCGAAGGTATCGTGGTGAAAGCGCCCGCCGCCGAAAGCGACGCGTACTTCGCCACGCGCAACTGGCAGCGCCGCATCGGCGCCTGGGCGAGCGCGCAGAGCCAGCCGCTGCGCTCGCGCGAACAATTGAACCAGGCGCTGCGCGCCGCGGCGGATCGCTTCGGCGTTCCGCACCCCACGCTCGAAAACATCAACCAGCCGCAGTCCGCCGCGATTGCGCGGCCGCCTTTCTGGGGCGGGTACTACGTCTGGGCGGACGCGGTGGAACTTTGGATCGAGGGGGCGGCAAGAATTCATGAACGCGCGCGCTGGACCCGCTCGCTAACTACTGCGGAAGCGGGGTTTCGCGCTGGCGCGTGGTCGGCGACGCGGCTGGCGCCGTAGATCCGGCCCATGTGGCGCAAACTGCGCATCTCGATTCTGCTGCTGATCCTGGGCATCGCCGCATACGGCAACTTATACGACCGCCTCAGCACCACCGACTGGGATGAAACCCTGTGGATCGGAGTGTTTCCGCTCAATGCGGACGGCACCGAGGCGGGCACACGTTACCTCGCCGGCCTCACCCCGGAGAAGATCGCCGACATCGAGCGATTCATCAACGGCCAGGCAAAAGCATACGGAATCGAAATCGCGCGCCCCGTGCGCGTGGACCTCTATCCCGTGGTCGGCGAGCAGCCGCCGCCGCGCGCGCGGAACGCGAACGTGTTCTCCACCATGTGGTGGAGTCTCAAGCTGCGCATGTACGCGCGCCGCAATTCACACCCCCCTGGACGCGCGCCCCCACAGATCCGCATCTTCGTGCTCTATCACGACCCGTCATTCGCGCAAGCCGTACCGCATTCAGTCGGGTTGCAGAAAGGGCTGGTCGGCGTCGTGCACGCCTTCGCCGAATCCGCCATGAATCGCCCTAACAATGTGGTAATCGCGCACGAGATCCTGCATACGCTCGGCGCCACCGATAAGTACGACCCCGCGACGCTGGCGCCAATTTTTCCGTTCGGCTATGCGGACCCCGGGCAAGAGCCGTTGTATCCGCAGACGCTCACCGAAATCATGGCGGGACGCCGCGCGGTAGACGCGCGGACCTTCGAGATGCCGGAATCGCTGGCCGATGTACGAGTCGGCCGGGCCACCGCGCTCGAGATCCGCTGGATTCGCCAGTGAGCGCGCCGCTGCTCGAAACCCGCGGGCTGCGAGTTTCCGTGCCCGGACGCGTGCTGATCGACGATTTGAGCCTGACGATTCGCGCCGGCGAGTTCATCGCGCTGCTCGGCGGCAACGGCACGGGCAAGTCGCTGTTGTTGCGAACACTCGCGGGGCTGCGCCCGGTCACGGCGGGCGCAGTGCTGCTGAACGGCCACGCCATCGAACCGCTGCCGCGCCGCGCGGTTGCCACGCGACTGGGATTCCTGCCGCAGGATCCTGACGCGCCGCCCCAGGGCACGTTGCGCGAGTCCGTCTTGTTGGGCCGGTTCGCACACCTTGGCCTGTGGGACGTGGCGGGTCCCGACGACGACGCGCGCGTGGCCCAGGCGCTGGGCGCAACCGGACTCGAGCCGTTCGCCGCACGCGAGCTCGCCACGCTTTCGGGTGGCGAGCAACGGCGCGCCGCCATTGCACGTCTGCTGGTGCAGGCACCGTCTATCTACCTGCTGGACGAACCCACGAATCATCTCGACCCGGCGCAGCAGCTCGGGATCCTCGAAAAGCTGCGCGCGCTGACCCGCGCCGGTGCCGCGGTCGTCGCCAGTCTCCATGAGCCGAATCTCGCGTTGCGTTTTGCGGATCGTGTCTGCCTGCTGGCCGACGACGGCATGGCGCAGGTGATCGCCTGCGAGGCGCTCGACACCGCGCAACTCAAGCGTCTGTATGGCCTCAACTACCTGCAGGCGCGGCTGGGGGCGCAGCGGTTCGTGGCGCCGGAGTAGCGCGGCTGCGCCAGATTCAAGGGCTCGATCGAATGCAATCGCTGATCACCGCGATGCGCAGCGCCTCGGGCAGAAATTCGCTCTCGTAGTTGAAATAGCGCGTCGCCACTTTCTCGAGCCGCGCGCGCCGCGGCGCAGAGTCCTCGAAAGCGATCTCCTGGATACGCAGCAGTCGGTCGAGCGGGTCGCCGTTCTTGCGCGCTTCGATGGCGCGTCGTGCAACCACCAGTTCCGCTTCGCAATGCGCCGGCGCGGGTGGCGTGCGCTCGACCGGCCGCGCCGGTGCGGCAGGAGTTTCCCGCGCCGCTGCGGCAGGTTCGTCCGGCGCAGGCGCCGCCCGGTCGGCGACCTGGGCTGCCGGCGCAGCCGGCTGCGCATGACGCTCGGCCATGCGCTTGCTGGCGTTGTAGGCGTACAGCAGTGCCGCCACGCCGAGAATGCCGAATATTCCCCAGCGCAGAAACACCGACATGGTTCAGGTCCCGAAACGAATCGTGTCGAGCACCGGTTCGTGCAACGCGCCGTTGGTGGCGAGCACCGAGGTCGTCGCGAGCCCGACCGGCGCGCCTTCCAGATCCGTAAACCTGCCGCCCGCCTCTTCGACGATCACGGTGAGCGCCGCGATGTCGAGGATGTTCACGTCCGATTCGATGACCACGTCGAGCGCCGCACGCGCCAGCAGATGGTAATGCACGAAATCGCCATAGCCACGGATGCGATTGATTCGGCCGATCAAACTACCGAATCGCATCCAGGCGGGCGATGCGGCAAGTCGCTTGAGATTGCCGGTGGAAACGATGGCCGCATCGAGCGCGGACACCTTGCTGACGCTGATCTGCTTGCCGTTCAGAAATGCGCCGCTGCCGGCTTCCGCCCAGGCGAGTTCGTCGTACGCCGGCGCCATCGACACGCCCAGCACGAATCGGCCGCCGCGCATGAGCGCGATCTGCGTCGAAAAAAACGGGCACTCGCGCACGAACGACTTGGTGCCGTCGATCGGGTCCACCAGCCAGACGCTCTCCGCGTTCATGTCCGACTGGCCGGTTTCCTCGCCGTAAAAGCCGTACGTCGGAAAGCGCTTCATCAGCAGGCCGCGGATGGCCTCTTCCGAGCGCACGTCCGCTTCGGTCACCGGCGTCTTGTCCGCCTTGACCTCGATTTTGACGTTGCGCTGGTAGAAGCCGCGGATAACCTCCGCCGCGGCGCGGGCTGCGTCGAGCGCGGCTTTCAATTCTTGCGAGGGTTCGGTGATAGGCATGGCGGCGAAGCCTGCGTTAGCCCCGCCGGAACTGTCAATTCGCCGCAATTCTCGCTAGAGTTCGCCCCGCCGAAAGGTTACGGGAAGCTGGTGAACCGCCAAGACGGTGATTCCAGCACTGCCCCCGCAACGGTAATCGAACCCAAGTGCGTCAACTGCCACTGAGCCCGAAAGCTCGGGAAGGCGACGCATCGAAGCCGCCAGGCTTCAGTTCGAGAGTCCGGAGACCGGCCGATCGGTAGTTTCCCAAGGATGCGGCGGGCATCGGGACGGGCTCAATGCCTTTCCTCGCCACGCGTGTCCTTCGGGTGTTCGCACTCAATGCCATGCGGGCGTGCATGGAAAGGCCTGGCTCATGACACGGAAATTCATTTCATCGCCGCTGGCGCTCGCCGTCGCGGCCGCTCTCACTTCGCAGCTTGCGTTCGCGCAGGATGAACTCGAAGAGACCGTCATCACCGCGACGCGCACGCCGGTGCCGCTCGATTCCGTCGGCGCACCGGTCATCGTGATCACGCGCAGCGACATCGAGCGTTCGCTGGCGAGCGACGTGAGCGAGCTGCTGCAGCAATACGGCGGCCTCGAAATCGCGCGCAACGGCGGCCCCGGTCAAACTACCTCGCTGTTTACCCGTGGTACCGAGAGCAATCACACCGTGGTGCTCATCGACGGCGTGCGCATCAATCCGGGCACGATAGGCGGTGCGGCGCTACAGAACATTGCGCCCCAATCGCTCGAACGGATCGAGATCGTGAAAGGCCCACGCTCCTCCTTGTACGGCACCGACGCCATTGGCGGCGTGGTGCAGCTGTTCACGCGCGGCGCGTCGAAAGATGGCGTGAGCGCCGGTGCGACCTACGGCAGCGACAACACGCAGCAGATGTTCAGCGACGCGGTGATCTCCGCGGGCGACAGATTCAAGCTCGGCTTCGGCGGCAGCTACGCGGAAAGCGATGGCATGCCGACCTTCGTCGACGACAACTCGGATCGCGGCTACCGCAATGTCACCGGCCGGGTGAACGCCGAATACGCCGCGACTGAGGAACTCAAATTCCGCGCGCGCGGCTGGCGCGCGGCCGGACGCACGGAATACTCCTCGCAAACGTTCGGCGATCCGCCGTATGCGGACGCTTCGCAGGATTTCGAGAACAGCGTGTATTCGCTTGAGAGCGAGTACCGCGCGAGCGGTGGCTTCGGCGTGCGCGCTTCGATCAGTCGCGCCAGGGACAACATCGATCAGCTCCAGGCGAACTTCGCGAACACGGGCGAGGATCCGTTCGACCAGGCACACACGCAGCGCGATTCCGTCGACTTGCAGGTCGACCTGCCGCAGCTCGGCACGCATGCGTTGTCGTTCGGCGCACAGCGCAGCGCCGAGGAGGTCGACGCGTATTCGTTCGGTACGGACATCGACGAGGGCACCCACGTCACGCAGGTGTTCGTGCAGGACCAGTTCGAAATTGGCCGACTCACTTCGCGGCTGGCGCTTGGCCAGGTGCATCACCAGACCTTCGGCGATGAGCTCACCTGGAATGCGGAATTTGGCGCGTTGTTCGGCAGTGGCACGCGCGTGGTGGTCAGCGGCGGCAGCGCGTTCCGCGCGCCCGACAGCACCGATCGCTTCGGCTTCGGCGGAAACCCGGATCTCGAACCGGAAGTTTCACGACAGGTGGAAATATCACTGCGCCAGAAGTTGGGTGAACACCAGCAAGTGTCGCTGTCGGCATTCGATAACCGCATCCGCGATCTCATCGACTTCGTGATCATCGATTTCGACACGTTCGAGGGCCAGAACCAGAACGTCGAGCGCGCGCGCATCAAGGGTGTCGAGCTTGGCTATCAATTCACCGGCGAGGGCTGGCGCGCGCGCGCCGAGCTCACGCTGCAGGACCCGCGCGATGAAACCACCGACGAGCGGCTGCTGCGCCGCTCGCGCGAAGCCCTGGTGCTGGCGGTCAACCGCGACGTGGGCGCGCTCGATCTGGGCATCGACGTCGCCGCCTATGGCAATCGCAAGGAGTTCGGCTTTCCCGCTGTGACGCTCGATTCCTATGCGCTGGTGAATGCCACGCTGCGTTATCGCGTGAACGGCGCGCTCACGCTGCAGGGGCGTCTCGAGAACGCGCTGGACGAGGACTACGTGCTCGCGGCGGGCTATCGCACGCGCGGCCGCGCGTACACCGTTGGAGTACGCTACAGCTTCGACTGAGCACTCGGGGCGGGTATGGGCAATCGCTTGAGCAAGATCTATACGCGCACCGGCGATGACGGCACCACGGGTCTCGGCGATGGCAGCCGCGTCCGCAAGGACCATGCGCGCGTCGCAGCCTACGGCACGGTCGATGAGGCCAACAGCGCGATCGGCATCGTGCTGGCGGTGCCCGGCCTCCCCGCCGAAGTGTCACGCTGCCTCACTGAGATCCAGCATGACCTGTTCGATCTCGGCGGCGAGCTGTGCATTCCCGGCACGGCCGTCATCAAGGCCGAGCGGATCACGCAGCTCGAACAGATGCTCGATGCGTTCAACGAACCTCTGCCCGCGCTCAAGGATTTCATCCTGCCGGGCGGCGGACCGGCGGCCGCCGCGTGCCATCTCGCGCGCTGCATCGTGCGGCGCGCGGAGCGTTGCGTGTGGACTCTTTCCGCAACCGAACCGGTCAACGCGGAAGTGCCGCAGTATCTCAACCGGCTGTCAGACCTGTTGTTCGTGATTGCGCGCGTGCTGGCGCGCCATGAGAACGGATCCGAGGTGCTCTGGCGCCACGACCGCGGCCGGTAGAGGGGACATTCCTGGTTTTTGTCGACGGCGCGCAACAAACAATCAGGAAATCAGGAATGTCCCCTTTTTATCTGCGACCAGTCGAACGACGGGCCCGGATCGGTCTTGCGCCCCGGCGCCACGTCGGAATGCCCGACGATGCGATCTCGCGTGATCTGCGGATACGCCTCTAACAACATCGGCAGCAACGCGCGCAGCGTGGCGTACTGCGCGGGCTCGTAAGGCACCTCGTCGGCTCCCTCGCACTCGATGCCGATCGAATAGTCGTTGCACGCCTCGCGACCCTGCCACGCGGACTTCCCCGCGTGCCAGGAGCGGTCGTTGAACGACACGAACTGCACGGGCTCCCCATCGCGGCGAATCAGCAAATGTGCCGATACCCGCAGCGACGCGCGCTCGACGAATGAGGGATGCGCGTTCGCCGGCAGGTTGCCGGTGAACAACCGCGCGACCCAGGGTCCGCCGAACTCACCTGGCGGCAGGCTGATCCCGTGCAGCACGATGAGATCCGGCATGACGCCGGCCGGACGCTCATCGAAGTACGGTGAAAGTACCTGTTTTGCGCCGACCAACAGGCCGGTACTTATATCGACACGCATGGCTGTTGCTCTCATCATGCCACAATAGCCGCCCGCTTCTGGCCCACGCACGATGTCGAGCACCGACAACAAATCCTGGATGGAACGCGACCTCGCGCACGTGTGGCACCCGTGCACGCAGATGAAGGATCACGAGTCCGTGCCGATGATTCCGCTGCGCGCAGGTGCAGGCGTTTGGCTCGAGGACTTTGCGGGCAAGCGCTACCTCGACGGCATCAGCTCCTGGTGGGTGAACCTGTTCGGCCACGCCAACCCGCGCATCAACGCCGCCATCATTGAGCAGTTAGACAAGCTCGAACACGCCATTTTTGCGGGCTTCACGCATGCGCCGGCCGTGACGCTGGCCGAGGAACTGTTGCGCCTCGCCCCGCCCGGACTCAACCGCTGCTTCTTCGCCGACAACGGTTCGGCCGCCATCGAAGTCGCGATCAAGATGAGCTTTCACTACTGGCGCAACTGCGGCGAGGTGCGCAAGACGCGCTTCATCACGCTCGCGAACAGCTACCACGGTGAGACGCTGGGCGCGTTGGCGGTGGGCAATGTCGAGCTCTACAAGTCGATCTACCGGCCGCTGCTGATGGACGTGATCACCGTCCCCTCACCCGACTCGTTCGCGCGCGCCGCCGGCATGAGCGAGGCGGAACATGCCCGGCGCATGTTCGAACTCATGGACACCGCGCTGGCGCAGAACCACACTGAAGTGGCCGCCGTGATCGTCGAGCCGCTGGTGCAATGCGCGGGCGGCATGCGCATGTATGACCCCATATATCTCAAACTACTGCGCGATGCCTGCGACAAATACCGGGTCCATCTGATCGCCGATGAGATCGCGGTGGGCTTCGGCCGCACCGGCACAATGTTCGCCTGCGAGCAGGCCGGCATCCGCCCGGACTATCTGTGTCTGTCGAAGGGGCTGACCGGCGGTTATCTGCCGTTGTCCGCGGTGTTGACCACCGACGCGATCTACGACGCTTTCTACGGCGAATACACCAGGCTCAATGCCTTCCTGCACTCGCACAGCTACACGGGCAATCCGCTGGCCTGCGCGGCGGCCAACGCTACGCTTGCAATCTTTCGCGACGAACCGGTGCTCGAGCGCAATCGCGACACCTCGAAGGCGCTGCTGCGCAGTGTCGAACACCTGCGCGATCATCCGCACGTCGCTGAAATCCGCCAGCGCGGCATGATCCTCGCCATCGAGTTGATGCAGGATCCCAAGGCGCGTACGCCGTTCCCCTGGCAGGAAAGGCGCGGCCTGCGCATCTACCGGCACGCCCTGTCGCGTGGCGCGCTGCTCCGCCCGCTCGACACGACGATCTACTTCATGCCGCCGTACGTGATCGAGCCTGCGGAGATCGACTTGCTGGCCAGGATCGCCACCGAAGGCGTGGAACTCGCATGCGCCTGACGCGCATCTTCGTTCCCGGCGCGTTGGCGGCAGGCCTGCAGATCGAACTGCCGCCCCAGGCCGGCGCGCACCTGACGCGCGTGCTGCGCCTCGAACCCGGCGCTCCGCTCACCCTCTTCAATGGCGCGGGCGGGGAATACGCGGCGACACTCCTGCCCGCCAACGGCAAGCATGTGCGCGCGCGCATCACGCGACACGATTCCATCGAACGCGAGTCGCCGCTCGAGGTCACGCTGCTGCAGGGCATCGCACGCGGCGAGCGCATGGATCTGATAGTGCAGAAGGCGACCGAACTCGGCGTGGCGCGGGTCGTGCCGGTGCTGGCGGAACGCTCGGTGGTCAAGCTGGACGCGAAGCAACGCGAACGCAAGCGCGTGCACTGGCAGGCGATTGCCAACTCCGCCTGCGAGCAATGCGGGCGCAATCGCGTGCCGGTGGTCAGCGCACCGCTGCCGTTTGCGGATTCGCTCGACGGTCTGGCGGGCGATTCGCTGCGTTGCCTGCTGGCCGCGGATGGCGCCGAATCTCTCGCGAAAGTCGCCGCGCAAGGCGCACGCCAGCCGCTGGTGCTGCTGATCGGCCCCGAAGGCGGGCTCGCGGACAACGAGCAGGAGTTCGCGCGCGCGCACGGCTTTGTCGCCTGCCGCCTGGGGCCGCGCGTCATGCGCACTGAAACCGCGGGTCTCGCCGCGCTCGCGGTACTACAGGCCTTTGCCGGAGATTTCGGATCATGAGTGCCACCTCGCAATGGTTCACCTGGGCCATTTTGTCGGCAGTGTTCGCCGCGCTCACCACCGTCTTTGCCAAGCTCGGGCTGGCCGGTGTCGACTCCGACTTCGCCACGCTGATCCGCACCGCGGTCATTTTGATCTTGCTCGCCATCCTGGTGATGGCCACCGGCAAGTGGAGCAATCCACTGGCGCTGCCGCCGCGGACGCTGGGATTCCTGTTCCTGTCGGCGCTGGCCACGGGCGCGTCGTGGGTGTGCTATTTCCGCGCACTGCAGTTGGGCGATGCGGCGCTGGTTGCGTCCGTCGACAAGGCGAGTCTGTTGTTGGTTGCATTGTTCGCCGTCACGTTCCTGGGCGAGCGGCCCAGTGCGCGCGAGTGGACGGGAATCGCCCTGGTTGGCAGCGGCATCCTGATTCTCGGATTGCGGCGCTGAGGAGAACACGCGTGTACGAATCAAAGACTCAGAAGCCGCTGGCACGCCCGCGCTTCGCGCGCCGGATGCTGATCCACTTGTGCATCGCCGTCGGACTGATGGCTTTTTCGGTCGGCGTCGGCATGGCCGGCTACTGCTGCTTCGAGAACCTGCGGCCGCTCGACGGCTTTCTCAACACCGCCATGTTGTTAGGCGGCATGGGCCCGGTGAATGCGCCGGTCACGGATGCGGGCAAGCTGTTCGCGGGATTCTTCGCGCTGTACGCAGGCCTGGTGTTCATCGTCACCGCGGCGCTGCTGTTCACGCCGCTGCTGCACCGGCTCATGCATCACTTTCACTGGGACGACAAGTGATCGACAATCGCGGCCGATGAATCTGCGCACCGTTTGCGCCACCCGTTACGTCACACCGCTGCGTGAGGGCGGCTCGTTGCCCGCGATCGTCGAAGCGGATGACGCCGGGATGTACGTGCTCAAGTTCCGCGGCGCCGGCCAGGGGCCGAAAGTCCTGATCGCAGAGATCATCGTCGGGGAACTGGCACGCGCTGCCGCTTTGCCGATGCCGGAAATCGTGCTCATCGAGCTCGATCCGGACCTCGCGCGCACCGAGCCCGACCCCGAGATTCAGCAGCTGATCCGCGCCAGCGCCGGCCTCAATCTCGCGGTCGACTACCTGCCGGGCTCGGTCACCTTCGATCCCATTGCTGATGAACCCGACGCCCTGCTGGCGTCGTCCATCGTCTGGCTCGATGCCTACGCCAGCAATGTCGATCGCACGGCGCGCAATGCGAATCTGCTCATGTGGCATCGCCGCCTGTGGTTGATAGATCACGGCGCCGCGCTGTACTTCCATCACGGCTGGAGCGACGGCTCCGACGCGTCCGCGAACCCGTTCGTGGCCATCAAGGACCACGTATTGTTGAAATATGCGAGCGCTCTGGTCGAGGCCGATGCCGCGATGACCGCGCGTCTCACGCCCGGGATCATCCGCGATATCGTGGCGCAGGTTCCGGATGCGTGGCTCGCGACCGATCGCGCCTTCGCAACGCCCGCCGCGGCGCGCGCGGCCTACGTACAGCATCTTTCGCGCCGCCTGCAGGCGCCGCGCGCATTTCTCGGGGAGGCACAACGTGCACGCGCAGCGCTCGTATGACCATGCGGTGATCCGCGTCGTGCCGCGCGTCGAGCGCCAGGAGTTCGTCAACGTCGGCGTGATCGTCTGGTGCCAGGAGCAGGATTTCCTCGAGGCGCGCATCGAGCTCGACGAGGCGCGCGTGCGCACGCTCGACGCATCCATCGACCTCGACGCGGTGCGGCGGCACCTCCGCAGCATCTCCATCATCTGCGCGGGCGGCGGCGAAGCCGGACCGATTGGCAAACTACCCAAGCGCGAGCGCTTCGACTGGCTGGTCGCGCCGCGCAGCACGATCATCCAGACGTCGTCGGTTCATACCGGCCGTTGCGACGATCTGAAGGCTACGCTCGAGCATCTGCTCGACGTCATGGTGCGCCCGGTGGGCTGAGGAGTGGTGCCGCTACTCGACGAGGACGGAGGTCTCCTCGGAGATCATCTGTTCGATGCGTTCGAGATCGGGAATCCACGGTGCTTCATTGATCATGCGCACCTGTGAAATGATCGGCGTACGTTCGGGGAAGGTCTTGGTCGGATCGGGCCGCAGGATGTCGGCGCTGACGCGCACGAGCTGCGGGAAACCCTGCGAGACCATTCCGTAGTAGCCACCTTCCACCTGGCTCCCCAGCGCAAACAACACCACCACGCGGGTGCGACCCGTGAGCGGCGGGATAGTCTGGCCACAGGTTCCTTCGAAAGACACCAGCGGAATCTGCCGGCTTCCCCAGGCGAACATGCCGAGATACCAGGGCGGAGCGCCTGGCATTTCCGACGGCGGCTGGAAGCCAACGACTTCCGCCACGCAGGAGCGCGGCACGATCAGGCGTCCGTCCAGCAATGGGATCAGCAGGCTGTAGATTTCGGAGATGCGTTCAGCCATACGGGCCTCTAGTTAGCTTCACGCAGATGCTGCTCGCGGCGACGCGCGATCAGCGGCTCGATGGCCTCGAGCAGCTGTGCTTCCTGGTACGGCTTGCCGAGGTAGTCGTCGACGCCGATCTCGATGGCGCGCGCGCGGTGTTTTTCGCCCACGCGCGACGTGATCATGATGATGGGGATCGCGGCGAGGCGCGGATCGGCGCGCACCTGCGTCGCAACCTCGTATCCGTCCATGCGCGGCATTTCGATGTCGAGCAGGATGATGTCGGGCGTGTGCTCCTGGAGCATCTCCATCGCATCCACGCCGTCGCGCGCGGTGAGCACGCGCATGCCATTGCGTTCGAGCAGGCGCTGCGTCACGCGGCGCACGGTGATCGAGTCATCGACGACCAGTGCGATGGACCGGGTATCCGTCTTCTCGCGCGGCATCACCGGCTCGGTGCGCGCACGGAAGTCGGTGCGCACCAGCGCGCCGATGTCGAGAATGATGACGATGCGGCCGTCGCCGAGAATCGTGGCACCCGAAATGCCGCGGATCGCCGCGATCTGCGGGCCCACGCTCTTCACGACGATTTCGCGGCTGCCGACCAGTTCGTCGGTGACCAACCCCGTGGAATGTTCGCCGGCGCGCACGAGGATCACCGGCACCGTCACATCGCCTTCCGGCAGCGGACCCGGCTCGCGCCCGACGTAGAACGCCAGGTGCTGGAACTTGTACTTCTGACCGCCGTATTCGAATGGCGGCGCGTCCGAACCCAGGTGCGCTTCGACCTCGGTGCGCGACAGGCGCACCACACCTTCGACGGTCGGCAGCGGCAGTGCATACAACTCGTCGTTGGCACGCAGGATCAGCGCATGGCTGATGGCGAGCGTGAGCGGCAGGCGGATCGTGAAGCGCGAACCCTCGCCGGGCTTCGTCTCCATGTGCAGCGCGCCACCTAACTTCTTGATCTCGCTCGCGACCACGTCCATGCCCACGCCGCGGCCGGAGAGCGTGCTGACCGCGCCCGCCGTAGAGAAGCCGGGCTCGAGCACCAGCTGCATGATGTCCTCGTCGGAGAGCTGCTGGTCCGCGCGCACCAGCCCCACCGAGATGCCCTTGTCGCGGATCGCCTTGAGATTCATGCCGGCGCCGTCGTCGGATACTTCGACGACCACCTCCGAACCCTCGCGATGCAGGGCAATCGTGATCGTGCCCGACTCGTTCTTGCCGCGTTTCTTGCGTTCTTCGGGCGTTTCGATGCCGTGCGCGACCGCGTTACGCAACATGTGTTCGAACGGCGGCATCATGCGCTCGAGCACCTGGCGGTCGAGTTCGCCGGAGGCGCCCTCGATCTGCAATTCGGCCTTCTTGTGGGTGTCGGTCGCGGCCTGGCGCACGATGCGCGCGAGCCGCTGCACGTGCCGCTGGAACGGCACCATGCGCGTGCGCATGAGGCCGTTCTGCAATTCGGTGATGGTGCGCGCCTGCTGGGTCAGCAGGTTCTGCGTGTCCTTGGTCAGGTTCTCGAGCAGCTGCTGAATGCTGCCCACGTCGTTGGCGGTTTCCGCCAGGCCGCGCGAGAACTGCTGGATCGAGGAGTAGCGATCGAGCTCGAGCGGATCGAACTCACCGCGCTGGCCGCCTTCTTCCTCGTAGCGATGCAGGATCTGCGCTTCGGTTTCGAGCTCGAGCTTGCGCAGCTGTTCCTTGAGGCGCGTCACGGTGCGCGACAGCTCGCCGACGTTGAAGTCGATGGAGCCGATCTGCTGTTCGAGACGCGCGCGCGCGATGCTCGCTTCGCCGGAATTGTTGAGCAGCTGGTCGAGCAACTCGGCGTCGACACGCGCGAGCTCGCCGCGGTCGGCAGGCGCGGCCGGTTCACGTCCCGGCGGCACGGCGCCCGGCGGCAGCAGCGGGCCGTCGCCGGCATCGCCATCCTTGCCGTCTTTCGCGAAACCGGCGGACACCGGATCCTTCGCCGCGGCGCGCATCACTACGGACGGCGGTTCGAGCGGGGCTCGGGTCGGAGCCGGCGCCCATACCGGCGCGAGGACCGGCGGTTCGGCAATGGCTTCGACGCGCGGCGGCGGCGGCGACATCGGCATCGGTGTCGGCACGGCGGACAGGGTCGGAGCAGGCGGCGCAGGTTTCGGCAGCGGCGCAACGAAAGTGGGAGCGGGTTCGGCCGCCATCACGGGCGCAGGGGCCAGCGCAGGCGCCTGCACCTCGGGTGCGGCGGCGCTACCGGGATGCCCGAGCGCTTGGATCTTCGCGATGAGTCCGCGCGCGGTAGCCACACCCTTGCCGGTGCTTACCGCTTCGCGCATGCGCGCGAGCTCGTCGAGAGCAGTCTGCGCGAGTCCGAAGGCACGATCGTCGGCCGGAACTACGCCGCTGTCGATCTGCATGAAAAGCGTTTCCAGCTCATGACTCAGATCGCCCATGGGCATGAGGCCGGCCATGCGCGCACCGCCCTTCAGCGTGTGCAACGGCCGCTTGAGCGCGGCCAGGCCGTCGACGCTGCTGCGATTTTCGTTCCATTGCGCGAGCGCGCCCTGTGCCTGATCGATGAGCTCGACGGCTTCGTCGGTGAAGATGCTCGCGATGTCCTGATCGAAATCGGTGACGATGTCTTCGACGACATCGGCCACGGGCGTCGCTTCGGCTACCTGCGGAAAGGAAGCGGGAGGCGCCGCGACCGCCGGCGCGACAGGAGCCTGGGCAGCCGGCACCGGCTGCTGCGGTGGCACAGTGAGTTCCGCCGCGCGCGCGGCAGCGACGATGCGCTGCTCGAGTTCTTCAGTAGCCTGCTCGATGCGCGCCAGCAATGCGCCATGTGACTGGAAGAATCCGGTCGACTCGTCCAGGTGCGAGGCGACGGACTGCATCGCGTTCATGCAATCGGCCAGCAGATCGAGATCGCTCGTTTCGAGGCCGACGCCGCTATCGAAGGATTTGCGCACCAGGTGTTCGAGCGGTGCGGTCAGGCGAATGCCATGACGCGCTTCGGCCATGCGCGAGCTGCCCGACAGCGTGTGGCAGGCGCGATAGGCCTCTTCGCTCAAGGAGTGCGGCGCGCTGCGGGCTCGCTCGACTTCGACAAAGCGCAGCACCGCGCCGATATTCACCTGCGTCTCGCGACTGTAGATCTCGCGCAGTTGCAGATCGACGCTGGAGTCTTCGTCGGACCCGGACAGGACGATCACTTCGCCGCCCTGATTGTCGGAAGCGTCGGCGGCATCGAACGACCAATCCTCGACGACTTCGATCGAGCTTTCGGCCGGCGTGGCATCGCTCAGCTGCACGGGCAGCTCGACGTCGGGCGGCTGCGCGGATCCTGGCGGCTGCAGCGTGGGCACACGATTGGTCGCGGCGACGACGTCATCGCGGCGCGTATCCATCGTGCGCTCGAGAATTTCCATGGTCGCGGTCTGGGCGCTCGCAGGACCCTTGTTGGCGGCCAGCGCATGGGCGCGATCGATGATGTCCTGCGCCTTCGAAGGCGCGGCCTGGTTGGCCTCGAGCGCCGTCACCAATTCGCCGGCGATGGCCGAAGCGTCGCGCACCGTGGCGAGAATGGCGGGCGAGCGCTGCAGGGTGTTTTCGATCACCCGGTTGAGCAGGTTCTCGATGGCCCAGGCGAATTCGGCGATGTCGGTTGCGCCGACCATGCGGCCTGAACCCTTGAGCGTGTGGAACGCGCGGCGCATGCCGGCCAGCGCTTCCGTTTCGAGCGGGTTTTGCTCCCAGGATGGGAACAGCTTGGCAATACGGGCGACCTCTTCGCGCGCCTCCTCTATATATAGAGTGAGCAGCTCGGGATCGATGTTGATTGGCTTGGCCACACCAACGCGCTGTTGGGCCGACTGGTGCAACGTGGGCGCGCCATGCGGGGTGGGCGGCGCGACACCGGCCTGCAGCGCATGTGCGCGCGCAGTGGCGCCCGCATCGGCCAGCAGCACGGTCGCGGCGTAGGACTCGGGCCCGAGTGGCGGCACGGTCGGTACCACGCGCTTGGGCATCTGCGTCAGCGCGGACAGGCAGGTCTGCGCGTTGTCGAGCATGTACCAGGGATCGGCGCGGCCAGCCTGCAGCGTCTCCATGTAGTACTCGAGGCTGACCACCGCATCCGCCAGACGGTCGAGGTAGTTAGGCGGAACCGCGGTGCCGCCGGGCTGCAGCAGCTCCTTGAGATTGCGCGCGATGCCGTCGACGATCTCCGCGGCGCGCGTCTTGCCCAGCATGAGCAGGCCGGCCTTCATGCCGGCGATCAGGCCCGGCCACGCGTCGAGCGCGCCGACATCGAGCGTACCCGCGACGTTCGAAGCGATCGCTTCCTTCACGCGCACCAGGTTGACGGTGCACTCGCGCAGCACGGCCGATTGCACCTGCTGGAAATCGGGATCGACGGGATCGGTGTCTTCCTGCGGCTGCGCCTGCTTGGGCACGATGAGACCGATGAGATCGCGGTCGAGGCGATCTTCGACATTGATGAGCGTGGCGGCGATGTGCACCAGCGCGGCGTGATCCGCGGCGGTCTTGCCGGCCGCCATCGCTTCGAGGTGGGAGGTTTCTTCGAGCACCAGCTGGCGCAGTTCACCGAGACCCAATACGCCGAGCGTATCGCCGATCTTGCGCAACATGCCGACCTGCGATTCGAGCTCGGCGGGCTGACCGCCGCGCCGGACATAGATGTCGAGCACGTCTTTGACCTTGCCCAAGTCCTCGCGGATCGCCGCCGACACGGTGCGCATGAGCTTCACCGACGGCGCGGACAGATTTTCGCGTTCCTGCTCGACCGAATCGTCGACGTTCAGCAGTTCGTTCAACCGGAACGAGGCGCGCACGGCCGTGATCTTGGGGCCGTTGCTGCTGGCGCGCGCGATGTAATAGAGCAGGTTGTTGAGCAATTCGACCGGCGGATTCTGCGAGTAGCGTCCCTCGCCCTGCGTATACAACTGCAGGATTTCGCGATCGGCCAGGCCTAACAATCTCTTGACCGACACGCCGGTCTCGAGCCCGCCTTCGCGCAGCGCTTCGATGACGGCGCCGACCACCCACCACAGCTGGAACACCGACTGGCGAGTGGCTACCTGTTCGAGCTGGTGCGCGACGGTTTCGAGGATTTCGAGATTCTGTTCGGGACGCTCGCCGCGAATCCAGCCGACGAGGCCGAGCTGAAATCGCGTGCGCAGGCGGCGCGCCCATTGCGCGACGGTGAGCGCCGGATCGCCGGCCACGGGGGCGACGGGCGAGGCCTGCTGGTCGGACTTGAGATTGAGCAGCAGCAGCGTGCCTTCGGACAGCAGCGGGCTGCCGCGCACGGCGCGCAGATCGTTGAGCAGCGGCAGCAGCACCAGCGCTAAGTCGCGGCCGCCGGCCAGCACGCGCTCCACGTAGCTCGGCAGCTGCACCATGGCGCGCATGAGCGCGTCGAGCGTTTCCGCCTGGTTCTTCTGCGCGGCAGGCGTAAGTAGATAGTGGGTGACCTGCTCCATCTCCTCGGCGAGCAGCGCGGCGCCGAAGATCTCCAGCAGGCGCAGCACGCCCTGCACCTGGTGCAGGTCGGAAACGCAGCGCTGCATCAGCACGACGTTTTCGGGTTGTTCGACGAAGGTCTCGAGCGCGGTACGCGCCTCGGCGAGCGTGTTGTTCAGCTCGCGGCCGACGAGATCGAGCGTCTGTGAGGCAACTTCAGGCATCAGGTCTTAAATCCGTACTTCCGTATTACGAAGCAAGCGATACCGTGCGCGTGCGCGTGGAAGCGCCGGTGACAGGTTGGGGACTGATTGCAGTAGTGGCCGCCGCGGCAGCAGCGATCGCCGCGCCCGCCGCCGCCACCTGGCGCGGTACGGGCGCGCCGGGCAGTCGGAAGCCGGAGGCGGACTGGCGCATGGCAGCCGACAGCTGCGCGAGTTTCGAAATGCTCTGCGAGGTCGCGGTGGTCGACTCGGCGGTCTGCGTCGAGATCTCCTTGAGGACCTGCATGTTCCGCGCAATCTTCTGCGCCTCGCTCACCTGCTGGCGCGAGCTCGAGAAGATGTTCTGCACCAGGCTCGCGATCTGATTGGACACCTGCTCGATCTCTTCGAGCGCGGCGCCGGCGTTCTCCGCCAGCAGCGCTCCGCCCACCACGTCGGTGGTGCTCCTCTCCATTGAGACAACAGCTTCGTTCGTATCGGCCTGAATGGCGCGCACCAGCGTTTCGATCTGGCGCGTCGCGGCGGCGGCGCGCTCGGCGAGACGCTGCACTTCGTCGGCGACCACCGCGAAGCCGCGCCCGGCGTCACCGGCCATCGAGGCCTGGATGGACGCGTTCAGCGCGAGAATGTTGGTCTGCTCGGCAATGTCATTGATGAGTTCGACGATATTGCCGATTTCCTGCGAGCTCTCGCCCAGCCGCTTGATGCGCTTGCTGGTCTCCTGGATCGTCTCGCGAATCGTGTTCATGCCATCGATCGTGCGACGCACCGCGTCGCCACCCTTGTGGGCGACGTCGACCGAGTGGCGCGCGACATCCGAAGCGCGCTCGGAGTTGCCCGAGATCGCCTCCGTGCTGCTCGCCATGTTGCTGGCGGATTCGGTGGCGCCGACGATCTGTTTGGACTGCGCGCTCGATGCCTTGGCGAGATGCGCGGACAGCGCCTGCGTTTGCCGCGTGGCGCCGTCCAGCTGGATGGCCGACTGGTTGATGGTGGCCACCAGGTCGCGCAGCACACCGATGGCGTAGTTGATGGAATCGGCAATCGTGCCGGTTATGTCTTCCGTGACCGTCGCCTGCACGGTGAGATCGCCATCCGCGAGCGGCGCCAATTCGTCGAGCAGGCGCAGGATGGCCTGCTGGTTGCGCTCGGTTTCCTTGCGCTGCGCGAGCGACAGGGCTTCGCGATGCGTGAATTCACTCTCGACCACTTTGACGCGGCCGTACATGAGGAAGGGCGGCACCGCGGTCGCCAGCGTGAAAGCCCCGGCCACGGCGTACAGGATCTCGAGACCCAGGAGCCACGCCGCCATCCAGCACGCGGCACTGAGAACCAGCAGCACGAGCGTCACGGTGACCAGGCTGCCGAGCGACTTGAGCGTGCGTGAGCCGCCGGCTTCGGTGCTCATGCCGCGGCCTCCTGGAAGGACGGGCTCTCGACCAGCTGACGCAGGCTCAGCACCGGCCACTGTTCCGGGCCGCGTCGAAACGCGCCCGCCAGGTATCGCTCGCAACGCACCACCGTAGGCGGCGCGTCACCTGAAAATTCGGATTCGGAGAAGCGGCGAAAGCCGAGCACTTCGTCGACCACCAGCCCCGCGGGCACTTCCCGGTGATTGACGACAATGACGCGTACGTTGCGCGAATTGGGCGTGAGGCCCGATCCCAGGTACTGACGCAGATCGAGGATCGGCAGCAGCTGACCACGCACATTGGCGATGCCCTTGACCCAGGGCTTGGCGCCGGGAACGCGCGTGAGCCCGGGCGGCACGGCGAGCACTTCGCGCGTTTCTTCGCGCGCGGCGAGATACAACTCCCCGGCCATGCGGAACGCGACCCCGACCCACTCGCGCGCTCCGGGATTCTCGGACGCAGCAGCGGCCGTAACCGCGCGGCCTCGACGCTCGAGCTCAGCCAGCAGCTCGAACGGCCGTTCGCGTAGGTGTTTGAGCGATGTGATCTCGTTCATGTCGAGGGCGTCACGTCAGGCCGCAAGGGTTGCCTGTGCCTTCGCCACGAGCTGATCTGGCGACACGGGTTTGACCATGTAGTCGACCGCGCCCTGGCGCAGTCCCCAGATCTTGTCGGTTTCCTGTCCCTTGGACGTGACCATGATGATCGGAATGGTCTTGGTCTTCGGATCGTTCGCAAGCGTGCGCGTGGCCTGGTAGCCGTTGATGCCCGGCATCACGACGTCCATGAATATGAGATCGGGAGTCATCTCGCGCGCCATGCGCACGCCTTCCGCGCCGTCCGCGGCGGTAGCCGTCTGGTAGCCAGACTTCTCCAACGCCTTTTTCATCACGTGCACTTCGGTCGGGGAGTCATCCACGATCAAAATGAGAGCCATACTCACCTCGCAGCGACGTGCGTCTCGATCGCAGACAGCAGTTCGTCCTTCGTGAAGGGCTTCGTGAGGTAGTACTCCGATCCCACGATGCGCCCGCGCGCTCGATCGAACAGGCCGTCCTTCGACGACAGCATGATCACCGGAATCGATTTGAAGACTTTGTTGTGCTTGATGAGCGAGCAGGTTTGGTAGCCATCGAGGCGCGGCATCATGATGTCGACGAACACGATGTCGGGCGTGTAGTCGGCGACTTTCGCGAGCGCGTCAAAGCCATCCACCGCCGTGTAGACCTCGCAGCCTTCTTTGGCGAGCAGAGTCTCCGCGGTCTTGCGAATGGTCTTGCTGTCGTCGATGACGAGAACCTTCAGACCCTTGAGGTGGGAGCTGGTGTCGTTCACACGCAAACCTCTCCTGGAACAAACAAAAAACGCCGGCAGAAATCGCTTGAGGGCCGCTATTAATAAGAGGCCACCCTTGGCAAGCTGTGGGGCGTTTTAACATATAGGCATACCCCCGGCTATGCCGGTCACGTCACGTTTTTGAGGTCGGAGTTGTCGATGCAGAAAACACCCAGTCTTGCCGTCGTGATGGACCCGATCGCGAAGCTCAAATTTGCGAAGGACTCCACACTTGCGATGTTGCTTGCGGCAGCGGCTCGTGGCTGGAAACTCACCTATTTCGAGCAGTCGGACCTGATCTTGCGCGACGGCGTGGCGCAGGGACGTGGGCGCCCACTGCAGGTTTTCAACGATCCGGCGCGCTGGTTCGAGCTCGGCGAGCAAAGTGTGCGCAAACTCGGCGAGTTCGACTGCGTGTTCATGCGCAAGGATCCGCCGTTCGACGCCGAATACATCTACAGCACCTACATTCTCGAGCGCGCCGAGTTGCAGGGCGCATTCGTCGCGAACAAGCCGCAGGGACTGCGCGACATGAACGAGAAAGTGTACACCGCGTGGTTCCCGCAGTGCTGCGCGCCGACGCTCATTACCCGCTCCGCAACCGACATCACCGCGTTCGCCGCCGAGCACGGCAAGATCGTGGTCAAACCGCTCGACGGCATGGGCGGCAAGTCGATCTTCGTCACCGAAAAAGGCGACAAGAACCTGCCGGTCATCATCGAGACCCTGACTGACAATGGGCAGCGTTTCGCCATTGCGCAGCGCTATGTGCCCGACATCGCCTCGACCGGCGACGCGCGCGTGCTGCTGATCGATGGCGAGCCGGTCCCCTACGCGCTCGCCCGAATCCCCGCCCCTCACGACAACCGCGGCAATCTGGCCGCCGGCGCCAAGGGTGTAGGACGCGAATTGAACGAGCGCGACCGGTGGTTAGCGGCGGAAATCGGACCCGCGCTCGCGGAGCGCGGCATGGTGTTCGTGGGAATCGACGTGATCGGCGGCTTCGTGACCGAGATCAACGTCACGAGTCCGACAGGAATTCGTGAACTCGACAGCCAGTTCGGGCTCAATATCGGAGATATGGTAATTGACGCACTGGCGCGCCGCATGAGCGCCAGAAAGCCCTGAGATGTCGGCCCGCGCGCTGCAATTGCGCGAAGGCATCGCGCCCACGCGCGATCGCCTCACCACCACCGTCTTCATGGCGGCCCTGGTGCACGGCGTCATCATCGTGGGCGTCACATTCGGCTCGACGAAGCACGCTGCCACGGGCGCTCCGGGATTGGAGGTCCTGATCGTCTCCAACGACGTGCCCGAGGCACAACGCAACCCTACGGCCACCTACCTCGCCCAGCGCACGCAGCTCGGCTCCGGCAACAGCATCGATCCGGCCGAAGCGCGTTCGCCGCGAGCGGCGGCAGAGTACACCGCCCGCAATGGCCGCGCCGACGGCACCGCGCTCGCGCAGGATGCGGGCGCCTTGCTCGCCACCGCCGACAATCGCGCACTAACTACCAGCGCGCCGCAACCCGAGATCCTGTATTTCGCGCCGCCCGCGAGCCTCACGGAGATGACCGAAGTGCCGGTCCAGGCCGACGGCGAAAGCGAACGCGACAAGCTCGGCGTCGACGACGCCGAGGAGCAGAAAATCCGCGGCCCGCAGCGCGACGAACTGTGGGTCACGCCCGACACGCGTGAAGCGCTGGTGGCGCCGTACCTCGTCGCCTGGCGTATCAAGATCGAGCGCCTCGGCACGATGAACTTCCCACAAGCCGCGTGGCGTGCACCAGGAACACGCAATCCGGATGTGGAAGTCGTGATCCTGGCGGACGGCACGCTCGAATCCGCCACCATCCGGCGTTCCAGCGGCTCCGCCAAACTCGATCAGGCAGCGACGGACATATTGAAGCTGGCGAGTCCCTTCGATCCTTTCCCGAAGGAACTCGCCGACAAGTACCGGCTGTTGCGTTTCACCTACGGATGGGAGTTCGACGGCAACAAGGTCAGCCGCGGAACCGTGACCGCACCCGCCAATTCACAGTAGACTCCTTGCCTATATGGCCGGCGGCGTCACCAGTCTTTCGAATCACCTGCTGATCGCCATGCCCCAGCTCACCGATCCGAATTTCTCGCAGACGGTTTCGCTCATCTGCGAACACGGCGACAAGGGAGCTCTCGGCATCGTGCTGAATCGCCCGCTGTCGATGACGCTCAGCGAAGTGTTCGAGCAGATGAAGATCGAACCCACCGACAAGCGCGCCGCGGAACTGCCCGTGCTGCGGGGCGGACCCGTGCACCAGGACCGCGGCTTCGTACTGCATCGTCCGGGTGGCGAGTGGGACAGCACGCACAAGATCTCCGAATCGATCCAGGTCACCACGTCGCGTGACGTGCTCGCGGCGATGGCGAGCGGCAGCGGTCCGGCGAAGGCGTTCATCGCGCTCGGCTATGCGGGCTGGGAAGCCGGCCAGCTCGAGAAAGAGATGCTCGACAATTCCTGGTTGTCGGTACCGGCCGATGAAAGCGTGATCTTCGATCTTCCCTACGAGGAGCGCTGGCTCGCGACGCTCCGGTTGCTCGGCGTCGAACCCGCGCAGCTCACCTCGTTCTCCGGTCATGCCTGAGCAGGCACCTGACCACGCAAAATTAGTCGTCGCACTCGACTTCGGACTCAAACGTATTGGCATCGCGAGCGGCGACACGCTGACTCGCACCGCCCATCCCCGTACGACGATCGCCAACGGCGACTGGAAAGCACTCGATCGCGTGCTCGAGGATTTGCGGCCCGCGCGAATCGCGGTGGGCGAGCCCTATAATGCCGACGGCTCCGCGAGCGCCCTCACCGAGGCGGCACGGCGCTTTGCCGCCGAGCTGGTGCAACGCTGCGCAATTCCGCTCGACCTGGTCGACGAGCGCTGGTCCTCACAGGATGCCGAAGAGCGCCTGCGGGGAATGCGCCAGCGCGGCGAACGCAAGCGGCGGGTGACGCGTGCCGACGTGGATGCGGCCGCGGCGGCGGTGATCCTGGAACGATGGTTCGAAACTCAACTAACAAAGCCATGACGCAACAGAATCGCGCCAACGGGAATCTCCGGCACCTCCTTACGCTCGAAGGCATGCCCAGGTCCGCGATCGAAGCGCTGCTCACGCGCGCGCAGCAGTTCGTGAAGCCGATCGGCGCAGCGCCGGTGCACACGCAAAGCCTGGCGGGTGTCACGGTCGCAAACCTGTTCACAGAGCCGTCGACGCGCACGCGCGTATCGTTCGAGCTCGCGGCCAAGCGCCTCGGCGCGGACGTGGTCAATCTCGAAGTGCAGCTGTCCTCGCGCGTGAAGGGCGAGAGCATGCTCGACACGATCTACACGCTCGAAGCCTGCCACGTGGACGTGTTCGTGATCCGTGATGCGGAGGCTGGAGTGCCGGACCTGGTCGCTTCGCACGTGCAGCCGCATGTCAGCGTGTTGTCGGCCGGCGAGGCGCACGTTTCGCACCCCACGCAGGGGTTGCTGGACGCGCTGACCATCCTGCAGGCGAAGCAGCAGTTCGACGGATTGACGATCGCGATCGTGGGTGACGTGAAGCACTCGCGCGTCGCGCGCTCCGCCTGGCACGTGCTCGCGACGCTCGGCGTCGCACAGATCCGCATCGTCGCGCCGAAAGCGTTGATGCCCGAAGCCAGCGAATTCGCAGGCGCCGAACGTCACACCTCGCTCGAGACCGGCATCGCCGGTGTCGACGTCGTCATGATGTTGCGCATCCAGAAGGAACGCATGGCCACCGCCGCGATTCCGGATGCGGATCGCTACTTCGCGAAATTCGGCCTGTCGTCCGAACGACTGGCGCGCGCCAAACCCGACGCGATCGTCATGCATCCGCAACCGATGAACCGCGGCGTCGAGATCGCCTCCGACGTCGCCGACGGCCCGCAGTCCGTGATCCGCGACCAGGTACGTAACGGCGTTGCGGTGCGCATGGCGGTGCTCGAGGCCGTCATCGAGGGCCGCAGATAGTGAGTGCCCTGCCCCACGAAGAGCCCGGCCGCGGCCACGGCACACACCCCGAGTATCGCGGCAGCGTTTTCCTCGAAGAAGGCGCGGTGCTTTCGCACGAGACCTGGCCGGGCGAGCAGTTCGTGCTCCGAATACAAGCGCCCCGTTGCGCTGCGGGCGCGTTGCCCGGCAGCTTCGTGCACCTCACCTGCGATTCCACCGTTCCGATGCGCCGGCCGCTGTCGATCCAGCGAGTGAATGCACAGGAAGGCTGGATCGAAATTCTCTACAAGATCGTGGGACCCGGATTGCGCGCGCTGTCGCAGCGTCGCGCCGGCGATGCGATCAGCGTGCTCGGGCCCATCGGCCAGCCGTTCCGTCCCGACCCGAAACGTCCGCGCGCCTTGTTGGTGGGTGGTGGGGTCGGCATTCCGCCCATGATGTTCCTGGCCGAGTGGATGTTGGAACAGGCAGGCAAGCCCTGGAAGCCGCTCGTGCTGATGGGCTCCGAGATCCCGTTTCCGTTCAAGGCGCGGCCATCGACCATTCTCGTTCCCGGTATTCCGGCCGGCAGCATCGCCGCCATGCCGCTGCTCGACGGCTGGGGCGTGCCGAGCCGGCTCGCCAGCAAGGCGGGCCTGCCGGGTTGTTACGACGGTTTCGTCACGCAGCTCGCGGATGAGTGGTTAGGCACGCTGGACGCTTCGGCCAAGGCCGAGGTCGAGGTGTTTTCCTGCGGCCCAACGCCCATGCTCGAGGCAATGGCGAAAGTGGCCGCGCGGCACGGTGTGCCCTGCCAGGTATCGCTCGAGGAATTCATGGCCTGCGCGGTGGGCGGCTGCGCCGGCTGCACGGTGCAAGTGAACACGCCGGACGGCCCCGCGATGAAACGCGTGTGCGTCGACGGGCCGGTGTTCGATTCGCGCGCGGTGTTCGGGGGCCTGCCCCCATCTTCGATCAGCCGAAGTTGATCTTGGCTTCGAGGTTCGAGCGTGAATCGGCGTTGGTGAGCGCTTCTTCGAGATCAATGCGGTTCTGCTTGTAGAGATTTACCAGCGCCACGTCGAAGCTCTGCACACCGCGCTCGGAGCTGGCAACAATGGCTTCCTTGATCGCGCTGACATCACCCTTCTTCACGAGTTCTGTGATGTACGGCGTGTTGAGCATCACTTCGATGGCCGCCATGCGCTTGCCATCCTTGCCGACCACGAGGCGCTGCGAGCAGATGGCGCGCAGGTACTGCGACAGGTCCAGGAAGATCTGCTTGTGCTGGTCCTGCGGGAACATGTTGATGATGCGATCCAGCGTTTCGGCGCTGTTGTTCGCATGCAGGGTGGATAGAACGAGATGGCCCGTGCCGGAAAGATTGATCGCCG
>Ga0193752_1000546_pt1 | contig 35551 bp, 32 predicted proteins | sample H1c1metaG_FD_144924 | JGI IMG/M metagenome (GOLD analysis project Ga0193752, IMG submission 144924) | Soil microbial communities from a riparian zone of the East river system, Colorado, United States - H1c1 | ecosystem: Environmental > Terrestrial > Soil > Riparian zone | place: USA: East River... | reverse complement strand
TATCTCATTGTTGTATTCTTTACCATCTCGGGGCATTATGTTCTATTGAACGCACAGTTTTTAGCCATCGTAAACATTATTGTGTATGCAGGCGCCATCATGGTGTTGTTTTTATTTGTGGTAATGCTGATGAATTTAAATGCAGAATCAGAACCGAAAAAACACAGGATGCTGCAATTTGCGGGGCTGATATCCGGCGGTTGCTTGTTCCTCGTCATCATTTCTGCCATATCTGAAACTGCACAGGCATCAAGTATGGTTCAGATGGGAAGCGGCAATAATGGATTGATCAAAAACCTGGGAATGGTTTTGTTCAAAGATTATGTATTGCCATTTGAGATCAGTTCTGTTTTGTTTTTAAGTGCCATGATCGGGGCAGTGGTGATCGGTAAAAAAGAAAGAAGTTAATCGATATGGAAATAAAATGGTACATAGGTTTGGCAGTAGCGTTGTTCTGCACCGGGATTGTGGGAGTACTTACCCGCCGCAATTCCATCATTATTTTTATGTGCATTGAGCTGATGCTGAATGCCGTGAATTTGTTGCTGGTTGCATTTTCAAAAATGCATGCGGCATCTGCAATTGCGCAATCCAACCCGAATGTGGTAAGCGATGCACAGATCTTTGTATTTTTTATCATGGTGGTGGCGGCGGCAGAAGTAAGTGTGGGACTGGCTATCATTGTTATGCTTTACAGGAATACACATTCAGTTGATGTGAATTTCTTGAATCGGTTAAAAAACTAAAATCAAAGTTCAAAAATCAAAATTGAAGCTCTTGCTTTTTTGACTTTTTGAATTTTCACTTTTGACTTATGGGAAATGTTTTTCAATTAGTTTGGCTGATACCTGTACTTCCTTTGCTGGGATTCTTAATTAATGGATTGGGCAGAAAACAGGTTTCAAAAACAATGGCTGGCATAATCGGCAGCGGAACCGTGTTTCTATCTTTCCTGATAAGTGCAGCTGTTTTCTTCAGCGTTAAGGATGGCAATACACATGTTGCACACTATTTCGATTTTATAAATATCACAGCACTTAAGATAGGTTTCGATTTCCAGATCGACCAGCTTTCTTCCATCTTCTTATTAATAATTACGGGGGTTGGATTTTTGATACATGTTTATTCAACAGCTTACATGCATGATGAAGAACCCAAAGATTTTGCAAAATATTTTGCTTACTTAAATCTATTTGTGTTCTCCATGTTGTTGCTGGTGATGGGAGCCAACTTTGTGATCATGTTCATTGGTTGGGAAGGCGTGGGGCTTTGCTCTTACCTGCTCATCGGTTTCTGGTTTAAAAATACAAACTACAATATCGCAGCAAAGAAAGCCTTCATCATGAACCGCATTGGTGACCTTGGCTTTTTATTGGCTGTATTTTGGCTGATATCAAAATTGGGCACAGCCGATTATCATACGGTATTTGCCAGCGTTTCTAAATTATCAGCTACAGATATCACCGGCATTACGATGTTATTATTTGTTGGTGCCATGGGTAAGAGTGCTCAAATTCCTCTCTATACCTGGTTGCCCGATGCGATGGCCGGTCCAACTCCTGTGAGCGCATTGATACATGCTGCAACCATGGTTACTGCAGGTATCTACATGATAGCCCGCAGCAATATTTTATATACCATGGCACCGGTTACACAATGTGTGGTTGCCATTGTTGGTTTATCAACTGCAATTCTTGCAGCAACGATTGCTCTAAAACAAAACGATATTAAAAAAGTATTGGCTTACTCAACGGTAAGCCAGCTGGGCTATATGTTTTTAGCACTGGGCGTTGGTGCTTATACCGGCGCTGTGTTTCATGTAATGACACATGCTTTCTTCAAAGCTTTATTATTTCTGGGTGCAGGTAGTGTGATACATGCCATGAGTGGTGAACAGGATATACGTAACATGGGTGGATTGAAAAAACACATGAGCGTTACACACATTACCTTCTTATTGGCATGTTTGGCTATTGCCGGTATGCCGCCTTTCTCAGGTTTCTTTTCAAAAGATGAAATTTTAGCTGCAGCCTTTGCAAGCAGTGAAACCGGAGGAGTTATCTTATGGGGATTAGGAGTTCTTACAGCAGTCATGACAGCTTTTTATATGTTCCGTTTATATGCCATGACCTTTCTTGGAAAATTCAGGGGTACTCATGAGCAGGAGCATCATTTGCATGAAAGCCCCAAGGCAATTACTATCCCTTTAATTATTCTTGCCATCTTATCTGTTGTTGGAGGGTGGATCGGTATACCGGAAGTTTTCATGCAAGGTGGACACAAGCTGGAAGAATTTTTAGCTCCCGTGTTTGCTCAAAGCAATGCACTTACTGAGAAGCATCATTTAGATCATTTAACAGAATACGGGCTAATGGCAGCTTCGGTTGTATTGGCTCTTGGGGCATTGATCTCTGCCTGGAGCAAATACAGCAAATATCAAAAAACAGAAAAAGAAGAAAGCGGCCTGGGTAAAGTGCTTGCCAATAAATGGTATGTTGACGAATTCTATGATGCTATCATTGTAAAGCCTGTTCTTTCAATTGCAAAATATTTCAGCAATATTTTTGAGAAGAAAGGTGTGGATGGTTTTGTGAACGGTATTGGTAAAGCAGTTAACTATGGCAGCCGGCAGATCCGTTTATTACAATCGGGCCAGGTTGGTGCTTATGTGTTAATGATGGTGCTGGGCATTTTGTTATTTTTTATTATTCAGTTGTTTTTGTAATACAATCTTTCCCGATGAATATCGGGATTAGAGTGTATTATGCCGATAGCAAAAGCAATTGTATTTTTTGGTATAAATCGGTATAATAAGTAGATATGAACCCAAATATTTGGATAACATTTCCGGAGTTGTTGATCTGGTTTCCGCTGGTGGCAGGGCTGGTTGCATTTGTTATACGTAAGGAAAAAGCAGTAAAGAACTGGGCAATCCTGGCTTCACTGATCACACTCGGCATATCAGTGGTTAGTTTGGTATATGCAGATAATACAAAACACTTTTATCTCAATAATGTAAGCTACTTCTGGTTGAAGTACCTGGGTAGCAATTTCTCAGTTGGCCTGGATGGAATGGGCCATATGCTTACAGCACTTACAGCAGTTGCATTCCCGCTGATATTTATTGCATCCAATAAAACAAACTATAAAAATGCAAATGTTTTTTATGGTTTAATGTTGTTAACACAATCCGGTTTAATGGGTGTGTTCACTGCAATGGATCTGCTGGTGTTTTATTTCTTCTGGGAACTCGCTGTTATACCAGCTTACTTTTTATGCAGCCGCTGGGGCGGAGAAAAAAGGATACAGGCAACTTTTAAATTTTTTGTATACACTTTCACCGGTTCACTGTTAATGCTGGTTGGTATTATATACTTATATATGCATACCATGCCCGGGGCAAATGCAGAACATTCCTTTTCTATGAATGCGGTTTATTCTGCCATGCTTTCTCCGGCTGAAAAGAATTGGATATTCTGGCTTTTCTTTATTGCATTTGCTATAAAGATGCCGGTATTTCCTTTTCATACCTGGCAGCCCGATACATATGAACAAGCCCCGACCTCAACAACGATGGTACTAAGCGGCATCATGGTAAAAATGGGTGTGTTTGCAGTGATACGCTGGATACTTCCTGTGTTCCCCGATGCAGTCACAAAATTTGATAATATAGTTATCGGACTGTCTGTAATTGGCATGATCTACGCCAGCTTAATTGCGATAAAGCAAGATGATCTGAAACGCTTTGTTGCTTATTCATCCATTGCACATATCGGTTTAATGTGTGCAACAATTTTTACAAAAAGCGAAATTGGTTTGCAGGGTGTAATGATACAAATGTTCAGTCATGGCATTAATATAATCGGCATGTGGATAGTGGTAGACCTGATCGAAAAACAAACCGGTACCCGTAAGATATCTGAGTTGGGCGGTATTGCGCACAAAGCACCGGTATTAACTATTTTCCTGGTAGTGATCGCCCTGGCAAATATTGCCCTGCCATTGACCAATGCATTTGTAGGAGAATTCATGATGTTCAGTGGCTTGTTCAAATTTAATTTTTTGTATACAGCGGTAGCAGGGTTAAGTATCATATTGGCAGCTGTGTACACGTTGAATATGGTGCAGAAAGTTTTTTACGGCGAGGCAAACAGCATTACAGAAAAGATACAGGAAATATCCCTGAACCAAAAACTGGTACTGGCCGTGTTGGTTGTATTGATCTTTCTTTTTGGAGTTTATCCGCAACCAATTATTGATATAACAAAAGATACAGTATCAGCTATAATAACAAGAATTAAGTAAAAAATCGCCGTTGGCGTAAATGAGGTTATGAACGCAATAATATTAACAGCAATCTGGGGGGTAGTGATGATGTTGGGTGGAGCTTTTATTAAAAGTAAGGCCACACCCAAGTACCTGGCAATTTTTGGATTGGTAATAATAATTGCTGCCAATTGTATCGAGATGAATTTGGGCATGTCATCCTTTCATGTTGATGTAAAAGACATCTTGCATTTCAACAGCTTCAACTTAATGTTCATCAATGTGGCTTTTGGTTGTACACTGCTTTTCTTTTTATTGAACGGAAGGGATATTGAAAAAGTGGGTGAGAATGTTTCGGAATATTTTGCACTGATATTTTTTGTGCTTTGCGGTGTTGCGATCATATCCACCTTCAATTCATTGCTGATGCTGTTCATCGGTATCGAAATTGTTTCTATTCCTTTATACATTTTAACCGGTAGCGATAAAAGGAATTTAAAAAGCAATGAGGCAGCCTTGAAATATTTTTTGATGGGCGCTTTTTCTACCGGCATCATGTTGTTGGGTATTGCATTTTTGTATGGAGGCAGTGCAACCGGGTCATTCTATATTGATAATATTATTGGAGGCAATGCTCCCATGCCGCCCATGATCGCTGCCGGGTTGGTATTGTTATTGATATCCATGTCATTTAAAGTATCGGCTGCTCCTTTTCATTTCTGGACACCTGATGTGTACGACGGGGCGCCCACAGTGTTCACTTCCTTTATGGCTACGATTGTAAAAGCTGCTGCATTCTTTGCTTTTGTACGGTTATTTGAAAATACATTTGGCAGCATGCATGCGCAATGGCAAACACTCATTGTGATCCTTATTGCCGCCACTTTATTAATAGGAAACCTCACAGCAGTTTTTCAGCAAAGTGTAAAACGTATGCTGGCTTATTCCAGTATTGCCCAGGCAGGCTTCATGCTGTTCTCTTTATTTGCATTGAATAACCTGGCCAAGGAAGGTTTGGTATTGTATGCCGCAGCTTACAGCCTGGCAAGCATAGGTATCTTTGCCATTTTAGTTAAAATGAAAGATTATACCATTGATGGGTTTAACGGCCTTGGTAAACAACAGCCATTGCTTGCGATTACAGCAACAGTATTTCTTTTATCGCTAACCGGCATTCCTTTAACAGCAGGATTCCAAAGTAAATTTTATATGTTGATGGCTGCTGTGCAGAATGGTCAGCATATCTGGTTAATTATTTTTGCAGTGCTTTGTGCTGCCATCAGTGCTTATTATTATTTCAGGATCATACAGGCCATGTTCTTTAAAGAAAACCCAACAGATGCTTTATTGGCTGATGATATAACACCGGCTTTTAAAATACTGCTTGTTATTACGGCGATCCTCATTATTGCTATAGGTTTATTCCCTAATTTTCTTACAGACTGGTTATATTTTTAATCATACAGTGCCGTTTATAAAAACTTTTGCGTCTTAGTTGTATTCAGTTGTTAACTTTAGGATGAATAATATCTTCCAATGACCTTTAAAGATACAGTTGCACTATCCTGGCGTAATATTTCGGGCAATAAACTGCGAACCGGATTAACAGTTGCTATTATTGCATTGGGCATTTTTGCTTTGATAATGATCGTAACTGCTATTAAAGCAGCAAGTTTAAGCCTTACTACCAGCTTTTCAACCATGGGCGCCAATTCATTCAGCCTGAGGTTTAAAGACCGTAACATACGCATCGGCGGCGGGCAACAGGAAAGTAACAAAACCAGTAAGTCGGCATTGCGGGATAAAAAGAGCAACATGGGTAAAGTGATTACCTATGATGAGGCAAGGGCATTTAAAGAACGCTACCAGTTTCCGGCTAAAGTTGGCCTGGCATTGGGAGGGCCGCGGAATGTTGTTTGTAATAACGACCGTAAAAAAACAAACCCCGATGTAAGGGTATTGGGTGGCGATGAAAACTACCTGGAACTGAACGGTTATACCATTGCCTATGGCCGTAATTTTACAGAAGCTGAAATTGAATCGGGAAGAAGTATTTGTATGCTCGGAAGCGGTACAGCAAAAAAATTATATCCCGATAACCCGGAAAAAGCCATTGATAAAGTGGTAAGCGTAGATCATATCCCATACCGGGTAATAGCAGTGCTGGAAGAAAAAAGTTCAAGCGCATTTTTTAATACCAGTAAAATTGTCCTTACCTCTTACAATAATATCAGGAGGCTGTACGCAACTCAAAACTCATCTTTTAATATAGGGGTAATGGTATCCGACCTGAAAATGATGGATGCTGCTATTGGGGAAGCCAAAGGGACTTTCCGGCCGATAAGAAAACTGGATGTGAAAGATGAGATAAATTTTTATGTTGATAAGAGCGACAGTATTGCACAAACATTTCTATCTGCTTCGGTGTATTTACAATACGCTATGTTGGCAATTGCTTTGTTAACGCTGATAGGTTCCGCTGTATGCTTAATGAACATTATGCTGGTAGCTGTAAATGAACGTACTAAAGAAATAGGTTTGATCAAGGCACTGGGTGGCACCAGTAAAGATATCAAGGCCCAGTTTTTGTATGAATCGGTTTTGATCAGTTTGATGGGAGCAGTTGCAGGAATTATTTCTGGTATTTTGATGGGAAATATTGCTTCTGTGTTTTTGAAAACAGGATTTGTAGTTCCCTGGGGCTGGGTTGTAATTGGCGTTTTTATATGTTCCCTGGTGGGCCTGGCAGCAGGACTTTATCCTGCCTACAAAGCCTCAAAATTAGATCCAATCGTTGCTTTACGCTATGAATAACAGTTGCTTGAGAGCGTATTTAATTTGATTTTTTCTAATATTTTAAAGATTTCTACATGAATTTTGTGTAAATAATTCATTTTAGCATCGTAAAAAAATATTTCAAAATAAATTTTTTGTAAGTTGTAACTTTCAATTAATTATTTAACTTGTGCAACTAAAAACTAGAATTTTATGGCAGAGACTACAGCAACTGTAAAACCAACAACTTCAGTTCAGGCAAAAAAATCAAGCAACATTATTTCTTTACTGGCCCCGGCATTATGTTTGGTAGCTGGTTATTTACTCTGGAGATTTGTATTGGGTAACCCTGCAAATTTTGAAAAAGCCGGAGAAGGATGGTTTTGGCCAAGTCATGAAGGACCAAAATCTGCATTAAGTAAAATGTACCTGGGGGGTATCATTGTACCTATCCTGATCGGTTCATTTTTGACCATGCTTACTTTTGTTGTTGAAAGGTTTATGACCATTTCAAAAGCAAATGGTACTGGCAACAATGCAGACTTTATCCGTAAAGTGCAATACCAGTTGGCCAATAAAAATGTTGATGCAGCTTTGGCCGAATGCGATAAACAAAAAGGATCAGTAGGAAATGTGATGAAAGCCGGTTTACATCGCTACAAAGAAATGATCGCTAATACAGAATTAACCACCGATCAGAAAGTGATGTCTATTCAAAAAGAAGTGGAAGAAGCCACATCGCTTGAATTACCTATGCTGGAGAAAAACCTGGTTTTCCTTTCAACGATTGCATCCATTGCAACACTGTTGGGACTGTTGGGAACAGTATTGGGTATGATCCGTGCATTTGGTAACCTGGGAGCCGATAGCGGCGGGGCAGGAGCAGCAAACCAGTTATCAGTTGGTATCTCGGAAGCCTTGTATAATACGGCACTTGGAATCGGTACTTCGGCTTTTGCCATTATCTTCTATAACATATTTACTACTAAGATTGACGGTATTACATATGGCATCGATGAATCAGGTTTTACTTTAACACAAACTTTCTCTTCTCTGTACAAATAATTGTATGGAAATGCATGGATTTTGTATCAATAAAGTATCAACTAAAATTTAAGAAATGCCAAAAGTTAAAATACCAAGAAAAAGCACAAACATCGACATGACGGCGATGTGTGATGTGGCTTTCTTGTTGTTGTCGTTTTTCATTCTGGCTACAAAACAAAAACCACCGGAAGTGTTGTCGGTTAAAACGCCCACTTCGGTAGAAAGTAAGATAGCCCCGGATAAAGCAATATTAATAACCCTTACCAAAGATGGTAAAGTATTTTTAATGCTTGGAGATGATACAAAAAAGAATGCTATCATCGACGATTTTAATACAACAAGGAATCTTCAGCTAACCAGTGCTGAACTTGCCAAACTTAAAAAGTCTGAATACATTGGCTTACCGATTAATAAACTGAAATCGGCTTTAAATATGCAGCAGGAAATTCCGGCCAACTTAATGGATGGGATACCTACAGACAGCACCAATAATGAATTGGCTTTCTGGTTCCGTAGTATAACCAATGCATACAAAGGGGAAGACCAGCGCATACTACAGGATAAAATACTGGTGAAAGGGGATGGAGAAGCCCTGTACCCGATATTTAAAAATGTAAAGGAAGCGTTAAAGGCCAACGAAATTTATAAATTCAGGATAGTTACAGAAGGTGAAGCAGTACCTGTTGGATCAGAATTATATAATAAGCCGAAAAGTGAAAAATAATTAGTATTAAAAATTAAAAAGCATTACTATGGCAGAAATGGATACCTCGTCGGGTGGCGGACATAAGAAAGGGCCCGGCGTCAAAAAAGCAAAAAAACTTTCTACCCGTGTTGATCTTACTCCCATGGTAGATCTTGGGTTTCTGCTGCTTACATTCTTTGTGTTCACTACAACCATGAGCCAGAGTACGGCCATGGCCATGAATGAACCAAAGGATGACCCAAATCAGCAGATGAAGGTAAAAAACTCGGGTGCCATGACCATTTTATTGGGTAAAGGCAACCAGGTGTATTATTACTATGGGCAATTAATGCCGGAAACGATCAGTGAGGATTTTAAAAGCACTACTTTTAAAGGCATTCGTGAACTTATTCTTGCAAAGAAAAAAGCTACACCGATAGATGACCTGATGTATATCATTAAATCAGACGACAAATCAACCTTTAAAAATGCTATTGATATCCTGGATGAAATGACCATATCAGATGTGCCTCCCGGCCACTATGCCGAGGTGCCTATGGTAGATGTAGAAAAAATGTTAATTCAGAAGACCGAGGAAGCAAATGGTATTAAATAGGTTATGGAATTGGAACAATTTTGAATCTAATTAAAAAAGAGATTATAATGGAAGCAAACAAAATTTTAGGTGCCGATGTTCTTGACATCATCTTTGATGGGAAGAATAAAGAATACGGTGCTTATCAATTAAGAAAAGCCTACAAGAAAACGCTCACAAAAGCGCTTATTATTACCGGGGGAGCTTTACTATTGATCTTAGGCGGCACTGTACTGGCTAATATCATTAATGATGATGACGGTAAAAAGAAATTTGATACGTTGGAGACCCAGATGGCCGAGATAAAAGCGGAAGAGCCGCCGCCACCTCCGCCACCTCCACCACCACCACCACCGGAGCCACCACCACCACCGGAAATTAACCAGGTGAAATTTACGCCTCCTAAAATTGTGAAGGATGAAGAAGTAAAGCCTGACGAAAAGATCGAAGAGATCAAGGAAGACCAGGTGATCAGTGTGCAAACAGTTAAGAGTGAAAATACAGTACAGGTTGTACAGGCACCGGTTGAAGAAAAAGGAACGCAGGTTGTGGAAGTGAAGAAAGAAGATGATGAGAATAAGATCTTTACTAAAGTGGAAGTAGAAGCTGGTTTCCCGGGAGGAGAAGATGCATGGCGCAATTACCTGAGAAAGACATTGAATGCAAATACTCCGGTAGATAATGGCGCAAATGCCGGTAAATACACGGTTATTGTTAAGTTTATTGTAAGTAAAGACGGAAGCTTGAGTGATGTGAAATGTGAAAATGATCCGGGTTTTGGTATGTGTGAAGAAGCAGAAAGGGTAATTAAAAAGACCAAGAACTGGACCCCAGCCATACAAAACGGACGTAATGTAAATGCATATCGTCGTCAGCCAATAACTTTTGTGGTAGAAGATTGATCCTCAAAAAATACAGTTTGATCCCTCCGGAATTCCGGAGGGATTTTTTTTGCCCGGAAGTTTAAAAGCATTTTGCCAGGATATTTTAATAAATTTTTTGTGTATTGAAAGCAGTTGAAAAAAATAGTTTATGGAATTATAACAGCCCTGTGTCTAATTAAAAACTAATTAACATGGAAACGAACAAAATTTTAACTGCAGATGTTCTTGACATCATCTTTGAAGGCAAGAATAAAGCCTACGGTGCTTATCAGCTAAGAAAAGCATATAGCAGAACATTAACGAAAGCCATGGCAATTACGGGTGGTGCTTTATTGTTGCTGCTTGGGGGAACGGTTTTAGCCAATATCATTAATGATAATGACAGGGGGCCACTTAACACGAAGGAAATAAAAATGGCTAACCTGTATGCGGATGAAACGCCTCCTCCGCCACCACCTCCACCACCACCTCCTCCACCAGAGCCGGTAAAAATGGACCTTAAACAGGTAAGATTCACCCCGCCGGTGATCAGGCCTGATGAAGAGATAAAGCCCGACGAAACTATTAAGGATCTGGAACCTGATGCGGCCATCAGCACTCAAAATGTGCAAAGTGATAATACAAAACAGATCGTGCAGGCTCCCGTTGATGAAGACAATACAAAGGTCCTGGAGATAAAAAAAGTTGATGATGAAAATGCAATTGTTACATTCGTACAGATCGAAGCTGGCTTTCCTGGAGGAGAAAATGCATGGCGTGACTACCTGCGAAGAACATTGAATGCAGAGACACCGATAGATAATGGGGCCACAGCAGGAAAATACACTGTTATCGTAAAGTTTGTAGTAAGTAAAAATGGAAGTTTAAGCGATATAAAATGTGAAAATGATCCGGGCTTTGGTATGTGCGAGGAAGCAGTAAGGGTAATTAAAAATACCAAAAACTGGACTCCTGCCATTAACAACGGAAAGAATGTAAATGCATATCGCCGTCAACCGATAATTTTTGTGGTAGAATAATTAATTGCTGCAAAAAATATTTTTCATCCCTTCAAAACTTTGAAGGGATTTTTTGTTTGTACTTATGGAAATATTTCATTTAACCATCTCAATAAAAACTTACTGTTATGGCAGAAATAGAAACAAAAAGATCATCAGAAAAAAAGAAAAGATTTGATAAAAAAAGCACCAGGGTAGATCTGACACCGATGGTTGACCTGGGATTTTTATTACTTACTTTCTTTGTGTTTACAACTGCACTGTCTGAACCAAGGGCTATGAATCTCGTAATGCCAAAGGATGTGGATAGCCCTACCGATGAAGTATGTGAATCCTGTGTATTAACTGTTTTGCTGGATAAAGACAACCGCATAAAATATTATGAAGGTGCTGCTGAAAATAATCCGCCTGTAAAGGAAACAGGGTTTTCGCCTGAAGAGATCAGGACAGTTTTAATGCAGAAAAAAGCAAGTGTGGAAAAGATACGTGGAAATGGAGACCAGTTCATTCTAATTATCAAGCCTTCTGCTGCCAGCAATTTTAAAAACTTTGTGGATATAACTGATGAGGTGACCATCTGCCAGATCAAAAAATATTATGTTGATGAAATGAAAGAAGCCGATAAAAAAATGCTTCTTAAAAAATAGTAGGCCCGGTTTCTTCAATAGCTGGCAGAGTGGGTATCTTTGCCACATGTTAAATCACATTTCAGGTTGGGATGATACTATTATTGCGTTGGCCACACCAACCGGTATTGGGGCCATTGGTGTTATCCGCTTAAGCGGATCAAAGGCAATTGATATCGTAAATGAATTGTTTCCATCAAAAGATCTGAATAAGCAAAAAACACATACCATTCATGTTGGCTTTATCAAAGAAGATGATACTGATATAGATGAAGTGGTTGTTTCCTTATATAAAAATCCTAAAAGTTATACCGGCGAAGATGTCGCTGAAATAGGTTGTCATGGAAGCCCCTTTGTACAGCAACAGGTGATCCAGGCCTGCATACGTAAAGGTGCAAGGCTTGCCAGGGCTGGCGAATTCACCCAACGTGCATTCCTGAATGGTAAGCTTGATCTTACACAGGCTGAAGCAGTAGCGGATATTATTTCTTCAAACACAGCAGCTTCTCAAAAAACCGCATTAAATAATATGCGTGGCGGTTTCAGTAAAATATTAAAAGACCTGAGGGAAAACCTTATCCAGTTTTCCGCATTGATAGAACTTGAACTGGATTTCAGCCAGGAAGATGTGGAGTTTGCTGACCGGACGAAATTTTATGAGCTTATTAATGAAGCAAGTTCAGTTACCAAAAACCTGCTACGATCTTTTCAACTGGGTAATGTGATAAAAAATGGAGTAAGTGTTGCCATCATTGGTAAACCCAATGCAGGTAAAAGTACATTGCTAAACACTTTACTGAATGAGAACAGGGCCATCGTTAGTGAGATAGCCGGCACTACCAGGGATACTGTTGAAGAAATTATAAATATTGACGGGATCCTGTTCAGGCTGATCGATACAGCCGGCATCCGGGAACATAGTACCGATGTGATCGAGCTGATCGGCATTGAAAAGAGCAAAGAAAAAATTGAGCAGTCGGATGAAGTGATCTACATTTTTGACGTTAACACAGAAACTCCTGCTGAACTGGAAACTGCTGTTGCATTCATCGCAGGGAAAAATAGCAATTATTTTTCTGTAGGAAATAAAACAGATATAATGGGTGCAGAAGCTGCTGCAGCAAAATTTGCAGGAACAGATGCTTTATTTATTTCGGCAAAGGAAAAGGATCATATTGACCTGCTGAAGAAAAAATTAGTTGACAAAATAGTAAGCGGTAATATCAATACAGAGAATACGATCATTACCAATGCCCGCCATTATGAAGCCTTGCAGCAGGTAGATAGATCACTTACAGATATTAAAGCAGGGTTGGATAATAATATAACAGGAGACCTGCTGGCCCTGGACATCAGGCGCTGCCTGCATTATATTTCTGAGATCACCGGGGATATCAGCAATGAAAATGTACTCGATTATATTTTTTCAAAATTCTGTATCGGGAAATGATTTTTTACATAAGCGATTGCACGATATCCTTATAGCTTCTTCCAACAGGTATCAGCTTACCATTTATTTCAATATCAGTTGCTGTATAGGCATCAATTTTATCTTTTGCAACAATAAAAGAACGGTGAACACGCATGAAATTGTTTTTCGAAAGGATCTCTTCAATCTGTCCCAACTGGAATTTGGTTAAAACAGATTTGTCTTTAGTTACTACCCGTATGTATTCTTTAAGGCTTTCAATGTATAAGATATCATCTAAAAATATTCTCACCATTTTTTTGCTGACATTGAAAAAAATAAATTCCCTTTCCAATTTAACCGGTTTTGCAGCGGCGGTTGTAACCTGTTCCTGCTTTGAAGAGAGTTTGTTTACAGCCATTAAGAAGCGGCTGAATTCAACAGGTTTAAGCAGATAGTCCAATACATTGTGTTCATAGCCCTGCAAAGCATATTCGTGATAGGCAGTAGTTATGATAATTTGGGGAGGGTTTGTAAGCGTCTTCAAAAAATCAAGCCCTTTTAATTTCGGCAGATGAATATCAAGAAATACCAGGTCTGTTTTTTCTTTCTGCAAAAACTCCATAGCAAATAAAGCATCTGTACAAATACCTTTTAAATGTAGAAACGGAACCTGTGCAATATAGTCTTGCAGCACTTCAGCAGCCAGGGGCTCATCCTCAACTATGATACAATTATACATTTGCATGATCAGCAAGATTGATTTTTAACAGTACTGTAAAATAACTCTTTTCATTTTTAATTTCAAGTAAATGCTTTGGATACAGGAGTTCCAGTTGCCTTTTTATATTTGCGAGTCCGATCGTTTCTGCATCGCCTTTAGCTGTTTCTTCTGCTTTTGAATTTTCACATAAAAAATATAGATGTCCACCCTTTAATTCCAGGTTAATGCGTATGTAAGAATTGAAACGGTTTTCACTGATGCCGTGCTTGAATGCATTTTCAACAAAGGGCAATAAGATCAGGGGAGCTACAGGCTGTAATTCATCATGAACAGACCTGGTAAAATCTATTTTTAATTTTTCATTATACCGGATCTTCTCCAATTCTATATAATCAACTACCACCTGTATCTCTTCAGCTATTGAAACGGTCGTTTTTTGAGATTCATATAACATGAACCGTAAGAGTTTGGAAAGTTTCATCACTACATCAGCTGTTTGATCTGATCTTTTCCTGGCAAGCGCATAAATATTATTTAGTGTATTAAAAAGAAAATGAGGGTTGGTTTGCGCCTTTAAGAATTGCAATTCTGTTTCCAGTTTCTTTTTGATGATCTCCTGTGCTAATTCCTTTTGCCTCATGTTTGAACGAACCAGTTTAATGGCCAGGGCTACACTGCAAACAAAGAACAATATCAGTAAGGAAGACAAAATACTGCCAAAGCCGAGAGCTGCTGTAAGAGAAGTATCTATCTTATAAATCCCCTCCATTACTATAAACTGCTTTACCGGTATAAATGCCAAAAGGCTCACAAGGAACAAAATAACCGTAGCCAATACAGTTTTTATAATATTCCATTGCTTAGCCAGGTATTTATTAAAAATGTAAAACAGGGAGTACACCATTGGTACTTTAACAACCAGGAATACAAGTTGGGCTGTAAACAAAATTTTTAATGAAGCAAATGCAAAGCTCCCGGGATCAGAGCCTACGTTCTGAAATGTTTTTAACAACAGGTAGCCGAGCCAGAATGAGATATGTAATAGCGCCCTTTTTTGCATGCCTGTAAATGTCAGTGATTTCCGGTAAATAAATATTGCTAAAATAAGAACGGCGTTTTCAAACATATAAAATACTGTTTTGGGCATATGAAGGGGGAATGGCTTTGCAGGTTGTTTTCTGTAGGTAGCTAATGGTTTCTGGTTGATTACCTGTAGGGTCATTGCCAGATGCTTTTATTTTTAACCCATAAATACCTGATGATGATAAAATTGTTTTTTTTTATTGCTGCTTTAATGCCGCTTAACGCTATGGCTCAATCCAAACTGAAACTGGATAAACCACCGCTTGCATCGGAAATATTTGCAGCGAACATTATTTCAACAGGTTTATCCGAAAGAGACTTTGCGCTTTCGCCGGACGGGACAGAAATATTTTACACCCTTCAATCTCCGCTGGGTTTATTTCAAACAATCATTCAAATAAAAAAACTGTCCAATGGTAATTGGGGCAAACCTGAAATTGCATCCTTTGCCGGAAAGTATAGTGATCTTGAACCTGCTTTCTCAAGTGATGGTAAAAAAATATACTTCTCTTCTGACCGGCCGATAAGCGGAACTGAAATAAAGGACTTTGACATTTGGGTGGTTGAAAAAGAAAATGGTAACTGGGGCGAACCAAAAAATATTGGATCACCGGTAAATACTTCGGCTGATGAATTCTATCCATCCATTACAAAAAACGGTAACCTTTATTTTACCGCTGCTTATAAAAATGCGGTAGGTAAAGAAGATATTTACCTGGCCAGGTGGGATAATGGAAAATATATTGAACCTGTGCCAATGGATACGGCGGTCAATTCCAAGCTGTATGAATTCAATGCTTTTGTTTCACCGGATGAAGACTTTATCATCTTCACCTCTTATGGGCGAAAAGATGATAAAGGCAAAGGGGATCTTTATATGAGTATAAAAGATGCTGCAGGTAAATGGCAACCGGCAAAAAATTTATTACTTCTTAATTCAGAAAGATTGGATTACTGCCCTTTTGTAAGCGCCGATAAAAAAATATTATTCTTTACCAGCGAAAGGTCCGGTCTCAAAAGATCCTACCAGGAAAAAGCTGCCACAGTTGATGAATTGACCAGGTCATTTACATCTGTGCAAAATGGCGGTGGCGATATTTACTGGGTAAGTTTTGAAAATTTACTGCAACAAATCAAATAACTCATTGTCTTTAAAAAAAGTAACATGAAAAATATAAGTAAATACATTCCGTTAACATGGAGAATAATAATATCTCTCTTTTTTTTAAATGTTATCACAGGCGCATGTACAAAATCAAAGCCCGTTCAGGCGCCAGCAGTTATTACTACAACAAGTGATTCAGCTAAGAAGATACTTTTTGTTGGCAACAGCCTCACTTATTACAATGATCTGCCAAACCTGGTTGCCAGGGTTGGGAAAGATAGCGGTGTGGAAATTAAAACCGAAATGCTTGCTTTTCCAAACTATGCACTTGAAGATCATTGGAATGATGGCGCAATACAATTCCTCATTGCAAATAAAAAATATGATTTTGTTGTAGTGCAGCAGGGGCCCTCTTCGCAGGCTGATGGCCGTGCCATGCTGCTGGATTATGGAGCAAGGATCAAAAATATATGTATACCCCATAATACCAAACTGGCTTTTTTTATGGTTTGGCCTGCGTTTGCAAACTTTAGCACGTTTGACGGTGTAATAAAAAACTATGGAGATGCTGCTGTTGCAACGAATTCGCTGTTATGTCCTGTGGGGCAGGTTTGGAAAAACCATTTCCTGGCAACCGGTGATTATTCTTATTACGGTCCCGATATGTTTCATCCATCGCAAAAAGGAAGCGAAAATGCTGCATTGATAATTTTTAAAACTTTATTTAAATAAATGTTAGATGAAGGCCATTTCTTTTTTATCAGTGATGCTGTTTTGGGCCGGTTTTGTTTTGATTGCCCAACCGGTAGTTAATAAAGTGCAGTATGCGTTTACTGTTGATAAAGGCATCAAATTAGAAACAGACATTTATTTTACAGATACAACGGCTAAGTACCCGGTCATTATGATGCGTACGCCTTATCCAAGGAAACAGTATACATCTATTGCAAATTATTTCTGTGGTAAAGGTTATATAATGGTTGTTCAAAGTGTAAGAGGTACCGGAGGCTCAGGTGGCAGAATGATGCCTTTTATAAATGAAACTGATGACGGGCTTGCCATGCTTGACCTGCTGACAGAAAAAGACTGGTGCAATGGAAATATTGGTATGTATGGTTCATCGTACAGCAGTTTTTGCGGGTTAACATTGGGCGCTGCAAAGCATCCATCCTTAAAAGCAATAGTAAACATTAATGGATGGGTGGAGCCTTCTGTCATTGCAAGGCCGGCCGGCGTAAATCACCTGATGATGAATATTCCCTGGATGCTTTTTAATTATTCCAACGGCAAATTAATACCCGGTAAATACAATGCAGATTCTTTGTTTAATACTGTGCCAGTTAATACAATGCTGAAAGGATACGGTATTGATATTTCGTTAGACCAGATGCAGGAAGGCATTGATGGATTGAATAAAGATATGGACTACAAAATTTTTAATGTGCCTGTTATGCATGTAACAGGTATGTATGATTTTACGAAGGAAGGAACTTTTAATTTATATGATTCGCTCCGGGCGTATAATAAAATACAGCGCTTTATTATAGGCCCATGGGTGCATGACCAGATCTTCAGCGGTTCAAAAAAAGTGGGCGATTGGGAATTGCCAAAGCCCGGCTACGATAGTTTGGGCAATAAGGTCCTTGTTGCTGCAGCCAACTGGTTCAACCTGTATTTAAAAAATGTAGCAGCAGCGGCCAGTTTAAATGTGCTAAGAGCTTTGCCCGTTTTCAGTGAATCGTTTAACCTGAATGCAAGCGGTTATCCGGAAGAAAAAATAAGAACAGCGACATATTATTTGAATACTGCAGAAAATACCGGAAAGCTTCTGAAAAAAAATGCCGCCGAACCAACACAGTCTTCATTTATCAGCAACCCCAATGATCCGGTACCAACTAATGGCGGAGCCAATTTTCATTTCTTTCCCAATAATCTTGGTTTAAAAAAACAAAATGAAATTGAGAAGAGAAAAGATGTGATTACTTATACATCTGATAAAATAAACGGGCAGTTCTGGGGATTGGGAAAAGCAAAAGTGAAAATTTTTGTATCGCATGATTCTAAAGATTGCGACTTTACAGCAAAGCTTGTGGCAGTAGATAAGGAAGATAATGCCTGGAATATTGCTGATGGTATCACCAGGATGAGCAATGCAAAAAAGCAGGCAACTCCATTTAAAGATGCTGATGGAAATACTATTTATGAAATTGAAATTGATTTGGGACATATTGTTTTTCAATCAATGCCACGCTGGAGTTTCAGGTTGGAAATAGCCGGCTCTAATTTTCCAAAGTACGACAGGAATCCGGGGAACGGAGATGATCCGTTAATGGCAACAAAATTTTACCCGGTAAAACAAACGATACATCACGGTAAGCAGTTTCAATCTGTATTGCTGATAGATGAACTGGATTAAGTAAAAAATATATCAACAGAAATATTTCTACCAAAGCAGATAAATAAAATCATGATATGCGGTTAAATAAGATCTTAAACCTGGGCTTTATACTTTCTGTAGTTCTACTTTTAACAGATTTGTCTCTGCGTGCACAAAGCCAGCCAAATAATAAACCTGAGGTCCTTCTTTGTGGTACGATCCATTATATACCGGATTCCCTGAAACAGAATTGGATATCATTCAGAAAATTTCTTGAAGATTATAAACCCGATGCCATTTGTGTAGAATACAGGATGCCCGATGATTCAGTTTCATTAATGCAGGCCGATGGCAAGAACTATGCAAAAATTAATGACTCGCTTGCAAAAGCATGGAACATAGATATGCCAAATGCAAAAGCCAGGATAAAGGAACTGTATACCATACTCAAACAAACGGAAGATTGGGCAAACAGAATTGAATTATTCCAGCTGCTCTATCTACAGGCTGACTTTGGCAATGCAAATTTTCAGGCATGGCGGGTTCACCGGTTAATATCAATACTGCCAGAGGAGAAAATAAATGAGATCAGAACAAAGTACCCTGCTTATAAACGAATTGAATGGCTGGCGAGGAATCTTAAAAACAACGAATATTCAAATGTTGTTTTTCCGCTGGCAGCGGAGTTTAAAATTGATTACCTGATACCGATGGATGACAGAACGTATAATATGCGTTTTAGTATTGCTTATACCACAGCCTATGATGAAGTAGCCGGAACAAAATTTGAAAATAAAGCTAAAATATTTTGGGAGCAGTTTATTAAGACTGAATCAAACGAAATTGGAAAAGGAAATGCACTAATGTTTGTAAACTCACCGGCATGGCAAAAAAAATCTGATTATGCCCAAACCGGGTTATATGAGAGTTCCGGTAACAGGCATCATAAAGACTACGTGAGGTTCTGGAATCTCAGGAATAAAAAAGTAGCAGTTAATATCCTGCATCAAATCAAAGGGAAGGGGTTTAAGCGGGTGGTTGTAGTTATGGGATATCTGCATATTCCGAATATGAAAAAGTACATGAAAAATGAAAAGAGTATTTCGCTAAAAACGATCAGTGAGTACTAAAAATTTAAATATTCATGAAGTGAGGCTCCAGGTGCAGCAAGTAAAACCGGGAAAAATAAAGTACCCGGCAGTAGCAGGTAGAGCCAGTTTATTGTTTTGCATTTTTTTGCTCGGTTGTGCAAACAAAAAAAAACAAACAGCAGAAGAGGTCATTCAAATATCACTGAATGCTGTAGGAAAAAAAACTAGCAGGGAGCAAATAAAAAACCTGGTATCGCTGGCAGATTGTATATCGCCCAATGGAAAGTACACAACCGAAATACATACAGTATCGGGAGGCTATTCTTATTTCAAACAGATTTATACTTATAAACCAACACCATTTGAGGCAGTTATAGAAAATAAGGTAAATGGTTATGTAATTGGAGATTCGATAAAACCTCTGAGTAAAGAAGCAATATGTGCTATCAGAAGCCATGAATTCCACAATATGATCCTTGAAGTGGATCAGCGTTTTCATGATCTTGAAAAGCCGGAAATGATTAAAGCAGATGTTGTAAAGACTTACAGTATAAAAGCAAAAGATGAATTGAATAATGCTTGTAAACTGTTTTTTGATGTAAAGACAGGATTATTATCAGCCATTCATTTTCAAAACTCTGATAGTACAAAGGAGATCATTAAAACCCGCTTTTCTAACTGGAAAAAAGTGCAGGAAATATTATTACCGCATCATGTGGATATTGATCAAAGCGGAAAAATGTACAGCTTCGATTTTACCAGCATACATTTTAACGATCCTGACTTTAATTATAAAAAGGTAAAGAAATGATGATTAAAGCAACTAGGTATTTTGTTTTTCCGGTAACGCTGATGACACTTATTCTTTTCAGCAGTTGCGATCAAAAACCTGACCTGGAAGCTGAAAGGGAAAAATTATTGATGCTTCACAAAGAGCAGCAGGATGCACACCTGAAAGAAAATGCAAAACAGTTAGTAGACCAGTTTGCTGACAGCATGTTTTCGGTGAATCGTGGCAAAATATCAATTACCGCCAGGGATTCAGGATTAAAGCGGTTCAATAATTATTTTTCCAATGTTGAATTTAAGAAATGGGAAGACATGAATCAGCCTGTAATTGAATTTTCTGCTGATGCTTCAATGGCATATATGCTGGTAGATAAACAGGTAGAACTAATCTATACAAACGGGGAAAATAGGGAGATAGAAGAAAACACTCATTATGCATGGGTATCGATCTTTAAAAAAGAGGATGATGGGAAATGGAAGATCGTCTGTAATGTATCTACCAATGAACCGGAAATAAAAAAATAACCATGCAAACTGTTGCTTATACAACTAAACGTGCTTTCCATATTTTCTTTGCAACGTTAAGTACTGTTCTATGTCACTCATGTTAAAAACACAACAAACCAAAACGAACACAAAAATTTATGGAACAGGAAATAAGAAAGCATATGCATAACATATTGGCAGAAACAGCTAACCGAAAGAAATCTGTATGGAAAAGATTGGGAGAAATTATGGTTGAAATGATCATCATTGTATTTGCAGTTTCCTTCGCTGTTTTTATGGAACGGCAGCGTGAATTACATCATGAGGAAAATGAAGTGAAGGAATTTCTTATTGGCCTTAAAACAGACCTTAAAAATGATATTGCTGAAATGGAGGAAGATAAGGATAGTTATAAAGCACAGGCTAAATGGATGGCTTATTTTGGAAAAGAAGAAAAAATAAGCAAAGATTCATTGAAGCGATATGAGTGGATATTGTGGAATAATACGCACTTACTGGTAAACAATGGCCGTTACGAAGGTTTTAAATCCAGTGGAAAAATAAATACTATTGAAAATACGGAGCTGCGCAATAATATACTTGATCTGTACCAGGAAACAATTGTTGCGCTCACTAACAATACCCAGGGTTATATCAATCTGAAAAAAGATTTTCACCGACTGATATATCAAGGAAGAAAAAATGAAGGAAAGGAAAATGATAATTTGGCAGAAGTACTACAAAGCCAGGAGGTTAAAAACTATTGTATGCGCCTGCGGTTTACAGGTGAACCCGTGCGTCGCTACGATAGTGCCATCAGCAGATCGCAACGGATAATTGAATTGATAGACGGTGAATACCGGGAAAAATAAAAGTGTATTTTGTTTAACATGAACAGAACATTGAAGTTAATTATGAAAAGAGTACTTCAGCTATCGGTATTGCTGGTGTTAACTGCATTGCTATTAATACAATGTAATGTTTTATGGTTGCCTCCAAAAAAATATGAACCAAAAGAGAAAGTAAAATTACAGCCACCGGTAATGACATTGGAGGAATATACTGTTTCTGGCCTTATTGATATGCATCCCAGGCCGTATGTATTTACGCTGCAAAGTAAAAACAGTAAAGGTGCCGTACTGGTTTTTGGGCTTGAGCATACATACGACCCTGATAATAAACAACTTCCTGTAATGAAAGAAAACTGGGATAAATTCAATCCTACTGTTGCCATGGTAGAAGGGAATTTAGACCTGATACTTACCTGGTTCTTCGATCCTGTAAAAGCATCGGGTGAAGGCGGTTATACACAAAAGCTGGCAAAAGCAAAGGGAATAAAAATATATTCATGGGAAGCCAGCCGTGATGCAGAGATCGACCACGTACTTGAAGAATTCGATCCTATGCATGTAGCATTTTTTTATTGCCTGCGCCCTTATCATAATAAATGGGGTGATCTTTCAAGGGAAGAACAGGATGAAAAAATGCAAAACTTAATTCGTAAAAGAACCAATTACAAAACATTGAAAGGGAGTATAAGTTCAGTGGCACAATTTGATAGTTTATGGAAAGCAGATTATCCAAATGAAGTAAGCTGGAGAAATTATAAGCATCCGCACAATGGCTGGCCAAAAGGATTACTGGAAGATATAGCTGAGGCAACCAATTCGGTACGGGATGAAAACATGTGCCGCTCAATTATTGAGTTGGTGAATAAAGGTGAAAGGGTTTTTATAAAGGGCGATGATAAAATAAAAGGAATAGCTAAAAAATGAAATATCTCATATTGCTTAATCTCCTGTTTTGTAGCATTGTTGTTAATGCACAGTTTACAGGAGGGCCCAAAACAAATCCTGCTGTTACCCGGTTTCTGCAAAAGGAAGTAACAACTATTTGTGAAGATGAAAAACTTGTTGGTGCTGAGTGGAAAGCTGTTGCTGACCATGTAAAAGGCAAACGGATAATACTGCTGGGTGAGCTTAATCATGGTGTAAAAGAGATATTCCAGGTAAGGAACGATTTGATCAGGTTTCTTTATAAGAAAATTGGAGCTCGTGTTATCTTGTTTGAATCAGGCCTTGGTGAGTTGGGTTATGTTGATCTGAACAAAACAGATCTATCTCCTGCAGAAATGACCAACGGTTTTTTTGGCAACTGGCGAACAAAAGAATTTGAGGAGCTGATGGGATTCTGTAAAGACAACAATATAGCAGTCGCCGGGTTTGATATTCAGCGAACAGCAAATTCGTTTAATGGCTTACTTAAAAAGGTAGCGGATATTAAAGAAATTGACTCCAGCTTTTACTTTGACCTGGAGAAAAAATATGGTTTAGTGCAACGGGAATTATCGAACAGCAAAGCCGTTTACGATTCGCTAAGATCGAAAACAAACGAACTTATTGTTGCTTACCGGAAAATCTATAAGCTCCTGGCAAAAGACAGTATCCATGTACAAACAAAGGAATTATTGTATACACTACGAGCCATTAAAAACCGGGCTGCATATTTATCCTACATGTTGCAATTTGTGCAGGACCGTGATTTTACCAAACGTTTCAAAACCAGGAATTCGGCAATGGCTGAAAATGTGATATGGCTTACTGAAAATTTATATCCGCAGGAAAAAATAATTGTAATAGCACATAATTACCACATTGCGAGATCGAATGAATATGGGCATGTAATGGGAAATATTCTCAGCAACAAATATGGTAAGGAAATGTATGCTATTGGTTTTTTTGCAGGCTCCGGTAGGTACACAGGTAATTCCGGTAAGATTGAAGAAATGCTCCCTGCCGATACTTTGGTGCTGGATATTAAACATATTATCAGCCGGCTGAAAGGATTTGCCAGCTTTATTCATATCCCCAAACAAAAGCAGGCTGGGAATGCGTGGCTGTACGAAAATATTGTAGTGAATGACAGTTTTACTGATCTGAGAGGAACTAATAAACTGGTTTTGGCAAAACTCTTTGACGGCCTACTGCTTTTACGAAAAGTTTCTCCTCCTAAAAAAATTCAATAAAATAATACTCCTTATTAAATCAATATAATATGAATAAAACGATCAAATTTTTAGGCAAACTTATTTTATTACTGGCAGTATATTTTCCCGTATTGCCCGCAATGGCTCAGATAAAAACTGATACCATTATCATTAATGCTGAAAATGTAAACACAAAGGTTTTAAAGCCTTCCACCAACCGTTACCTGGTTTATTTTATAATGGGAAAAGATTCTGCAAGGTCAAGGCCGCAGTTCTGGACAAGGGAAATTGAGTATACAGATCATAATGGTAAGGAAGCCATTGTTATAACACAGGAATGGGAAGACAGGGATACTGTTGTACATAAAGTGAGGTCTGTTTGCGATAAAAAAACATTCGCACCGCTATATCATCACAGCTGGTGGAAGCAAATGGGAACAAGTGAATTTGATTTTACTAACAGGTCAGCATCGCTCAATGGTATTCCGTTAACTGATGCGGATACAGCAAGAAACAGGAAGGGTCCCTGGAATGCTTTCAAGACTGCATTGGATCAATATACCCTTAACTGGCATCTTGACCTGGAAGTGTTTCCAATACTGCCTTATAAAGAAGGCAAAACATTTTTAATTCCTTTTTATGACCCCGGATGGCAGGCACCAAAAAATGAAGTATATACTGTAACCGGCTCTGCACAATTAGAAGGATATAATGATCAGAAAATAGATTGCTGGTTATTAATGCATGAATCCAGGGGCCTCAAGGAAATTTTCTGGATCAGTAAAAAAACAAAGGAAGTATTGAAACTGGAAAATGAAATTGGAAAGGGCAGGTGGAGGTATAAAATTAAACTTGGTTTCAGCATTTAGTTTGGTTGGCAAAGCCTGCTATTCATATGGTTGAAAGCGTTGCCTGTTGATTTTTAACCGTGATTAACCTGATACAGAATTACTTTCATGAAACAATATGATCCGACAAATGGCCAGGCTATTAATTTCAGCAAAGCAATTGCTATCTGGATAAACTCAATTATTTATCAATGAAAATTTTCGTTAACAATTTACTTGTCATGCTGTGTTTTCTTTCAGGGAAACAAATAAATGCACAGGCTCCATTAAATGGAACAATATCTTATTCTTCTGAAAACATTTCAAAGATGAATTTTGGCGGACAGGAACTTGAGCAAAAAATGAATATGAGTGTAACCCAGGATTTTTCAGGAGCGTATTACAGGCTCACAGCTTCCCTCCAAAGTTCTCCATCCGGAACAGGATCGGGTATTAACATAAATGGAGGGGCACAAATGTTTCAATACTACGATCCTGCCGACAATTTCTTTACCAGTTACGGCAGTTCAATGGAAAAAATTACGCCATCCGTGTTGAGTCAAAAAAAATCACTGACCTGGTGAAAACCGGCAAAACACAAACGATACTTGGATATACCTGCATTGAATTTACCTGCATTTTTTTGGGTGAAGAAGCCACGGGGTGGTACAGTACAGGTCTGCCTTCAGTGATCTCGCCTGTTGGTCCGCTGGGTTTACCGGGTGGACTTATCAGGTTAGAATCAAAAAAACATAAATATTCCGCTATTGATATTAAAATGAGAGTTGCGATAAAAGAATCCGAACTGCAATTACCTAAAGATGTCATTAAAACTACACAGGAAGAATTTAACAGGATCAGGATCCAATAAATTAAATGATGATGAAATATTTATTAACTACGTTGATTACTATACTAACCGGTTTCCAATCATTTTCTGCACCAATAAAGAAGATCAGGGTAAAAGGAACAGTTAAAATAGAAGGCGAATCCAGGTTTGGTACTGAAGGATACATTTATGTTTTAAGATACTCAGAATGGGTGGATACAGTAGATCAGGTTTCTGTCAAAAACGATGGAAGTTTTAGTTTTCAAATACCCGATTCGCTGGTTAGTTACCATTTGTATTTTGCAAAACCCGGTTGTGCAAAAGAGTATTTTCCAATTTATCCCGAGTTAGGGGATTATCAATTTAATATTACTTTAAATCCTGTTGCTAACGCAGCACCAGGCCCCTCAAAAAATATCACCTGGTTAAGCAAGAACGGCGAAGTACAGGAAGCCGCTTATAATGCCTATTGGCATATCTCGGAATTCGGGCGAAAAATGGTATTGATACTTACTGCTGCTTTGATTAAAGACACAAGCAGTAAAACCCAATTCGAAGGAATTGATCTGCAGACAGAATTTTCCCTGATAAAAGATAAGATCAAAAATACCAGCAACCCGGAACTCAGAAAAGTGTTACTGATCGAATATTTATGTATTGATGCAGCACAACAAAAAGTATTGTTCAAAAGAAAAAGCCCGGACCCGCCAAGACAACTATTTAAAGGTAAGGCAGATCCGGCCATGCTGGAACTGCTTATAAATGAAGTATCACCTGCCTCAGGGCTTTGGAATATAGAAAGAGATTGCATTCGCTGGCTGGTGAAACAAATACCATTGACGGAGGAAAAGCTGAGCTATTATGAAAGGGTAATTACTGAACAAGCCACTCCGTTTATTGCAGCTTCTGTTTTATATGGATTGGCCCAACGTTACCACGAGGAGAAACGGCCTGATGATTTTGGAGTAACACTTACAAGATTGGTTACCGACTTTCCGAACGTTCACCCAACCAACCGGGCAAAAACAGAGTTTGGTTTGTTTTCCAGTCTTACAGTTGGTAAACCCGTTCCCCATTTTGCTGTAGAATCAATTGATAAGCCAGGCGAAATGATCACCCCCTCAGGCATGATGGGTAAAACATACCTTATTGAATTTTGGACACTCTGGTGCAAGGGCTGTTTAATGGCAATACCTGAAATGGAAAAAGCTTATAAAAAATATAATAAAAAAGGATTTGAAATCGTAAGCATTTTCCTGGATAAAAACCTGGAACCTGTAAAAAAATACAGGGAAACAAAACATGCTATGCCATGGATAAATGCTTTTGAGCCGGCCGGATTTAAAAGCGAACTGGCCCGCAATTTTGAAGTGTCCTGGATACCCAGGTCAGTATTGGTAGGGCCGGATGGAAAAATTCTGGCGGTCAACCTGGAGTTCAATAAATTGACAGAAATAATATCTTCTCATATGAATAAATAGTTTCGAAACCCGAAAATGAGCCTGCAATTTCCTAAACCGAACATTAAATTTAAATTTTATGAAGTATTTTATTTTGTTACTCATTGCTATTACAACAGGCAGCAGCCTGATGGCACAAACTACCCCAGCAAATGAAACAGGAGTTTTATTGTTAGGAACCTTTCATTTCGCCAACCGCGGATTGGGCAAATGCGAGTTTTTTGAAATGTTTAATAAGGAGGTTGTTAAATACAACTGCTTTGGTAAATTAAAAATTTTAGAAGAAGCGGATCAAAACTAAGAAATACTTAAAACTTAAAATACACAAACAGCCTTCCAAAATTTTTGCTGTCGTTCTCAATGCGGTGATACAAAGGTTTGATGTGCGGCATTTGTAAAAAGCGTTGTACTTTCTTTTTTAATTGTCCGCTTCCTTTGCCGGGAATGATCTCTACTTCTTTTATCTTTTTGTCAATGGCTTCTTCAAATGCATCCTGCAAAGCTTTGTCAATGGCTTTGCTGTTGTTGTAAATATCGTGCAGGTCAACTTTTATTCTTGCCATCAGCTTTCAAGTAATTTTATCCCGCCTTTTTCAAAACTTATTTTCCGTTGCTTATATAAGTTACCTGTTGTCATTTTAAACGTCTTCTTACTCATTCCAAAAAAAGAATAAATTTCTTCGGGATCACTTTTGTCATGATAGGGTAAATAGCCATCGTTCTCTTTCAACAGCCTGAGTATTTTTCCTGTCTCATCTTCCACACGATTGTAGCCCGGTTTACCGGCAGATAGATCGATCCTGTAACGCAGGTCGCCGGCTTTATCTTCCGGATATATCTTTTTAATAAAACCTGTGAATTTGTCGCCGGCTGTTATATTCCTGTAAATCTCGTTGTGGTGTAAAACGCCGGTATGTTTATTATTGATAATGCATACATAGCCAATATCTGTACGACGGTAAACGATCAGGTCAACCACTTCCAGTTCCTTTACGGTTAATTCTTCATTGCTTAAGAACGGCTCTATTTTTTCTGTTGCTGCTAATCTTCCTGTCTGTTCATCTAAATAAATTTTTACCAGGTATTCGCCATTCGGTATCATTAGTTGCTGTTGTTTCGATTTTGGCACAAACAGGTCCTTCATCAAACCATTATCTAAAAAAGCGCCATGTTCTGTCACACTGATCGTTCTCAGCTTCACAATATCTCCTAAAATACCTTTGGGCTGCTGCGTTGTAGCGATCAGCCTGTCTTCTCCATCATGGTATAAAAACACTTTTAGTTCATCGCTAATTTTGGTGTTTGCAGGTACAAAACGCTTGGGTAGCAATATACCTTCGCCACCATCATCTAAATAAACGCCAAAATCCACCTCCCTTGCTACTTTTAAAATATTGTATTCTCCAACTTTTATCATGAACGCAAAGGTAGGCTATTAACCCTGACTGTCGTCAGGAAGGGCCTGCCGGCAGTTATTAACCAGAGAGGGTTTATTGGCATCAATCATCTATAATAACCGCCGACAGGGTTGATAACCGCTGTCGGGGTTTATTCAGTATCTTCACCGATAAAATAAATTACATTGAAGTTTACAGAATTTGGATTTGACCAGCGATTGATGGAAGGAATTGATTTTTCAGGCTATGAAGATGCTACACCGGTGCAGGAACAGGTTATACCGCTTATTATGGCCGGTAAAGACATTATTGCATCTGCACAGACGGGAACCGGTAAAACAGCAGCCTTTTTGTTGCCGCTTATTAATAAGATCATTACCGATCCGCATGAAGATCATACCAACAATGCCCTGGTAATTGTGCCAACCCGTGAACTGGCTGTGCAAATTGCACAGCACATGGAGGGCCTTTCTTATTTTACTTCTGTAAGTTCAATTGCAGTTTATGGTGGTGGTGATGGTAATGCTTTTGTGCAGGAGAAAAAAGCATTGAGCCATGGAGCTGATGTGGTGATATGTACGCCGGGTAAAATGATGGCACATATAAAAATGGGTTATGTAAAGCTGGCCGGTCTTAAATATTTGATCCTGGATGAAGCCGACCGTATGCTGGATATGGGCTTTTATGATGATATCATGTTCATTATTGAAAACCTTCCCAAAAAACGGCAGAACCTTTTATTTTCGGCAACTATGCCGCATAAGATAAGAGAAATGGCAAGGAAAATATTACATCAGCCTGAGGAGGTAAATATTTCTATCAGCAAGCCGAATGAAAAAATTGAACAGGCGGCCTTTGTTGTTTACGATACACAAAAAATACCACTGGTAAAACACCTGCTGCATAAAAAAGATTTTAAAATGGTACTCATTTTTTGCAGCAGCAAAATTGCCGTTAAAAATCTTACACGTGATCTGAAACGTGCTAAATTCCCAGCCGATGAGATTCACAGCGATCTTGATCAAAGCAAAAGAGAAGATGTGTTGATGCAATTTAAGAGTGGCAGGTTACCCATTTTAGTGGCAACCGATATCTTGAGTCGTGGTATTGACATTGATAATATTGACCTGGTAATTAATTACGATGTGCCACATGACGGCGAGGATTATGTACATCGTATTGGCCGAACAGCAAGGGCTGCAGCCGAAGGAACTGCCTATACTTTTGTAACTGTAAAAGAACAGCGCAAATTTATGAGCATCGAAAAGCTTTTGGGTAAACCTGTACCCAAAGCCACTGTACCGGAAGAACTGGGCGAAACTCCTGCATATAATACTGCTCCTCACAACAGGCAGCAGGGTGGGGATAGAAAATTCAATAAGCCAAGGCGTTTTCAAAATAATCCCAAGCGGTAAACTTCAAGGCTTTAATATTCCGTGTTTGCGTGGCAATATTTCTGCCCTGGCTGAAATATATTTGTAAAAACAATTTTCATCAGCTCGCCTTCCACCATATTAGCCAGTCCTATTGAATACTTGCATGGTATAACCACATTTAAAGGCGATCTTTTAAAAAAAGAATTAGGGATATTCACTTTCAAAGATCTGCTGGAACATTATCCCTTCAGGCATGTAGATAAAACCAAAGTGGATAAGATCGCAGGTCTTTCTCCCAACAATGAATATGCACAGGTAGCCGGAAAAATAACCCAGTTTGAAATTTTGGGTGAGGGCAGGGCTAAAAGACTAACAGCCCGGTTGCAGGATGATACAGGTGAAATTGAACTGGTTTGGTTCCAGGGAATAAGCTGGATACAGAAAGCTATAGAAGTAGGGCATCAATACCTGGTTTTTGGAAAGCTTGGATTCTTTTTGGGGAGGCCCCAGATCGCTCATCCCGAAATTGAGAATTTTACAGCCCAAAAAACGGATGGAAAATATTACCTGGAGCCTGTTTACTCATCTACCGAAAAATTAAAAGCAAAGGGGCTTAACGGGAGAGCCATTGGTAAACTAACCTATGCACTGCTGCAGATACTTACCGAAAAAGACCTGCCCGAGAATTTACCGGGATCCATCATCACACAATATAAATTCATCAGCCGGTTCAATGCCTGCAGGCAAATTCATTTTCCAGCAACGGAAAAGCATTACCAGCATGCAGTGCGAAGGTTGAAGTTTGAAGAATTGTTTTTTGCACAACTCAGGCTGGGCCTTATAAAATCAACCAGGCACCGCTACAGCAAGGGATTAATATTTGAACAGGTTGGTGATCTTTTTAACAGTTTTTTCAAAGATCATTTGCCTTTTGAATTAACCAATGCACAAAAAAAAGTGTTAAGGGAGATAAGGAAAGATGCAGGCAGCGGCAAACAGATGAATCGCCTCTTACAGGGTGACGTGGGAAGCGGAAAAACAATTGTGGCATTGATGATGATGCTGATAGCTGCAGATAATGGTTTTCAGTCGGTATTGATGGCACCAACAGAAATTCTGGCGCAGCAGCATTTCAACAGTATTACTGGTCTTTTAAAAGACATGCCGGTTTGTGTAAAACTGCTCACCGGCTCATCTAAAGGTAAACAACGCAAGGAGGTATTAAAACTCTGCGAAGATGGAACGCTGCATATTTTGATCGGAACCCATGCTGTGATCGAAGACAATGTGGTTTTTAAGAACCTGGGTTTTGCAGTGATTGATGAGCAACACAAATTTGGTGTGGCACAGCGGGCCCAATTGTGGAAGAAGAACACCATACCGCCACATGTACTGGTAATGACGGCAACACCCATACCACGTACACTGGCTTTAACGGCTTATGGCGATCTTGATTATAGCGTGATCGATGAATTACCGCCGGGCAGGCAACCGATAAATACCTTTCACAAGCCCGAAAGCGTCAGGCCACAGGTGATGGATTTTGTGAAAGAAGAAATTGCAAAAGGGAGACAGGCATACATTGTTTATCCGCTCATTGAAGAAAGCAGCAAACTGGATTATGAGAACCTGATGAAGGGGTTTGAGGAGGTGAAATCGTTTTTTCCTGAACCTAAATACTGGATAAGTATGGTTCATGGAAAACAACCGGCCGAACAGAAAGAAACCAATATGCAGCGCTTTGTAAAAGCAGATACGCAGATCATGGTTAGTACAACGGTTATTGAAGTTGGTGTGAACGTGCCCAATGCCAGTGTGATGGTGATTGAAAGCGCCGAAAAATTCGGCCTGTCGCAATTACACCAGTTACGTGGGCGGGTTGGGCGGGGAGCAGAAAAGAGTTTTTGCATATTATTAACAGGACCTAAAATATCAAACGATGCCCGTGAACGATTAAAGATAATGGTGGCTACCAATGACGGGTTTAAAATAGCTGAAAAAGACCTGGAGATACGTGGCCCGGGAGATATAGAAGGGACCAAACAAAGCGGCTTGTTAAACTTTAAGCTGGCAAATATAGTCCAAGACAAGGTTATTTTGGAAGCTGCACGATATGGCGCCGAACTCATTTTGGAATCTGACCCTGATCTGAACACGGAAGAAAATTTGCCTGTTAAAAATTATCTGCTTCAGCAAAAGGGAAAAACAGTATGGAGTAAAATTTCGTAGATCATCTTGGCGAATGGTTAACATTAATTACCTGGTTTCTTAAACAAATTATAACAATTATTGAGGTTGGTAAATCTTTACATCATTGCCAGATCAGTTAATTTTATGGTTTAAATTTAGTAAATTGTAAAAAAAGGATTACTTGAATATATTTCTCAAAATACTACGCTGTTTTATAATATTGGTTTCTTTTACATTATCCGTAAACCAGGGAAAAGCGCAGGTAGAATTCATTCAGAACAAAGGCCAATGGGATAGCAGGGTTGAATACCGGGGCGATTTTTCTACCGGGTCTTTTTTTTTGGAAAACCAGGGCTTTACCGTAGCGATCCACAATGTTGCTGATCTGAAGCTTTTGTCTGAACAGATGCATGGACACAATACAAATTCATCAACCCTGGGCCAGCCGATCATCATTAATTCGCATGCTTATAAGGTTAAATTCTTAGGAGGTAATTCATTTGCACAAAATGTGCCCGATAAAATACAAGCATACCATAATAATTATTTTGTAGGTAACGACCAGTCAAAATGGACATCTGGTTGCAAGATAGCCCAAGCTATAAGTTACCAGAATATTTATCCCAATGTAGATGTACGCTATTACAGCGATGGCGGCAGGTTGAAGTATGATATTATTATACACCCCGGTGGAGATATTGATAAAATTGCCATGCAGTATTCAGGAGTTGATAAACTGGAAGTAAAGAACAGGGAATTGATGATCAGCACATCGGTTGGGGCTATTAAAGAATTATATCCTTATAGTTACCAGGTACAGGAGGGACAAAAGAAAACAGTAAACTGTAAATATGTTGTAAAGAATAATATTGTACGCTTTAAAGTAACCGACTACGATCCCAAATCAACCATAGTTATTGACCCCACTTTGATTTTCTCAACCTTTACGGGAAGTACTGCAGAAAACTGGGGATTTACCGCCACGCCAGGCCCCGATGGCACTTTTTATTCAGCAGGCATTGCATTCGGCAGCGGTTTTCCTGTTTCGGCAGGGGCTTACCAAACAGTTTTTGGAGGTGGTATTAATGAAGATCAAACCGATCCCAATGGTTATGATATTGCCATTATGAAATTTTCGGCAAATGGCGCCAACAGGTTATTTGCCACTTACGTTGGCGGCTCCCGAAACGAGCAGCCACATAGTATGATTTGCGATGCACAGGGTAATTTATTTGTGGCAGGAAGATCAAACTCAAACAATTATCCCGGAACACTTGGAAGGGCATCCTCACGAACAGATTATGATATTGTAATTACAAAACTGAGCGCAAACGGCACAACACCATTGGGAGCTGTGGGCATTGGCGGCTCTTCAAATGATGGCGTAAACATCAGGGGTAAATATATTATACCCGATGGTGCAGATGCAACCCGTAGAAATTATGGTGACGATGCCAGGAGTGAAATAATATTGGATGGTGCCGGAAATGTTTTACTGGCATCCTGTACACAATCTTCCGATTTTCCGGTTACCCCCGGCACACCTATACAGGCAGCGTTTGGAGGTGGGAGACAGGATGGTGTGATCCTGAAATTCACATCAAATCTTTCAGCTGTGTTGTTCAGCAGTTTTTTTGGTGGTACTGGCGATGATGCCTGTTTTGTTTTGTCGCAAAGCCCAACCAATAATGATATTTATGTAGCCGGAGCTACTACAGGCCCTAATTTACCCGGAGATAAAACAGGCGTGATGCAGGGGACTTACCAGAATGGTGTAACAGACGGATTTATTACCCAAATAAAAAATGATGGATCGGCCATTGTCCGAACAACATTTCAAGGTACAGATGGCAATGACATGGTATACGGCATTCAGTTTGATAAAAAGGGATTTCCATATATCATGGGTACTACAACCGGTAACTGGCCTGTTACCAATGCTATATTCAATAACCCTAATAGCAAGCAGTTTATCAGTAAACTTAAGCCGGATCTGGCGCCATTATATGAATACTCAACTACGTTTGGTACCCCGTCAGCTGTACCTAATTTATCACCGGTTGCTTTTCTGGTTGACCGTTGTGAAAATGTATACGTATCAGGTTGGGGCGGAGGTATTAACATAGACCGTGGATATCCATCTGCCGGTACCGCTGGTTTGCCTGAAGTAACACCTTTATCAGGAATACCAGCTGCTGATGGCCAGGATTTTTACTTTTTTGTACTTGAGAAAAATGCACAAAGCCAGCTCTTTGGTTCGCACTTCGGGCAGAACGGCAGTCTGGGTGATCATGTGGATGGGGGTACAAGCCGTTTTGATGCCAATGGGGTTATTTACCAGGCATTTTGTAGTTGTGGTACGCCTTCCAATCCTACCAACAGGTTTCCTACAACAGGAGGGGTATGGTCGGGTATTAACAGAACGCCTAACGGGGATGGTTGCAATCTTGCAGCAGCAAAAATAGAAATGAATTTTGCCGGTATTGGAGCCAGTGTTAAAGCCACTATTGACGGAGTTATTGATACTATTGGTTGCGTACCGCTTACTGTAAAATTCACAGATACACTGGCAAAGGGTAAAATGTATATCTGGGTTTATAATGATCCTTTCAGTACTACACTAAGAGATACTACCTATGCTCCTAATAATACTGTATCACATACTTACAACCAAACAGGCAGCTATCCGTTAATGCTTATTTCTATTGATTCTGCAACCTGTAATATTGCCGATACCGCTTTTATAACTGTAAAAGTTGGTAACAACATTATCAACGCCGATTTTTCATTTTTTAAATTAGATTCCTGTAACAGTTTGAGGTACCAGTTTGTTAATCAATCAGTGGCTACTGTACCTAATTATACCAGCCAGAGTTTCCTTTGGGATTTTGGTGATAACACACCGAAAGTAAGGTCTGGTTTCGGGCCTGTCAATCATACTTATGCATCTGTGGGAACTTACACAGTTACACTTATAGTTGATGATACTACATTTTGTAATGCGCCTGATACTGCTATAAAACAGCTCCGTATCAGTCCAAATGTAAGAGCCATATTTTCAACACCTAACCGTGGCTGCGTACCATATACCCCGGTATTTAAAAATCTTTCGCAGGGTGGTACAGACTGGATATGGGAGTTTGGTAATGGTGATATATCAACAGATTTTGAACCGGTTTATACTTATAATTCAACAGGAACCTATAATGTACGTCTTATAGCTATTGATACCAGTACCTGTAATAAACGGGATACATCTGCATACTTTGCTATTACGGTTTACCCAATACCTACGGCAAATTTCAGCTGGACACCAAATCCGCCGGTAGAAAATTCATTAACGAGATTCAGAAACCTGTCGTCAGGAGCAAACAGGTATTTATGGAATTTTGGAGATGGAGAAAGTTCAACCGCTTTTGAACCTACTCATCAGTATAATGCAACAGGAACTTACCAGGCAACATTGTATGCTTATAATGTTGCGAACTGTGTGGATAGCATAACACAGAATGTACCGGTACTTATTGTGCCTTTACTCGACGTTCCT
>Ga0193752_1000545_pt1 | contig 35565 bp, 18 predicted proteins | sample H1c1metaG_FD_144924 | JGI IMG/M metagenome (GOLD analysis project Ga0193752, IMG submission 144924) | Soil microbial communities from a riparian zone of the East river system, Colorado, United States - H1c1 | ecosystem: Environmental > Terrestrial > Soil > Riparian zone | place: USA: East River... | reverse complement strand
TACAAAAGACACCCCTGCCGGAAACTTCGATGAGTTGCCCCAAATAGAGAAAGGCAAAAAAGAAAATACTTTTTTGATAGCCGTTAAAGATTATCGCACATGGATACTGACGGTGGCCTATGCTGCTTGCTTCGGTGTTGAGATAACGGTTGACAATTTTGCCGCCTCATATTTTCACGATAATTATAAGGCCACTTTGATTTTTGCCGGATTGCTGGCGAGCATATTTGGGTGGATCAACATCTTTGCACGTGCATTAGGTGGAATGGTTTCGGATAAAGTCGGCGGCAGGCATGGCTTCAATGGAAAAGTGAGTTTGTTAGCGGTCTTGTTGCTACTGGAGGGAGCAGGAATTATGCTGTTCGCGAATTCAGAAGGGTTGGTAATGGCGATCATGATGATGTTCTTTTTTGGAATCTGCCTGAAAATGGCTAACGGCGCTACCTACAGCATTGTACCCTTTATTAATCAGAAAGCCGTGGGAAGTATCGCGGGGATTGTAGGTGCCGGCGGAAATGTGGGCGCTGTGCTTATTGGATTTTTATTCAAATCAATGTCTCATTCCGAGGCATTTTTTTATCTCGGCGGCGGCGTTTTGGCTACAGGTGTTGTTGTGATGGCCGTTAGACTAATGAGCAAAACCCCCGTAGCCGACAAAGCTTATCATGCCGATCCGGAAAAGATAGAGCCGTCGCTCGCCATGTAGACAGGTATAAATAATTGATGAGAGATTCGAATTCTATAGACAAGAATATAAGTAAAAGCACCGGCCTGCAAACCACTTGCTGTTATTGTGGTGTTGGGTGCGGCATTGTAGTCAGTAAAGACGTGCAGGGAAGTATTAGTGTGGAGGGAGATAAAAATCACCCGGTTAATAAAGGAATGCTTTGCAGTAAAGGAACAAACCTGCATTATACTGCAATGGATCTGTCGGACCGGTTGCTGTACCCTGAAATGCGCTATAGCCGAAATCAGCCAAGGCAAAGAGTTTCCTGGGACGTCGCGTTGGAACGGACAGCGGCGGTTTTTAGAACGCTCATTAACAAATACGGCCCGGATTCAGTGGCCTTTTATGCATCCGGCCAATGTCTCACCGAAGAATATTATGTTGTAAATAAGTTGATGAAAGGCTTTATAGGCAGTAACAACATTGACACGAACTCGAGGTTATGCATGAGTTCTGCAGTGACAGCCTATAAAATGAGCCTGGGAGAAGACAGCGTACCTGTAAGTTATGATGACCTTGATTTAGCGGACTGCATTTTTGTGGCCGGCGCCAACCCGGCCTGGTGCCATCCCATTTTATGGAGAAGAGTTGAAGCGGCGAGGGAAAAAAATCCGAATATCAAGATTATTGTCAGCGACCCCCGCAACACACAAACCTGTTCAATCGCAAACGTTCACCTCCAATTAAATCCCGGAACGGATGTTACGCTGCATCATGCAATTGGCAGGTGTCTGATAGAAGAAGGCGATATTGATATTGATTTCATAAAAGATCATACTGCAGGATTTGAAGAATATCGCGCTATGGTTTTTGAACGAACAACGGCCGAAGCAGCAGCAATTTGCGGCATTGATGAAGCCGACATTCGTCTTGCGGCATCTTTTATCGGCAATGCAAAGGGGTATATCGGCATGTGGACGATGGGATTGAATCAGAGCGTTATCGGGGTTAACAAGAATCTTTCTCTTATCAATCTAAACCTGATCACCGGTCACATCGGAAAACCGGGCTCAGGTCCTTTTTCACTGACTGGTCAACCAAACGCAATGGGTGGAAGAGAGGTCGGGGGCCTGGCTAACCTGTTGTCTGCTCATCGCGAGCTTTCTAACGAAGCGCATAGAAATGAAGTGGAAAAATTCTGGAAGATCCCTTTGGGAACGATCCAGTCTCAACCGGGACTGACGGCCACCGAAATGTTCGAGGCATTGAATAACGGTAACCTAAAAGCGATCTGGATACTGTGTACGAATCCGCTTGTCAGTTTACCCGATGTAAGAAAAGCTGAAGAAGGCTTGTTAAAAGCAAAATTTGTGGTCGTCCAGGAAATAAGCTCCAAACCTGAAACATTAAAATATGCGGACGTCGTGCTTCCAGCCGCTGCATGGATAGAAAAAGAAGGCACAATGACTAACGCGGAACGGCGCATCAGCTACCTGAGCAAGGTGATAGACGCTCCAGGGGAAGCCCTGCCCGACGCAGAGATCATTTGTCGTTTTGCCCGCAAGATGAACTATTCTGGCTTCGACTATAAAAATGTTGCGGACATCTATGCGGAGCATGCTGCATTAACTGCTGGCACCAATATTGACGTTAGCGCGCTTAGCCATGATATACTCAAAGAAAAGCGCAGCGTCCAATGGCCCTACACAAAAGCCATAAATGGGTACGGGACCAAAAGACTTTTTACCGATAAAAAATTCCATACCGCATCTCAGAAAGCAATTATTCACGCTGTTCCGGATGCCAATGCATCCGATAGACCCAGTAAGGATTTTCCGCTCATACTGACTACTGGTCGGATCCGCGACCAGTGGCATACCATGAGCAAGACGGGTAAGGTGAATAAATTGAAACAGCATATCAGCGAATCTTTTCTCGAGATACATCCTGAAGATGCATCTAAAAGGGGTATTGAAGAAAATACGCTCGTGGAAATAGGCAATGCGAGGGGAAGTGTAAGGGTGAAGGCCAAAGTCTCCCCGGACATAAAAAAGGGAGTTTGCTTTTTGCCGATGCATTGGGGTAAAATACTGAACAGCGACCTGAACAGGGCCAACAACCTTACAAGCAATTTGGTGGATCCGCAGAGCAAGGAACCGGATTTCAAATTTTCAACCGTACAGGTTTGGCGGTATAGGAAACCGAAACAGAAAATAATCGTGATTGGTGCGGGTGCCGGAGCCTGTGGTTTTATAAAAAGTTACCGGGCACTAAATACAGACGATGAAATAATTGTGTTCAGCAAAGAAAATTTTCCGTTTTACAATCGGGTGTTGCTGCCCGATTATATCAGCGGTACTTTGCGCTGGGATAACCTGGTAAAGATGACGGATGCAGAAGAAAAGGAATATAAGATAACGTTGCGTCGCGGGATAAGCATCGAAAAAATAGACCGGGAGGCCAGGGTCGTTGTCGATAGCAACGGAGAAAACCATAACTACGATGTTCTTGTGATGGCAACCGGAAGCCGTGCGGCGATGATGCGGGATGTGCCCACAATGAATGGCATATTTACCATGCGGAGCAGAACGGACGCCGACAACTTTAAAGAGTATGTTGATCCGGCAAAAGGCAAAGTAGTCATTGTGGGAGGTGGTCTTTTGGGAATAGAACTGGCGGCATCGCTGCGGGAAGCAAATGCGCAGGTAACGATTATTCAACGCATTTCCAGATTAATGGACCGTCAGCTCGACCCGTTGGGCAGCCAGTTATTACACGAAGAATTGGCTGCGAAGGGAGTCGATATCTACTATAACGACGAGATAGAGCGGTTCCTGGGTACGAAAACTGCAACCGGCATCCGTTTAAAAAGCGGCTTGCTAATAGAAGCGCAAGCCATTGTCATTGCTATTGGCACAGTTCCAAATATCGAGATCGCTAAAGCAGACGGCATTGAATGCAAACGGGGAATAGTTGTGGATGAATACCTCCAGACAAACGATAAAAATATTTTTGCTATCGGAGAAATTGCTGAATTCAAAGGTTTTTTGTACGGGATAACCGCTGCGGCTGAGCAACAGGCGGATATCGTAGCCAGATACCTGAATGGTGATATTTCAAAATATTACACTGGTTCTTTACTGATGAATATCCTGAAAATGCACGGGACGGAATTGTGCTCGCTCGGGCAGGTGGAATGCCCGGACGACTCCGCTTATGAGGAAGTGGTATTTATTGATAAGGCAAAAAGATATTATAAGAAATGCATCATTCATAATGACAGGTTGGTCGGTGCCATATTAATAGGCGACAAGACAGAATTCCTGGAATACCGGAACCTGATAGAAGGCAAGATCGAACTGAGTGAAAAGCGTTTGCAATTGTTGCGATCGGGTAAGGTAACGGAACCTGTCGTTGGCCGGCTGGTATGTAGCTGTAATAATGTCGGCGAGGGAAATTTGATAAATAAAATCAAAGAGGGATGTAAAGATCACCTGCAGCTTTGTCAACTCACCGGGGCGGGTATGGGCTGCGGTAGCTGTCGATCTGAAGTAAAGCAAATATTGGCCTCTCAATTGCAACAAAAATTACCGCATGAAGAAAAAAGTAGGGAACCCAGCATCATCGGAGTTTAAGGACCTTCCCGGCATCGAATATTTCAATTTTGAAGAAGACTTCATTGAAAAAAATATCCGGTGCATCCCGATGATCGTTCGACTTAAATTGGATAGTGCCGGAATAAAATTAAAACTGGATGAGTGGAGCAAGCTCGAGGTTGATGAAAGGATTGAATTGGCAACAAGGCAATGCAGCAACGACGACGAGGCAAAGAAGTACCGCGATCATGCAGGGGAATTGGTAAAAAAGCGTTCGGGCAAAGAAGTAACAGACCTGCCGGTAGATGCCAACCCCGAGTGGGCAAATGTGCACAAAATACCTGATCTGCTGGCGGACAAACTCAGAGAGATCAGTTTGACGATCCGGCTGGAGCAGTGGGCGCGCCTGACCGACCTGCAACGTTTTGCTTTGTTGAAGCTGTGCAGGCCGGGCCACGAAAACAAGAATTTTCCGAAAGCGCTCATAGAATTTGGTCTGAGATCATCGATCAGTTTGCTTTCTGGGAGCAAAACGGGAACATGATATCAATGATTACCATAAAGGTCAATTTTCGCGGAGGGATTATATCTCCCGGTGAACTGCATGATATCCTGGTTGCGGCTCGAATTGCCGGCGTACATCATGTAAGCTTTGGGCTGCGTCAGCAACTGCTGATCGAAGTGTCTATGGAAACCGCAGAGATACTGAAAGAAGAGCTAAAAAATCTTAGCGTTTACTACGAATTGGATATTGATAATTTCCCAAACATTATCAGCAGTTATCCAGCCGAAGACATCTTTATCACCAACACCTGGTTGGGTGAGGGTGTATATAAAGACATTTTTGACGGAATGGACTACAGACCACGTTTGAAAATTAATATTTCCGACAGTAACCAAAGCTTTACACCCATGCTTACCGGCAATATTAACTGGGTGGCGTCGTCAACGGCTCCGCATTTCTGGCACCTGTTCTTGCGTTTCCCCAAAACCAACACTATTTTTGAATGGAATCAAATGGTTTACACAAATGATATCGCCAACCTTTCAAGTGAAATCGAAAAGATAATATTTCAGTTTGAAGCTGAGTTCTATGACAATAAATTGGTCAATGGCGCAAGGTTATTCGAAAAGCTCCCACTAGAAAGATTTATTACAAAGCCGGCTGAAAGACCGGCCGTGTTTCCTCCGTTCAATCTGCCTTATTATGAGGGCCTGAATCGTGTCAACAATAAGTATTGGTTGGGCATTTATCGCCGGGACGAACAATTCGATATTGCATTTTTGAATGATTTGTGTTTGTTGTGTCTCAACACCAAGATCGGTCAGTTATGTTCCACTCCATGGAAATCAATCATCGTTAAAAGCATCGAAGAAAAGGATAAGATCGTCTGGAACAGGTTGCTTGAAAAACATCAGATAAATGTGCGCCACGCCGCGAACGAACTAAATTTCCAGGTAGAGGACAATTGCAAGGAGGGGCTGCGGTTGAAAAATTACCTGGTTAAAAGGCTGAACAACGATGACACAAGAACCTTCGGAATTTGCATAGGGCTAAAAACAAGAAAAAAAAGTGAGGTGTTCAGCAGCATCCTGGTACGACGCAAGGCACTGCTTTCCATTTTCGGCTTAGAGCTGTTTTATCTGTATGACATCTTGTGCGCACACAATTTCAATCCTAACGAACGTACGGGTTTTGTGTTCAGCAGTAACAACCCAAAATTTTTATTAGGCGAACAATTACGGCGAGCTGTGATCACGTTTTACAACTATAGGAACGACAAGAATACAGTGGCCGACAGGGAAATTCCCGTCCAGAAAGCGAGAAAGAAAAAGACAGCGGAGTATGTGCATCAGTGCGAGCAATGCCTGACCATTTACGATGACGCAACGGGCGAACGTGAAAATGGCATAACAGCGGGAACTGTTTTTGAATCACTTCCTGATGAATACATCTGTCCACTATGCGAAGGGCCAAAAAATGGATTTAGAAAGATAGAAAATAAAAAGCTGGGGTTACAGGCCATTTAGCTCGGCATGGGCATTAAAATTGCGAAAATACTTTTTCTGTTCGTTGGTTGCGGGAATGGTATTTACAGACAGGTGATCGAGCATAAATTTCATACTGTGTTTAACCAGTCGCCCCTCTTGCAGCATGGCAAAAACAGTTGACAATCCTTTAGTCGTGTAAATACCACATAGAGGTTCAGGTTCGTTGTCGTTGGTGAACAGGTGGGCGTCATAAGAAGCATGCAAGAGGTACTGGTCAAGAAGTTCTTTTAACAACAATGGTTCCATCAGCGGCATGTCGCAGGCAAATAAGAACAGGTCCTCTGTTGGATATTGAAGATGGCTGCTCAATACTCCTCGCAATGGACCCTTTAATGGAAGCGATGCGTCGTCGACGATAAGGTCGCTGGTCGAAAAAACTGCTCCATAAGCGGTATACTGATTATTATTCACTGAAAGTTTTACAGGAATATTCAGTACGGCCATTTTATCTACGGCAGTTTGTGCCCATGTTTTTGCTTCCAGCTTAAGCAGACCCTTATCGCTGCCCATGCGGGAACTTTGTCCGCCGCATACGACCACGCCCAGTATACCAGCTTGCGGCTCCATTATATAATATCGGTTTCAGGTGAATGTAGTTTGCTGCCCACACACCGAATTTACCTCTTAATAAGAAGTAAAAATTCAGTTCGCTAGTCTCGCCGGGCACAATATTTTGTAGTCTTGCCTGTTTCAAAGCTTTTCGCCTAATTTTACGGTTTACAAATCGATTGTGAACCCTTGCCACTACACAAGTTATATGTTGAGCCGGAATTACTGCTTCGCGTTGCCAAGGGAGATGAAACTGCTTTTGCAAGATTCGTCGAACCAATTTTTGACCGCTTATTCGGCTTTGCTTTATCAGCAACTAAGTCGTCTGAACTTGCTGAAGAGATAGTACAGGATGTATTTTTGAGGATTTGGCAGCACCGTAGCGAGTTGACAGAAATTGACAATCTTACCGGATGGATTTTCACTATAACTCGCAATCTCACGTATAATACTATCCGACGACAATTGACCGAACCTCAACTTGTAAGGCATTTAGATGCCTATTTTTTACTCACGCCAGCATCTGCCGTAGATAATTTGTCATTTAAGGAGACACTGGCTCTCGTTCAGCAGGCGGCTGGGACCCTGCCTCCGCAACAGGAAGTCGTATTCAAATTGAACCGTATCCGGGGACTTACCCTTGATGAAATTGCGGAACAGTTGAAATTGTCAAAAGAAACTGTCAAAAAGCATTTAACGCAGGCGCTGAAAACCGTTCGCACTTATTTGAGAGCCCATTCAGGTGAAGTCCTGATAGTTCCCTTTGTGGTACTTTGGCTTCTACAATGACATAAACCAAAAAAAATTCATTTCCACTACCACTCCTCACGCTTTCCAGGGTCATTATATAATTGTTAAGCTTTTATATGACCAGGAAACGATTTCAACAACTTAGTGAGGGCTATCTCGAAGGCACCCTTTCGGCTGCAGAATGGCAAGAATTGAAGTCATACCTGTTGGAGGATGGTAATCACGCGGAGTTTGAGTCGGAGTTGATGGCCGCTTTAGAGCAAAGAGACTATGACAGCACCGACCGTGCTGTTTTGGGGAGGATCCTGAAAAACGTCTTTGCACAAAAAGATAAATTGATGCCACCTGTGCATCGTATCCATTTCCTTAAAACGACATGGTTCAGGTACGCCGCTGCTATAGTTATTTTGTTCGGAGTAGGAACTTACCTGTGGATAAATAAACCAGATACTAAAAATTTAGCGACAACAAGCGGTAACAAACGCTCGCAATCGAATATTGGCCCAGGCAGTAACCGGGCTGTGCTAACCTTATCAGATGGCAGCACTATTGTATTGGATAGTGCTGCCGATGGAGAACTCGCCGTGCAATACGGAAGGAAAGTAATTAAGAAAAACGGAGCGGTTATCTATGATCCCAACCAAATCTCCGTCAAAAATGTGATTTACAATACCATTTCAACTCCACGTGGCGGGCAATATAAATTAACACTTGCGGATGGAACAAAAGTTTGGTTAAACGCCGCAACCTCGATAACCTACCCCGTCGCTTTTGCAGGAAAAGAAAGAAATGTAAAGATCAGCGGCGAAGTATATTTCGAAGTATCAAAGGACAAGGAAAAACCTTTTATTGTTGACATTGGCGGAAAATCAACTGTCCAGGTTTTAGGAACCAGTTTCAATATTAACTCTTATGAAGACGAAGGAAGTATTAAGACTACCCTTCTGGAAGGGAGTATAAAATTAACTTGTGGCGCTATGAAGAGCGCTACCGTGCCTGCTGAACAGCTACAGAATTCTGTCGTTGTCCTGCAACCAGGCCAGCAGGCTCAAATAAACACAAAGGGTATTGCCGTTGCATCAAACGCGGATATCGATCAGGCTTTAGCATGGAAAAATGGGTTCTTCAATTTTGACAACGCAGGGGTTAAAGAAGTAATGAAACAGCTCGAACGCTGGTATGATATCAATGTGGAATACCCCTCTGGCGTTCCTGATCTCCAATTTGGCGGAGAAATCTCCCGCAACCTCAGTCTTGCCGATGTTTTAGAAATTCTTGAAAGAACAAAAGTGCATTTACGGCTCGAAGAAGGAAGAAAATTAGTAGTAACAAAATAGAGAATATCAACAGCCCCCAACGATTGCTCAAACTTAATTAACGCCATATGATCACATAAAAAAACTTCAGCGATCGCTTAAAAAAACCGAAGGCGAATTCGACGCCTTCGGCATAACGCCTGCTGGCCAGCAGGCTGGTTTGAGCCGATCCCAATAAAAAATCCTTCGACAGACGTTTATTTAACATCAACCCAAACATCTCAAAATTATGCAAAATGATGCTCTTTGCAGCGGCAAGCTTATGCATGCACCTTTCCCCTATTGCGAGGACAGGGGAAAGGGTGGCAAAAGACCAGGTTCTCTTTTCAAAACAATTCTCATTATGAAGATGATCCTCATCTTTATGGCAGTCGCCCTTGTTGAGGCCAGGGCCGCAGGGTTTGCCCAATCCATCACCTTATCAGGCAAGAATATCCCTTTTAAAAAGGTGCTTTCGGAAATAAAAAAACAATCGGGCTTCGTTGTGTTCTACAACAGGGAAGATATTGCGCTGGCAAAACCGGTAAGTCTTTCCGTCTCCAAAATTCCGCTGAATGATTTTCTGGAGATACTGTTCAGCAAACAACCATTGACCTTTGTAATAAAAGGGAAAACGATTGCGCTGTACCGCAAAACCGGTGAGTTAGGACCGTCTTCAGTGCATCCCTTCTCTGCCGACAGCGTGCAGAATGTCATCATCTCAGGTAAAGTTACTGACAGTCTCGGCACACCGCTTTCGAACGTCTCGATACAAATCAAAGGAACAAATAAAGGAACGGTCACGGATGTAGAAGGAAATTTTAAAATAGAGGTTCCATCCGCAAATGCCACACTTGTATTCAGCTATTTGGGCATGCAGACACAAGATATTGCAGTTGGTACCCGCACGTCCATCAGCATACGACTATTAAGTGCTGACAATGCACTCAGTGAAGTAATAACAGTTGGTTATTCCAGTCAGCGCCGGAGAGACATTACGGGATCCGTTTCCGTAGTAAACGCCGACGATCTTAAATCGGTGCCTTCAAACAACTTTGCACAACAGTTACAGGGCCGTGCTGCAGGTGTGCAAATAGGTAATGAGGGAAGCCCTGGTGGGAATGTGATGGTAAGGATCCGTGGTATCGGTTCGATCACCGGCAACAGTGAGCCATTATATGTAATTGATGGAGTTCCCACACAAGGCGACCTCAATCTGATCAACCAGGATGATATCGAGACAATACAAATATTAAAAGACGCTTCTACGGCATCAATATACGGCTCTCGCGCGAGTAATGGTGTGGTCATAATCACCACAAAAAAAGGAAAGTCGGGACAGGCGAGGGTAGCCTTCAATAGTTATTACGGAATACAAACACCGAAAAAATTCAAGGCATATTTAACTCCCCAGCAAAACGCGGATATCCTATGGCAGGGATTAATTAATTCAGGGCAGGTAAGCCCCAGTACAGGCAATCCCGTGCATCCGATTTACGGTTCAGGTGCAACACCGGTATTGCCCGATTACCTGATACCTGTCGGTGCAATGGAAGGAGATCCCCGCACAGATCCATCGAATTACAGCAAGGATATTAACGACCCGCAGTTCGGTACAACAAAATATTTAATTACGCGTGCAGACAAAGAAGCCACCGACTGGTACGATGTGATCACGGATCCCGCACCAACTCAAAATTATAATCTTACTGTTTCGGGAGGTAACGAAAAAGGAAGGTATGCTGTTACTGGAAGCTATATGAATCAGGAAGGCATTTTAAAATTTACCAATTTCAAAAGATATTCGATACGTGTGAATACCGAATTCAATATCAAAAAACATATTGTTTTTGGTGAGAACCTGCAATTTGTTTATGGCGACAAAGTAGGCGTCGGTTCCCGTGCTGAATTCTCGCCCATTGGCGAGATATTTACTACGGCGCCGATACAACCCGTGTACGACATCATGGGTAATTATTCAGGGAACAGGGATTTTGTTGTTGGTGGCCCCAACCCATACGCAGGTTTGGAACGTAATAAAGACAATCACGGACTTGCACCTCGTTTATTCGGGAATCTGTATACGGAAGTTAATTTTCTACAGAATTTCAAAGTGCGCTCAAGTTTTGGAGTCGACTGGTCATCCTACAATTTTTCTAACTTCTTTCCTATTCAATATGAAAATTACCTCGCCCAGCCAAAGATCGCTGTACTTGACGAGGGCAACAGCTACGGTTCCAGCTTTACCTGGACAAACACAGTAGCCTGGAACAAAGTAGTTGCCAACGATCACCATATTTCAGCGCTTGCAGGAATAGAATCAGTAACAAATAAATCCAGGAATTTCGGCACACAAAAAACAGGTTTCGATTTTGAAGATGCTAACTACCGATACCTTGATGCCGGTGTTAACATAACGAACTCCTATGGTTCAGGTTCAGAAAGCAGTTTGTTTTCAGTATTTGCAAAGGCTGATTATTCATTCCGGGATAAATACTTATTATCTGCACTGGTAAGACGGGACGCGTCTTCCCGCTTTTCCCCTTCAAACAGGTGGGGGACTTTTCCTGCATTCAGCGCGGGTTGGAGAATCTCCCAGGAAGGGTTCATGAAGGATAGTAGGATCATCAGCGACTTGAAGATACGGGGAGGTTGGGGAAAGACGGGCAATCAGGAAATAGATCCGTATAATCAATACAACACGTACATCACTAATTTGAATAATGCATCATACGACATCAACGGAACCAGCAATTCGGTTGCTCCAGGATATCGGAGGTTTAGGATTGGCAACCCGGATGGACGTTGGGAAGCGCAGACGATGACGAATATTGGTTTCGATATAGGTTTTTTCAACAATAAATTGAACATATCGGTGGATGCCTACCGGCGAGACGTTACAGACCTGTTGTTGACTGTGCCTATTCCTGCTACCGATGGACAAAATATACCTCCCACGATAAATATCGGTGGTATGCGCAATGATGGCATTGATGTGGAAATAAGTTATCGTGGGGCTTCTGCAAACGGAGACTTCAGTTATAATATTAATGGCAACTGGTCTACATACAACAACAAAATCACCGCCTTATACGGCACAGAAGATGCTTTTATTTCCGGTTTTGGAACAAGGATCGGAGCCATTACCCGTACTGAAGTTGGTCATCCTATTTCGGGGTTCTACGGTTACCAACTCGATGGAATTTTCCAGTCGCAGGCTGAAGCCGATGAATATCCTACACAAGGAGGTAATCGGACATTGTATAACCAGGAGGGGCGTTTTAAATACAGGGATGTCAATGGCGACAAGGTGATCGATAATAACGACCAGACATTTATCGGTTCGCCGGTACCTGATTTTACTTACGGGTTGAATATTGGCATGGCATATAAAAACTTTGATCTCTCGTTGTTTCTGCAGGGAGTGTATGGAAATGAAATTTTTAATTACACCAGGTACTTTTCTGATTTCTTCGGATTAAGTTATGCGTATGGCCCACGTATGGCCGATTCATGGACGCCGGATAACCGTGATGCCGTCTTACCCAAACTCAATCCAAATACAGCCTCTTATGAATCACAGACATCTTCTTATTACCTGGAGAATGGATCCTACCTGCGTGGAAAGAGTCTGCAGCTAGCCTATAATTTTCCTTCAAAAATGTTTAACAACCTTGGCATAGACCGTCTCAGGCTTTATGTACAGGCGCAGAATTTCTTTACGATTACTGATTATTCCGGCCTGGATCCCGAAGTAAACCTCGCAGCGTATGGTGCCGGGGCGGATCGCGATATCGGAGTTGATCGCGCCATTTACCCGATAGCCAAAACCTACCTGGCAGGTATTCAACTAGGATTCTGATTATCACATTCAAAAGGCTTACATCATGAAGACGAGTTTTAATTACTTTCTGCATATACTATCGATGGTGATCTTGATGACATCATGCAAAAAAGATTTTTTTGAGAAAAAACCATTGGGCGTAACCACTGAGGACCAGTTGACCAGCAAAGCGGGCGCCGAAGGACTACTTATCGGTGCTTACTCAATACTGGATGGAAGTGGCGCCACTGCAGGTAGCGGACTTGGTTTACAATGGGATGCACCAGGCTCGAACTGGCTGCAGGGCGACGTTTCATCTGACGATGCCCGCAAAGGAAGCATTCCCTCAGATGCCCCCGAGATGAATCAGTTTGAACTGCATACCGTATTACCTACGAACAGCTTTGGCAACGCTAAATGGTTCACATTATATGATGGCGTTTCGCGCTGTAACGATGTGTTAAAAGTGCTGCAAAAGGCGAAAGACATTTCTGAAGCTGATGCAAAACGTATCGGCGGTGAAGCTCGATTTCTAAGGGCGCACTATCATTTTGAGGCGAAGAAAATATGGAATAATGTGCCTTTTATCGATGAAACATTAACCGACACACGTGTGCCAAATACAGACGACATTTGGCCAAAAATCGAAAGCGATCTTCAGTACGCTATTGACAACCTTCCCGAAACTCAAGACGCGGTAGGAAGGGCCAACAAAAGAACGGCGCAGGTGTATCTCGCAAAAGCCTATTTATTTGAGCACAAATATGCAGAAGCGAAACCCCTGCTCGATGACGTGATAAATTCGGGGCAATATGCCTTGAATGCCAATTATGGGGATAATTTTGATATCGCGACAAAGAACAGTAAGGAATCGGTATTCGCTGTTCAACAATCGGTAAATGATGGATCAACCGGTTCAGCAAATGGAAACTATGGTGACGTGCTGAACTATCCTTTCTTCGGGCCATTCTGTTGTGGTTTCTTTCAGCCAACACAAAATCTTGTGAACGCATTTAAGACAGACGATAACGGCTTGCCGTTGCTGGATAATTTTGCTGACGAAGATGTGAAGAACGACGAGGGCATTCCTTTCGATGCGCCGTTCATCCCATATGAAGGAAATTTAGATCCTCGCCTTGATTTCACCGTAGGCCGCAGAGGTATCCCCTACCAGGAATTCGGTTTATTTGAAGGCAACTGGATCCGGATGCCAAGCTACGGCGGTCCATACGCGCCACGAAAAAATGTTTATAGAAAATCGCAAACCGGAACTTATACCGCAAATACCGGGACGAACTGGATAAATGCAAACAACTATGAGTTTGTGCGATATTCCGATGTACTACTCATGCGTTCCGAGGTGGCTGTAGAAGAAGACGATCTCGGCACCGCACTCGATCTTGTTAATCAGGTAAGAAAACGAGCGAAGGACGGTAGCGTGATAACTTTTGACGATGGTACACCGGCAGCAAATTATAAAGTAGAACCATATCCGGCATTCCCCGACCAGGAGTACGCCCGCAAGGCCGTGCATTTCGAAAGAAGACTGGAACTTGCAATGGAAGGGCACCGTTTTTACGATCTTGTCCGATGGGGAATAGCAGACAGTGTCAAAAATAAATTCTTCGAACTGGAAGGAAAATTGAGAACCTATTTAAGTGGAGCGCAATTCATCAATGAGAAAAGCGAATATCTTCCCATTCCGCAGGAGCAGATCACTAACAGTTACAAAGACGGACAACCAACGCTTGTTCAGAATCCCGGTTACTGATTTCCAAAACGATCGTTAATATTATGAAGTATTCAATTGTTGCTGTATTGTTGTGCAGTTTCATTTTTGGATTATCCTTTCATTGTGGTGCGCAGTCCAATGATGATTTGACCGTAGGTACCGTTTATCCAGGGTATACAGAAAGGATCGAAGGCGAGGAAGCAGGCTTTCATTCAAGTCATCCCTATGTGAATCAGTCCCTCGTAGTGCGTTGCGATGGCGACAGTAACGTCATCGCCTGGAAAACTGCGGAGATCCCATCCGGATATAAAGGCAGGTATATATACTTCGCCTGGTATGCCGGTCTTGCAACCGGAAAAGGCAGGCAAAGCAGCAGCTACGAAGTATCTATAAATGGTAATAAAACATTTATTTTAGAAATTAAGCCAAGTCAATTTCCACAAAGATGGACATTGAACGGTGCCGATGGGCAGACGCTTAGGTTCATGCAACATTCACTGGATACCAACAATGATTGTTTTGGATTTATGTACTTGAAAATACCAGCGGACAAATACAAAAAAGGTAGTCCGATTGAAGTAAAGGTACGAGGCCTTAATACGAAACGGTACGACGACTGGTATATGACCTTTCGTGAAGAAGTAAAGGAAGAAGTGTCTTCCATACTTGCCCGACCCATGCTTCGAAAGAACAAGGACATATCAGAGCAATTGATATCCGTCCAGGTAAATCATATTCTGCCGCATGAAACAACGGCGATTGTTACGACTGATGCGAGATCTGGTAAACAGGTAAAATTAAAACCGGGATACAATGAGGTTGAGATATGGGTTCCGGCAGTTAAAACGGCTAAACAAATAGTTGTAAAACTTGACGCAGCGGGCATACTAAACGCATCAAAAAAAATTACACTATCGCCAGTCGCAAAACGCGAACTCTATCTGGTTAACCACTCTCATAATGATATCGGCTATTCAGACTATCAACCTGTGGTGGCAAAAAAGCAAAATGACTATATCCGGCAGGCATTTCAGCTGATTGAAAAGACAAAAGCATATCCAAAAAATGCGCGATTTATTTGGAACGTGGAAGCGATGTGGGCCGTCGAAAATTTCTTAAAAGAGTCGACAATCGAAGAAAAGGAGTTGTTTATCAAATATGCGCGAAACGGCTCCATTGGATTGCCAGCGGGGTACGCCAATTTATTGACCGGTATCTGTCGTCCTGAGGAGCTGATTCATCTCACCGATTATTCCAATATCCTGGAGCGCGATTATGGATTACATTCGAAAACGCTCATGATCTCTGATGTTCCTGGTATGAGTTGGAATATCGTTTCAGCATTAGCACAAAGAGGCGTTCGTTACATTTCAAGCGGCCCTAACTATATTCCTCAACCGGGGTTTCCCGATACAGGGGGCAGAGTTGGAGCCACGCACAGGAGTTGGGGTGACAAACCTTTTTATTGGGTTTCTGCTTCTGGAAAAGATACTGTTCTCTATTGGCAGGCTGCGACGGGTTATAGCTGGTTCCAGGACTGGAACATGGGCAGGTTAAGATTTGAACCGAAGCCAATGAACCAGCTGCTCGACTACCTGCAGAAGTTGCAGGATCAAAAATACCCCTATGACATGGTGCAGTTAAGATATTCAATTATCAACGATAACTCACGGCCTGATGACCAAATAGCTGACATCGTAAAGACATGGAACAGTAAATATGAAAGCCCAAAGCTTGTCATTACAACTGCAGAGGATATGATGCGCACCTTTGAAAATCGATACGCAAGAAAAATCCCTGTAGTTGCGGGAGATTTTACTCCGTATTGGGAAGATGGCGCTATGTCGACCGCTAGAGAAGAAGTTCTCGTTAAACGAAGCGTCGAGCGCCTGTATCAAAGTGAGGTTTTAAATACACTGATGTTTCCTGGTGGATATAGTGAGCGTGAGTATTACGAAGCGTGGCGAAATGTGGTGCTATGGCATGAGCATACCTGGGGCGCATGGAACAGTATTTCTAAACCGGATGATCCTAATGTCATCAGGCAATGGGAGTACAAAAGAGATTTTGCTCTGCAAGCAGATTCCGCATCGCGGCGCTTGCTCCAAAAACAATCTGGCGACGCTGTGGACAAAAATGGCGTATTGAATATTTTGAATACCTCGTCATGGAATAGAACCGATATCGTCTCACTGACGAAAGAACAAAGTTCTGAGGGTGATATCGTAGTCGATGAAAAAGAAAACCATTATCCTTCTCAGCGGCTCAGCGATGGCAGGTTGATATTTCTTGCGAAAGATATCCCGGCATTGGGGAGTAAGCAGTTCTATAACAGGAAAGGAAATTCATCTTATACAAGTGATCTGAAAGTATCCGGCAACAATGTTACAGAGAATGGCCTAATAAAAATGACGATCGACAGCAATACAGGTGCGATAAAAAGTCTGGTGGATGAGAAGAGCGGTCAGGAGTTTGTCGACGTGAGAAAATACAAGGGTTTAAATCAATATCTCTATATGCCAGGCCGGGATCCCTCGAAAGCCATATCTGTACGTAATGTCGAGATAACTGTAAAAGAAGCGGGTCCGCTGGTGGTTACGTTTCAAATCACCGCCAAAGCCCCCGGAACAAATGCACTTGTCCAGGAGGTATCCTTAATCAATGAACTAAATAAGATAGAGATCAATAATATCGTCGACAAGGCGAAAATCACAGAAAAAGAATCTGTTCACTTTGCGTTTCCCGTAGCTCTGACGGGGGGACAAATGAAGATCGATATGGGTACAGGCATATTAATTCCCGGGAAGAACCAGCTGCAGGGATCAAACAACGATTACATCAGTATGCAGCGGTGGATAGATGTTTCTAATGAGGAAGCGGGACTTACTTTTATTACACCTGAAGTGCCGTTGGTCGAACAGGGTCAGCTTGTGAACGAACTTTCTGCTGACAGCTCTCAAAGTTTTGGCGGGCAGAGTGTCGAAAAGAAATGGAAAGAACATAATGATCCTTCGAATACCTTTTTTTCCTATGCGATGAATAATTACTGGTACACCAATTACAAAGCCTGCCAGGAAGGAAAGGTGAAGTTTCACTATGCGATTTACCTGCACGGCCGGTTTAATGCTGCCGAAGCCAATAGACAGGGAAGGGAGGAAGGGCAGCCTCTTCTGATCTCAGCGAATGCCAACAAAGTCGAAGTATTTGAATTAAATGATGAGAATATATTGCTGACCTCAGTCAAACCGGCGGTATCCGGAAAAGGCACCATCATGAGGTTCTATAATGCATCTTCCCTAACTCAGCAATTAAAATTGAAAATAGATGATGTCAAGACCAAAATGTATTTAAGTAATGCGAAAGAAGAAAAACTCGCTCCGCTGGATTTGAAGCAACAATGGCCCGCATTCTCCGTTGCAACTGTTTATTTAGAATAGAGGGGGCCTTTGATTTGAGCCTATATGCTCCAGCGAACACGGAAAGCACTTTTGGAACGCGGATTGTGTCGATCGAAAGGATCGAACAAACTAATGGCTATAAATGAAAAATAAACAGGGATAAATGGCTCGTTTAAGCAGTCCTTTGCGGTCTACAAGAAGACTCTATCGTTAATATGTGCGTCTTTCTTCATAAATTAAGCGCTTATCATTTTAATAACGCCCGACAATGAAAAGGATAATTACCGTTTTACTTCTTTTGTTAACACTGTATGGCAACGCACAGAAAAACCTTGAATCAGGTAAATGGATCAAACTATTCAACGGAAAAGATATCAAAGACTGGACAGTCAAGATCAAAGATCACCCGGTCAACGAAAATTGGGGCAATACGTTTCGCGTAGAAAACGGTGTCATAAAAGTAAATTATGATCAATACGATGGCCAGTTTAAAGAACAGTTTGGGCACTTGTTTTATAAAAAAACGTTCTCTGCTTATCTATTAGTAGTAGAATATCGATTTGTCGGCGATCAAATAAAAGATGGACCCGGCTGGGCTTTTCGTAACAGTGGCATGATGTTACACGGACAAACGCCGGAAAGCATGAAGCTTGACCAGGATTTTCCTATCTCAATGGAAGCTCAATTGCTCGGCGGAAATGGTAAAGACGAAAGAACCACCAATAATCTTTGCACACCGGGCACTAATGTGGTAATGAACGATACGCTGTTTACCCCACACTGCGTTAATTCATCTTCTAAAACCTACAATGGTGATCAATGGGTAGAGGCGGAAATGTTGGTGATAAGAGATTCAATTATCAAACATATCGTAGAAAGCGATACCGTATTGGTGTATGAAAAGCCGCAGTATGATCCCAACGACAAGTGGGTAAAACAAGCCGGGTTGAAAGGCGGTGAATTAATAAAGGAGGGCACTATCTCCATACAAAGCGAAAGCCATCCGGTAGAATTCAGGAAAGTGGAATTGTTTGATCTTTCACCTTATCTGGGCAAGCCAGAAGAGCTGCGGTCAGTCCTACAAAAACTAAGTACACGCAAAAGAAACAAGTGAATAGCGATGGCCAATACGCGACCACATGGAAATTTCAATTTTAATATTTCAATTTCTCCCTGTAAAAGACAGGAGAAACCTTGGTCTTTATCTTAAACAGTTTTGAAAAACCACAATGAGAACGAAAACTAAGGTCGTAGGCGATCTCTTTCACAGACTTCTTGGGATCATTCAATAATATTTTTGCTTTCTCTATTTTCAATTGAATAATATATTGTCTGGGCGACACCCCTGTGTGCGCTTTAAACATTTTACGAAACCAGGAGTAACTGACATTAAACCCTCCTGCCACGTTCTGAATGGATATTTCCTGGTCTATGTTGGTTCTGAAAAGAATCAGAGCGCGGTTCACAATAACTTCAGCCATGCTATTATTTCCCAAGTCCGTTTCATTCAAAATAGAATGAATCATGCCAAACAGATACATCAATGCACCAGATATCAATGGCTGATAGCCAGTTTTTTGTCTACGCGTTGCTTCAATGATTTCCAAAAAGATATTCAGTACATTATCATTAAGACCAATGTGGAGGAGAGGGCGGGCGGGCAAAAAAAACTCGTTTTTTACCAGGTTGTCCATGATCCGGCCTTTAAATCCGATCCAATATTCGTCCCATCCTGTCTCCTCAGAAGGCCTATAGCTGTGCCATTCGTTCGGAAAAAGCATAATAATGGTGCCTTCGTTCACCCTTCTCGAAGTGCAACTTTGCGACTCGAATACCCCGGAGCCACGGGCAATGTAGATGAACTGATATTCATTAAGAATACGTCCATGATAACGGTTGAAAGAATGGTGTTTGGGGTGATCTGTCTGGTGATAGTTACCAGATAAATCAATTTGCCCTTTGCCTGCATTTACCACATAAAGCCCCCATTTCATGTCGTTCTGGCTAACAGGCAAATATTTGTAATAATTGATCATTCACACAGGCATTTAGATGTGTTATGTCCCGAATACAGACAGGTTAACTCAAGTTCAAGAGAAGATAAAATCCTTACTTAGCTAAAGAATCATTCATTTTATGAATTGCCGGTTGCCTCTTGGCTTTTTAAATACCCCCGGCCCGGCAATTCCCGATTTAAGACAATCGAAAATTATTTTCGGGTGCCTTGGTCAAAAAAAATATATCGCCCTCGATTGACCATATTGGCAGCCACATGGCAAATGCAAAACTTTTTGTAGATTTGATCTGAAGTGCTATTTTGATATCAAATTTGCACTTGCCATTTATGGCGCACTATAACGAAAAAAGCCTTTTACTTCGAATTGCAAATGACGATGAAGTTGCTTTCCGCGTTATTTTCGACTATTACCGCCCTATTATTTTCAGATCGGCTTTCAGACTCACGGACGATCTTTCGATCTCTGAAGACATACTACAGGACACTTTTCTCAAAATCTGGCTCAAAAGAAAACAACTACCGGAGATCAACAATTTCAGCGGTTGGCTTTATACGACTTATGTTCACCTGATGTTGAATCGCCTGAAGAAACTGGCCCGTCGGCGCGTAAATGACAAAAAGTTCCAGGAGAGTATGCAAAGGAAGATGAACTTGACTAATATGGGCGTCGAGCAAAAAGAGATTGAGTGCGTTGTTAGGGCCGCAGTTGAACATCTGCCTGAAAAACAACGCTATGTATATAGATTAATCAAGGAAGAAGGACTTACACGACAGCAGGCAGCAGAATTAATGGATGTTGCGCCCGAAACGGTCAAGTCAAACCTCAGCAAAGCCGTTAAGTACATACGTGCTTATTGTCAGCGGGAACTGAACAGCTATTTCCTCATGTGTTCAGTTCTTTTTTCAAACTTTTTTATTAAGTAGGCCCCCAATCGGTGATTTGAGTTGTCTTTGAAGTCGGAAGGATAGTGTTATGACTGACCCGCAACTCGAGTTTCTTTATGAAAAGTGTGTACAAGGGCGTGCTTCTGCCGAAGAGCGCAGGAAATTTTTGTATTTAATGGGGCTGCCTGAAAATGCAGAGCTCGCCGCTCAATTGATCAAACGTTCGCTCCAACTCCCGGGGCCGAACCTTAACCTGAATGAAGAAAGCGCAGATCATATTTTTCAATCGATCATACTGGCGCAGGAAACGAAAAAAGGAGAAGACGGAGGTGCGGTTCGCCGGCTACATTGGCCGCCAATACGGTTTGTAAGATATGCTGCCGCCATTATACTGTTAATTGGAGTGACTACTTACTTTTTCCAAGTCGATCGTGCCGCAAAAATATCACCCACTCCAACGCTCAGTGCTTCTGAGGATGTGCTGCCGGGCGGCGACAAGGCCATACTGACATTATCGGACGGCAGCAAGATACCTTTAAATGATTCTGGGTCTCGAAAAATTCAGGATAGAGGTTTGTCCATTGTAAACGAAGATGGAAGACTATTGTATTCCCAGTCGGACTTTTATGGCGTGAATACCATAACCACTCCCAATGGCGGACAGTATAAACTAAGGCTTGCCGACGGTACGAATGTTTGGTTAAATGCGGCTTCATCTATCACTTATCCAACAGCTTTCACCGGACAACAGCGAGAGGTGTCCATTACCGGAGAAGCATATTTTGAAGTGTCAGAAAATAAGGAAAAGCCATTTATAGTAAAGACATATTCCGATGTGATAACCGTGGTGGGAACAATTTTCAATGTAAACGCGTATCTCGATGAAACCGCTACAAAAACCTCATTATTACAAGGTACCGTAAAAATCAATAACTACTTATTAAAACCTGGACAAGCATTTCAGAACAATCGGGTGATCAAAACCGATATCGGCCGGGATGTGGCATGGAAAAATGGCGTTTTTAATTTTGAGTCAGTCAATACGGAGCAACTTATGCGACAACTGGCCCGCTGGTATGATATAAATATCGTTTATCATGGAGCAATACCTCAAAAAAGGTTTCATGGAAAGCTGGGACGTGACTTGAAATTATCACAAATCCTGGAGGTGATACGACAGTTTAATATCAATTGTGAATTGCAGGGCGGAACGTTAACAATAAAATCGACAAGAAATAATCAAAACTAACATCAAATTTATGATAACCTAAAAAAAAGAGAAGTCGCGTCCATAATACAGAACCGGAAGCGTTGCTGCGCTCCCGGCATATTGGCTGATGGTTTTCGACAATTACATTTTTCGACAACGAAACTGTTTTATTCATCAATCCAAACTGCTGTAAAAGTATGCATTTATATGCTCTTTTCCTACCGCCTAAGTCGGCCTTAACCAAAACATTGCGCGTTATGAAATTAACCGCTATTTGCTTGCTGCTCTTTTGTTTGCATCTTTCGGCCAGAACTGTCTCACAGACAATTACCCTTTCTGGCAAAAATCTACAACTAAGTCAGATACTGGATTCTATTGAACGGCAGACAAAATACATTGCTTTCTATGATGAAGACGTCATTGCAAACAGTAGGCCGGTTACGATTACTGCTGTCAGGCAGCCTCTTGTCGATTTTCTGAACGAAGTGCTGAGTGGACAACTCCTGACATTCGCTATCAAGAACACTTCAATCATCATTAGCCGCAAAGAGGCAGTACTTAGTCCAAGATCAATCACCGCTCCTGCCATCACCTTTCCTATTACCGAGATTCCCACTATTACCATCATGGGTAAAATAGTGAACGAAAAGGGGGAGCCAGTTGAAGGAGTAAGTATTGTAGTAAGGGGCAAAAGCAATGGCACCAGCACTAATGCAAGTGGAGAATTTTCCTTGAAAGATGTGGACGAGAATGCATCTCTTGAAGTATCCTATATCGGCTATGCTTCACAAATCATTCGGGTAAATAATAGAACAACGATCGACATTGTGCTGTCTCTCGCGTTAAAACTGGAGGACGATATCGTGGTAGTTGGATATGGTACGCAAAAGAAAGCGACATTGACCGGATCGGTTGTAAGCACGTCAGGAGCGGAAGTGTTGAAATCTCCCGCCACTAACTTATCAAACACTCTTGTTGGGCGTCTGCCGGGTCTTATTGGATTTACTCGTTCGGGCGAACCGGGAAACGACGCGACAACCCTGATGATACGGGGTTCAAATACCCTCGGCGATAATTCACCGCTGATAGTGGTAGATGGAATCGCTGGAAGGGATTTTTCAAGACTTAATCCCGCTGACATTGAAAATATTAGTGTACTAAAAGATGCTTCAGCTGCGATCTATGGGGCAAGAGCCGCAAACGGAGTAATATTGGTCACCACCAAACGTGGCAAAACCGGGAAACCCCGAATCTCTGCAACACATAATACAGGTTTTCAAAGGCCGACAGTGATTCCGGAAATGGCGGATGCTGCCACGTACGCTTCCATGCTTAATGAAATTGCGTTTTATAATAATGAAAGCCTCGGAATGTTTCAGCGTTTCTCCGAGGAAGATATTCAGAAATACCGCGACAGATCTGATCCCTGGGGACACCCCAATACTAATTGGTTTAAGGAGGTTTTAAAGCCATGGTCGTTGCAGCATTATGACAATGTTTCAATTTCCGGCGGGACGGACAATGTAAAGTATTTTCTGTCTGTAGGTGCCCGTTCACAGGATGGCGTATATAGGAACAGCGGCACGAAGTACAAAGAATATAACGTCCGCAGCAATATCGATGCGAAGATAAACAAATACATTTCCGTGGCACTCGATTTGGCTGGCTCGCAGGAAGACAAAGACTTTGCTGTTACCGATGTATTTTCGATATGGCGGAGCACCTTTCGCGGAAAACCAAATACTCCTGCTTTCTGGCCGAACGGAACACCCGGTCCCAGCTTTCTGGAATTTGGCGATCAACCAGTAGTCACCAGCACGAAGGCTAATGGTTATCGTTTGGATAAGTGGTTTAAACTTCAGACCAATGGCAGGATTAATGTCATCATCCCGTGGATAAGCGGATTGACACTGCAAGGGAATATCTCCGTTGATAAGGCATTCAACAATGTGAAGGAGTTTCACAAACCCTGGTATTTATACAACTGGGATGGCAATTCCGATCATATTACGGTGCCCGGAAAAGTTGGTATTGTAGCTCCTACCCTGACACAATCAACAAACGAGGCGCTGCAGATTACCATGAATTCATACCTTAGTTATGACCATACATTTAATGGCGTACACAATGTCAGGGCGCAGGCAGGCGTTGAAAAACAAACCATCGATACCGCCTTTGTCACAGCGCGTCGGGAGAATTTTCTTTCGCCAGCTGTTGACCAGTTGTTTGCAGGCGCAGCCGATGAATTCATGACAAATAATGGCAGCGCACTTCATTCTTCACGACTCAGTTATTTTGGTCGTTTAGGATATGATTTTTCTAATAAGTACCTCCTGGAATTTACCTGGCGTTATGACGGGTCTTATATTTTTCCCAAAGCAAAAAGATTCGGGTTTTTTCCCGGGGTCGCCGGCGCCTGGCGTGTGTCCAAAGAAAAGTTCTGGCAGGAGAATATTCGCGGAATTGATGAATTTAAACTCCGGGCGTCATGGGGCCAAACAGGAAATGACCGCATCACACCTTTCCAATATCTTTCCACTTACGGGTTTTCTGGAAACTACATCTACAACGTGGATGATCAGGTGAACAACCTCGTGGAACTGCGCGTTCCAAATCCAAATGTAACCTGGGAAGTGGCCAACCAATCCAATGTAGCAATGGAAATGGGTTTCCTCAATAATCGTCTAGCGGTTACACTTGAATATTTCTACAACGTCCGCTCTCAGATTTTGTGGATCCGAAACGCTTCTATACCCGCTTCCGGAGGTTTAAGACTTCCACCGGAAAATATTGGAAAAGTGAACAACAAAGGATGGGAAGCCATAGTTGAATATCGTGGCAGCCTGGGTCAGTTCAAATACAATGCTTTCTTAAGTGGCAGCTATCAAAAAAATAAAATTGTTTTCTGGGATGAGACACCTGGCGTTCCGGAATACCAAAAGTCTACAGGCAGACCCATGGGAAGTCAGTTACATTACGTCTCACTCGGCATATTCAGCGATCAGGGTGCAGTGGATAAATATCCACATTGGCCCGGCGCAAGACCTGGGGATGTTATTTACCAGGATGTTAATGGAGATAATGAGATCAATGGGTTGGATCAGGTGAGAAATACAAAAAGTGACCAGCCAACATTTACGGGTTCATTCAGTCTTAACCTTCAATACAAACAATTTGATCTGAGTCTCCTGGTACAAGGCGCTTCCGGATCTCAAAAATATATCACCATCGAAGGCGGGGAATCTGGCAATTATTATAAACTATGGGCAGACAACCGCTGGACTTCCGAAAATACAAGGACAAGCTATGCGAGAACGTGGGACCAAACGGTGCCATACTGGGATAATACTCGAAATAGCTACTGGCTATACTCTTCGGATTATGTACGGTTGAAAAATGTAGAGATCGGTTATACATTACCATTAGGTTTAAGTAAAAGAATCCGGATCGACGGGATGCGCGTTTATTTGAGTGCTTTGAATCTTTTTACAGTGTCGGAACTTACAAAGAAGAAGATGATGGATCCAGAGTCCTTGGACAATTACGCTTATCCCTTAAATAAGGTCTTAAATGTTGGGCTGACCTTAAATTTCTAAACACCTGCAATCATGAGAAAAGTTTTTAAAATAATAATGATTCTATTTCTTCTTTCTGTCATTATTTTTGCCTGCAAGAAAGACTTTTTAGAGGTTGAACCCCTGGGAGAGTTCTCTGAAAATGCCGTGTGGTCGGATCCTAACCTGGTTGAGACATTTGTCAATAGCATGTATTCAAATAATTTTGGCAATCCGTTTGGCAACCGAAAACTCAGTGATTTTTGTGATGAGTCTCGCAGCAGTTGGTCTACTACCTATAACTGGAACAAAGGACTGATGAGCTCCGACGGGCTTCAGGAATGGACAGAAGGTTTCGGTGCACAGGCCACAGCAGCGCTGACCTGGGAACCCCTCTATGCCACTGTGCGTATGGAAAATATCTTCTTCTCCCGAATCAGCGAAGTGCCTGCAACTTCGCCGGCCGACGAAGAAAAAATAGCAAGGTTAAAAGGCGAGGTCTATTTCAACAGAGCGCTTACGTATCACCTCTTGGTTTCTCTTTATGGCGGTGTGCCGATTATCACTGAAGTGTACGGGCTTGACGCCGATTTTTCGGCAGCCCGGAATACTTACGAGGAGTGCATAAATTTTATTGTCGGACAACTGGACTCGGCGATCATATTCCTACCTCCTTCCTTGGCTACCGAGCTGCAGGGTCATGCTACTTCGGGAGCCGCGATGGCGTTAAAATCAAGAGTGCTTCTTCATGCCGCAAGCGATTTGCACAGCCCTTCGAAAAACGAATCCGTTGCCGCAGGATTTGCAGCGCCTGAACTTTTAGGATATACGGAAGATGATCAGACCGCACGCTGGCAGGCGGCCAAAACAGCTGCTAAGGCTGTTATCGATTTAAATCTTTACTCCCTGACTAAAGAGAACCCTTCTCCGACAGACAACATCGCTCAGAACTTCATTAATTATTTTACCTCCTATGGAGATCCTGAAGATATTCTGCTACAGTTTACGGTGCCCGCTATGATTGCCTATGCGCAATGGGGCGCTGTTCAATCTGAGCCTAATGGTTACAACTGCTGGGGTAATCAAACACCCCTTCAGGAACTGGTTGATGATTATCAGATGAACGATGGAACAGACTTCGACTGGAATAATCCAATACATAAAAGCAGTCCGTTCGAAAATCGGGAACCCAGGTTTTATGCAACGGTTTTATACGAAGGTAAGAAATACAGGAAACGGCCACCCGAATATGCTGCCATTGACCCGTTCGACAAGTTGCAAACCGGTCGCGTATTTAGCACAGGCGGCAATTTACTCGTAGGAGGTATAGATACTCGTGACGGCCCGACAAATACGGCCAATGGTGGATATACCGGCTATTATAACAGAAAGGCAACTGATACAACTCTCGATGCCCAATTTGAAAGACAGGACATACCATTCCGCCAATTCCGCTATGCAGAAATTCTGCTGAATTATGCAGAAGCTTGTATTGAGCTCGGCGAGGATGCCGAAGCCAAAACGTACATTAATAAGATCCGGCATCGGGCGGGACTTCCGGATTTATCCTCATCGTTATCCGGCAATGAGTTGAAAGAGGCATACAGGCGCGAGAGGCGAGTTGAGCTCGTTTACGAGAATTCAAGATTCTGGGATATCCGCCGGTGGTTGATTGCTTCTGACGTATTTAAACAAACCCATTCGATAGACATACGATATGTCGCTCCCGATGGCACGACAACGTATCGAAAGGAAGACGGTTCCGACTGGAGTGTGCCGACTTACACGGTGATAGAAACATCTGGAGACCTAAGAATATGGGATAACAAATATTATTTCCTCCCCATTCTCAGAACAGAAATCAATAAAAACAATAAATTGGTTCAGAATCCAGGTTATTGATGCCAATTTGCTTAGGCGTAAACGGCGAGAAAGCAGCTTCTGCCTAAAAAGGAAGTATCAGCCATCAGGGATTCTGAAAGCCGTTTAAAACATATATGAAAGGATATTTGATATTGGTCAGCCTCGTTGCGGCAGCCGGAGGTTTTCTGTTCGGCTTTGACACTTCAGTGATATCCGGAGCAATTGAGTTCTTAGAGAAGGTTTTTCAGTTAACCCAGATAGAAAAGGGATGGACTGTAAGCTGCATCATCCTGGGATGCATGGTGGGCTGCATCGTTGTGGGTCCATTAAGTGGTAAATATGGCAGGAAGAAACTATTGATCTTTACTGCTTTGTTGTTTCTTGTTTCTTCCCTCGGGTGTGCCTTAGCCACACAATACTATGTATTTATTATTAACCGCATAGTTGCCGGCCTTGCCGTAGGATCCGCCTCGATGCTTGCACCCATTTATATTGCAGAGATATCCCCAGCTAAACATCGCGGAAAATTGGTCGCATTAAACGTTTTCGCTATTTTTCTGGGACAGTTTACAGCCTTTTTCTCCAATTTCTTATTGCGCGATGTGGGCGGCGTCGACAACTGGCGATGGATGATTGGTATCCAGGTTGTGCCATCGGCGGTATTGCTGGTATTTTTGTTCTTTATTCCTGAAAGCCCGAGATGGCTGGTAGAGAAAAACCAAAGATCGAAAGCCTTGAAAACACTTCTAAAACTCGGTGACAACAGGAACGCAAATGCAGACCTTGAGGAGATCATTCATTCAGTGGAAGAAACGTACCAGGGAAAACTCAAAGACCTATTTATTCCCAGGATGTTTAAGTTACTACTGATAGGCATCATGATCGGCATTTTCCAACAGATAACCGGAATCAATGTTATCATGTACTATGCCCCAACTATTTTCAGGTTTGCAGGATTCGGGACGGATTCCGCATTGCTCCAAACTGTGCTCATGGGAATCGTAAACATGGTTTTTGCTGTTGCCTCCATGTTCTTTGTTGATAAAGTGGGGCGACGGCCATTGATGATCATAGGGTCTGCCGGCATGGGACTGTGCCTATTGGCACTTTCCGTAATATTCATTTATCAGGATATACACAGGTTTTTTGTTCTGGGATCTATTATGGGTTTTCTGGCTTTTTTCGGATTCTCCCTCGGACCGGTTGTGTGGGTAATTATTTCAGAAATATTTCCCAACAAATTGAGAAGTTATGCAGTTGCCATTACCGTATTTTTTATTTGGGCATCTAATTTTATTGTGTCACTCTCATTCCCTTATCTACTTGCAAATTTGGGTGGATATTCGTTTTTTATTTTTTCGTTTATGTGCTTTTTGTGTGTGTTATTTGTTGTGAAATATTTGCGGGAAACAAAAGGTAAAACACTGGAAAGAATAGAATACGAGGTGACTGAAGCTTGAGCAACCTTTCATCAAATCCTTTGTTTTGAAATTACTATCTCCAATTTTTATGCTGCTTTTTCCTGCCTTGCTGGTTTACAACTGGGGCGTCGCGCAACAGAAACGCGCGAAAGAAGGGTTGCCATCCATGGGTCAACTGGAAACGCTGCCCATTTTATTTGAACCGGGTACACAAACCAGGCAGTTCAGCTCTTATGATCCAAGCGGATCGAATAACGACGGGAATTTTACAACTGCCTACACTAAGTATATCGACTCAAATGGGGAGTATGTAATTTTTGATGCTTCAGGGCCGGGTTGTTTATACCGGCAGCAGTATAATATATGGTACATGGGGAAGCATTCAGAAAAAACCAGGAACAACCGCATCAGGTACTATTTCGATGGTGAACGGCAACCACGCATTGATCTGACGATCGATGAGCTATTCAATGGAAAAATATTTCCCTTTCAGATTCCGTTTACATTTATGGATAGTTTAAGCCGGTTTGCAAATCTTTATTATCCGTTCACCTTCAAAAAAAGGTTAAAGATCACAACTACCAGCGATCTGAATCTTTTGAGCACAACACCGGGAGTGCCCTACGATGCAGCGTGGTATCAATTTACTTTTCTTACGTATGCTGCGGAGCCGTCCTTAAACAGCTGGGAGGCTAACGATTCCGCAGATTATGCCAATGTGTTACGCCAATGGACGAATGCGGGATCCGATCCCAAGCCTGTTTCGGGCAATCTGAAGATTGGTGAAAAGGTCTCGATACGACCAGGTCAGTATGTAACGGTTGCCGAGATAAAAGGCGAAGGATCAGTTACGGCTATCAGAATTCGCCCTCATCCATATAATCGGGATGTTTTTTACCATACGCATTTACGAATTTATTGGGACGATGCCTCAGAACCGGCAGTGAATATGCCGCTTGCAAATTTCTTTGGCGCAGGTGGCGAAACTTATAAGAATTGCGCTAATATTTATGAGCGGCAACTGAAAACACTGATGTATGGCTATGACGGAAAATCGCATGATTTTTTTTGCTATTGGCCAATGCCATACTGGAAATCTGCCCGAATCGAAATCTGGAATGACAGTCAAACCAAACTGGATAGCCTACAATTTACCATTGAATATAAGCCAGCAGACGTACACCGGTATGAGCCGAAAAACACCGGACATTTCTACGCTAAACGGACAATCAACCAGGATGTTGGGTCGGGCAACTATTCTCGTGTTTTCTTTGAAAAGGGCAGAGGACATATCGTAGGATTGTCCTTTTATTCAAATAACTATGCGATGGACGGAGATGAATTTGCGTACATTGATGGAAGTCACACCCCACAGATTCACGGAGACGGTACTGAAGATGATCATAATCAGGGATGGGGTGGCGATGCTTATCAAAAGCCCCTTTGGGGCGGGTTGGTAAACGGATACCAGGGATCCTATAGATTATACCTGAATGATGCCTATGTCTTTTACCGGGACATTGCAATAAATTATGAATTTTCGAGGGAAGGTGGCGAAGACTACGGCGGGGAGGTTGAAGCCGTCTTGTTCTATTACAAATCAGCACAGCCTGCTCAGCTGGTTCTTACCGACGCGCTGGATGTGGGAAAGCCGCAATCAGAGAGAGCGCACCGATATTCCATTTCAAAAGTTACCTGGAAGGATGAAAAATATAGCGGCTACGACGGTTATGAACGTAATTATGAGTACGACATGTTGCGTGATGATGGATATGGACATGAAGGGCATTCCGAATTTACTGCCCTCGTTTCGCCCTTAAATGAAGGCATAAGAGTTCGCCGGCGCATGTATCGCTCAGGAAATGGCATACAACGCGCAAAAGTTTATGTGGACGGTATCTTAATAAAAGAGAGAAATTGGGATATCTGTACACAATCGCTTGCACCACATTATCAGGGGTGGTATGACAGCGATTTTGAGATTCCAGCTGATTACACAAAGGGAAAAAAGAATATCCGCATAAGAGTCGAATATCTTGATGGGGATGGAAGCAATACTGATATCAATGAATTTTATTATTGGGTCTACTCGTATACAAACCAACTCTGGGAAACATCCGTAGAGATAATAGATCTGAACGCGAAAGAAGTAGGGCCATCTACAGTCCGCCTTTCCTGGCGCTTGAGTGACAGCAGTTACCGGGGCGGTCATTATTTTCAGATTTACAGAAGTATGCACCGCAGTTTTTCCAACCCGACGTTAGTGGGTTCTACCAACGCTACACAATATTTGGATAAACGCGTAATAAGAGGCAACCGGTATTTTTACCGTGTTGCTATGAATGATAGCATGCAACACCAATCCTCTATCCAGAGCGTGCACGTGATAACAGCATCCGCTCAAACCACAACGGTAAAATACAGAGGGATGGATACGGTAACCAAAGGATCCTGGTCCGCCAAATACGGCTCAGAAGGATTTATTTTACTGCATTATTTTTTCGCAAGAAACTGCCAGGTGCTACCAGAATATATTTCACAGGTTAACTATGGAAGAATGGGCGGCATTCAGTTTTCAAGCTGGTTTAATTCTACGATCGCCTCACTCAATGCCAGTCCTATCAATCCTACCAAGCGGTATCTCGGAGCATTGCAAACGGAGTCCATAGATTCTGTCACCGTTCATATTAACGACCATCAAAAGCACCAGCTGGCATTGTATTTATGCGATTACGACAAAAAAGAGCGTCAGGAAAAAATAGAGATCGTAGATCTGAAGGGAAGCGTACTGAGCACGAAAACACTAAGCGATTTCGCCAACGGGAATTGGCTGCTATTTGAGTATTCAGGCAGCTTCAGAATCCGGTTAACTAATCTTGCACACGAGAGTAACGCGGTTATTTCAGGTTTATTATTTGATCCGATCTGATCGATTCAATTTTAAAAAGAGCAGACTGTCATTATTTCTGGCGACAGCCAAAACCTCACCGTTGTTAACTGATTTCAGCCACTTCATGTCTCTCACCTCTCCTTTTATAGCGGACAGGTTTTCTTGCGGAATAATTTCGACCGACTTATTATAATGAGAAAATAATACCAATGGCTGAGCATCATACCTCCCTTCATATGGGATCACGTTAAAAAAGTTTCCACCTGCCAAATATACCTTCCCTGAGTCCAAATTGTTTTTTACCGCTTGAAATGAAAATATCGGTGCCAGTTGTAAAGCCGCAGGCAAGTCATCCATTCTAAAGTCCCCTTTGCCGTTACCGTAGAGCACAGCAGAGCCTAATCGTTCTGCTGTCAGCGGATTTGCTTTCTCAATCCAGCCGTGAAACACTTTTTGCATAGAAACGCCACCATAATCGTCATATCGGAAATAATGTTTTTTTAATAGGGGAAGTTGTCTTTCCACCTGGTCCTTGCCCAGAAAAGGATACTCGATTCCATGAGAAACGTAGGAAAGTAAGTGTTCGATCTGTCCGTTGTTATCGAAGTCGGCAACATATAATTTCACCGGGGGGTCTTTATCGCTGCAAAATTTATTATTCCAGCCCCAGTTGCCAGCAAGCAAATCTGCAAATCCATCGTTGTTGATATCATCAACCATCAATGTTTGCCATAAGCCGGAGGAATTAGGCATCTCCTTTTTTACAAACCGTCCGCCCTCATTAATGTAAATTATGATGGATGTCCATTCGCCTGCTGTCACCAGGTCCTGCCAGTGATCGTTGTTTAAATCAACAAATACTGCCGAGGTAACAATACCCAGATCCTTCAATTGAATAATTTTTTCAGTTGCTGTCGTAAAATGTCCCTTTCCATCATTTATAAGGAGATAGGATGTTTGCGGAATTCCATATACTCCTGGTGAGGCAAATGCACCTGAAAAAATATCCACATCCCCATCATGATCAATATCTGCGGTAGTTGCGCACGATTTATTGGCAACAATGCGGGGCAGTGCATCCGCGGATCTCGAAAAGCCGCCTTTCCCATCATTTAAATATAACCTGTCGAGCAACGAATTTGGATTTTCATTGTATTGATTGCCTCCGCTCACCACGTAGAGATCTTCATTTCCATCGCCGTTGGCATCAAGGAATAGTGCATCAACATCTTCGCAATCTGCATCCACTGCGAAAGCGGCTGTGTCGGATGCGACGAATTTTCCCCCTTGTTGCTGCAACATAACAGCTCCGGCCTGACCTTTGGCACCGCAAGCATAAAAATCGTCCAGTCCATCTTTGTTCACATCTGCGACGGCTATTTTGGGTCCCCGGGTAGATTCGCCATGCGGTATCAGAGAATGGAAGTTAAAGTCGATAAACGGATTTTCACGATGTTTCCAGGGAGTGGTCAATGTGTTGGAGATATTTTTAAACAGTGAAGTCGGCTGATTAAAATAGCGTGTGTATACAAAAGAGTCGGTTGCATTTTTTTCGAAGAAAGTCATTTCCTTGTTAACGGTGATATTCCTTTCAACCTCACACTTCCGGCCGCGCCAAATGACGACAATGCTATCGATACTATTTATACTGTCCAGTCCAAAATGCAGACTCGCATCTGAAGAGGATTGAAAACCTCTTGTAAGCATCAGTTCCTGGTATTGAACTTTTCCGTTGTTGAAGACGTACGCCTTACACCCGATTCCACCAGTATTCCTTTTTCGACCCTTGAATCGGATTGAAAGAAAGTTTTTTTTGGTCGAATTGTTTCTCAGGATCTCCGATTGTCCGTTAACAGCATTCATCACAATATCCAGATCGCCATCGCGATCCAGGTCACCATAGGCCGCACCGGTATAGTAACCTTTCATATCAATTGTACCCCACTTTTTGGACATATTGCTGAACGAGATATCTCCGTCTCCTTTGAAAAAAAAGGGATGAGAGCTACCATCCGGCATCTGCGCGAGATCCTGCTGGTCGAATTCGCCTTTCAGGGCGTCGCGGGAAATAACTTTGTTGGACTGATAGTTGAGAAAGTCCAGGTCAACCGGTCTTTTCACAATACCACTAGATACAAACAGGTCTTTTTTGCCATCGTTGTCCCAGTCTGCAAAAAGTGGAGACCAGCTCCAGTCGGTGGCAGCAACACCGCTTAATAGCGAAGTTTCACTAAAACTACTTCCACTACCATTATTTCGCTGCAGGCAATTTTTTGAATATTGATACTGAAATCCATTCCGGATGATTTTATGCGTATAGATATTCGCATTCAAATCGCTGCCGTAAGATTTCAGGACCTTCTCGTCGTCAGGCAGCATGTCGAGGCTGATCACATCCAGCTGACCATCATTGTTATAGTCGGCAATGTCGGTTCCCATGCTGAAGTAGCTATAATGAGAAAAATATTTCGCGCCGCTCTCGGAAAATGTGCCATTTCCGTTATTGATGTAGTAATAATCATTTTCATGAAAGTCGTTTCCGATATAAATATCATCCCAGCCATCATTGTTAAGATCGGAAACGGAGATGCCCAATCCATATCCAAGTCCGCTTTGGTAAATACCTGCCGTAACTGAAACATCAGTAAAAGATCTTAAAGGTGTATCCAGGTCGTTCCGGTAGAGCCTGTCTCCTGCTTTAGGGTCGAATTTCCTGCGAACACTGGTATCTTCCACCATAAAATTCGGACGCAGGGATTGATTCAGGAGAAAACAGTCCAGATCACCATCATTATCATAATCAAAAAATACGGACTGGGTACTAAAACCCGAAAAGTCGAGGCCGTACCTGGCTGCGCTTTCAGTAAAAGAATTATCTCCATTGTTCACAAATAATTCATTGCGTCCCCTCACGCCGTGATGATTGGCTACTGCGCAAACATAAATATCCTGCAAACTGTCGCCGTTGATGTCAGCAATAGTTACTCCTGTACACCACTCTGATTTTCCACCAACACCTGCTTTTTTTGTAATATCCTCAAATCGGAGATTGCCTTTATTCAGGTAAAGTTTGTTGTTGCCTTCGCTGTTTGCCGCGAAATAAATATCGGGCAGGTTGTCATTGTTGATATCGCCGATAGCGACGCCTCCACCGTTATAATAATAAATATAACCGCCGATGTTCAGGCCTTGTCCATCTGGCAGATTATTTTCAAAATCAATTTCCGTAACGGATCGATCAAGTAGTGAGAATAAGGGTTCTTCACGCCGACAGGAGAAACAGGCAAATGTTGAAGCAATAAGAAACAGATAAGTTGATCTCGTACTCATAAAAGCAAGCCGTTGGCTGAAAGACCAAATTAAATATAGAGTATTTTCCCTTGAGCGAATGGTGGAATCGACCTCAGATTTCTTAAAGTAAGCATTGTGTGTTTACGCAACAAAGGCCAATGTCAAAAACGGCAAATTAAAGATCAGTTTTACCATAAGCGCCGACTGGTCTGCCGATATATTTGTATGTCCGTTATGACAGAAAGCAAACAGTTTCTCGAATCATTAGGTTTCCCCGGAGGAGACCTTTACAGCCTACCGGATTCGTCCAAACGATTTCCTGATGGCGCGCAATTTCGTGTTGAACTGCCCAGTGTGGAAGGTGTAAGTGCGTTGGAGACTACGCTGGAAGAAATTGACCGTACGGGCTTACTCGTTCACCGTCTTTCGCAGGGTAGCGGTATCATGCTCCTTCTTGATGAAGAAATCAGAAGGATGGGCGCGCTGTGTGCCAAAAGCCAATTAGAGCTTAGCCTGTTTGTCGGTCCCCGAGGCACGTGGGATATCAGTGCACTCCCATTTACCGCCGCAGG
>Ga0193752_1000544_pt1 | contig 35571 bp, 28 predicted proteins | sample H1c1metaG_FD_144924 | JGI IMG/M metagenome (GOLD analysis project Ga0193752, IMG submission 144924) | Soil microbial communities from a riparian zone of the East river system, Colorado, United States - H1c1 | ecosystem: Environmental > Terrestrial > Soil > Riparian zone | place: USA: East River... | reverse complement strand
AACGTAGCAGATACGAATGTTTTCTGCTTCGGCGACAGCATCCGTCTCTCTGCTAACTCAGGTGATTCGTACCTGTGGTCAAACGGAGCGACCACGCAGAACATCACCGTTTTCAACTCCGGAACGTATTCCGTGATCGTTGAGAACAACTGCTGCTTCGCTACGTCTGCTGGTTTCTATGTGCTCGTGCACGGCGATAACGGCTACAACCCGGTAAGCGCTACAGTCGACAACGACACCGTTTGCCCTGGCGACAGCGTCGAGCTTTCTGTTCGTACGAATGTTCGCGGCCTCATCTTCTCGAAATACGAAGAAGGTTCCGGCTTCGATAAAGCAGTGGAAATCTACAATGGTACAGGTGCAGCAGTGTTGCTTTCCGACTATGAGATCCGCAATTTCCACAACGGCGCTTGCGACAATTCCATTGCAACATTCACAATCGCTCTTCCTGCAGTGATGCTGGCTGACGGCGCTGTGTTCACAGTTGCTAACCCTGGCCACTCAGAAATCGGTGGTTGCTTTAATCCTGACCTGCAGTCGAACGATCTTCAGTTCAACGGTGATGATGCGGTTACTTTGTACAACGCTGCTGCCGGCGAATACACAGACATCATCGGTTCGATCTGTAACGATCCGGGATCACGCTGGAGCGATACTGGATTCTATCGCACGCAGAACATCCTGCTCACCCGTCGTCCGTGCGTTTACGAAGGCATCCTCGTTAATCCAAACCTGCCTGGTACTTCTGGTTTCCCAACGCTCGTAAGCGAGTGGTTCCGCGACACTATTCCAACCGCTTGCGGATTTGGTTCGCACAACGCTACTGCTAACCTGTACAGCTGGACACCACAAGTTACTGTTCCTGTTTCCGGTCCGGTAGTGAAAGCACTTCCTGCTGGTACTACTACTTACACGGTGAGCGGTGCATATTGCGATGGTTGCCCTTACACAGACACAGTACGTGTGGTTGTTGTCGAGTGCCCAGGTGAGCGCCAGGCTGCTCCGGCTAACGTTGCAGTAGCAGCGGAAGTTGCAGCTTACCCGAACCCATTCACCGACAACGTAACACTCAACATCACTACGCTTGAAAGCGGTCCGGTGAAAGTGGAAATCATCAACATGCTTGGTGAAACTGTTGCGGTGCTTAACAACAGCGTAATGGCTGCAGGCACGCACACAATCACATGGGATGGTGGTGCAACACTGCCTGATGGTGTGTACTCATGCAAAGTGACCACTGGTAACACTGTTGAAACAGTGATGCTCGTGAAATCTGCGAAATAAATTTAGTTCCTTAAATGAGAAGAGGGCTTGTCCGAAAGGACAGGCCTTTTTCTTTAAAAAAACTCGAGTCGGTTTTTAAATCGCCGGATTTTAGGTAACACATTTTGACTACCAGGAGCTGATGAAAACCGCTGAAGCGGTTGAGGAGTAAATCGCTATCTATTGCCGGGGGCTTAAGCCCCCGGCAATAGATACAGCGGGTTTCCTAAACGGTTTCAACCGTTTTTCATTTACTCCTGCGGAGTCCATATCCACGGCAACGGATCCTTACCCAATTTCATGGTCGCACGATGTTCGAGCAACTGATCTTCTGTCGCTCCGCGCATGATCGAAACGTAATACAATCCGCTTGGCTGAAGGATCATCTCAGCAGGATACCCGCGCTTTTTCCATACCGCAGTATAGTTGATTGCATTTTCTTTGCTCTTGAACGCACCTGCAATGAGCAGGTAACTTCCGTTCGCCACCGAAGGAACCTGCACTACACCTACATCTGGTGCTACACCAAAAGTTTTCGAGGCGTGCACTTCGCGCCTTTGAACAACATACCGGTGCTTGAAAACAGTGTCGGGTACAATTTTTACAGGCTCAGTTTCTTCTGCCTGCTCTGACGCATGCAGCTCGCGTTTTTCAACTACAGCCATGTGTTTTTCGATCTGCACGCGCGGTTGTTTATTCGAAACAATATCCGGCTGTTGCGGAGCAACGCGTATCGGTTCCGTTTCAACCACCGCAGCATTTTCATCGCCGTAACAATACAAATAACCATCGCGCGATGCGATCAGCACATTTCCGTTGTGACAAACCGGCGATGCTTCAAACATTCCCGGCTGAAAAGAAGTTTCTGTGAAATTCCACGCGTCATCGTTTTTGAAAATGTGAATGCCTCCATAACCGGCTGCAACAAGATGTCCTCCTGTAAAAATGGGTGTGGAAATGGAAGGACCGATGTCGGACGTGAAATGTACTGAAGGCACTGGAAACATAGTTACACCATCAGGACCGGCCGCTGTTGTATTCGAAAGCTGCATGTAATTGACCACAGTAAGAATGCCGTCAATACCGGTGAATGCAGCAAGATGCGGATCGTTCTCACGGCGGTAATTGTCATTCACACTTACACTGCCAATCACGCCACCGATCCACGATGAAAAATTGTGATCGCGGGTTGGATAATACCAGTCGACACAATGTTCAGGTTCGCGTGCCGGATTAATTTTCAGAATTCCGCCATGACCGGGAATGTATTGTTTCTCGATCGCCACGAGCAGGCAATTGTCTGAAGTAACAACGGGTGTTCCATCGATGTCGGCGGATACTTTGTAATCCCAATCAATTTGTTTCGTTTCCAGGTTGTATCCGAAAATATGTCCGCAACCCGAAGCAATGTACAGGTGGTTGCCCAATCTCACTGGCGATGCTTCTGTCACGAGATTTCCGCCGTGCGCAGCTGCATCTTCATTCGAATACAGCAAATCGCTCGAGAGAATTTCAGGTCTTGAAGAACTGTCGGTCCATGGCGACGATTTCTCCGGGTGAAACGAAACGAAATATCCATTCTCCAGTCCGATGTAACCGGTACCGTTCACGAAAACGGGTGATGCATCAACGTCGCTGCTGTAACACTTCGTGTGTTGCATAGGCATTCTCCATTGTTCCTCGCCGGTAAGACACGAGATCGCACGAAAACTGGAAACGCCGGTGTCGCTTATCGAATACTGCAATCCCTTGCGGCTTCCCTGGAAGATCATCAAAGCGTTCGAAGGTTCAACCGCCTGTTCATTGACGAAAATAGTTCCGGTGCCTTTCAGAATATCATCGAACTCGTATTCCCAAACCAGTTTACCCGAATCGAGTGACAGTTTTTTCAGGTGGTGATCAAAACTGCCCTGGTACACATACGTAATTCCGTACTCCTTCGTAATCAGCGGCTGCCCTGTCCATCCGGCACCTGCCCAAACTTCAACACCCGCTTCTGCAGTGACAATTGTTTTCCCTGATCCTAAAAAATATTTCCATTGCAGGTTCAGTGAATCGCTGCAGTAATTCCCATAGTAGTTTCGCGTTTCATTCCCGAGGAAAGTTCCGTTGATGATCTCGAAAGGAGATGGTTCTTTTTCCTGCACGAGCGCACTTGCATTCCGCATGTGTACATCGCCCTGCAGGTCTTTCACAAGAATGAGCGAGCAAGCCGTTTGGATACAAACCACAAACAGAACAAGAAAGAGATATCGGAGAATCCGTTTCACAGGAGTGGAAATGGAAGTCTAAGATAGTAAAAAAAGCGTTAGTCCTGGCATCAGTGCCAGTGCGATGTCCGTTCCAGCTACGAACGAACTTTGATTTGCACGATTCTTTACCGGTTATTTCGATTTTCAAACCACTTATTACTTCGTGATTCGTAATGTTCGCTATTCAGCATATATTGCTTTTGAAACAAATTTCAGCGCGCATGAAAACATCGTATACTTTTCTTTTACTCACTTTCTATTGTCAATTATTCGGACAAGGCAATCGTGACTGGGCAACATATTACGGAGCAACAGGACAGGAATATGGTAGTTGTGTTGCGACCGATGCGTTTGGAAATATTTACCTCGGAGGATCAACCACGAGTAGTACAGGAATTGCCAATGGCGGATTTCAAAATACTTTCGGAGGCTCGATGGATGCCTTTCTTGTAAAATTTGATGCCATGGGCAATCGCGTTTGGGCAACCTATTATGGTGGCTCGGGTACTGACCCTATTTATAGCATTGCAACAGATCCCTCAGGCAATGTATACATAACCGGATTCACCACCAGCCCCGCGGGTATTGCTTCCGGAGGATTTCAGAATTCTCCCGGAGGAGGTAGCGATGCTTACCTGGTGAAGTTTGACTCCAATGGCAACCGGCTCTGGGGAACCTATTATGGTGGCACCGGGCAGGAGACTGGTTCTGGAATTGCAATAGATGCCACGGGAAATGTATGCCTCATAGGGAATACAGCAAGCACGTCAGGTATTGCTTCCGGAGGATTTCAAAATACATATGGTGGCGGTTCCTTCGATGCTTTCGTTGTCAAATTCGATCCATACGGCGTTCGGCTCTGGGCCACCTACTATGGTGGAAGCCTCAATGATCAAGGGACATCTGTTGCGGTGGATGCTTCAAAAAACATTTGTATCAGCGGGAGCACCGCCAGCACCTCAAATATTGCCTCGGGAGGATTTCAGAATTCGTACGGAGGTGGACTTAGCGATGCATTCGCAGTCAGGTTGGATTCAGCAGGCAATCGCATCTGGGCAACATATTATGGCGGGTCCGGTGATGATGTTGGAAACGCCATTACCGTTGACTTCGTGGGAAATATTTACCTGGCCGGAAATACATCAAGCACATCAGGTATCGCCTCCGGAGGATTTCAGAATGGTTTGGGTGGTGGCACTACGGATGCGTTCGTGGTCAAACTGGACTCAACCGGTAATCGACTCTGGGGTACATACTACGGAGGAACTGCGACCGATGCAGCCGCACACTTAACAACAGATTATCTCGGAAATGTCTACCTGGCCGGCTCAGTCGATAGCGATTCAAGTATTGCTTCCGGAGGATTTCAGAATTTATACGGAGGCGGACTTCAGGATGCTTTTCTTGTTGCTTTTTCAGATAGTGGTCAGCGTCTTTGCGCTACCTATTATGGAGGAGCCGGAATGGACCTTGGCATGGACGTCGCCGTGGATGTTTCAGGATATGTTTACCTGGTAGGTTATTCCGACGCAACCGCGGGCATAGCTTCCGGAGGGTTTCAGAATATATATGGAGGAGGAGTTACGGACGCTTTCCTCGTGAAATTTATTTCCTGCGCATTCACTGCGGTTGCAGAATATGAAACACCCTTCACCTTTTCAATATTCCCCAATCCATCTTCCGGAATGGTTACGGTTGAAGGAGAAGGAGAGTTACGCGTGTATAACATGCTTGGCGAAATTGTATTCGCTCAGAAAATTCAACGTGGCCAAACAGAAATTGATTTGAACGTCCAGCCTGGTGGAATTTATTTCATGGAATTATCGTCCGGAGAAAAAAGGGCAACCCAAAAACTGATCCTGCACTAGTCGTTCAACACTAACACTGATACCGGCACTGCTTACCCCTTGATCCGGTTTCTCTCAGAGTCATTGTTATTCCGCTCCTTCATCTCCTGCTGTTTCACTTTTCCGAAACGGTAACTCAGTGCAATGCGCAGGTAACGTGAATCGCCTGCTTCGCGGTAATAGAGATCGAATCCGGGAATGCGTGAATCAGCTTGCGAAATGGCGGTGTAGAGGATGTCGTTGCAGATCAAACGCACGGTGAAATTATTGTCCGTCGATTTGAACATGAGCGAAGCGCGCAAGCTCGACATCGGCCGTGCCTGGAAAAGTCCCTCTCCTCCACCCGTCAGGTACCAGTACATCACTTCCAGCGAAAAATGTTTTTTCAGGCTGAACTTGTTGTAGAAAAAGAAGAACCAACCTTCAGCATCGTTGTGTGCAAAATCAACACCGTTGTCGTAATGATAGATGGTACGTGTGTAGCCTGCGGTATTGTATGTGGTCCACCAGGAAGTCTGGTAAGGCAACGCAATTTCAAACCCGATCTGTTTGGCGTAATCGAAATTTCTTTCCTGCCCTACGAATTGCGAATTGCCCGCACCGGTCCGTTCCACAAACAATTCCATCGCCTGGTTCGTGTATGCATACGTAAAACCAATCGAAGCTGCTTCGAGGTAAATAAGTTCAACGCTGAAGTCGTGAATGTACTCGGGACGCAATCCGGGATTTCCTTTGATGTACGACAATGAATCGATGAACATGATGAACGGATCGAGATCCTGGAAACTCGGACGTTCAATGCTCCACGAATAATCGAGCGAGATCATAAGATCTTTCATGATCGTGTAATTGATCTCCGTCATCGGAAAAACATTCAGGTACGATGTATCGATCAATGTTGTTCCGTACAGGAGCGATTTTCCATTGGTTGTTGCATACTCCGCACGAAGTCCGGCGGTGATGTACCATTTGTGCGTGGTGAATGTTCCCTGTGTATATGCGGCAATGGTTTGTTCGCTGTACTCGAACGAATTCAGTATCGCCGAATCATTCACCCATTCCCCGTTGCTCATCAGCCGCTGCAGGCCTACTTCGCTTCCGTTCGTGACGAGTGAATACTTCGCCCCGGTTTCAATTTTCCAGGCCGTGTCAATACACTTGGTCCAGCTGAATTGTCCCACCGCAAAACGAATTGTATTTTCAGAAGTGTTTCGCAAATCACCCGACATCGTTGACGAAGGCGTCGATAAGTTCTGTGAAATACTTCCGAGCTTGGTACTGCGGTAATCCGTCCACGAAACAGACGTGTGAATTTCACTGCCCAGTGTATCCAGCAACCGGGTGTATCCCAGTGTAGACTGGTAATCGCGTTGCTTTCCTTCATCCCTGCGCGTAGTGGTGATAATACTTTCCGTACTATTCGCAGTTACCACGTTGCTGTTGTCTACGTCGAAAACACTCTGGTGAAAATTGGAATTCACAGTCAGATCGAAATGACTGATAGAATCCGGGCGGTACTGAAAGGTTATCCCGGGATAAAATCCGCCGGGGAACTCGCGATTTTCCTTCACTTCATTGCGCATCGTGTAGTGCAACGAATCCTCATCAAATTCGCGCAGGTATAACGTGTTCTGCCAGCGTGTTCCTTTGAAGAAACCCATGCGCCCGGTTACCGTGAATTTGTTTTTTCGCCAGTACCCGTTCACACCCGTGTAGCCATAAATATTCGGCGTGTACGAAACGGCCTGGAAGAGATCCACATTGTAACCTTCCATCGCTTTTTTCTTCGTCACGATATTGACCACGGCACGTCCCTGCGCATCGTAACTCGCTGGTGGATTTTTAATGATCTCGATGCTGCTGATCTGTATCGATGGAATCGAGCGCAGCATTTCTGCAGGAATACGCTGACCGTCGAGAAACAAAATGGCCGTTCCTCTTCCGAAAACGGTAACATTTCCGTCGGTACCGATCATCAGTCCCGGCGTGTTTTCAAGCACTTCATACGCCGTGCCCATTGCGCTCAGGCTGGAATTTTCGACGTCCACAGAAAGTTTGTTGCCCTTATTCTGCACCACAGGAGCAAATGCGCGGATCTCCACCTCCTTAAGGTTTGCCGCATCAAGACGGATCGTGTCGAGTGTCATCACCGGCATAATCGGTGCGTAAATCGTTACATACTTCGGCGCAAAGCCCATTACATTGCACCGGAACAAAAGCGAATCAGAATCTTTGACATCGGCTTCAAAAGCAAATCCTCCTTCGGTGATCACAGCACCTGCAACAAACGCAGTATCGGGAAATGTAAACAACACCACATTACCCGTAAACACCGGTAGGTTTTTATCGTCGACCACTGTGCCGCTGAATGGAACCGTGTATGCATGCGCGAGGTTCGTCGCAAAAAGGCACGCGCATAAAATGATGTGAAAACCGCTCTTCATATTTTTTATAACGCAGTCGTAACGTTTAGATACCGGCTGAATGACAAAAGTATGGAAAGTTGTCGCTTCGCGACTGCGCACTGCGCACTGTTTCACTGCGCACTGATTTTTCCTATCTTGTCCCATGCGTCATCCAAAAGGTCTTCCGTATCTCTTCTTCGCCGAAATGTGGGAACGCTTCGGTTATTACCTCATGCTTGGAATTTTTGTTTTGTACCTCGAAGCACCGCTGTCTAAAGGTGGTTTCGGAATGGAAACAAAAGATTCGGCGGACATCTACGGAACGTTTATCGCACTCGTATTTTTGACTCCGTTTCTCGGAGGTTTGCTCGCTGACCGGATACTTGGGTACCGTCTCAGCATTACCGTCGGCGGATTGCTCATGGGCGTTGGGTATGCATTGCTGGCCATAAAAGGCGATGCCATATTTTTCGTTGCGCTATTCCTGATCATCCTTGGAAATGGATTTTTCAAACCGAATATTTCCACCTTGCTTGGCAATCTTTACAACGAAGACAAATACCGTCCATTGAAGGATGCGGGCTACAATATTTTTTACAGCGGGATTAACATCGGCGCGTTCATCTGTAATTTTTTCGGTGCGGTGATGCTCAACATGTGGGGATGGTCGGCTGCATTTCTCATGGCCGGAATCGGAATGTTTGTTGGCGTAGGTATATTCTGGCTGGGCATGAAACATTACAGGCACGCCGACGTACTCAAGCCGGTTCAACCAACGGATACACCGATGGCGAAAATCGTTGGACTGACCATGGTGCCTGCACTCATCGCCGGATTGCTGGGCTGGATCATTCCCGGAAATATTTTCGGAAGCGATTCAACGGATGCTTTTATTTTCGGATCACTGCCGGTCGTGTTTTTCTATTTCCAGCTTTGGTATAAATCATCAGCAGAAGAACGCCGGCCGATCAGCGCCATGCTCGCCATTTTCGGTGTGGTGATCGTGTTCTGGGCGGTGTTCAAACAAAACGGAACAGCGCTCACTACGTGGGCGAAAAGTTATACCGATCGCGAAGTTCCTGCAGCTGTTGTAGTGCCATTGGACAGTCTCAAGCTCGTGGAAACGATGGTCATCAAAAAAGATTCAATAGATCTCACGGATGCACTGTTCCGGAAAATGAAAGACAAAGACGGCAAGGTGATTAAGACCTTTGCACTTCCTGATTACATCAAAAATATTCCGCCGGAAAAAAAACCTGCAGAGGGAACGGCACTTAAACTCACGAATACGAGTATTTATCAATCGATCAATCCGTTCTGGGTTGTTTCACTGACGCCGCTTGTGGTGTTGTTTTTCGGTTTCTTGAAACGCAAAGGAAAAGAACCAACAACTCCGGAAAAGATTGGGTGGGGCCTTGTGATCAGTGCGCTCTCTACGCTGGTGATGGTAGGCGCTGTGTACGCCGGCGATAATGGTCTCGTGAAAGTAAGTCCATGGTGGCTCATTGGCGCATACGGTGTAATTACCATTGGAGAATTGTGTCTCAGCCCGATGGGATTGAGTCTCGTCTCCAAACTTTCCCCGGCGCGTTTAACTGCGTTGATGATGGGTGGATGGTTTTTGTCGACCTCGCTGGGTAATAAACTCTCCGGCATTCTCGCCACGATGTGGGACGGTTACGAGAACAAAGCGAATTTCTTCCTGGTCAATTTCGTGATCCTTGGTGTTGCCGCCGCGGCAATATTCCTGATGATGAAGTGGCTGAACAGGATTTTTAAGGAGTACAATCCAAAATAAATTGCCACAAAGCCACGAAGGCGCTAAGATTCACAAAGAAGGACAAAGAAAAAACGCAGGGAAGTAAATCTCTGCGTTTTTTCTTTGCGCCACTGCGCCTTTGCGGCCATTTCTACCGCGCAACGCCCTCAGCAATCGCCTGTGCACCGGGAGCATTCGCTGATGCTGATGTGAGCAATACGTCGTTCACGTAAATTTCAGCAATCACTTCCTCTGGTCCGAGGTTAGTATTGCTTGCGTTCAGCCGAACCAAAGTTCCGCTGGTCACGTCAAACGAATACGTATACGTAGACCTGTTGATCTCATGCTTTTCTTCTACCGATGTGCCCAGAGCGGGAACAAGCTGGTAAACGGTCATGTCGCCGCTGATTGCAGAAACACGGTACTCAACATGCACAGTGGAATTGCCAACCGGGGTAGTCGCTGGTAATTCTTCTTTGGAACATGAGAAAAGCAGGATTGCACTGACAAGAGGAAGGATACGAAAGATCGTTTTCATGTGTGATAGTTGTGCCGGATTGTCTCCGGATAATTTTTCTTTGGATTAGCTCAGAATAGAAAGCAATGCGATGAAACTTGCAAACAGGAACAGGGCTAAAACCAAAGGGAGTACGCGATAAAGACTTTTCATTGTTTTGGGTTATTTGGGGTTTATAGGGTTGTTAATTCGGGTGCAAAAGTACGTTTTTATCGAAGCAAAGTCAATACTCGTCGAAAAATACTTGTTATTAGTCGTTAAAATTGACAGGAAGCGTTTTCAACCTGCCTCGTTTCCAATCAGTTACAACCCTAAATAAAAAACAGCCGGCTTCTGCCCGAAAATCATTCAGTGCCAAAAGGATTGGTTCAGGATTTCGGGAACGTAGTTTAACCGTAAAATTTTGTTGCGAGAAGGCGATAAAGTTAAGCCGCGAATTACACGAATTACGCGAATGCACAATTGGCGTAATTCGTGTGTAATTCGCGGCCCGATAAAACTGAGCCATTACTCAGGATGTCTTTTCCTGCAAACGGATAAGGAGTTTTTTCAGCACTTCCACATGTGCCATTTTCATCGGCGTGCGTAATCGCTTCGACGTTTCGGTATGAAATTCATGCGTGGAGAGAAAATTAACCTGCAACGCAAACCACTCCTGGTCGGTTTTAACAATGCCGATTCCCTCCCACTCCTTGCGGAGCATCACGGCAATATCCCAGTAATCGTCGCGACCGAGATAATCGTAATCGGCATCCTTTATAATTTTTTCGAGATTATCTGAAGGCAATGCGCCGATTACCGTCACCATGATACAGCGCTGAACGATCGCCACCTGTTCGGGAGAATAACCAAAACGCGGAAGCATATCGCCGGCCATCTTCGATGCTTCGGCTTCGTTCTGGGCATACTGGCGCAGGAATCCGGCATCATGAAACACCGCTGCGGTGCGGAGCAGGTCAACCTGTTCATCATTCGTGATGTTTTCCTCCTTGATCAGCAGATCGGTTGCACGCAACACATCCAGTGTGTGCCCGAGACTGTGGTAATAATATTCTACCGGCAGCCCACTCTGCAGCATACCCACGATGTACTCTTTTGCTCTTACAAAATCCATAACACGCTCTGTCTGTTCGGGTACGATGAAATACATTTCCAATTCTCCTTTTCCTTTTGCGTCAATGCGTCCACGCGGAATGCATTTAAACTGATCTTTCACCAAAGCATACGTTGAAGCTGATGCATTTATTGCTCCGGCAACACCGGCACTTTCCATGCGTGATGCAATATTTACTGTATCGCCCCAGATATCGTAGGCAAATTTTCGGATGCCTACTATTCCCGCGATCACAGGCCCGCTGTTAATGCCGATACGGATCTCAAATGCCGCATCTCCTTTTTCTTTTTTCTTACGCGCCACAAAAGCCTGTATCTCCAGCGCCGCGCGAACAACATCGTGCGCGTGCGTTTCGGTAGGCGTAGGTAATCCGCCAACGGCCATGTATGCGTCACCAATTGTTTTGATTTTTTCTATTCCGTGACGCTGAATGATATTGTCGAATTCAATAAAATACTCATTGATCTCCGCAACGAGCTGTTCCGCCGGAAGCTTTTCAGCAATGGATGTAAATCCTTTGAAGTCGGTAAACATCACGGTTACCATTTCAAAATTCCGTGCTTTCGCGCTGCCCGATTTTTTCAACTCTTCCGCTGTTTCTTCCGGAAGAATGTTCAGCAGGAGATCATCCGACTTCTGTTTGGCTTCGGCAATAATTTTATTATCCCGTTGCTTGTTTTTGTAACTCCAGAAAACAACGATCACGAGGATCAGCATTAATGCAAGACCAGCGACAAACAGGAACTGCTGGTTTTCACGTTTAAGCACCTCACTCTCGCGTTCAAGCAAAAGCTTGTCCATGTCATAGCGCGTTTCGATCTCGGCAATACGATCCATTTTATCGGCCGTGAACAACGAATCGTTCAGGTGAACAAACAACATGCTGTAATAATATGCGCTGTCATCGGTGCCCATGGCGTGATGTGTACGCGCAATCTCCTCATAAGCGGTGCTGATGTTGGTGTAGCCTTTCACCTCGCGGAATAAATGGAGCGCAGTGTGCTGGTCCGACAAAGCCTGGGGATAATTTCCGAGTTCGCGTTGGCTGTTTCCTCTCAGCATGTAAAAAAATCCGAGCAGGTATTTATCATTCAGCGCAATCACTTCTTCCTTCATTCCAAGCAGAATGTCGTATGCTTCTTTGTTGTGCCCGCGTTTGTAGGCAATGTCGGCCTGTGTTAAACCCGATGCAGCAGATTCGCGTTTCTTGCCGAGCTTGAGGAACATGTCGTGGCAGAAATCAAAATGCGCAAATGCCGAGTCGAATATCTTGAGTTCAAATTCGATATTCGCCATTCCGAAAGTCGCAATGGCCACTTTGTAATCGTTGCTGTCTTTATAACCAAACTCGCGGCTGGCGCGGTACCATTTTAAAGCTTGTCCATTGTTGTCGGCACCGGCCGAAGCATTGCCCAGGATGTTGGCTGCATACGATGCACTCTCATAGTCGTTCATCGAATCAAGGACGTTGAATGCCTCCATCGCTTTTGCAATAGCCTGGTCAAACTGTGAAGTATTGGTAAAGTGTACCGACAATTGCAGATTAGCGAGGGCTATCAGGCGTTTGTTTCCTGTTGCTTTTGCATCGGCCATGGCACGTTCTGCATACGCGCGCGATGAATCGGCATTGATGTGATTGTACAGGTAGCTGATGCGGATCCGGTTGTGTACTTTCTGCGTATCCGGAACAACAGAGAGCGTTTTCTTCAGGCTGTCGATGGCCGGAGTTTGTGCAACACCCTGTATGGAAAACGTGATGAACAACGTTGATAGCAAAACGCGTATCATCAGACGGAATATGTGCGCACGCGCTGTATGCATATTGGAATACCCGGAACCTGTCTTCGGCAACACCGAACCGGGTTAAGGTAAAGATACAAATCCGGAACTTACTTGGTAGGAATGTACATCTTATTGATGCGTACCAGCGGACCCTGGCAGAAATTGTTATGACAGCTTACGCAGGCGTCGACCATGCCGTTGAAAAGCTCAACGTCGTTTACTTCGTTGGCCGATTCAAAAGCAGTGACTTTCGATTGGTACAGCGTTGCCATGGAAGCGTAAACCGATTCATTGATGTTCTCGTCGGTACGTTTGGCGGTATGCAGCGTATTCAGTTTCTCCGGTTTTGCGGGAATGGTGCGGTTGTACATGACTGCCGCTTTGCAGGAATCTGTCCACACGGCCATTTCACGCATGAGGATGGACAGTTCACTATCGCCGTTTGGATTGACCGGTTTTACAGCGCAGTTCGCAGAGTCCGTATTTTCTGTTGTACCCTCATTGTCCGAACAGGCAATAACGAGGAGTGCACCCAACAGCGCAACGAAGAAATAACGCATGGCTGTGATTATTTTTCTTTGATGATCACACCGCTCGCTTCGAATACGAGATCGAATTCAGGTTCGGTAATTTTATCGATCTCCGATTGCGGTTCGCCTGCATCCGATGCAAGATGTTTCAGCATCTCCACGTTGGTCGTGTCATATTTCGCAACGCCTTCCATGATGATCTTCTTGCCGGAAGCATCTTTCGGTACAAAAAATGCATAATCTTTAAACGTAACGTGAACCGTTTCGCTGTCGTTGAGCGCAACTTCCGTCCAGCATCCTTTTTTCTGACAAACTGATTCAACCGTTCCTTCCACTTTGCAGTTCATTGAGGTTTGTGAACCGAGTTTGGTTTTCAGTTCCGCTGCGCTGATTGCACCATCTGGTGTAATCGTATCACCGAAATAAGAAACATTCAGCGAGTCTGCGTTCATAGAATCGTTCGCAGGTGATTTTCCGTCGTTACCGCAGGAAGCCATCATTGCAGCAGCAATGAACAAAGGAGCAAAGTATTTCATGGTTGAAGAATTTGGGCAAAGTTAAGGGTTTATCGGATTCCGCAGGCTGTTGAAATGAAGGTGTTTAACGCTTGCGCGATCAACCCATTCGCTCGAAAAAACGTATCTTTATCCAATGCAAGTGCCCGTAAATACTAAACAGGAACTTTTACAAAGGTTACGCTCTTCACAAAACGAAATTAATTCGTTTGGCGTGAAGCAGATTGGGATTTTCGGATCGTTTGTACGCAATCAGGTAAGCGAAACCAGCGATGTTGACTTCTTTATTGAATTTTATCCACATAAAAAATCATTTGACAACTTCATGGATCTTGCATTTTTCCTCGAGGATCTTGTTGGCAGAAAAGTTGAACTGGTAACTCCGCAATCTTTAAGTAAATACATTGGCCCTCACATTCTGAAAGAAGTGGAATATGTATCCTTCGCAGCATGATTTTTTACGCCATGTACTCGAGGAGTGTCGGTTCATACTTCTCGTAACCCAAGGAAAATCCAAAGAAGTTATCGTAGTTGATGAAACAGTAACCCGGGCAATTGTTCGTAGCCTGGAAATAATCGGGGAAGCGACAAAAAGATTGCATCCGGACTTTAAACTTCAGCACCCCCAGGTGGAATGGAAGAAAATGGCCGCAACCAGGGATAGAATGATTCACGACTATTTTGGAATCGATTATGACATTGTGTGGAGTATAATCACCGATAAAATTCCTGAGCTTGAGTTTCAAATAGTTGAAATACTAAAAAAATCAGAATAGAATTCTGATATCTCTCTTCACCACCTTCCCCATCGCATTCCTCGGCAAAACTTCCGCATTCACAAGCACCGTCGGTAATTTATACGCCGCGAGTTTATCCTTCATCCATTCACGCACTTCCTCCAGCGAAAACGCACGCTCTTTCCAGACTACTACCGCTCCGATTTTCTCTCCCCACGTTTCATCCGGAATTCCGCACACCGCACATTCGCGCACGCCGGGATGTTCCAGCAACACAGATTCAATCTCGAGCGCAGAAATTTTGTACCCGCCGCTTTTGATGATGTCCGTCGACAAACGACCAACGATGAAGTAATAACCGTTTTCCACTCGTACGAGATCACCTGTTTTAAACCAGCCGTCTTTCGTAAAACTCTTTTTCGTTTCGGAATCTTTGTTCCAGTATCCCGAAAAAATATTTTTCCCTTTTACCTGGAGTTCGCCCTCCTCTTCCACTACTTCTCCTGCTTCATTCACGAGACGAACCTGCATACCCGGAAGTGGTTGGCCCACCGAACCTGGTCTTCTCTCACCAGTTAAAGGATTCGATAAAACCATTCCTGTTTCGGTCATGCCGTAACGCTCGAGCAAAGTATGCCCCGAAATTTCTTTCCATTTTTCGAGAACGCTTACTGGCAAAGCTGCACTGCCGGAAACCATCAGTCTGAATGATCCGAACAACTGCACCGTTGTTTCTTCCGACTTGTCAGACCGAGCGGAGCCGAGGTGTGACGAGAGAGAAGCGCTTATGGCCTCTATCATCTTCACATACACCGTTGGTACCGCCATAAACAGCGAATATTTTTCCTTCTCCACACGCCCGAACACTTCCTGCGCATCAAACTTCTCCATCATATCACACCGCGCACCGATCCACAAGGCGCATAGCCATTTGTTGATGATGCCGTGCGTGTGATGCAGCGGAAGAAAATGCAGAATAGAATCGTCTTCCGTCCACGCCCAGGCTTCAATCAAACACGTGATCTGTGCGGTAAGCGATGCATGCGTATGCACAACGCCTTTCGGCTTCCCGGTTGTGCCGCTGGTGTACAGCATCATCGCCGGATCTGAAGGCAACGGATTGTTGTAATTCGCGGGTGTAGGTTCTTTGATCGCCTCACGAAAATCGGGACGGATAATTTTTATCGCCGTTTTAGGAAGCAACTTTGCGAGGTCTTCATCGGCAATGATGATCGAAGGCTTTGCATCTTCCAGGATGTGGAGCAATTCTCCTTCGGGATGTGTAATGCACAAGGGAACAACCATCGCACCACTCATCCAACCGGCGAGCATCGCGGAAACGTAGCTCAGTCCCGGGTGACAAAAAACGGCGATGCGGTTTCCCTTCTGTAATTTGCCGTGCAATTCTTCACTGAGAATATATTGCGTGGCATTGTAAAGCTGTGATGTGGTGTACGTGCCTTTGCTGTCCGACAAAATCACTTTGCGCGGATGATCAACGAGAATGTCCGTGAAACGTTCGGTAATCGTCATCACTATTTCCGGATGATGAAGTCGACACGCGCCGGTTCTGTTTTCAGGTGGCGGATGTACAACGGCTGTTTGACAATTTCCACTTCGAGGCTCTGGCTTCCCTTCTGCGCTTTGCGGTAATCGGCAACAGCACGGAACATGTCGGGTTTGATGGCCGCGTAATCTTCGACCGGAACCTGGAAGATCACGTCCACTTTATCCGGGAATGTTTTCAGGTCGACATTCGGAGGAACGTTGATCGTGCTCAGCGGGATCGTGAATCGCCCTTCCGTGTATTTTCCGATCGTGGCCTGTACACGCACAATAGAAGGCTGTACGCTCACCTGCGCTCCTTCGGGTAGTACAAGCTTCAGCTCTTCGTCGATATTCGCTGTAACGTTGTCGTATTCCTTGTGCTCCGTCTCTACGTATGAAATGCGTTCGAGCAACGCTTCAGGTCCGCTGATGGTCACGTACTCGGGTATCACATGCACGCTGTCGCCCATGCGGTACATCGGTGCGCAATTGATCACCATGCGTGCACGCACAGGAACACGTTTTTCCATCTTGCCTTCGAAACCGAGTACTACGGTATCGGGAAATAATTTAACCACACGGATATCTTTCCCGATACCCGACGCGAGATAATACTGGTATGCATTGGTCACAATGGCATATTCTCCGCCACCGATGGAACGCGCACGGCTCAGGTCGAGCTTAACCGCTTCTTTATCCGATGACCAGAGCAGCGTGAGCAGTGTAAACCCGCTTGCACGGACATCTGCTTCGAGCGAGTCAGGTAAATCACCAGGGATAAGCCGGCCTGCGGGAAGATTCGTGTATTCAACGGGAACGGTTACTCGAACGGTGTACTCGCGTGAAAGCGCATGCAGGAGCCAAAACGATCCGGCGAGGAGCACGCAAACAATAAAAGCAGAAACGCGGGGACTCCACGGCACTTTTCTGCCAGCAGGTTCCCCGCGCTTTACATTTTGTGAACTCACCGCGGAACGGTTTTATTGATTTAGTCCTTCTTCTCTTCAGCAGTTTCTGCGTTCAGCGCTTTCGTATTCTCGAAAGAAATTGCAGAACGAAGAATCTGGAGTTTTCCGCCGCCTTCGATATCGATGATGAATGTTTTTGTGCGCACTTCGGCAACTTTACCAACAATTCCACCGATGGTTGCAATTTTATCGCCCTTCTTGATGTCTTCGATGAATTTGCCCTGCTCAGTCTGTTTCTTTTTCTGAGGACGGATCATGAAAAAGTAAAATACTGCAATCATCAAACCGATGAACAGTACATTCATGAGCATGCCGCTTCCGCCGCCTTTTGCTGCGCTATCTGCAGCGGGTGCAGCAGCCGGAGCCGCCTGCAATAAAATTGTTGTGATTAATGACATATAATTGGTTGGTTCTGATTGATTCGATTAATGACCGTGACCGTCGTCTTTGCTGTGCCCGTCGCCACCGCGATCTGCAGGAACGATTACTTCAGACGCAATAGTGATCACGATATTCGGCGGCTCACAATTGGTGGTCAGTGTTACTGTTTTCTCCTGCTTGCCCGATTTTCCTTCGCTGTTGAATTCCACTTTAATCACATCTTCTCCTCCCGGAGGAATTGGTTTGCGTGGATAATCAGGAACTGTGCATCCACAGCTTCCGTGTGCATCGGAAATAACCAGGTCGCTTCCACCGGTGTTTTTGAATTTGAACTCCGTACTTACGCGCTCGCCCTGAGAAATTTTACCGAAATCATGCTTCTCCTTTTCAAGTTTCATAAAGGGAGCTTTTCCGGTAGGTGCATTTCCACTGGCTGTAGCGGTAATATTGACCATGTCGGTGTTCACGTCCTTCTCTTGCCGCGGAGCGCACGCCACAAGTCCTGCGGCCAAAACGAAAACAACCAAATGCTGAGTTGAAAATAACGTTTTCATGTGTCGTTGAATTTTAAACAAAAGTAAGAAAACAGTTCGGAGTTAAACCGTTAAATAGTTCAAAGTTAAATCGTTCAAGGGTCATACGTTAAGGAGTTTCTGGTTTCTGGTTCGGAGTTCACACGTTTACGTCGCAACTCCGAACCAGAAACTATTTAACTCTGAACTATTCCATCAGGCCCCTACCGCTCTTATTAATCAAGCCCTGCTCACGAAAGTCTGCCACCAGCTTATCCAGGATTCCATTGATAAACTGCCGCGATTTGGGTGTGCTGTATGTTTTGGAAATTTCAATGTATTCATTCAACGTCACCTTCACCGGGATGCTTGGAAAATTCGTGAGCTCGGCAATGGCCATTTTCATCAGGATCACGTCCATCACCGCAATACGGTCCACTTCCCAGTTTTTGGTTTTGTCGCCAATGAGTTTCGAGGAAGCTTCGTTGTCGATGATCGTTTTGCGGTAAAGGTCGATCACAAACTTTCTGTCGTCTTCCGGATCTTTATAGAGCGGTGCGAGCTTGATATCGCCTTCTTCGGGAATTCCTTCAAACGTTTTCAGCGCAGCCGGGGCAACAGCCATATTCATATCTCCCGGCCAATGCATGCTCATCTCTTCGATGTACTGCTCAAACAAATCGGAATCCGCCATGTGCTTGCGGAAAATATCCATCACAAACTCAACATCCTCCTGCCAGCTGCTTTCGCCGGAAGCCATGTATACTTTGTAGGCGTCCCAACCGCGGATGTTCTCCCAGGTTTTGCGGATGATCTCAATCGCCTGGTCGGTTTGCCAGCCAATGCGGCGTGCATTGATTTCCCGGCCAAGGACGTTGGATTCCTTCAGCTTTTTGATCAGGCGGTTATTGACAAACTTCAGGTTGGGATCAAGATCTTCCTTCGTAGGCAACATCTTGTTCCTGCTGATCTCCATTTTGTTGGCAGCCACATCGGCGAGCTCACAAGGGAAAATCAAGACAGTCAGGTAAAGATCGTAAGTACGGTCAATGCTGCGGAGCAAATCCTTTTCGCCAAGATTCATGTCTGCATCTTCCGACTGGAAAAAGCTATAGACCGACTGCATGGCCTTAATACGCAGGTATCTCCTGTTCAGCATAACGTAAAGAACGTCCTTTCTTAAATGTTAACGGCGTGTACGGATATGGGCAACGGCTGCAATGCGCTTTTCTGCGATTTTGTTCGCTGCCATATAAGTAGGTATATTTTCTTTTTTCGCCAATGCAAAAATGCCAGCAGTTGTAACGTAAACGTTTTCGGCTTGTTTCATTGCGTAATCTGTTCCGAAACCTGCTACTTCTGAGTACACGTTGATCAACCCGCCGGCGTTCACCACGTAATCCGGTGCGTAGAGAATTCCTTTCTCCATCACGATCTTGCCGTGTTTCACTTCATCAGCCAGCTGGTTGTTTGCAGCTCCGCAAATGATTGCACACTTCAACTCCGAAAGAGATTCGTCGTTGACAGTTGCCCCAAGCGCACAAGGTGCATAAATATCAATATCAAGACCGAGGAGTTTATCTCCGGCAACAACTTCAACCGCAGGATGTTTTTTCTTCACCATCGCAACGCGGTCTTCGTAAATATCGGTGATGAAAACTTTCGCGCCTTCTTTTACAAGGTGCTCAACGAGGTGCGATCCTACGTTTCCTACACCCTGCACAGCAATTTTCTTCCCGCTCAGGCTGTCGTTGCCCCAACGTTCTGCAGCAGATGCTTTCATTCCCATATACACGCCAAATGCGGTAACCGGTGAAGGATCTCCGCTTCCGCCCAATGCCGGAGGAATACCCGTAACATGTTTTGTTTCCATGTGTACGTATTCCATATCGCGCGTGCCGATGCCTACGTCTTCTGCAGTGATATATTTTCCACCCAGGTTGTCAACAAATTTTCCAAAACGGCGCATGAGCGCTTCGCTCTTGTCCTTGCGTGAATCGCCGATGATCACCGCTTTTCCGCCACCGAGGTTCAACCCGGCAACAGCAGCCTTGTAAGTCATCCCGCGCGACAAACGCAAAACATCGGTCAACGCTTCTGCCTCAGTAGCATACGGCCACATGCGTGTTCCGCCAAGTGCCGGTCCTAATGTTGTGTTGTGTACGGCAATAATCGCCCTCAGCCCGGTTGCATTATCATTACAAAAAACCACCTGCTCATGATCAAACAGTCCCATTTGTGTCAAAGGACCTGCCTGCACCTGCTGTTCATTATTAACTGAAATCATTTCACGCGTTTTAAGGGTGATAATTCCTTAATTTTGCTCTGTCGTTACAGAGGGCACAAAAGTAGCTGTTTTTTTTCATGATAATCCCTCAGGTTGACCATAGAATTTGAAAGCGCTCGGATATCTCAATAAATATTTCTGGAAATACAAAATCCGTTTTTTTTCCGGCATTGTTTTCATACTGGTTTCCACGTGGTTCAGTTTGCGGCCGGTAGATTTGCTTGGCCAGGGACTGGATTTTGCAGGCTTTGCGGCCGATCACAATTTACCGGCAGACGAAGTAAATTATATCCTTCTGCTGTACGGTATTGAGATCATTATTCACACGCTGATCTTCGGCTTATTCCTTTTTCTGAACCGTCAAACCATTATTGTGATGTCGCGCCTGATCGAGTTCGACATGAAAAACGAAGTTTTCGAACATTACCAGAAACTCGACCAGGCTTTTTACAAGCGCAATAACACGGGCGATCTCATGAACCGCATCAGCGAAGACGTAGGAAAGGTGCGCATGTACATCGGGCCCGCTGTCATGTATACAACAACAACGATCGTGACATTGGTGATGACGATTTCGTTCATGTTGAAATACGATCCGTTGATGACGCTGTATGTTTTGATTCCGCTTCCGGTGCTTGCCGTTTCTATTTATTTCGTGAGCAATATCATCAACCGGAAAAGTCTCGGTGTGCAAAGCCAGCTTTCGTTGTTGTCGACACGTTCGCAGGAAGCATTTTCAGGAATCCGTGTGGTCAAAGCGTTTGCGCATGAAGGTCATACCCAGCAGCGTTTCGCCAATGAAGCTGAAGAATACCGTTCACGGAACATGAGCCTTGCCAAAACGGAAGCGCTTTTTCAGCCGTTCATGATTTTCCTGATTGGCATGAGCATTATTCTCACGATTTACATTGGAGGAAAAGAAGTCATTGCCGGCAATGCAACTGTTGGTACGATTGCGGCATTCCTTGTTTTCGTGACCCGCCTGACGTGGCCTATCGCATCACTCGGATGGATCACTTCGCTCGTACAGCGCGCGGCTGCTTCGCAGGAACGCATCAACGAATTCCTGAATACGGAACCTGCCATCAAAAGCGAAAGCTCTGATCCGCTGAACCTCAAAGGCAAAATCGAATTCCGCAATGTGAGTTTTGTGTATCCCGATTCCGGTATCAAAGCGATCAGTAATCTTTCATTCACCGCAGAACCGGGACAATCGATTGCTATACTGGGCCACACCGGTTCCGGAAAATCGACGGTGGCACAATTGCTCCTGCGTTTATACGATGTGAACGAAGGACAGGTCCTGATCGATAACCAGGATGTTCGCTCAATCAATCTCAAAGAGTTCCGTGCAAATACCGGTTATGTTCCGCAGGAAGTTTTTCTTTTCTCCGATACGATTGCAGAAAACATCCGTTTCAATTCGCAGGCCTCATTGCAAAACGATGATGACACTGCAGTGAAACAGGCCGCAAAAGATGCTGCGATTTATGCCAACATCATGGAATTCCCGGAAGGGTTTAAAACCATGGTGGGTGAACGCGGTGTAACGCTTTCCGGCGGACAGAAGCAACGCATTTCCATTGCACGCGCTATCGTGACTCAACCGAAAGTGCTGGTTTTCGATGATTGTCTTTCAGCGGTCGATACCGAAACCGAAGAAGAAATTCTCGGGAACCTCGAGCGCATCATGAAAGGCAAAACAACGATCATTATCTCACACCGCGTTTCGAGTGTGCGCAATGCTGATAAGATTATCGTGATGGAAAACGGTTGTGTTGCCGAAGAAGGAACACATGAATCATTGATTTCGAAAAATGGTTTGTACGCCGAGCTCTACAAAAAACAGGTGGACGATCTCCGGAATAAGTAAGAGCCAGGAGTTTTTTCGCCTGCGGCAGCAAGGAATTTGATCAAACCCTTTCACTTCGTTCAAGGTACATGTGATCCCTCCGGGATCAGGAGAATCATATGATCTTTCGACTTCGGAGAAGTCGCATATTCCTTGAACGAAGTGAAAGGGATAGAAAAGAAAAATTCCTTGCTGCCGCAGGCGATTGTAAAAGCAAAAGATTGCCGCGCTTAAAAAATTACTCCACGATGACTGGCATTGAAGTCGCCGCACCAGCTCCTGAAACCATCAACGTGTACGTTCCTGCCGCAAGTCCGTTCAGGTCAATAACGGTTTGGTAATTGATAATTCCGGAAGTGCGAACCAGTTTTCCTTGTGCATCAAAAATCGAATACGCATCATACACCAGCGGATCTGTTTGCACGGTCAGTTCGTTCGTTGCAGGTTGCGGGTAGCACCACACATAGCTGATGAACGTTTCCGGAACACCGTTCGGTCCACCGCAAAAATACTGTATGCTCATGTTGGCATTCAACTGGCCTATAGCCGTGTTTGTTGCAAACGATGCCGTTGACACTGTTCCGCCGCTCGTGGAAGCGATTGTGAGCGTGCTCATCGTTACTGTAAGCGAAGAGTCGCGGCAACCACTGTTTCCGGAGCTGTCTGCGCGTACAATCCAACTCGTGCGTTGTATGCCTGTACCGTACGTGCTTCCGGCCATGATAAATCCACGGTCTGACGTTTCATCAATGGCCCAGAGTTTATCGTCAATGGTTCCGCCATCGCCGTACTGTTTGCCCCAGATCACCGTGCCGGTTGTATCTGTTTTAATGAGATAACTCTGGTTGTAAATCCCGAGGTTGAGATCGATGTTGTATCCGCACATCGCCAGGTTTCCGTCCTGCAAAAGGATCACACGCTGAACATCGTCGTACATGTCGTAATTGTGGTGCCACACCACCTGCCCTGCATTGTCGAGACTGGCCAGGAAAAGATTGTCGTTGGTTGATGTATACAATCCTTTTCCGGTGACCCAGAAACCGCCATTTGGTTTTTCTACGAAATCATAAATGCGGTCGAAGCGGTTGTTGTGACCAAAAACACTTGTCCACAGTACATTTCCATTGGCGTCCCAGCGAACAACGTATGCTTCTGTTCCTACTGGCGAACCAAAACTTCCGGTATAGCCGCAGGAAAGATACCCGCCAGTGCTGACTGGTTTTGTGACGTAAAAAATTTCGCCATTACCACCCGACATGTAACGCGACCATTGGTGATTCCCGGATGAATCGACTTTCACCACATAACCCATCGGTAAAAAACCGGAGCCTGCTGTTGAATCTGCATTGCCCGAGAGAATAACGCCACCGTCCGGAGTCAACGCCATGGAATAGAGGTTGTCGGGCTCGGACGTTTTTCCGAACGAACGCGACCAGACCACATTTCCATTGCCATCCAGTTTGACGAGATAAAAGTTCACGTTTCCGCTGGTGTTATTCTCGCCCGCGGCGTAATACATGCCGGACGAAGTCTGTACAACATCCATGATTTTTGTTCCGCCCACAGTCTTCGACCATTGAACGGTGCCGGCGAAATTGGTCTTCACAACAATTCCTCCAAACGGAACGCCCAGCGAATAACCTCCGGCCAATGTTCCTCCGTCTGCAGTCTGAATGCAGGAAAGGAATTCATCATCCTGGTTCAGGTCAAAGGTTTGCTGGTAGGCTGTTTGCGCCTGAAGAAATGTGCACAGGAATACGCCGGATAAAAGGTGAGTCAGGGAATGTTTCATAAAGGGGGGCTATTGCCGGAAGCAAAATTACGACGTATGATTTACCATTTACGGACTTTCCGTTCCGAATGTGCAGTCATCGCGGTGCGTAAATTTTAGAATTACGCTACTCCATTGATTAAAAGGTCGTTATAGGCAACCAACGGCAGTGGTAAGTTAACGAAATCCACCCCGGTTTCTTTTGGTCATCTCAAGTATTTTGTTAATTTTGTTCAGTATACACCAACCAACCAACGATGACAAACGATGAGCGCCAGGGCTTTGGAGATGCTGGCGAAATTTTTTCGAGACCTGTGAAGGCAGGTAAGCGGACGTATTTCTTTGACGTGAAAGCCACAAAGGGAAACGACTATTACCTCACAATCACCGAGAGCAAGAAACGCTTTGGCGATGACGGACGATTCCACTACGAGAAACACAAACTGTTTCTGTACAAAGAAGACTTCGACAAATTCGCTGACGGGCTTCACGAAGTAATCAACTTCATCAAGAACCGTAACAACGGACTGGCGAATGCGGAAGGAAATCACGAAGCAAACCACGAAGCAAACCACGTGACCAGTCACAATGGCCCGACCGACTCCTTCGGAGAAAATCATCAGCCGGTAAGCACAGACATTTCATTTGATGATCTTGGGAATCACTAAGAAAACCTGAATTCAGATATAGATCCTCCGCAGACCGCGGGGGATTTTTTTTACACCTCTCCTGCCACGAAGCTTCATTCTTTTACCACGGCGGCGCGGCGACACAGCGCAGGACATTACCGATACCCGCGCGGCGCGGCCATGTCAAAAATTGCTTTGCAATTTATAGTAAATCACATGGTATCCTGATATCACGAAGTGATATCTTCCAGGCGCCGTGCCGCGCAGGTTAAGGTTTTCAAAACGTGGTAAAATTTAATTATGCAGGAAAAGTCTCCCCCGCAAGCTTCAACGCCTTCTCGAATTCCGCCATCCTCACCCCCGTCTCCACTTTCTTCTCCTCAAAAAACGAAAGCAGGTTTTCGGTTGGCATGTTGCCGGTGAGTTTATCTTCCGCCATCGGGCAACCGCCGTAACCTTTCACGGCACCATCGAAACGACGACAGCCTGCATTCCACGCTGCGTCCACTTTCTCTCTCCACGTGTCGGGTGTGGTGTGTAAATGCGCGCCAATGGTAACGCGGTTGAATTCCGGAATAATTCCTGAGAACAGTTGCGTGATCGTCCCCGGTGTGGAAACTCCGATCGTATCCGACAATGCAACGGTTTCAATTCCGCGCCAGGCGAGTTCTTTCATCCAGTGTACAACCACGTCGGGGTTCCAGGCATCACCGTACGGATTACCAAATGCCATGGAAATGTACACAACCAGCTTGCGTTTTTTCTTCACGCACAGCGACTGGATTTCATCCACGCGCACCAGTGATTCCGCAATGGTGGAATTGGCATTCCGCTGCTGGAATGTTTCGGAAATTGAAAACGGGTACCCGAGGTATTCGATCTCTCCGAAATCCAATGCCTCCTGTGCGCCACGTTTGTTGGCAACAATGGCCAGGAGTTTAGTGTTCGATATTCCAAGGTCAAGCATTTCCAGCAGTTCGGCGGTATCGCGCATTTGAGGAATGGCTTTCGGCGAAACGAAACTTCCGAAATCCATTGTATCAAAATTGCATTTCAGCAATTGATTGATGTATGCTGCTTTCTTTTCTGTTTCAATGAATGTTTCTATTCCCTGCATTGCATCGCGGGGGCATTCTACCAGTTTTACTTCGCTCATGATTCAATTTCTGATTTTCAATTTTCGATTTTCAACGTTCCAGGTTTTGGAAAACTGGGAATGGAAAATTGTTAGTTCACATTTCGCGCCGCCTTTTCCAGGAGCGCCTTATTAATTCTCGTAATCAATTTCGGTCCTTCGTAAATAAATCCAGTGTACAGCTGCACCAGCACCGCACCCGCTTCAATTTTCTCCAGTGCATCTTCTGCCGAATGAATTCCACCAACTCCGATGATTGGAAAACTCCCTCCCGATTTCGTGTGCAGGTAACGGATCACTTCCGTAGCACGTTTCGTCAATGGTTTTCCGCTCAGTCCGCCCATGCCAATAGTCTGGAGCGTGGAGTCCGGAGTGCGGAGCCCTTCCCTCGAAATTGTCGTATTCGTTGCTACAACACCATCAATCTTCGTGGTCTTTACAATTTCAATGATATCGTCGAGTTGTGTGTCTGTGAGATCGGGTGCAATTTTCAGCAAAACCGGTTTTGGATTTGTCTTCCGTGCATTCAGCGCTTTTACGCGGTTCAGCAATTCCGTAAGCGGAGCTTTATCCTGCAGTTCGCGAAGATTCGGCGTATTCGGTGAACTCACATTCACCACAAAATAATCGACGTAAGGAAACAGCGTTTCAAAACACGATTCGTAATCATTTACGGCATCTTCATTGGGCGTGACTTTATTTTTTCCAATGTTTCCGCCAACGATCACTTTGGTTTTGCGGTGTTTCAAGCGCTCTGCAGCAGCCACAACTCCTTCGTTGTTGAATCCCATCCGGTTGATGAGTCCCGAATCTTCGCGCAGGCGAAACATTCTCGGTTTTTCATTTCCCGGTTGTGGTTTCGGAGTCAATGTGCCAATCTCGATGAAACCGAATCCAAGAATACCGAGCTCGTCAAACATTTTGGCGTCTTTGTCAAGACCAGCCGCAAGCCCCACTGGATTTGGAAATGTTATTCCGAAAACGGTTCGCTCCAGGCGTTTGTCTTCAACGGCATACAAGAGGCCAAACAATGCTTTGAAGCCGGGAATCCGCATGAGGAATTTAATGCTTCCGAAAACGAAGTGGTGAATTTTTTCGGGATCAACGAGGAAGAAGAATGGTCGGAGAACGTACCTGTACACCTTACAAAGATACTGGAACGGAGAACGTGCCGTATTCCTTAGGAGAGAAATGGGTTAAAAAAGTTTCTGGTTAAAAAGTTCGCGTAAACCGGGAACTTCTTAACCAGAAACTCAAAAACTTTTAACCTTAATTTTATTGCTTGCCTTTCATCTGCTCTTTCAACTTATCATTCTGCCACTTTCTCATCTGGAGAATCTGCACATAACGTGGTGCACGACGGTCGCCCATTTGCGCGGCACGTTCTGCCCACTGGATGGCGAGATCGATATCACCGGTTTGTTCTGCAGCAAGTGCCATGTTGAAGCTGGCGCGGCGTGCAACTTTAGGATCTGAACTGCTGGCCAGTTTATTCCAGGCTTCTGCGGCGGCTTTCCAGTTGTCGTAACGGACCAAACGTGCGGCATTCTTCAGTTCCGGGCTTCCTTTGCGGTAATACTCACGCGTAACCGGCACCCACTGCGGAGAGATCCGGTGACCGTATTCCTGACCGGCATGAACTCCGGCGCGGCTTACCATATCGCGACGGGCTGGCAAACGGCTTTCCGCTTCCGAGAGTGTTCTTCCGCTGCCGTCGTACTGCTGCCAGCTTTCCTGTGTAAACTGGTCGGCGATTGTCCTCGTTTTCAGATCGTATGTTCTCCAAACGGTGTACACCTGGATCTTTCCATGCGCACGGTACTCCGGAACCTGGATGTTCGTGCCGTCGGGTCCACGTTGCGTGGTTTGAACGACTTCGTTAAAGAGGTTTGTGTTGGAATCGAATGCTTCGAGCACAACCAGCGCTGCCGAACTATCATTGCCGAGCAGTTTAGCCACCGTAACCCAATCCAGTGGCGGTTTCACCTGGCGACGACCTGTTCCCTTCAATGCTGTGTCCAATGCGGCTACAGTCACTGTAAAGCGCGGTGTCAACGTCAGTTTCTGACGCAATCCTTCGATGCAGTCCTCAGAAGCCCATTTGTCCTGAAAAATGCCTTCCCCGGTCAAAATGCCTTCGATGATATTAATGGCCTGTTGACCATTGCCTTTTTCAGGCCGGGTACGGTCGGCGAGAATAAATTTCTGGATATGCGCCGGAAGAGAAACCTCAGCAGGTTCGAGTACCATGAGGCTTTTGCTGCCCATTTTGCAGGACGGTGCAAGAAATAGCGCAGAAATAAAACCGGCAATCAGCAGCTTCAGCGCCGCCGGGCGGAATGTAGATGTTTTCATAGGTCGGTAATTTATGGCAGTAAAACCAAAACCGTACCAAAGTTATTCAAAAACCCTGAAAGGGTTTATGGAGAATCACGTGATACTTTGGTAAACCCTTTCAGGGATTACTGGGCGCGGTTGATATTCTGGTACACAATCCCATGACCGGGATCGATCTTCTGAAGCAGCGGAACCACTTTTGCCTTTTCCTCCTGCAATCCTCCTGTGAAAAGCTTCACGATCTCATCGGATTTGGCATTGAAAAACATCTGCATCGGGAAGGAAAGCGGGCGCTGGTTATGAATGGCTTCGAGTCCCTGCAACGCTTCGAGTACAACAGCACGGCCAGCCGCAACATCGGAATACATGAGATCAAATCCAAGGCGGTGGTACTTGTACATACATTCACGCATCGGCACAAATGTGGGTTGAAGCATGTTCTCCACGAGCCAGTAACGGTTCTTGGTACTCTCCATGGACTTCCATCCTTTTTCAATGGCGTTTTGTGCATTCGAAACAATCGTCTGCGCTTTCTGCCACCACGGTGTTCCGCCATTCAGTGAATAGGAATCGTAATCCATGGCGATGATGGTATACGCATAAAACGCCATCACCGAAGTGAGATTGCTGTTGAACGTGTTCATGGAAAAATCCAGCGGCTGGAATTCCACGTAACGGAATTGGAAATCGGCATCGTTGTGATTGAGCAGAACGGTGTTGTACGACGATTTGTAAACGGCGCGCGTCGACTGGATCTGCACAGTTGCTTTGTATTCGTCAGTAGAAAGTTTTTCAGTGATGTTGATGAACATCGAGCAGCTGATTCGCTCTTCGATAGAAAAAATATCGGTCGTCCATTTCGTATTATTCAGGAACTCGAAAACGGCTTTTTGAAGGTTATCAAAAATCCGTTTCTCGGTAGTACCCTGTATCTGCGGGGAAACCACCTGCACCTGGCAATTCAGTTCCTGTCCGAAAGATTCCGTGATGAACGCACATGCAACAACAAAAATCGCAACCAGTTTTTTCATTTGTTCTCCGTTGGAGTCCTTTCGGACAGGTATGAGAAGAGGATGTCAGAAATATCCTGTGCCACTTCACTTTTAGGTTTCAACTCAAAGTTATGGGTTTTTCCGGCGCTGGAAAAGACCGTTATTTTATTTGTATCGGTGCCAAATCCGGCCCCATCGTCGCGCAACGAATTCATCACGATAAAATCAAGATTTTTTCGCTTCAGTTTGCCTTGCGCGTTGGCTGCTTCATTGTCTGTTTCAAGTGCAAATCCGGCCAGCACCTGCCCGCTTTTTTTCATTCCTCCCAGCGTAGCCAGGATATCCTGCGTTTGCTCCAGTTCAATGGATGAAAGTCCGCCCTCTTCTTTTTTGATCTTTCCTTTCGCGGTTGTCTTTGGACGAAAATCTGCAACGGCTGCAGTCAGAACAGCGGCATCTGAACCCGGAAATTTCTCCACGCACACGTCAAACATTTCTTTAGCCGTAACCACATCAATTTTATGCACGCGGTGATCAATGTTTTTTTCTTTGGTCGGTCCGCAAACCAACGTTACTTCTGCTCCCTGCTGCGCCAATGTGTTTGCCAATGCGATTCCCATTTTACCGGTAGAAAAATTGCCTACAAAACGTACGGCGTCAATTGGTTCGTACGTTGGACCAGCCGTGAGCAGGACTTTCTTTCCTGAAAGACGGTTTGCATGCAATAAAGTTGTCCCGATGAAGGAATATATTTCCTCCGGTTCCGCCATGCGTCCTTCTCCTACCAGTCCACTGGCCAGTTCACCGGTTCCCGGCGGAATGATCAACGTACCGCGACGGCTCAAAGCATCGAGGTTTTCCTGCGTGGCGGGATGCCGGTACATATCGAGGTCCATCGCGGGTGCAATGGCTACCGGACACCGTGCAGAAAGAAAAACGGCCTGGAGAATGTTTTCGCTTTTCCCGTGAAGCAGGTCCGAAATGGTATTGGCCGTAGCTGGCGCAATAACGATGAGGTCGGCCCAGAGACCCAGCTCAACGTGATTGTTCCACACGCCTTCATGGCCTTCGGTAAAATGCGTGAGGACCGGCTTCTTCGAGAGTGTGGCCAGCGTTAAGGGCGTTACAAATTCATGCGCCGAAGGAGTCATGATCACCTGGACTTCCGCACCGGCTTTCACCAGCAACCGCACGAGGAGTGGCGTTTTGTACGCCGCAATTCCGCCGGTGATTCCGATGATGATCTTTTTTCCTGTGAGCATGGGACGTCATTAAACAGCAAAGACATGGCAGAAAAAGCTACCATGTCTGTTACTGAATTGAATCATGTTTTTACTCCTGCTCCTTGTTCGGGTTGCGGTGGTAAACTTTGCCTTCAGTGAATTCCTGGATGGCAATATTTACCGGCTTAGGAAGACGTTCGTAGAACTTGGAGATTTCAATCTGCTCACGGTTCTCGAATACTTCTTCGAGGTTATCGGTATGTGAAGCGAACTCATTCAGTTTCCCGGTAAGTTCTTCTTTCAGTTCGGCACTGATCTGGTTTGCACGCTTGGCAATGATCGCAACAGACTCATAAAGGTTACCGGTTTCGGTATCCAGGTTGCGAAGATCGCGTGTAACTGTTGTTACTTCAGCGTTTGATTTTTTGAAATCTACCATTGGATAATGTATTAGTTGTTACCTGCTTTTTTTGTCTTCGTTGAAATCGTTCTGCAACTTGATGATCTTGTCGTAAAACGTTTTCGCGTCTCCGCTGAATTCACTTTCCGGGAATTGAGCGGCAAACGAATTGTATTGGGTCAATGCTTCTTTAATCCGTTGTTCTTTTTTCTCTTCAATGCTGTTCACCGCGAGGTAATATTTCGCCTTGATCAGCAGGAACATCGATTCTTCCCTGTATTTCGAATCCGGGTAATCGTGCAGCAAAATCTCGAAAGACGTAATTGCTGCTTTGTACTGGCTGATGTTCAGGTACATTTTTGCAATTTCGAACTGCTTCTTCTGCAATTTCTCGTGAAGCGCGTCAATCAGCTTGTTGCATTCTTTGACGCGTTCGCTGTTCGGGAACATCTGTACGAAATACTGAAACTGGTCAATCGCGAGATACGTGTCGTACTGATCGAGACTGTAAGAAGGCGAGATCAGGTAGTGACAATATGCGCTCATGTACAGGCATTCCTCCGCGCGTGCGCTTAACGGATAACTCCGGTAAAACACGCGGAACTGGTAACCTGCCAGGATGTAATCGCCCAGCTTGTAATTTGAATAAGCAAGATAAAAAAGAACGTCTTCGCCATTGTTGGTGTTACGCATCACCGCATAAAGCTCATCAAACAGCATCTGCGCCTTCACGTAATCGCCGCTCGCGTAATACTCTTTGGCCTTGGTAAATTTCAGGTTGAGATCGGTACTTTTCTGGATTTTTGAAAATCCATTGCAGCCACCTGCTAAAAGAGCGAAAATCAACGAAAATGCTATAAAAAGTCTACCAGCCATATCCAATAAGCGGGCAAAGATAGTGAAAAGGTTTGATTCAGAGGTTTTCTGAACTCCCGTACAACCCGCTTTGCCAATGAGACGGTTTCAGCCGCCGTAAGTTGCCCGCAATAACCGGGCAGGGAGCTTTTAATAACGCACCACGCGATAAACGTTCCGCTTATCTCCGAACGTAACACTCAGGAAGTAAATGCCCGCCGGTTCCTCCTCCAGGTCAAAGTTCAGTGTTGATTCGGAGCCGGTAATCTGCACCTGTTTTTCACTGACCTGGCGACCCGAAATATCGGTGATCGTTACTGTAACCTGTTGGTCGCTATAACCCGAAAACAAAACCTGCAGTGTGCCGGTCGTAGGATTCGGGAATACAGAAACGTGCTGATCTGTTCCGGCGAAATCCACGGCGATCCATTCTGAATAATCGGTTGTTCCGTTAAAGTCGACCTGTCTCAGGCGGTAATAATTTACTCCCTGGTCCGGTGTAAAATCGGTCAACCGGTAATTCAATAATTGCGAGGAATTACCCGCTCCGTCAACCGGTCCAAGTTCTTTTTTATTTCCGGCAGCATCCATGTGTTCCACAATGAAATAATCGTTGTCGATTTCTGTGGCGGTCTGCCACGTCAGATCAACCTGGCTTCCATTCTGGATACCGCTGAAGTTCAATAACTCTACCGGTAATGGATTCTGATTCCCGATAAGAATACCGGAATTGTTCGTACCGCTTCCATTGGAGCCATTCTGCGATGTAGTACAACCCACACAGCTCGATCCGCCAATGCCCACTGTGGTTTGCGTAGTCACATTACTCACTGGTTGAGCGCCGGAAAAAATCACTGCACCTTGTCCTCCACCACCTCCGCCGCCATGCGCTCCGGAAGTCACACTGGAACCGCCATTGCCTCCATTCGCGGAAATAACTAACGGACAAGCCGCGTTGATTGCGTACGCTGCTACTTCCAGCAATACGGTGCCGCCTGCACCACCTCCACCACTTCCATCGTTTACCGCGTTCACTGCAGCTACACCGTTTGCACTGATGGTTCTGTTCGCACAGATACCGGATGTAGCAATGGAATTGGCCCGGATCAGTACGAGGCCGCCACCGTTGCTACCGGCTGTTCCGACTCCATCATTTTCGTGACCGCCGCCTCCGCCACCGCCCATAAAAAGGCGCGATCCGGAAATGTATGCGCTGAGGAAAGTTCCTCCTAATCCACCAACTCCCGGTGAACAGCCCGTGCCCGCAGGCGTCCAGCCAATGCCACCGTCTCCTCCGGCCGAGTAATTTCCGCCTCCGGCACCACCGGCATTGACATCATTACCACCCCCGCCGCCATTGAGCATTTTGCCCCGGCCAGCTGCATAACCCGCATTGGTGTTCAGATAAATTCCTTCGCCTTTACCGGCGTAACGCGTGCCAACCGTAGTGCGGTAAGTTGTTCCATCGCAACCGGTATAACCGTTCGTAACGTTCTTTGAGCCTCCACGAAAACCCGCACCATCGGCGTTAATACTGCCTCCGATCGTGAGAATTCCATTCACGCGGAAAGCAGTTACGCCGCCCGTATTTCCATCCCAGAGACTGGCAGAAATGCCCGATGCCGGACTGGTGTAATTCGGAGAGCCCAGGGTTGGATACGAAATGATCTGAACGCAGGCATTCACCCCGGTGTGGTACGTATTGGAAAGCGCTGAGGCGAGTGTGATCGTATTAGGCAGGAATGAAACTTCGGTATGCGAAGCAATAATCGCTACTTCGTAAAGTCCGGCCGACTGAATAGCAGAAACATCACCGAACGTGGCGGAGTTTCCGGTATTCCCACCGATCACATCATCCTGCATCTGCATGACGATCACAAATTCTCCGTCCTCGAATGTGTCGTAAGTTTCGCTGACATTAGTCACCGTGAGTGTTGAACCGGCGATCGCCGCCACACGTCCGTAACCATTTACCGGTGTTTGCGCACCCACCACGCTTGGCATGGCAATCAATGCCGCCATCATCCATCCCGAAAAAACTCCGTATAATTTCATTGGCCACAAAATTAAAGGTGTTTTCACCCTCCTTCCCGAAATTTCCGACGAGTGGAATGGAAGAATCGCCGGACAAAATGTGGACAGCTGTGGATGAAAAAATAAACACTCCTGAAATGACTGGTTACAGCCGAAAATGGCGCAAACCATCCTTGTTCACGAGGCGGAGTCTGCGACCGGAAATGGTGATCAATCCTTCTTCTTCGAGTGCGTGGATGAGGCGGATGGTAGTTTCGGTGGCCGTACCGGCAAGCCCGGCAATTTCCTCGCGCGATAACTTCACTGCCAAAGTTTCTCCGTCGGCTTCATAGCCGAATTTATCGGCAAGCATGAGCAACACTTCGGCCAATCGTTCGCGCACTGGCTTTCGTGCAAGTCCTGCAAGATGATGTTCGGCATGACGCAATTCCTCAGTGAGCAAACGAATAACGGCGTGCGAAAATTCCGCGTCGGATTCCAGCACACGCAGGAAAATTTCCCGGGGCACAACCATCACTTCGGAATCTTCCAATGCAGAAGCGCTGCACGATAACGAATCGCCACCCAGAATGGCGCGGTAAGCCATCAGGTCGCCGGGAGCTGCCAGATGGATAATCTGTTCGCGTCCCTGCTGATCGGTTGTGTAGAGTTTCATTTTTCCGCTCACGAGAAAATAAACATGCGCCGGAATCTTGCCTTCGTGAAAAAGTATTTCTCCTTTCGAAAGTTTTCGCATTTCGGAAGCAGAATCAATTTGCTGGCGGGAAGATTCGCTGAGGCGGGTGTACATATTGGATTGAAAGATTCAAAGATTCAAAATTTCGGCGACTCCGTTGGAAGAAACAAAAAAGCCATCACGGATTTCGCAATGGCTTTGTGTTTTAAAGACAGGATAATCGGAAACAAACCGTCAGTTCGAGTAGCAATCAGCAATTTTGTCCCTCCCGATACAATTTTCGTTCCTCAAATCACTCGAGATGACAAAATTGCTGATTGCGTATCGAGAACTGGTTTGCTTATCCCTGAACCACTTTCTTCACGAGATCCGCAGCTTCCTGCAACTCTATCGCAGAGAAAACTTTCAATCCGGAATCGGTGATGATCTTTTGTGCTTCAACGGCGTTGGTTCCCTGGAGACGGACAATGATCGGAACCTGTATGTTGCCGATGTTTTTGTACGCGTCTACAATTCCCTGTGCCACGCGATCGCAACGAACAATTCCACCGAAAATGTTTACGAGGATTGCTTTTACTTTTTCATCGCGCAGGATAATGCGGAATGCCTGTTCAACACGCGCAGCATTTGCTGTTCCTCCTACATCGAGGAAGTTAGCAGGATCGCCGCCGGAAAGCTTGATGATATCCATCGTAGCCATAGCGAGACCGGCACCGTTTACCATGCAGCCCACGTTTCCGTCGAGCTTGACATAGTTCAAACCGTGACTTCCGGCTTCAACTTCTGTTGGATCTTCTTCGCTGGTATCGCGCAGCGCAACGAGGTCTTTGTGACGGATCAGTCCGTTTCCATCAAGCGTTACTTTGGAATCAACTGCAATTATTTTTCCGTCGGAAGTTTTGAAAAGCGGGTTGATCTCGAACAGGCTTGCGTCAATGGCTTCGTAAGCGGTATACAGCGATTTCACGAAGCTGATCATTCCTTTGAATGCATCACCGGAAACACCGAGATTGAATGCGATACGGCGCGCCTGGAAATCGCGCAGACCCACTTTCGGGTCAATTTCTTCGCGGTGAATCAGGTGTGGCGTGTGTTCTGCAACTTCTTCAATATTCATTCCGCCTTCAGTGGAGTAAACAATTACGTTTCTTCCTTTGGCACGGTCGAGCAGAACGCTCATGTAAAATTCTTTGTGCTCTTCCGGACCGGGATAGTATACATCCTGTGCAATAAGCACCTTGTTTACTTTT
>Ga0193752_1000543_pt1 | contig 35619 bp, 35 predicted proteins | sample H1c1metaG_FD_144924 | JGI IMG/M metagenome (GOLD analysis project Ga0193752, IMG submission 144924) | Soil microbial communities from a riparian zone of the East river system, Colorado, United States - H1c1 | ecosystem: Environmental > Terrestrial > Soil > Riparian zone | place: USA: East River... | reverse complement strand
TGTTACTCCAGCGCGCGGATGATCTCCACCGGACGCTGGCTTATTGCGTCGAGGCAGAAATGGGGCCAGGCTCCGGTTCCGTCTCGGATTGAGGCAATGACGAAGAATTACGGCGTGCTCATCGGCCCAACTACCAATGGCTTCGCTAATGCCTGAAATCTATGAGCGTTCGCGACACGAAGCCCTTTGAAGAAGAACTGGGGTCAGACCCTGAGGTTTCCCCACGAATGATCTTTGCGGTTCAATCACTTGGGCATTAAGCTCTGGTAAAAACCGCGCGTGCATGATGAGTTTGTGGCGTCCTTTTAGTTACTACGCTGAAAGGAACCGCTCACCATGCACGCAGCTGAAGTATTGCAGAAGTGTTTACCCGATGTCTTCCAGCGCATGCATGCGGTACGCGCATGCGCTTTGGTTAACGCAGTCCAAGCTCTGTTGGTTGGACGTCGACTGATCTTGATGGAGCTGGCTCGAAGTTGGCCGGGTGCTGAACGCGTTCGCGCACCATTGAAGTGCTTGGATCGTTTGCTCAGCAATCGGCATCTGGCGGAAGAGCGTGAAGTCTTTTACCGGTCGATGATACATTGGCTTATTCGGCAGCCGACTCCCATTGTATTGATCGACTGGTCTGATCTGCACTCGGACTGTCGCTGGCAATTGCTACGAGCCTCGATACCTTTAAGCGGGCGCGCGTTCACGATCTTTGAGATGGTGTTTCCCGAATCGATGAAGGGGTCGCCGCGCGCCGAGAAGAAGTTTCTGAGGCGGCTACATACCCTGATTCCCTCTGGCATCACCCCCATTCTTGTCACCGACGCAGGCTTTCGTGCGCCGTGGTTACAAGCCGTTAGCAAACTCGGTTGGTACTATGTGGGTCGTTTGCGGGGTCGCACGCGAATTTCGCTTACTCAAGGAAAATGGCTCGATCACCGGGATTTGCGCGCCCATATCGGCAAGCAAGCACAACGCGTTTCGGCTGCACGCATCACCGAAAGTAATCCGTACTTAGCGGACTTGGTGCTGTTTTAAAAAGCTCGGCGTGGTCGAGTATGTGTGTCCGCTCGGACTGGTCAATCCAGTCGCTCGAATAGATACCTGAAGGCGAAGAAGCGCGAGGCAGAGCCTTGGGTGTTAGTCGTATCGCCTGCGTTGTCTACGTTACACGCAAAACAAATCGTCTCTATCTATACCAAACGCATGCAAATCGAACAGAGCTTTCGAGATCTGAAAAGTGAGCGCTACGGTTGCGCCTTCAAGCACAGTTTGACGCGCAATCCAAAACGCATCGCTATTCTCTTATTGCTGCACATGCTGGCCACATTTGTGGTGTGGTTAGCCACGCTGTCGCTCGCAGTCACTGCGCTTGTCAACTACGGCGGCGTTGTCTCTGCGCGGACCAATCGTCACTACTCACTCATCCGTATCGCGTGGGAAGCGCTGCAGCATGACGACCCAGGTTGCAACGTCCCGAAGTTAACTTACGCATTTAAACATCCGCCGCCGACATTCCTGGCACTGCTCGCAATCCCACCGGAGATTGAGGCATGATTCGTGGGGAAGCCTCAGGGCCAGACCCCAATTCAGGCTCGCGAGCTGCATATCTGAGCGATTTACCTAGATATGGCAACAAGGCAACGTTGGCACCTAAGTTTCTTTAGATGTGGACGACTACCGTACGAAGCGCTTTCTGAAAATTTTCCCGAACTGCAGGCGGGACTTGATCGAGCAGAGTCTGATTAATTGCTTGCGAATCGGCATCGCTCCTCCTGGCATCCAACTCGAATTCCCACGTTTTCCAGTCTGCAGAGTCAATTGCCGTTATCACTCCAACGCCATGGCGCGCCGCAACCGCAAGGATATTGTCGAAGTCTGCTCTTTGTACTTCATCCAAACTCTTCGGGAAATCTACGACAAAGAGATATGAGTAGTGAGCCCGCGCTTTGTGGGATAAGGCTTCATAAACGGCTAACGGGTCAAGAGCCAGGAATCGCTTTACTTCGAACGTTCGCACGTCTCCTTCCGGTCGTGATGAAAACAGCCAGTCGGAAACAGTGCAGATGATAATGTCTGGACGACTCCACCGACCTCCGGTGCGCCGTCGGCCCTGAGCCGCGGTGACAGCACCGAAGACAGACTTGAAACCTGGTTGTTCGTTCCAGTTCCCTAGGATCGCATCAAGGACGAGTTGATAGTGCGAGGCTTCTCTGTTCTCCTCAGCTACGATTTCCGCCGCCGTGCCTTTATCGATTAGTGTGTCTGCAGTGCTACCCTCAATTAGGTAGATCCCGCCTTTCCGACCACGCCGACGCTCGATCTTTTTTTGGTCAACCAGAGATTGCTCTGTACTCCAATACTCCTCGGTCGGAACAGACTCGCTCAAACCCAACGCTGTCCAGAGCTCGGTTCGCGTAAGGTGCGCTCCGTTGGATTTTAGTAACTCTAAAATTTTCTCATCCATAGCGGCTTCCGTTTTAACGTTCGTGAGTATGGGCGTAACTGTTCAGTGGCTGGTGCACTAGCTCGTTGATTAAGGCAGTCATGCACTACTACCTTAATGAGTGACTATATGCTCTCGACTCGCGACTCCGCGAATACCCACTCAATCGGGATTCGATGCGTATATCTTGACGCTGCACGCACTCGCCGAATGTCTTCCTGTAGTGATCCGTATCCGCGACCGTCACACTGACTTTTAAGCTGCATTGCGACTTCCGCTGGCCGCGCAATGTATACGCGCGGAGTTGACCCGAGTGACACCTCAAGGAACTGCACGAAAAAGAACAAAACGTCTGTCCGTTGGGCGCAAAGCCATTTATCGATCGCATCGTGGTAGCTCACGCCCTTTTCCTTGTATTTGACAGCCAGCATCCAACCGCCGTCCTGGCTTCCTTTCACAGAAACCGGCAAGAAACGTCGTTCCTTAACGGCAACAAGATCATACTGGGGTTGGTTAGCACCATACTGCACAAGCACGTCATATCCCGCTTGGGCCAATAGACATGCAGCATAAGACTCTGCCGCAATCTCACACTGTCTAGGTGTCATCGCAACTCCGATTGCTGCATGCTCTTGCTTTAAGTAAACGATTCATACATCTTCAGCCGTTGCTCTTACGCCGTTCAGACATATTGAATCCGATCGGAGTGGGTTTGAAGTCCAAGTCGGCGAGTGTTTGTTTCTGGCGCTGTGATGTGCGTAGAGCGCTTATGTCGACAGTGCTTGTCACGAAATAGTCTCTTGTGCCGCCTTTTATGCGCACAGCGTCGCGTTCGTAAGCAACTCTCCTGGGCGATCTAATTCGACTGTCGCCATACTGTCGGTTATTTACTTGCACTACATACGAATGAAGATCTTGCGCCGCCGACTCAACGAGTGAACCAAACGATTCGACATCTTGGTTCCACTCCAAAACGAAGACTGCATCCACATTCCCCTGAAATCGCGTTCGATGAACTATGTTTGTAAGATCACTACAAATTAGAACGCCGAAGCAGAACCCACCGTGTACGTAGACAGGAAGCATGATCTCGTCGGGTCGGGGCTGGTATAACCGCTTCTTCCCGCTCTTCCATAGCGCGCTCTTTTCCTCGTGTGATGGCGCCCCTTTTGGCTGCCGGAAACTAATTGCCGACGCGTACCATGGCCATTGCGTGCATAGTGATATCAAGGCATCGTTGCGGACGCCGAGCCTACTCATTCGATATTCCAAACCTGCAAGCATTGATATACCGCGATCTGCAAGCTTTCGCGCAATTGTCGATGCCCATGTTGATGGCAAACTGCATTCTGGAAATGTTAGATAGTCCGGCCGAGGACTTACTCTCATCATCTCATTTGTTAGCCCCATAATCCGCTCGTAACGTTCGACACCTAGTTGTTGCTTACCTTCAAGTGCAGCGTTCCATTCATCCATAGTCGTCAATATGCTTGGCACGACGACATTTACTTTCGACAGTTCCTTCGCATTCACGTGCAGCTCCGGCGGAGAATGATCGTTACCACTCAGAAGTTCTACAATGCCGTCTTCGCGCTTCATACGCGCTCCGCGAAACGCGAACAGGGTCGATCGAAGTTTGGCCGCGCTCCGAACTAAGGATGGCGCAGCCACCGTTATCTCGGCAAACGACAATGGCCGCGTTGGGTAGACAACGCCGGGCCAATATGGAATTGGGATGTCGGCCGCTTTGCGAAACCCCCTCACGCCAGCCAGTATTCTCTTTACTAGTTGAACTTTCGGCACGACTGGATTTTTGAGCTGCCGTTGCCCGCTATGTAGCCAGTAGTCTCGATACGGCCGCCGACCCCAATCCGTATGCAGCAGCTGCATTGAAAGATGTTTCAGCTTCTTTCCGGTTTTTGGGAAGACAATCGAATCATCAATCACACAAAGCGCGTAAAGCACTTTCCGCAATCTCTCAATTGGCCACTTGCTAAATCCAACGACAGTTGATGATTGCAATGCGACCTGCATCAAAGCGCGAGAATAGAACTGGCAGCATGCGTTGAACTTCTCCTTATCACTACCGCCCGCAGTAGTGGTTTCCTCCAATACTTTTATAACCTCACCTAGTCTATCGACTAGCTTTATCGCATCATCGAAGTCGCCGCACGATATCATCAGCCCGAAAACGCGATGGATGTAGGAAAAGAAGTCGAAGAATCCGACTGGTGTTACGACGTGTCGTTGCACTAATCCATAGAACTGTTCCCTTCGAATTCTCCACGCATGTGGCCTTAGATCACGCGCGTAGGCCTCGACGTCCCGCAATAGGAGTGAAAGTCCCAAACGCCGCACTGATATTGCGTCCGCCTTTCTTAGAGCGTCCGCTTCCAAAGTAGCGCTCGGTTGCGCTAAGAGCGCGCGAGATGCCATCCCCTCGGTTGAGTCTGGCAGAAGCGGCAACATCCTATGCTCACTCGAGTGCTTTCGAATCTGTTCAGAGATTTGTCGAATCAGATCGAGTCCGTAGTGGCCCTCTAAATTGAAGACCTTTAATTTGGAGCCAGTGAACACGAGCTCGCTGTCCCTTGCATAATCAAAGACGACTCTTAATCCTCCTCCGTCTTCTCCCTTTACATTGGCTTTGTAACGGAGAATATCAGGCAGTTGTCCCGCGAGCCGCTTCATAACGTCGTCGCCAGATAACGGTGAGTCCGCAAGTCGAACAACCATGAAGATATCGTCTACATATCGCCCGTAGTAATCTGGTTGGACCGTCTCTCGTATCCTTCGATCGAATTCACAAAGTAGTACGTTCGCTATTACCTTGGAGGCAGATAGACCAACGGGTATTGCACCTTCCGGTCTGTCATCAACGTCCGGAGTAGCGGCGTACCAAGTTTCAATGGCTGACACCAGCTGTTCAGTAAGAGTCCTTTCACTCTTAGATAGCTTGATGCCCAACGCGCTGAGGAATTTCTTCCTCGTAAGAAACTTCGGGCTTACTCGATGGTAGAACTGCTTGAGATCCATCGTTACAGCTACAACGCGATCTTGTTCCTCTAGCGCTGATCTAATTGCCTCTAAACCATCCTTGCGCCATTTGCTATATGCGGAAAAGTAAGGAGCAAACAAAGCGGTGCAATCAAGATTTAGCGGCCGTAGTACCGTGTGCCCGTCAACGCCAATTTGTTTTCTCCGGCGCAATCTATTTCCGAACGATAAGTTCGAATCCAGGGCAGAATCGTATTTATGACCAACCTTAAGCAACCAAATCGCTGAAATAATCTGGAAGTTTACTGATGGTGTAATGACTAGTCGCAGATTTGCTTTCAATCTCGACTTTCCCGCAGCGTCCCATTGGCGTTTCCAGTCATTGAGTGGATCCAGAAAGCGATAGAAGACTCTCTCATCCTCGGTTGATTTCGCTGGTTCGACAGATTTAGGTGCGTACGAATAGCCCCCGAGCCATTCTGCGTCGAGCACCCATGGAGCCTGATTGTCATTGAGCCTTTCATAAAGTTTTCTCAGATTACTATCGAGATCTAGTTCGAAATCTGAAAAGGCCAGGGCGTGGAAGTGCGTATTTTCATAGAACGCCTCCGCCTTGGCCTTTCGATAGGCTAAGTAGATATCAGGCAGCGTGATGAAGTGGTTTTTCCTTGCCACAGTTTTCCTTAGTCCACTAAACTGAATTGGATCTTATGCGACCTTTGGACGACGACGAGCGCGTCGGGAATGGAGAGTAGAATAGTTTTGATCGGTCGAGTCCGATTCACGAATTTTTCTGAGTAACTCACTTGCCGGTTCGTCGCTTGGGTCTTGCGGGAGAAGTTCGCCGCGGAAGGCTTTGGCGAGTAATGCGGGGGTGAGGCGTTCCACCTGGGCGCGGACGGTGGTGTAGCGAGTTTCGATGCGGTCCGCATAGCCGAGCAATGCTTCAACTCGCCGAACAATTTCCTCTTGTTCCGGTAGCGATGGCACAGGCACCGGACATTTAGCAAAATCTGTAATTGAAAGATGCTGAATAGCCATACCTTTTGCCTTATCGAGAATGAACGACTGTGTGAATTCAGCATTCGCGACGATTTCCAAATAGCGTTTGTTCATCGTCGTCGATCGAAGCCAACATACTGCAACACTCTGGTTGATACAAAATGATTTCTCAGTTCTAACCAGCGCCGCCCTCCCGATAGTTCCGTCCTTAGTAATCAGCAAATCACCAATCATCGGTCGATCTTTATCTGAGAGATCTGAGAACGCCTTTTCTGTCGTGTATTCGGCCCTGTCAAATTCGAGCGTGAAGTTCCGCACGTCCTTTGCCGTCACCAAGAGCACGCCTTTCTCTACGTGTGGCATCGGCCGGGTAAAGCCATAAGTAATCCACTCCGAAATGACTCCCCAAGTATTGAATACCCATGCATCAGGAATATCGAATACGTAACTCGACTCGATCGCGGACTCGATAGTAGATTTCTTTTTTGCTAATGCTGGATCATTGGCAAGAAATAAGCGTTTTGCGCGCGCGTCAGCATCTACGACATCGCGTCCGCTCCCTACTGCCTTGGCGACATCGCGCCACTCCTCCGTCAGCTTTCCGGAGGTTGCGGCGGCGAGGACGGATTGGCGGAAGCGTTTGAGGATGGCGGGTACGCGGTCGAGGCGTTCGCGGCAGGCGTCTGCGCGCGCGAGCACGGTGTCGAGTTTGTCGGCGATGCGTTTTTGTTCGTTGCGTGGCGCAAGCGGCACCTCAAGACTTCGAATGTCTTTTGATCGAACCGCCGGATATAGCGCGCCCTGAACCAACTCAGACATTCGATCTACAAACTCTCTAGTTCGAACTAGACCAAACAACCAGCGCGGGTCCAATTTAGGCGCGCGAAGGATTTCCAATCCCGTCGATGCGATTTGCCCATCCAGATCTTCTGATACAAGGGCAACCGCATTGAGATTCGGACGCGTCATTGAAACAAGGACATCCCCCTGCATCACCACCTTACGAGCACGGCTCGGCGCGCTGCTTCCGAGCAGTCTCTGCGGATTCGAAATTCGCTTCGTATCACGATCAATCGAAGCAATATCTATGTACAGAAATTCTTCTTCTCGTTTCGGAACTCGCTGCTCACAATCGACAACCACATCCCCAATCTTCGTAGTTGCCCATGAAGAAGGTAGCGAACTCATGCCTCAACCTCATCAATTTCCTCCCCTAACTCTTCCATGATCCCGCGCAATTCATCCAACGCGCCACTCAATTCCTCCATCGCTTGTTTAGCAAGCACTGTAGGTTCGGGCAACTCATCGTTTGCGCCCTCACTATCATCCTTGAGCCAGGCGATATCCAAGCTATCACCACGTTCCGCAATTTGTTCGCGCGTAAATTTCCTAAAGCGTCCCGCCTCCCCCGTGTCCTTTCGCCTAGCCAAACTCTTTGCAGAACCAAGCGGATCTTTGCCAAACGCCTTGATGAATTCCTCAAAGTGTTCCAGACCAAGCACCGTGCGTTTGCCGAACTGCGGCATATTGGCGCGCAGATCGAACACCCACACTTCTTTAGTGTTGCCTTTATCCTTCTCGCCGCGCGCAAAGAACAGCACGTTGGTCTTAACACCCTGTGCGTAGAAGATGCCTGTAGGCAATCGAAGGATGGTGTGCAGGTTGCACTTGTCCATCAAATCGCGGCGAATCTCAGCGCCCGTATTGCTCTCAAACAAAACGTTGTCGGGCAACACAACGGCAGCGCGCCCGCCTGGTTTCAACCCGCGGTAGATGTGCTGCAAAAACGCCAGCTGTTTGTTCGAAGTGGGATAGGTAAAATCGGTTCTCGTTGGCAGCCCACCACCGCGCTTTGTTCCAAACGGTGGATTGGTCAGTATCAAGTCTGCTTTTGGCAGACGCTCACCATCCACGCCCAATGAGTTGCCAACCTGAATCACGCCTTCTAGGCCGTGCAGCATGCAGTTCATAAGTCCCAGACGCTGAGTGTCGGGCACCAACTCGACACCATGAAACGCTTTCTTCATTAGAAAGTTTTGTTCGGCTTCACTTAAATCAAACAAATCCTTCGTGTGCTTCTTGATGTAAGCAAACGCATTAATCAGAAATCCGCCCGTACCCGACGCCGGATCTTGAATGATCTCGTTGTGCTTGGGTTGCATAAGCTGAACCATGCAATCAATGAGCGGTCGCGGCGTAAAGTATTGCCCCGCACCGGATTTGGTTTCGGTTGCATTCTTCTGCAACAAACCCTCGTACAGGTCACCTAAGTCTTCGCGGCTCTTGCCATACCATTCGATGTGATCGATGTCATCGATCAATTGCGCCAAGTGTTTTGGCTCCCGGATATTGGTGTGTGCATTTGCATAGATTGCCGCCACCAGTTTGTCGGGTGCGGCACCTAGGTCCACCAGCATGGCGCGATAGTCATGCGCCAAGGTATTGCCGTCTTTCCCTCTGAGATTGGCCCAGCGACAGCTCTTGGGAAGACGCTGCTCCTGCTTGGTTTCCTCGGCCATCTTTAAAAACATCAGTTGCGTCAGCTCTGTGACGTACTGGTGATAGGTAATGCCATCATCCTTGAGAATGTTGCAGAGGTTCCAGAGCTTTTGGACGATGTCGTTAGTGTTCATTGCTATTAGTTGTTATGCCGTTTCGTCCCAGGTGTACGTGCTGAGCTGATCCACCAGCGCGTCGACTTCACCGGGAAACTGAGCCTCGAGTGCTTGCCGCCCGCCTGCCTGGCGAAATGCTGGGGCGTCAAAGAGGCTGTCATCGATAATGATTTCGCGCTTGAGCTGTGCCGCAAGCCGGTCAAGCCAACGCAGCTGATTGGCAGACCATTTTCTGCTTTGCTTAATCCGATCCACAGCGCGATCAACTCGCTGATCGAATGATATCAGCGGACTGCCCAAGGCCGCCTGTCGAATGTAACCGATGATGCTCGCCGCAATGTCTTCGTTGCGAGCCTCCTTATCACCTAATCGAAGTCGAGCTTCATCAAACCCCTTCTCGGCCAGCAGCAACCGAAGCATCCGGAGGTCTTCGCGAGTGAGATCGCGTGGCCTCGTAGTCACCACCTTGAGAGCAGCGATCTTGTTGATATTTTGGCGGACGAAGGTATTGAACGCCTGGAGATAGTCTTGGGGCTTTTCGATAGGCTTGCCGCTGGAGTCAGCGCCGTAGCCTCGACCTACTTCGATTAGGTGATCCTCGTGATTGGAGATAACCATCTCACCAGGTGCAAAACGCAGTGCATCGCGCAATTGCGCAATGAGCGGTAGCAGCTCCGGGTGCTGACCAAATAATTCACCCGATACTTTAGGCCCTTGGTCTTTCAAGTGCTGGGGCAAGACAAGAAACGGCGGCTTGCCAACGCCCTTTAAGAAAGTATCGAGCAGCTGTATTTTCTCGCCCGCTTCCGGAAAGCGCTGTATATCGTGCGCTCGTCGAATTAAACGCTGCAGCCGCGCCAGCAATTGGTCGTGAACGTCGTCCGCATGCGTGCGATCGGCTCCACCCAAGTTGAACGACGCGGGATTATTGAGATCGGTGACCAATTGTTCCAGGCTCACATCAACCCGCTGCACAATGGGACGCATCGTATCGACAGGCTCTAACACCTCATACAAGCGGACACAGTCGAAGATACGGAACAAGTCCTTGTCTATGTCTTTGCAAAGACGTGTCGCGCGACCTTTCATCTGCTCGTACAAAATGCGCGAGCGGACACGACGCAGAAACACCAGATTACAAATCTTTGGAACGTCGACACCAGTTGTCAGCAGATCCACAGTCACCGCAATGTTGGGTATTCGCTCGTTCTTGTATTGTCGAATGGCCCCTTGCGGATCTCGAATCTTGCCGGTGATCTTTTGCACGGTATTGGCGGGCTGCGTGCCGTGATACTTATCTAGCGCCGCCTCCATCAGTCCGACGACCATATCTGCGTGGGCATCATCGACACAAAACACTAACGTCTTTTGGTCGCTGGCGGGATCGAGATAGTTCTTGGCCAACTCGTCACAGACTACCTCGTTGAATCCCTTGCTCACCACTTTGCGATTGAAATCGTCAACCTCAAAGTCCAGTTCGTCCGGTAAGTCTTCCGTCCGAGTCTGCCCCACAGAATTGATGATCTGCACCTTTTCACCCGCGTCGAAGTGAATGCCGGCAGAGTTGAGACGCGTTGCCAACGTATAGGGCGGCTCATAGTCAACTAAGGAGCCATCAATCACGGCCTCACGATAGCTATAGGTGAACGTAGGATGGCCAAAGATCTCGACGGTGTGCGCGGCGGGTGTTGCAGTGAGCCCGATACGAACCGCATCGAAGTAGTCGAGCACGCGCCGGTATGCCGATACGTAGTCGTTGAAATCGCGCAACTCCATCTCGCCTTCGGTCATATCGCGATCAAGCGTGTAACCACGGTGTGCCTCGTCGACCACAATGCAGTCGTACTGGCGAATTGGTATGGGGTTATCCGAAGCGAACACTCGATCGACCATCGCTTGCACGGTGGCCACGTGTACCTTTGTCTTGGTATCGGGCTTCTGGTCCCCCAGCTCTTTGACATCGTAGATATCTGCGAAGCTTTGGTTCTGCTCGAGGCGCATATCCTTAAACGCATCCTGCGCTTGAGTTCCCAGCGTCCGGCGGTCAACGAGGAATAAGACGCGATTAAACATTCGCGCCTTCAGTAGGCGGTACATCAACCCGATTGTTGTCCGAGTTTTTCCTGTGCCTGTCGCCATGGCTATCAGCACCTGGCGCTTGCCCGCACGCAGTGCATCCTCTACTGCACGAACAGCTAGCTCTTGGAAAGGCCACAGCCCGAGATACTCAAACGGTTCACTATCCAGCAAGCCAGGATTGCGGAGATCCTCCCGCAAATCGCCAAGCAACTCTTCGGGCGTCGGCCATCCCATGAGCGCGCGAGATTTATTGAATCGACTACGAAGATCGCGAAACCAGATGCCGCTCTTTGTCTCAATCTGGTGTTGAAACTCTCGACCGTTAGCAGAGAAAGCGAACGGCACCTTGAATTTTTGATTTTCTGTTTCATCAATGGGCCATTCTGATCGATATATTGGCTGACCGTCGGCTACAGCGCGTTCGTTGACCGCATCTAGCGTGATGTCGCGACTGTACTCCTCGGCCTGACGCAGATCATCAACCACATCATTGCCGAAACGTTTGGCCTCGATTGTCGCCACAGGTCGCAATCCGACAAACAGAACGTAGTCTGCCCGAGTCTCCTTGCCGTTCTGTGGGTGCAAGCAGGGCCATTCTGCGATCGCTCTGTTTTTTCCGGCCTCGGGTCGAGCGCCGCGACGGTAGTCGAGCAGTAGCGTATCCACTTCCCAACCTCGTGCTCGCAGTTGGCTGTCGATGATGATTCGAGTTTCTTCTTCGTTGAGGCGAATGGATCGCGTGGCACGTTGGACCGCCGAACGAACCTTGGTAGCTTGTTCTTTGATGGCCGGTTCTGGAGCTGCCTTTTGCTCAGCGACGCGCTCATCGAACACATTGCGCGCCTTCGCTAGTTTCGCCTCGGCCTCTAGTGCCAGCTGCTCATATATTCTTCGCTCTTCATCGATCTGCAGAGCGAGTGCCGCTTGTTCCGAAGCCTCTTTTGCTTTGAGCTCCAGCAGTTGTCGATCGTTGGCGTGCGCTCGATGCGATTCGTTCAGTGCAGTCTGCAACTCACCGACTTCAGCTTGCAGTTCACGAAGCCGCAAAGTTGGATCAGGAGGCGGACGGAACGCGCCCGCTTTGAAGTCGCTTGCGCCGAGGCAAAATGCGCGGTGGTACCAAATGGCAAGCTGGCGAGCAATTTTAAGTGCATCCATCGCCTCCTTGTGCGTCGTCGAAAACGCATGAGCGGCGCGATTGCCTTCGATTCGAAGTGCGTGAAAGAATTCACGCACTGTTGAATCGAAATTTACTTTCCGCCCGACCGAGTACAACAAGTCGCTTTGGCTGGTGCGATCGTCGAACTGAATGCCGACGCGCGAAGCGATCGACTGTGTCATCGCCTCGCCCAGCTGACGAAGCTTAAGCAAGGACGCGTTCGGATCAAACGAGAACAGGCGCTCCGCTCCCATAGCGAGTTGGAAGAATAACGGCTCGTCTTTCGCCAAAAACGCGAAGTTCGACTCGTGCTCTTCCGTTGGCTTGTTTGACGATCCTGCCATCACTCTTCCGATTTGAAATCCGTCAAGACTACAGCGTATCGAGCGTCGGATACGTTGTGTCACGAACCCGATCCCAATCGCGTTGATCAGCGAACTGCTTTACGGCATACCGAAGTCGTTCTAGTTCTTTCGCCACGGAATCCCCAGCTGTCCATCCATGGCTGTGTATTCGGGATTCCGTTCCTTCTGCATTCTATGCGGCGGAATCTATAAGCGTCGAGCCAATCCTCTAATTTGATTGGACTTCGGCGCGTCTTGGAAGAAAACTCGACAGCTAACCGGGAGTTTCCCTGAATATGTAGCAGCTCATGACAACTCCTTCTTGCGCGCCCCATCCTGCAACCATTGGGCTTCGCAGGCTGTAGGGTCTAGGCTGTAGGCCGTAGCCAGAATGAAAAACCCAGGAAAGGTTAGACGTAATTCCTGACAATCCAATCCAACTACCCTGTTCGCGCGGTTCTCATCGGTGGCGGCCTCGCCGCCACGCTCGACATCGTCTACGCGATCCTGCGATACAACCCGGGCAACCCAAAGGGAGAGAAGTGGTTAGGGGTTAGTCGCTAGGGGTTAGCCAGAATGGGAAGGGACCCCTCAGCTGCCACTTTGTTTGCGACTTCTCCCACATCCGGTAGAGGTTTTGGGCCGTGCAATCGGGCTGGGCCGGCGGGCTTTTGGGCCTGGCATCGCATTTCGGGATTCTGATTGTCGCGGCGGAAGCAAAGGTGCTATCGCATCCCCTCACCCGCCACTTCCGTTTGAGACCGTTGAACGCGACTCCTGTCCAACCCCAGCCAATGCTGTCCGTGCATTGGCGTTCGTTCGGTTCGACGACACATTGGGTGTCCTCGAAGAATCATCCTCTCTCACCCCGACCGGTAGAGGTATTGATCGAAGGATGGCCTTCATGAGATCTAACTGGATCTTGAGTGGGGCTGTAGACGGAAGGAAGTCCCTAGTCGTTAGTCTCTAGTCGTTAGCCAGAGGTGGCTTATCCGTTTAATCCGAAGTATCCGGTGAAGGTTTTATTGGAAGGGTTTGGGGTGCATGCGGGGTTGGCGGGGATGCCGATCGCGCGCTTCGCGCGCTCAAGACCGCAGGCTGTGGGCTGTAGGCTGTGGCCGGAGTGGAAAGAGGCGATTGGACTCTCGGATCCGAAATTGGTTGGGAGTTGGCCGGCGGGCGGAGCTTTTCGCTTCGCGCTTTTCATCGTTGATTCATTTTGATTCCCTCCACAGTGCAGAGAGATTTGGGAGCTCGCGCAGCGGAGAACCTGGAGGCAGATGAACCCTGGCCAAGCCAGCCCGAGGAAACCCTTAAATAAGCAAGTGATTGATCCTAAATGGATTCTTATAGGTATCCGATACTTCCAAAGTCATAACCTTAAATAGGAGTTAGGCCCAGACCGGCAAGTACCGTGCGAACTTTCGAGAGGCGCCAGCCTTCTCGTCGAGCTTTATTTGGCCGGCTTCGATCGTAGCGGCAATTATCTGCGACACGATCGCGCTCTTGCTTTCTGGCAAATGAAAACGATCTCGTAGAGATTGATTGGTCATCGGTTGACCCGTGACCCAGCGCAATGCGCAGTGTTGGTAGCAGGCGCGGATTCTGTCGTTCCTATCCATGTCTTCGAAATCTCGCGGCCCGAAAATTACGACAACCGTCCGCTTATGAGAGGTTCGGAAATCCGGTGCAGGCAATTGAAAAACTTCTGCTGCATTCACAACCTTGTCGATTCCACTACTTTTTTCTTCACAGATACCAACTCTGCGCATGAAGTCGGCTAATCGCTCGTTACGCGACTGATATCCATCAATGAATCGTTCGGTCGGCACAATCGGTTCGCCTGGATTCGATATTTCAACTCGATTTGAGTAGATCTCGATCGTCACGGATGCTCCAGACATCCGAAAATCTTGATGCACGAGAGCGTTTGCCACGAGCTCTCGAATAGCGATCTCGGGAATTAACTTTACTTCCTGCCTTAGCGAATCCTTGATGACCTCATTCTGTGGCAGCTGACTCATTACGAAATGTACGAGCCTTTGAAACCCCACGGCATATCCCATCTTCCCCATCTGATCGAGTCGCGTTTCCAGTTTTGAATTGCCTGTGTACACGATTACGCGCGGGACCTTTCGCGACACATCCGGGAAATCCGCCATTCGCTTTGCCAGTAGAACGGCACCGATACGACGGATCGTATACTCGCCGTCGGTCTGATCGATCAGACGCTCTTGAATGAGCCTATCAAGCACTCCACTGCGATCCGTAGGATAAGGACGCTTGATCAATTCAAAGAACGACTGCGTATCCAGCAGTTCGATGACTGCTTCCGCTTCCAATGTGTCCGAAGCACGCTCCTCGAGCCAATCGGGCTGACCTTCCGCGAAGATCTTTCGCAGTTGATCCTCGCTCATGGGAACAAGCTCTTCGCCAGAGCGCATCAGATAGGCTCCGTCAAGATTGTAAGCGGTGCCCTTCGGTCGCGATGGAATACGGAAGACCACCACTCGGCCATCAGGATGCGCAACCTCCTCAACATCCACGCGAAACCCAACTGCGTTAAATATTCTCTCGGCTGTACCAATCGGATCCTGGAACGCAGATGTTCCGACGACGTCCCTTGGATGAGCGTTTTTAATGCCGAGCACTAACTGCCCGCCGCCTTCATTCGCAATCGCGACGCAGTATCGAAACAACTTCTGTGAATCGAGCTGGTTCTTTGCTTCCTTAAACTCCAAGCGCTGATGCTCGGATGGAGCTGATCTCCATAGATCGATTTGTGCCGGAGTCGTGATCACGTTGATGCTTTTGGATGCTTGCCACGCATTTATTGCTATCTCATCTTACTAGGCAAAGGCGTTTGGAGTCGAACGCGGTTCTCCATCATTCGAAATACGAAAGGCAGCTCATGACACCCAAATCGATCCACCCTGCCCGCGCGATTCTCTTCAGCGGCGGCGTTGCAGCCGCGCTGGACATCACCTACGCAATCCTCCGCTACAACCCAAGCAACCCAAAGGGAGAGAAGTGGTTAGTGGTTAGTCGCTAGGGGTTAGCCAGAATGGGAATGGACCCCTCAGCTGCCACTTTGTTTGCGACTTCTCCCACATCCGGTAGAGGTTTTGGGCCGTGCTATCGGGCTGGGCCGGCGGGCTTTTGGGCCTGGCATCGCATTTCGGGATTCTGATTGTGGCGGCCGCTCTTTATTACTGGGCGAGCCGGAAAGTGGCCTTCATGAGATCTCACTGGATATTGAGTGGGGCGCTCTTTGGAATAGCGGATGCGCGACGCGCAGGAGTTAGGTGTTAGGTGTTAGGGGTTAGCCAGAGACTAGATTCCCCTCACCCGCCGCATTCGCTAGCGACCTCTCCCCGATCCGATAGAGGTGTAAATGCGAGGCGGTCCGACGGCTGACTGGCTAACTGGTCAACTGGCCGGAACAAAGGCGAGGGCTACCGACTGCAGGTCAGCGTTAAGGGGAGAGCGTGGCTACCGATCGAAATTCATATTGGCGACGGACTTCTCGTGTTTTGCATCGCACTGCTCCTCCATAGGCGTCGGGAGTGGCAATCTGAGTCTGATACGAACTAGCTCCTGCACCTTATCGGCATCAGCACCGTAAAAGGAAAGGACTCTCGGAAGTCGGAGGCGACTACGTGTTGCACCAGGTGTCGGGTAGATCGTCAACACGACTTCCTCGTACGGCATAGTCAAAGCTTCCTTCTGAATTCCTGCCACGATTCTCTTGCCGACGCGTCCGTACACATCACTGCCTTTCGAGTTATGCACGCAGTGATGCATTGACCCGCTCTTCTTAATCGCCGTCACAAGCGTCAGGCAACTATTTGCCGGAGAATACGAAAAGCTGAAAACAGAGCGCCCACAATGGATTTCATCGGAATCGCGAGCGCATTCATTTCGCCACTCTTTCGGAATCGGCGCGGAGGTATGCGCCGCTTCGCGATTACCAGCGTCGTTAAACCCTGAAGTGCTGCATGCCGCCAGCACGACGCTGGCGACAGCAACGTGAACTATTCGAGTCGTCATTCCGCGGAGACTCCTTTGCGAATGAGTATCCTCATACAGAAACGACGAACGGAGGAGATTTGGGTCGAAGACTGCCGCAGTCTCTGGCAAGGCAGCCGCACCAGAAATGAGAGATTCGACTCCGTTCGGCGGGGCATGGTGATGCTTCGCAGGCTGTAGGCTCTAGGCTGTAGCTAGAGGAATGAAGTCGTTAGTGGTTAGTCGTTAGGGGTTAGCCAGAGCGCGTTGGCGCCGAGTGGCATTCACTTCTTAGTGCGCTTTTTCGGCTTCCGCATGGCTGGCAATTGCTTGATCGCCTTATCGAAGTCGCTTTCTGAACGGTCTGGAAAAACTCGATGCTCTCGAGATGCGTGGGATCGTAGTCAACGCTCGTCGCAAAGATATCGGTGATCTTCTGACAGAAACGACGCTCCGACGTTCGAATGTCTTGAATGCGTCGAAGCAGCTCATCGAAATAGTCGAAGGGCTGATCGGGATTCTTAAGCCGCTCGTCGTCGAGCACAAAGCCTTTGACGATATATTCACGAAGCTGCTGCGTGGCCCAGATGCGGAAGCGAGTGGCGACGGCGCTCTTGACGCGGTACCCAACAGAGATAATGGCGTCGAGGTTGTAGTGTTCGACCTTGCGCCGGACTGAGCGCCCGCCTTCAGTTTGAACTGTCAAGGATTCCTTGACGGTTGCGATGCGGTCTAACTCCCCGTCAGCAAAGACATTTTGAAGGTGCGTGCTGATATTTTGCTTGGTTGTCTGGAACAGTTCCGCCATTTGCTGCTGGGTCAGCCAGACGGTTTCGCCTTCGAGTTGCACTTCAATTTTGGCCCGGCCGTCCTCAGTCTGATAGACGAGAAACTGGCCCTCTGCAGGCAAAGTAGGTGTTTTCGATTTAGAGATACTGCCTCCCTGGCTTACGGACTCGCGATCGTTTTGTTGACGACAACAAATCGATAGCTAGTTGCTTTGCCGCCGAAACTCATGCCGCTAAAAACTCGGCGACGCACGTTACAATAGTGGCATCTCGGGCGGCCTGCGCATACAGAGTTTCGCGCACCTCGTTCATTGCTCCCGACCTTTAGATACATCCGCTTTTCCGCCGAGCGGATATCGCGAATACGTTCTAATACTTCGTCGAAGTAGTCGGGCCTACCTTCGCCTGGGTTCTTGAGGCGTTGGTCGTCCAAAAGGAATCCCTTGGCCAAGTACTCCTGAAGTTGTGCCGTCGCCCACTGGCGAAACTTCGTGCCGCGGCGGGAACGAACGCGGAATCCCACCGCAAGTACCGCTTCCAGCCGATAAAAGCTCAGCTTGCGCTGGACGCGCCGCTCACCTTCGTTTCGAACTTGTAAGTGGGACTTACACGTTGCGGTTTCATCCTGTTCCGCTTCGGCATAAATAGCTTTGAGATGGAGCGTGATGTTCTGTGGCGTAGTTTGAAACAGCTCAGCCATTTGTGCCTGCGTAAGCCACAGCGAATCGTCCTCGAACCGGCATTCGATGCGCGTTTGCCCGTCTTCGGTTTGATACAGGACAATCTCACCCACAGATCCTTTGTCTTGTTGAATTGGCACCGTTACTCTCCTTGATTACCCTTATCTTACGTACACAGTAGTCGAAGGCTCGACCACTTCAATAAAGGCTTCTAAATATCGTTGTCGCAAAGCTATTATCTCCACAGCAAGTCGCGAAAAATGGAGCGTAAATCCGAGCGGTCATTCGCCTGAGGGCACCCCCTTCGGTTTCTTTAAGAACTTCTTGTTTGTATCACTAGTCAGTCTTGTGCTCGTGCTCCCAAACGAACCGCTTCTTCAATTTGCTGAGGGTAGAGGCGAAGGGCACGTGACCCAGATGCTGGAGCTGCCCTACTACGATCCCCGGTGCGACACCCTGCTGCTTTGCGAATGCAGAAACGCTGGCGGCGCCAAAGCTCAAGCTGCTAGCGAATTGCTTTAGTGCTTTCTGGTCGACGAGCGTCTGCGCTGCGAACTCGTCCGCCTCTTTTTCGGTCTCGCTTTTGTTTCCGGGTTTCTCGAAGTCAATGTATTCGACATTCTTCTTATGAAGCAACACGTGGCCTAGTTCATGGAAAAACGTGAACCACAGTTGGTCATCTGTCTTGTATCGCAGACTCAGCTGAACAACGGCCTTGTCCGCCTTCAGCCATCGGGTAGCGCCACACACCCGCCCTCCATCCGGAATGGGTAGTAGTACGAGCGCAATACCCAGCTCGGAACACTTTCTAGTCAATGGCTCGATGAAATCGGCGCCCGGCAAGAGTGAAAACGCCTTCAGCTCGATCAGCGAGCCTTTTAAGGCCGCAGCGTCATACGGCATGCAGGTTATTCGCTCTGCCATACGTTCACCCTGAGCCAGCCACGCAACCAGCGCCCATTCATGAGACTTGAATGCTGGTGTCTTTCTATATTGAGCTTCGAGCGCACGCCAAACGTCTGGTAAAAAATGGAGCGAGGCCACTCGATAGAACCCGCGCAGAGAGCGTACGAGTTCGCTGCGATCGCGTGATCGATCGATCCAACCTAGTTTGGACAAGGATTTATGCGGGATACGTTCTAGCCATGCGGCCTCGTCCGACAGCGAATCGAATTCCGATTCGCGTGCTTTAAATTCTCGGTATCGAGATTCCAAATTCAACCATACGTGCGCGGGCAGCCCAAAGATCGATTCCAGCTTCAGCGCCGTGTCCGACGTAACAGGTTCTAGCCCAGCAATGATTCGATTGACGTGCTTGGCAGACAAACCCAACCGAAGCGCTAGATCTGCCTGCGTCATCGACATTGCATCTCGGTGCTCCTCGAGCACATCGCCAGGCGCAACCGCATAGTTCGGACTAAACCCGACTTGGTAGCGCGGCGCTTGATCGTTTACTGCGTCGTTGCTCATGATGTTCACTTAGTGTGTATCGGCAATCTCGATCACGATGATCGCGGTCACCTTAGACCAATCCAGCCCGCCTTCTTCTCGCTGCGGCGTCGGGTCGTGATCCGGTTTAAGGATCAATCGATAGGGATGATCAAGATCAATGGACAACTGACCCTGTCGGTTCCCGGTTAGCTCGTGACAGCGATAGGGCCCGCGATATGGCGGGCCAATGTCGGAAAGCGCCTTCGATGACTGAAGAACAACCAATCTATTGGCAATGAGTTTGGCGCGGCGCTCACCATGAGCGCGCTTAAGGAGTCGCGAATCAAGACACTCCTTCTCCAAGGTGCGGTCGGCAAAACGGATATCCATCCCGATACCAATTTTTATTTACGTGAAAGGTAATGGAAAATATTGAGTTTGTCTATCGAGCAGTGGGCTCTGCAAGTGCTTTTTGTGATGGAACAGGCAGGTTTTGGCACTTGCACGATGGATCGGATCTGTGGAATGCGTGGCGCGTTGCGCAGGCGCGGGGCTGTGGCAAAAGGATTGAAGTCGTTAGGGGTTGGCCAGAGGGCGTGAGCGCGCAATCGCTCGGAGCTTCGCAGGCTGTAGGCTCTAGGCTGTAGGCCGTAGGCCGTAGGCCGTAGGCCGTAGGCCGTAGGCCGTAGGCCGTAGGCCGTAGGCCGTAGGCCGTAGCCAGCATGGGGAAAAAAGGAAAGGCGACAAGCAGCTCATGAAAACACGCTCAAGCCACCCATTTTTAAATGGATTTGAAGTCGTTAGGGGTTAGCCAGAAAGGGATGGGGAGATTTTGTTTCGCCGTATCCCTTCAAACCCAAGTATCCGGTGGCGGTTTTATTAGAGGGGGTTGTGGTGCATGCGGTGTTGGTGGGGATGCCCATCGCGCGCTTTGCGCGCTCAGGACCGTAGGCTGTGGGCTGTAGGCTGTAGCCAGAACGGGGACTGGATACCGACTACCGGTCGGAAAGCGAAGGGTCAAAAGCTACGGAAGCCTCGAGAAAAGACACCGTGTTGCTGCACAAACTTGTTGTAGTTGGCGATGGCGTCTGCGTTCTGGCGTAACCAAGCCCTACCCGCGTCGAGCCGACACGTGCACGTCCGTTTCCTAGCAGACGCTTTGGTGGCTTTTGGTTTCATCTTAGCTCTTGTTCAAATCAAGCCGCTCGTCGACGGCTCGTCTTCTTCAACAGTTGCACCGACAGCCGCATTCCCATGGCTTTTAGCAACGCGTTCATGCTGCGCAATTCCGGATTGCCTGTGGGCGACAAAGTTCGGTAAAGCGTTGTCGCGTTGAGCTCTGCGATGCCGGCTAATTTTTTCACGCCGCCGAAAGCGTCAGATACACGACGCAGGGCAACCATCAGTTCCTCTTGATCGCCATCGGCCATCACGGCATCAAGGTAAGTCGCGGCGTACGCTGGATCTTCCGTTAGGCTCTCGACGGTTGCGGTTTCATGGCTACGAGAAGGTACAGATCTTGGCTTCTTGGTCATGGCTGTCTCTTTCGATAGTCGTTCCAGTATTTGACTGCCAAATTGATATCGGCGAGCCGTCACGTCCTTGAGCCCATTCAGCCAGACCTGAATAGGATCTACACCGTCCGTAGTTAAGTAATGCCTCAATTCCATGGCAGCCCCGTTCCGTGGGAAAACAATATTCGCTTATAAGCGACGCTTAGTCAACGAATCAAATGTAGAGCGCGAACTGGAAGATGCCCCCATCCTAACCTTCGCCCCTGCGACAGGGGGAAGGGATGTTTTCGGACTGAGGATGGGAATGATCACTCGAACCGAAATGCGGTCCGTTAGAATTCGTGTCCGCGATTGAATGGATAAAAAGGAGTGATCGTGAAGAATGGTGTCAATGGTTTGTAGGATTGTTGGCTCTGCTGATTTCCGTCAGCGCTTGCACGCCAACCACTCCCGAGTCGACTGGCCAGGTGACTGACCTCGCAGGTGTCCTCACTGCCGAGCAGCTCGCCAGCCTCACTGAAACCATTGCGCAATTCGAAGCCGAAACCACTCATCAAATTGCGGTGCTGACGGTCAAGTCATTGGACGGCGAGAACATCGACGATTTTTCACTGCGAATCGCGAACACCTGGGGCGTGGGTCGCAAAGAGTACGACAACGGCATTCTCATCGTGATCGCGCCCACTGAACGAAACGTACGCATCGAGCTGGGGCTTGGCATGGAGAAATACATTTCGGACGCGACGGCGCAAGCGATCATCGACGAAGCGATGGTGCCGGAGTTGCGTAAGGGCGATCACGAAGCAGGACTTCGGAAGGGATTGGAGCGCTTGATGACGGAAGCGCGGAAGTTTGTTATCGCAAAGGGATAAGTCAGCGGCGGCAGGATAGTCAACGCAGTTAAACTGTATTTTTGCGGGGCATTGCCACTGTTTGTCCGCTGAATTCCGGGGGTATACTTCGTCCATGAGTGAGATTGTCTTCGTCGTCGAGGAAGCGGAAGGTGGGTATACCGCCAAGGCGCTGGGGTCCGCGATTTTCACCGAGGCGGCTACCTTGGAAGAACTTCACGCCAATGTGCGCGACGCGGTTCAATGTCACTACGAAGCGGGTGAAGCGCCGCAAACTATCCGATTGCATTTCGTTCGGGATGAAGTCATAGCGCTGTAGCTCAATGCGAATACCACGCGACATGGATGCCGCGAGATTGACCAAGGCTTTAGGACGCCTGGGCTACTCAGTATCTCGACAAACTGGAAGTCATCTCCGACTGACGGCCACGCATCCCCGACAACATCACATCACGATTCCCAATCACTCGCCGATCAAGGTTGGGACACTGAACTCGATACTGACTGAAGTGGCCTCTCAGGCGCGCGCCCTCACCCGCCGCAAATGCGCTCTGGCTAGTAACTAGCGACTAGGGACTAGAGACTGAACTGGCGCTCGGCGCCTGCGGCTTCACCGCCCTCATAAACCCCTCCTGATCCTTCAACATTAACGTCATGGTTCGCACCGATCGATCGTGAGCGTTGAACTTGATCCGCACCGTCTTGTGCTTAAACAGCGTGTCGGGTTCCACCGTTAGAATGTCCGGCTTCTTTATATAGTGCTCCAGTTCATTCATGCCCGGCGGGATGAGGCGCCTCAGCATGCTATCCGGTGCGATGAGCACCGCATCATGCAGAACGGTCACGACCAAAGCATTGCGAGCGCCGCCACGCTTGGCGGCTAACGTGCGATCGGAGAAACCGGAGACGCGGGATTCCTTGAATCGCACATCCTCCGCTCTAAAGCGCGGATGCGTCTGCCCTGCTTTGCGGCGCAGCCAAGAGACCGTGATGACATACGCGATCAGTATTCCAAGTGAAGTGAACAGCGATCTCGCGAGTTGGTTTTCGGTCCAGAGGGTGATGAGGAAATCTGACAAGGAGGGCTCCGTTGAGTAGGCGACCGGCTGCCGACTGCCGGCTACCGGATAGAAGTCGTTGGGGGTTAGTCGTTCGGATCGAAGTCGCTAGGGGCAGTTGCTAGTCGTTGGCCAGAGGGCGGACGCTTGCCGATCAAGCCGGCAAACTCATGGAGTGAAGCGAGAGGATTCGCTACAGTCCCTGAGGTTTTCCCACGTAATTCGAAGTGCATAAATTGGGCTTTTTATCAGTCTAATCCGCTCACCCTGAGGAGATCGAAGGGATCTTAAGATCCAAGATCGTTTCGACTCACTCAACGCGAACGGAAAAGACCGAGAAACTAGGCTCTTTGTGCGTTGTGACATTCGTGCGGAAACCTCCGCTACAGCCCTCTTTTTTCCATAATCGCTCGCAGCTCCTTGGCTGTAATCAGGTCTTTTTCTCGGCCGAGCGCCTCCTTTGCTCTGATTAAATCCTTCACGCCGATCACGCGCACGCTCTTTCCTAAGAGCTGAACCTGCACCGCGTCTCGCCGAACGTCCTCGAAAGATCCAATTCCCATAATTGAGCCAAGGACATCCAGCGCACCCAAATCGGTTTGCAGATAGAGATTCTTTAACTCGACACCAGGATCTGGATTGTCTAAGAACGAGAGTCGCTGCGTCGTGAAACGATGAGTCGGGTGCGCGTCACGCAAGATGGCTCGGAGCTTGGAAATGTTGTCTGCGGACATCACCATGCACACGTCTATGTCGCGCGTCACCATGGTCGACCCGTGCAAGACAGCGGCGAAGCCGCCGACTACAACGAAGTCGATTTCAGCGTCGCAGAGACGCAGTAGAAGTTGACTGAGCTGCATCGCGTAACTTTCGCCCTGCTTCTTCCATCTGCAACACCAGCTCTAATGCAGAGTCGTGTTGAAGTGCGCGCTGCTCCGGAGTGAGCCGCAAATTTTCCTCGACCAAGCTTAGGTCGACTCCTGCGTAGGCGGCTGCTTCAGTGGCTGTCATAGGGAAAGCTTAGCAGGGTTCCGAGGAGAGAACTCGTTAGGGGTTAGTCATTGGGCGTTAGCCAGAGGGCGGCGACAGGACGAAGGGGAAAAAGATAATTAGAGCGTTGGTCATCTAGAAGCGGGGTTGGTTAGAGACGAAGGACCCCCATCCCAACCTTCGCCCCGGCGACCGGGGGAAGGGGCGAAAAAGATCAAGCCGCATGCAGCGCCTTGATCGCCGTCTTCGGATCCGCCGCCACGATCTTTAAGAGAGCGCGAGCCGGCCCCGTCGGCTGAGTCCGCTCCTGCTCCCAATTCTGAAGTGTCTTAATTGAAACAAATGATACGTGCGCCTCGATATCCAGCTGTACTGCGCAAGGAATCAGTGTTTAGCTTGGAGGGCTATGTCCCCCATCGAATTCCGCGCCCCCTGGGCCTCACGACTGAAAACCGGCACATCGATAGCAATAGGCATCTTTGTCCTTTCGTTTCTCGTGGGGATTTTCGCGCCAGCCCTGCCCTACCCGCTTCGAATCGTGCTCACGGGGCTTCCGGTGTTGTTCCTTCTAATCAGTGTGCCGTTCTCGATCCGCGGTTACTCGCTTTCGCAAGATGGGATTGTGATCAAGCGGTTTGCATGGGACGTGCAGTTGCCATTGGCAACGCTCGAATCGGTGGACGGCAAAGCCGACATGCTGGACCAGTCGTATCGGTTGGCGGCCAACCGAGGGTTGTTTGTGTACTCCGGCTGGTTTTGGAGTTCGGAGTTCAAGCTTTTTCGGGCTTACGTTTCCGATCCGTCGAGAGCGGTGGTGCTGAAGTATCCCAACCGCACGATAGTGATTAGTCCGCATGATCCGCAGCAATTCATCATGCGGGCAAGGACGCTGATGAAGACGCAGGCGCATCGGGTTTAGAGCTTCGGCGCTTTAGCAAGAAGCCGTCGATCTCCACACCCGCTATCCGTTCTCTTTGCTTCTTCATGATCATTACGCCGCCTGCACGCTTATGCGGCCAACGCCACGACGGCGGGGCTTGATGGAAATATCGATATCATTGCCCAGCGAGGTAATGAAGGTCATCAGCCGCTCAACGGAGAAACCTTCCAGTCTGTACTTCTGTAACGCCGAAACCTTCGGCTGGTTAATGCCGAGAACTTCAGCGGCAGCGGCTTGAGACCAACCTTTTGTCGTAAGTTCTCGGTTAATCGCGACGGCTAGCTGCACTTTTGTTTGCCGCTCATCCGCATCGGGCAGGTTCAGATCGGCAAAGACATTGCCGGAGCTCTGTTCTACCTTCGAACTTTTACGTCTTGTTGCCATAGCGGGCCTCATAGTCTTCTAGAGCATTTTTCAGTCGCGTGCCGATCAGATTGACATCTTGCTTTGCTGTCTTGATTCCAGTCGGTGATTTTTTCTGAAAGCAATGCAGGACATACACCGCCTTTGCGAATCGAACTGTGTAGACCGCTCGGTATGTGGCTCGATTGAAGTTTTCGGCAACCTCATGCACCCCAGGTCCTTCGCCCTTCCATACCCTGGCAGATGGATGCCCTCCACCGAATTGCGCAACACTCAACGCAATACCCATGGCATCAATCACTTCTTCGGGAAACTCGAGTAAGTCTCGCTTCGAAGAACCCACCCAGAAGAGCGGCTTCTCCCCTGGCGTCGCCCTACGCACGAACGATTATCCTAGTTCTGGGATACATGAGTCAACGTCCTTTGTCACGGCTTAGCCCGCACTTCTGTCGCGATCTTTGTAAGTGATTCTTCGCTTACCGTCGGCATCAGCGAAGTCGCGTTTGTCCGCGTTTTTTATCGAAATTCACCTGTACACGGCCGAGCATGGCTGCTTAGCTGCACGGGAAATTGAGACGCCCCCATCCTCACCTTTACCCAGCAACAGGGGGGATAAAGCGACCAAGCGAAAGGGCGGGAAAGGCCATTTCTCGCCTTTCTGCCTCGTGGTGAACGGTGTTTGGTGAGAAGCGCCTTTCCTCTCCCACTCCCATTCCGCTTGCGTTGAGACCGCCATGGATGGTGATCTCAGGGCGAACGGTGTTCGTGGGGAGCAAGACTCCCTGCCTTACGCCTGCGCCCGTCACTCAAAAGAGCAAGATCGGCAAAGCCGCCCCGCTCCTCTCATGAAACTATGACGCCCAAGAAACGAGTGAAGAACACCTACGGCATCGACGACGAAGTGGCTGCGGCGGCGGACGCAGCGCGTGGGTCTGCATACATCGAAGCGCATTTATTTGACGATCTCAGCGTGACGAACATCGCGAGCGCTTGTGCGGTATCGGCTTATCACTTCTCGCGGCGGTTCAGCCGGCGGCAAGGTGAAAGCGTCATGTCGTACATCCGCGGGCGACGGCTCGACGTCGCTGCTAAGCGGTTGCTGACCGAACCTGCTCTCGCGCTCGTCGAGTTGGCGCTGGATTGTCGGTTTGAATCGCATGCGGCTTTCACTCGCGCGTTCAGCAAAGCGTTTGGCATGTCGCCGAACGAGTATCGGCGCACGGCGAATCCGGGCGCGCGTAAAAGGAGAATCACGATCATGAAGCCCAGGCTTGAAACATCCGTGGAACGCATCGACACATTTCACGTGGCCGGCTTGTCGGGCAAGTTCGATCCGTCGAACTACATTCGCGTCAGTGAACTCTGGAAGCAGTTCGTGGGAAAAATGGGATTCGAGGGTCGCCTCGGTGACGGCGAAACGATGGGTGTGTTTCGCGATCGGGATTTTTCGATTGGGAGCTTTGAGCACTTGGCGGGTGCTCGCATTGCGCCGGGTTTGAAGCCCGATGACTTGGAAGTGTGGACGCTGCCGGGGCGGGAGTATCTGGTGTTTAAGCAGCTACTCGTTGAAGGCGAGTTGCATCCGCAAGTGGCGGCGGCGCAGGCGGAGATTTGGACGACTGGCATTGCGCAGTCAGGACGGAAGCTGGCGCGGGCGCCGGATTTTCAGATCTATCCCGCCAACTTCAAGGTGGGACCGGGTGGGTGGCTCGCCTACTACGTTCCGTTAGACGGGGACTGACCCTGAGGTTTCCCCACGAATTTACAACGCATATAAAAGCCTAGTTTCCTCGTATTGTCCGTTCGCGTTGAGTGCGGCCTGTCCTGAGGAGATCGAAGGATCGAAACGATCTTCGATCTTAAGATCCCTTCGATCTCCTCAGGGTGAACGGAGTGGTTTTGGATAAGTGGTTGATATTGAAATGCCATTCGTGGGGAAACCTCAGGGACTGACCCTTTTTCCCCTCCTTCTTCCTCGTTCTCTCCTTTTCCGTTCGCGTTGAGTGAGTCGAAACGATCCTTAATTCGAGCGCGCCTGGCGCAAGATCCCTTCGATCTCCTCAGGGCGAACGGAGTTCGTGCGCAGCAAGCCTCTCGGCTATGGAGTGGCTGCATTTCGAGGTACGTGGGATTCCGGTTAATCTCGAAAGGCTCCGTTGTCTGAGGACTGACCTTGGGTCTATCCCCTCATGATCTGAATCGGAGCTTGAGGGGACAGATCCAAGGTCAGTCCCCGTTCAAGACATGCAAGTCATCGGCAATTCGCCGACGACTCGCTCAAGCACTAAAACGGGCGAGTGCCGCCGGGCGCAGGTGCGGGCTCAGGATCGCCCTTGCGCTCAGCCTTCTTCTGCTCTTTCTGATCTTTCTTTTTCTTCTGAGCGGCTTCGCGCTGTTTCTTCGCGTGCTTGTAATTTGGTGCTGCCATCATGCCCTCCCGAGCGGTTCTAAATTAAATGACTGTCGAGGAACCGACAGGGTTGGCCTTGTGGATCAGCGACGATTCGCTTTCTTCTCTTTCTTAGCCGCGCGCTTCTCTTCCAACGACTTGGCGGGCTTTTTCTTATCCTCGCGCTTGCGGTCCATACCTTTGCTCATGGCGGTCTCCAATTGAGTTGCAGGGAACGGGGTAGGAGTGTAGCAGCTATGCGATGGGGCGATTCGCATGTCGGCCGCAAAAGAGCGTCGGCGGAGAAAGTCAGGCAACAACTAAGAGCCCTGCGAGATCCATGGCGATCCACGCGGGCGGCGGGTGATGGCTCGGAAGGCAATGTCGCAATCACCTCGCAATGCGCCTTTGGGAACCAAAAGACTGCGTACGCACTTAAAGATGGAGACGACCCGATTTCAAATCCCCATCAGGAGCTGCCATGGCGCACCGCCGTTCCCCTTCTCGCACCACCAGCCCCCATCGCAAAGTCCGCTATGCCGTCATCGGCCTCGGCCACATTGCGCAGGCCGCTGTGCTGCCGGCCTTTAAGCATGCGGGAAAAAACAGCGTGCTCTCTGCACTGGTCTCCGGCACGCCCAAGAAGCTCAAAGCGCTCGGGCGCCGGTATGGCGTCAAGCTCTGTGTTGGATACGACGAAGTGGACGAGTTGTTTGCCAGCGGCGAGATCGACGCGGTGTACATCGCACTCCCGAATCATCAGCACCGCGAGTACACGGAGCGCGCCGCACGTGCGGGCTTGCACGTGCTCTGCGAGAAGCCGATGGCGGTGACCGCCCGCGACTGCGAAGCAATGATCAAGGCGACTCGCAAGGCCAACGTGAAGTTGATGATCGCGTATCGGCTGCACTTCGAGCGCGCGAATCTCGAGGCCTCCAAGATTGCACGCAGCGGCCAACTAGGCGACATGCGCTTCTTCAGTTCGGACTTCTCGCAGCAAGTGAGCGATGACAACATTCGCTTGAAACGCGAGGAAGGCGCCAGCCCGCTTTACGACATCGGCGTGTATTGCATCAACGCGGCCCGTTACAGCTTTGCGCAAGATCCGGTGAAAGTATGGGCGACGGGGACAAGCAGTAAAGACCCGCGCTTCAAAGAAGTCGATGAGACCGTGAGCGCGGTGATGCGCTTCAAGGACGAACGGCTCGCCACTTTCACGTGCAGCTTCGGCGCGGCCGATCGGCGCGTCTACACGATCACCGGCACTAAAGGATCGATCACCGTGGATCCGGCCTACGAATACGCCGAAGGATTGTCGTACGAGCTAAAGGTAGGCGATAAGAAACGCACCAAGAAATTCGCCAAGAGCGATCAGTTTGCGCCGGAGCTTCTGTATTTCTCGCAGTGCATTTTAAACAACCGCGAACCGGAACCGTCGGGCGCCGAGGGCCTGATCGACGTGCGCATCGTTGAAGCGATGCAACGCTCGATCCGCACAGGTAAGTGGGTGAACTTAAAGACGCAACAGCGCAAACGCCGACCGACGATGCGACAGGATATTCGCCGATCCGCTGTGCCTCGCGAGCCCAAGCTGGTGCAGGCGGAGGCGGCGAGTCGATAAGGAAGGCTGTAGGCGCTAGGCTGTAGGCTGTAGCTCGAGTTCGGAATGTTGGTGACGGGCTACCGACGCAAAAAGGGAGTCGCATATTCTCTGCGTTCACCCTGAGCGAGTCGAAGGGCTCCTAATTTCCGGTCGCTACGAACCAAGAGCCCTTCGACTCACTCAAGGTGAACGGCCCGGAAATAACTTCAAGAACGCCCGCTCAAAAACCCACGCTATCCACATACACCGGCTGTGCAAACGGCGCAGTCACGTAGAGCTCCACACCGATCGCATTCAGCGGCTGCGCATCAGCGGGCACTTCCACTGTGAGCGTATTCCAAGCACCGAGTTGTAACGACTCGATCGCTCTCCAGTTGCCATGCCAGTTCCATCCACCCTCGGCGCCTTGCTGTGCGAAAGGCTGAACCCATTCGATCTGTGCATCCTCAGGGATGAAGAGGTGGAACGTGACGATCTTGCCCGGAAGAATCGGCGGTGACGAGACGCGGATCGACGCGAAGCCGCTGTCGTGGACTTGGATTGCCAACGAATTGTCGCCGGCAAACTTCTTCGCGGGTGTGGTGGACAACGCGATAACGGGTTCGCCATTGCTGCCCCAACCTTGCTGCCCCGCTTCGAAATTGTAGTAAGCAGTGTCGATGCTGCCGCTAGTGGGCACGAGCAGATAACGCGAGGGATTCAAACCCGCTTCGTTGCCGAGCACCGTGATGACGCCGTCGTTATTGATGCGAGACGCGGAAGTGAATTCGGCGCCTGCGAGCGGATCGGAAGGATTGATCAACGCATTCAGGTCCAGCATCTGTCCGGCTTGATAGAGGAAGGCGTGGTTACTCACTGCCGCCGTACTCGCGGTACCCACGATATCTCCCACGCTATTGATCGATGCGGCTGCGCTCGACGGTCCGCCTAGCGTCCCCAAGTCGATCATCGTGCCGCCTCGATACAGAAAGCTATGATTCACTTCCGGAGGAGCCACCCTTGAGAAGCCGACGACATCACCCGCGTCATTGATGTCGGTGCCGGAGCTATACCGATATGTGGAGCTCAAAAACCCGAGCGTCGTTGCACTCGCTGGAGCAGTAGCGGTTGCAGGCGTGTACAGAAATGCGTGCCAGACACCCGTCTGAATATTCCACCCCGTCAGCTGACCGCGATTGTTGATTCCAAAAGGATTGACGATCCCCACCAGAGAACTGCCGGTCCCCGCTAAAGATCGAGTGATGTCTGTGAAGTTGCCATCGGCATAGGTGTACGCGCCATTTGCGTAGCCTGCGACGACTGCATTGTTATTGACCGCGTGACCTTCGGTCGCCGTGGTCGGAAATTGCCCCGCGACCGCAGCGTGAATGTCATTGAATACACCCTCCACGTAGAGGAAGGCATGGGTGGACGCATGCTCGTAACCGGTAGCGGTAGCGCTGTAAGTGGTGCGTACTCCCGTCACACCGCGATCGCTGAAGTCCAGCGGCTGGTCGATCGACATATTCGGCGAGGTGTACTCCGCAATCTTCGTATCGCCATCGTAGATGGCCAACGTGGAGTGGATGTTCCACGAGCCGTCGGGCAGCTGCTCTTTCACTTCGCTGTGCGTCAGCTGCTGTCCGAGGTTGTTCCTAAACTTGAATCCCGGTTTGGGTACCACAACGCTGTACGTTTCAGCCTGTACAGTCGCGAAGGTCGCAGAGGCAGAAAGGGATAGAAACACGAATCGCAGAACGCTCAGAGCTGTGCGCATAAAAACCTCGCCGCCAGGGGTTGGCGAGAAGTCTAAGCATCGCGACTTTTAAGGTTCGTTCGACACCGCACACAGCGGGTACTAAATCAGCGCGTGTGCGTGTGGGAATCCGCCGAGGTGACAATCACTCGAGCCGGCAGATACTCGGGAATGACTTTAAGTCTGTCCCGTCAGGATCCGCTTCCTTCTCCGCTTCCTTCTCCTCCCCCTTTCCTTCTCCTCCCCCTTTCCTTCTACCCCACCTTTCCTTCTACCCCACCTTTCTTTTTCCTCCGTTCACCCTGAGTGAGTCGAAGGGCTCCTGAAATAAATAGAGAAACTCGTGACCCTATTCTGCAATGGGTTCTTGTCCGTTTCTTAAAGAGCCCTTCGACTCACTCAGGGTGAACGGAGAGGGAAAATTATTGTGAGCGAGAGCGAGGAGAATCCCCCACCCAATCCGAAATCACCCACGCCGCCCCAATCAGCGCCAACGTGATCGCGTTCCCCGCCCACGTCATGTGCGGCACCGGTCCGTTCATCAACATCGGTACCCACACGAGCGCGACGAACACAAGGAACATCGCGGTGAGCAATCGCGCAGCGAGTTGCGCGCGAATCCCAATGACGATCGCGATACCCGCCAACAAATGCCCGAGACCCGTCGCGATCGCCCAGAACTTTTGTCCGAAGGGAAAATACGCGGGCACCATCGCGGCCGTCTCATTCACAGCCGAGAAATGCGCGCCAGCGAAAGCGATCGCGCAGACGCCGAACGCGCGGCACGCGAAGCGCAACAGCTGAGTGGAGTTCGGCGTCAACGATGCATACAACGCGATGGCTGCCGTCGTGAGCGAGAACAACTCCGCAAATCCCGCCCACATGCCGAATGCTTGCGGCGCGCTAACGATGCGCGGCACCCATAAGAGTGCTGAGATGAGATAGAGCACGATCAACATCAACGCACCGGTTCGTGCTGCTCGCGTGAACAGCGATACACCCGACGCCACCAAGAGCATTGCCATGAGGTACGCAAGCACGGTTCGAAACGGCACAGAGTTCGGCACTGGCTGCCAAACGGCAGCGAAGTCCGCGAACACCAGGCCGACAAGGCCGAGGGCGATGGATGCGAGGCCGAAGGCGGAGCGGCCGAGATTTTGCGATGCAGGTGACGTCAACTTTGCAAAAACCTCTATATTCCGGCGAGGGGTTATACCTTGCTGAAGTACACGAAGGAAACAGTTTCGAGGAACGACTCACTCCGCATACGGACTCATGAGCGACCCGAAGCGCGGCTTTTGAAAAAAGCCGGACTTCTGGCAACATGCCGCATCCACGTGCCGGGGGAATAGTTGTGCGTATCAATGCTCATCTGATAATTCTATTCGTCGCGCTATCGCTTGCGACTTCGACGGCTTTTGCGATGGCGGACAGTCCCGTCAGGATTTTGGTGACGTTTCCCGCGAAAATCGAGCCCTCGAAGGTTTATATGGTCACCGATGGCGAGCTTGCACGCGGTCTGGCAATCCCGTTCGCGGTCTTCGCCAACAATGCGAAACTTAAAAAACGAGGCGAGGAGCTCGGTCAGCAACTGGATGCGACACTGGCTGGATACGATCGATACGAAGCAATCTTCAACGCGCTCGTGACGCGATTCAGCCATCGGTCGCCGATGTTTGCGCTGACGCAATCGCGAGACGCAAAGTACGCTGGCGAGCAAGGCGTTGCGGCGGCTGGCGAGCAAGGCTATGCGTACGTGTTGGCCATCGAAGATAAATTCTCCGGCTTGTCGATGCTGAATGTGGTGGCAACCAAGACGGACGACGTTGCGCCCCTGACGACACTCGGCTTTCAAGTGCACGAAACCAAGAAGCGTTCCCGCATCGCCACAGGCAATGTGACGGCGAACGGCTTGATTAAGAAGCCGTTCCGCGAAGCGGTCGCAGACCGGGAGCTTTTCGTATCGACCTATCCGACTGTGGCCGATGGTGTCGCGAATCAGATTGTCGGGACATTGTTCCGAACAGACGTTCTGCACACAATGGCTCAGTCTGCAAACCGTGGCACAGAAGTGCCGCAGGTGTCTGCCGTGCTAAAGAAATATGAAAAGCGATTCTCGTACGAGTTCAAACCCGCGGACGGTTGGCGGCAAACCAAAATGAACACGAAGTACGCGAGCGTGTTGGAACCCAAGAGCGATCAGCGCTTGGTAATGGGATTGCGCTTCGATGTCGATCTACTCGTCGCAGAGTTCGGACAAGCGGTTTCGACAGTCGAGGACTATCTCCCTTCAATGCTAGGCCGCCTCGAGGAATCGGGAATCGACACGACAACGTTCCAAGCGTTTTCGGACATCACCGTGCCGAGTGCGTACCGGGTCTACTCGTTCCTCCCGAATAGGGATGGCGGCCGCCAGATCGTGATGCTGCGCGTGTTGAATCAGGACATGATCGAGGCGATCAACATTGTATTCCTCAAAGATTTCGACGCGCTCTACGCACAGCACCGCGCTGCAGTAGAGAAGATGATTGCGAATGCGCGGCTGACGATTTCTTAGGCGACCGTCCACCGCGCTCCTAGATGAAATGACGAAGCAAGAGCCCTTGATGACGACAAATTAGGGTTTTCCCTTCACGTCATGAGCATGGAGACGCTTGAACACCAATGAATCCGCGGATGCATCACATTGGGCCACATTGGGTGATAGCGCGAGTGCCATAAAGAAGAATAGGGAAGCCGCGACGAACAGAAATCTTTCGAGTGCGCTTCAGCCATCGGATGCGCTAAACAAAATTGCGCGGATCGGGACAAATCTTTTTTTCGGAGTTCGTGTGATTGCGGGTGCGGTGATGAGGAAACTGTCGGTCACTTCTTCAAATCCATCAACCTCGCGCAGATAGGGATGACCGAAGGCGACTTCTTAGTCCGTCACCCTCGTGAAGACGGGGCCCATCCAAATCCGTTTCGTACTACTGAAGATGGATCCCCGCCTTCGCGAGGATGACGAACAGAGAAGGGAATCGACATCGCAGCCTTTGTAGGGTGGGCTGAGTCTTCGAAGCCCAACAGTTGCCGTGCGGTTGGATGTTGGGCTTCGAAGACTCAGCCCAACCTACGCCATGCCTCCTCATTGAAATCTTGAAGGGACAGACTAAGGGTCAGTCCCCGACAGCCTCCCCCACCGGCCCCTCTCTATATATAGGGCGCCAGCCCCCCAAGAAATATTCAAATTCCGATGAGCCTTTTCCCCTCCGGCTGACGCGTAGGTAGATCGCGAGCAACCCCGCCACCTGTCTCCGAGGGATCTTCGATGTTCGACCTAAAACTCATTGCGGCACTAGCCCTGCTGATCGCCGCTTTCCTACCCGCCACGGGGCGGGCCGACTCGCCGCCTGACATGCCTTTGCCGCCCTGCACCTATGTCGGGGGCGTGTTCTATGGAGCCTGTCCGGCCGAAAGTGACGTGGTTACCGGCACAGGCACAGGTCGTTTCGTGGCCGGTGCCACGCTGGCGGTTAAAACCAATCCGAGCATTCCGGTTTGCGACAGCATGAGCACGTACACCTATATTTGGAGCCCCTCGAACTGCTACTCGGCAGTGAGTGCTCCGCGCGTAGTCACCTGCGCCACGATCGATCTCACGGACAACGAAAAATTCCGCGAGCTCCCCTGCGCGCAGGCGCTCTTTCGCAGCACAACGGGTCTTCCCAGCAACCTGTTCACCACGGTTCGCGCGACGCCCGGTTACAACAACCGCACACTATGCGGCGACACGCCTAATTATCAGGTTTACGGCCAGGGCGGTCCCGCCACCGTGATTCCATCCGTGTGGAGAACTCGCGGGCCCCAAGCGCTCGATTGCAACATGACGTTTGCCGCACCTCGTCGCCCCGATGGTCTTTACGGCCCGACGTGGGCGAAAGTCGAAGTGCACATCAACGTCGGTGAAACCGGCAAAGGTCTGCCTGGCCGCGCGGAGTGGGAACACTTCTATATTCCTATCGATGGCGATCTGCGCACGACTGCCGATATAGAAGTTGCCGGCACGGCATCCATCACCAGCGCAGACTGGGCGAATGGCCGAGTGCTCGCCACGTACCGAGTCACGCTCAAAAATCGCAGCACCACTCGCATGGACAACGTGACGTTTACAGCCGGCCTGCCCTCTTTACTGCTGGCGCAAAGCGTATCCAGCACGAATTGCCGCATGCCTGGAAATATTGCGGGCACTCCGTCACCAACTGCGCAAATGGTTCGCGGTGGAACGATCAACTGCGACTGGCCGAGCTTGGCGGCTGACAGCACTATCACGCTCGATATCGTCGCGCGGATATTGAACGCAACGGACCTGGACGCGATTCAGCGTGGCATTGAGCTGAAAAATCTGAGATCCGAACTTCCTGGCGTCGAACTCACTGCCACCGCCAGCAACGATCAGAACATCCGCAACAATACGGGGATCGTCAAAGTCGATATCGCGTTCCGCAGCGGCTCGTACGATCAAACAAAGCTCTTGATGGAAGCGGTAGCACCGTACTTCGACTACAAGACAGACATCTACTTCGCGGCCTGCAACAACTACAAGATCGATGTACTCAATCGCTTGAACGCCATCCGCGTCCAGCACCCGGAGGCC